>WNFC01009193.1_pt1 | contig 10938 bp, 7 predicted proteins | sample 5400541 | NCBI WGS metagenome assembly WNFC01 (sample SAMN13153342, study PRJNA577476) | soil metagenome | isolation source: 120 cm saprolite under Douglas fir tree site 2 hole 2 replicate 1 | place: USA:California | collected 2015-04-18
ACGGACACACCACGGCGCCGGTTCCGGACGGTGTCAAGATTTTTCATTGCGACGCAAGGCGCTGCGAGTCCGCGTGCTGATGACAGGCATGCGCCGCTGTCCCCCTAGCAGCAAGGTAACGACGCTGCGTCAGCCTGATGCCCACCGCCAGCAAGTCCCTCTAGCCCCAGTTTCCGGGATAAGTTGATCTTCGGCGTGTTTCCGCTGGTCAGCTGGTGTGCCGGACCCGGCTCGGCGTATTACCCATGTCAGCGCCGGGGGGCGTGGCGGGCGAGGCCGAAGATGTCGCTGAGCTTGTCCTGGAGCGGCGTGGTGCCGGTGAGCATGCGGTGGGCGCGGGGCCGGCCCCGGTCACCGTGGTAGAGCAGGATGGCCTCGCCGATTCCGGCGAGCTCGCCGAGCAGCGCCCGCACGGACATGTCCAGCCCGGCGCGGCGGGCCTTCAGCCGCATCAGGTGAGCGACCTGGAGGGCCAGGACGCAGGTGAACACGTGGACGCGGATGTTGTGCCCGGTCCAGTGGAACATCGGGCTGAAGGACACGACGCGGGTGTCTTTGAGCTGGCGGAAGCCGAACTCGGCCTCAGACTGGGACCGGTAGCCGGCGATCACGCCGGCGGCGGGCCAGTCGTCGTGGCTGGTGATCAGGACGTGCTTGCCGAACAGCTCTTCTTCGAGGGCGTCGCGGGCGGCCCGGTCGATGCCCCACGACAGGCGCAGGTCTTTGGGCTGCTCGCCGTCCAGCCGCCAGCTGATCACCCGGCGGGCCCAGGGCTTGCGGGTGATCTCGGCGATCTCGGCTTCCACTTTCTGCCGGGGCCGGCGGGCCTTGCCCCGGGCCAGGGTGGCGGCCAGCTCGTCCAGGTTCTTGCCGGCCTTGGCCAGTGTGGTGCCCTCGAACCCCCGGGCCTGACTTTCGTGCAGTTCCGGGGAGTGGGTCAAGATGGCGCGGCGGTCGGCGCCGTGGACGACGCGGCGGGTGTCGCAGGCGGTTAGCTGGCCGAACCGCTCCTGGTCCACCACGGACCGGACGGAGGCGGGCAGGGCGGTCAGGTCCGGGCAGTCCGAGGCGGGCACTGACCCGATGTAGTGCAGCCCCGTGCCGGCCAGGAACTCGAAGTTGTCCTGGCTGTTCTGCCCGGCGTCGAAGACCACGGTCATGTCCGCGCCGCCGCCGGCCGCCCCGGGGACCGCAGCGGTGATCGCCTCGTACTGCCGGCGCAGCTGGCCGATCATCTCGGGGAACTGGGTGACGTCAGGCCGGTCACCGGGGTAGGCGTGCCAGGTCAGCGGGATCCCGCCGTCGCGGGTGACGACCAGGCCCAGCCCGACCAGGCGCAGGTCGGAGCGCTTCTGCTTGGCCTTGCCCCGCTGCGCGACCGGGGCCCTGGCGTTCCCGGTGTCGATGAAGGTGGCGAAGTTGGTCATGTCGAGGGCCACCGACGAGCAGTCCAGCCCGAACTGCCCGACGATCACCAGCGCGATGCGGCGGCTGATCTCGGCCAGGTCCTCCAGCGTGACGGCGTGCATCGCGTCCCAGAACCGGCGGTGATCGCACACCGTCCCGGGAATCTTCGTGAACCGGGGCGCCGCCGTCTTCGCCCACCAGTCCGCGAAGCCCAGCTTCGAGCACGGCGCGACCACCCGGTTCAGCGCCGCCAGCGCCAGGTAGGTCCCGACCGAGGCGCGGGCGTCTGAGCGGCGCGCCCCGGTCACCTCGTCGATGATCTGCCTGACGCCGAGGTCCTCCAGCACCCCCCAGGCGGCGGCGACCGCGCCGAAGTCCTTGTGCTGGACCCGGCCGGGCAGGCCCAGGCCGCCGCCGCGCATCGCGGCGGCCAGCTCCTCCGCGGTGCCCAGGTACTCCTGGGAGGTGATCCGCGGCTTGCCGCCGACCCGGGCGGACTCCACCAGGTAGTAGTAGGTGGCCGCGCCCCGTTTCTTCCCGATGATCGAAGCCATATATGGGTAATACACCTTCGGCCATCAGCAGGCCAGCACCGACACGCATTTGCCCAGGTGAATCCCCGGCGGCCGCTGCCTCAGCGGCTCAAGATCAACTTATCCCGGAAACTGGGGCTAGGTCGAACGGGGAGCCGTGCAGAGCGCGAGGTGGACGCTGCGCGAGCAGGTCCGGTGTGACCGGGACAGGATCACGTCGGCGGCCTGGGACGGCTACCCGATCCTCCGGTTCACCAAGACCCGTGAGCTGAAGGTGCGCATCATGGACGCGCCTTCGAAGCGGACGAAAGCGCGGGCGCCCAGGGACCGGTCGCCGGTGTTATCGGCGACGCGGTCGCCGACGCGGTCGGGGTGCGCGTCCGCGACATGCCGCTCCGTGAGCGCGTCGCCGAGGCGATCGACGAGAGTTGGCCGCACGGGTGGTGGACAGGACTTCATCGGGCCATGCCTGAGTAAGCGTTGCTGTGCGGAGGGCGCGAGCAGGCCCAGGGCGCGGGCGTGCGCGACGGCCTCGGCGCGGCGGTGGGTGCCGAGCTTGGCGTACAGGTGGCGCATATGGGTCTTGACGGTGTTGGTGGAGACGTAGAGTTCGTCCGCGATTTCGGGTGCCGACAGGTGAGTCGGAAGGTAGCGCAGGACCCGGATCTCGCTTTCGCTGAGCGGCTCCAGCGGCGGCTCTGGCCCGGCTGGTGAAGATGCGGGTTTCCTTCCGGCCATTAGGTCCAGGATCTGGGCGATCAGGGAGGCGTGCGCGGTGCGCTGGCTGGCCTGGCGCTTGAGCAGGCTTGGCGCCGGGTGGAGAAGGAAGAACCCGACCGCGCCGCTGGGCTCGGCCAGGTCCAGTGCGTGTTCCATGGTCAGGTCGGCTGCAGCCGGGTTGCCGAGCGCGTCCCGGGCGATCGCCTCGAGGGTGAAAGCGTCAACCAGCCAGATCCGCCGGAGCATCGGAGCCGAGCCGTCCAGGACAGGCCCGAGCGCCGCGGTCGCCGCGTGCGGGTTGTCCTGGGCGAGGCGCAGTGCGGCTGTGGCCGTGCGGATTTCGCCGCGTTCTCGGTCGTGTTCACCGAGGTCGGCGAGGACCCGCTCGGCGTGCTCGGTCTTACCCATGCGTACGAGGGTGTGCAGCAACAACGTCAGCGTCTGCGTCACTAGGTAGTGTCCAGCGAGGTGCCGGGCCAGCCGCTTGGCCGCCCGGAATGCGGCCAGCGCATCGACGTCACGGCCGCGCGCCAGTTCGAGCACCCCGCGGGCGTAGTGAACTCCCACCCCCGCTGCGGAATCGGCTTCGGCTGTGACAGTGCGCTCGGCTCGCCGGATCCAGGTCTCTGCCTCTTCGAGCTGCCCCTGCCAGGCCAGTACTGTTCCGAGGACTTGGTAGGCGGTGCCGGCGGCCGGCTCGTCGGTCCAGCCGTGCCGGCGGGCCAGCTCGATCGCCTGCCTGCAGCGCTTCGCCGCCGACGCAGAAGATTCGAGGACCTCGATCACTGCCAGGTAGGCCAGGCCGCGGAATTCAAGAAACGGCAGCCCGATCCGGTGCGCCACCGCCTGGCCCTGCTCCAGGTGCCACGCTGCCTGATCGAACCGGGCTGCCCATACCTCGGTGATGCCGAGGCAGATCAGCGCCAGCCCGCGCAGCTCCTCGCCGAGGCCGAGCCTCCGCGCGTCTTGGGCCTCGGCCATTGCCCGCAGCCGCCGCGCCTCCTCAACCGCGGCCGGGAGGTTGCTGCGCTGCTGGGCAACCCACAGCCGCACGATGGCCATCAGGACCTGGTAGTGCGCCCGACGGTCTGCAGGTACAGCTGCCGATCCCGGCCTGGCGCGCGCGATGTACCGCTCCGCCGCCCCCAGCGATCCCACGGTCAGCTCGTCAGCCGCCATGACGGCGGTGAGTTCCACATCGTCGGCAACCGCGCGAGCCGGGAATCCGGCCAGCAGCTCGTGCGCGGTGACGCTCTGACCGTGGAGATAGAGACTGAACCAGCAGTCGGCGATAAGGCGGGCGGCCAGGGTCCAGTCGCGCGCCGCCTGGGCGTGGCGGATCGCCTCGACGGGGTACTCGTGCTCGGCGTACCAGTCGGCCGCCGCGGCGTGCAACGCCGGGATCTCGCCCGGTGCGGTGCGCCGGAGTTCCAGCTGCAGCAAGTCGGCGAACAGGCGGTGGTACCGGAACCAGGACCGCGCCGCGTCCACCGATGTCACGAACGCGTTCGCCTCTTCCAGCTCGTGCAAGATCTGCTCCCCGCCGCTGCCCCTGGTCAGGGCATCGGCAAGCGGGCCGTTGACCCGATCCAGCACGCTGGTCCGCAACAGGAACCGCCGCACTTCCGCGCTTTGACGCGACAGCACCTCCGCAAGCAAGTACTCCGAGACCGTCCGCTCGGTGCCGGAGAACTGTTTCGCGAATCGTTCCGGATCGGGGTGCCCGGCCAGCGACAGCGCCGCCAGCCGCAGCCCGGCCGCCCAGCCTTCGGTCCGCTCATACAGCAACCTCAGCGCTAGCTCGGGCAGGTCCACCCCGGCCGCGGCGAACATCTCCCGCGCTTCGGCCCGGGTGAACCGCAGGTCGGGCTCGCGGATCTCGGTTAGCTCACCCTCCAGCCGCAGCCGGTGCAGCCCCAGCGTCACCAGCTGGCGGGAGGCGAGAAAGAGCCGCAGTTCCGGCGAGGCCCGCATCAGCAGCAGCTCCAGCTGACGCAGCGTCTCCGCAGGGCCCAGCTCATGCACGTCGTCGATAACCAGGCATACCTGGTCCTGCAGCGGCGCCAGGTCCTTCAGCAGCCGCTCGACGATTGCCCAACCGTCCAGGTCCGGCGACGCCGTCAGCGGCCGCACCAGTGCCGACCCCGGGGCCGTCTGGCGAAGCGCGTCAGCCACCGCCAGCCAAAACCGCTGCGGATCGCGCTGCTCGCGCCCGACTGACACCCAGCCAGTGCGCTCGGCCAGGCCCGACTCACCAATCCACGCCCGCAGCAACACCGTCTTCCCGCTCCCCGGCGGGGCCGAGATCACGGTCACCCGTGCCGAAGCGTCCAGGCGCCTGAATAGGTCGCGACGGGAAACCACTCTTCCTGCTCCGCGACGAGCAGCGCGGCCGCCAACGACTTCCGAACCCCCCACAGGCCCCATGGCAAGATCATCGCACGACGTCGGCCGACGAGCTCAGTCGCCTTTCATCCAGATCCGGTGCAGCGGGGCTACCGCTAATCACACGAACCGGACGACGCCCTCTCACCCTACGCCGCGCGAGACTGCGAGGACGGCACAGAGATGTCATCTGAGGGGGGATGACGGTCGGACGGTCGGCCCGCCGGGGGTTCGGGTCGGCCGCACCGCCCACTTCCCCGTGCCGGTCGGCAGGTCCGTCGGGGGGACGGGCCAGCCGGCCGGTCGTCAGCGCGACATTGACATACCCGACTGGTGAGACGGTGGTGAGTGAGGGTGAGACGGCATGCGACTCGAGCTGGCGCAGCGAGCGGAGAGGGAGAGTACCTGGACAGCCGCCCGGCCGTGGTCGGCGGCGCAGGACATGATCTCGAGCTCGCCCAGGACGAGTGGGCAGCGGTAACGCCCCGGGTGATTACCCCGGACCAATGGCGGCGGTTCGAGAGTTACGTGGAGCAGATCTTTTCCGCGATGGGGATGCCGGTAGGGTCGCCTAGCACGACCGATACGCCGCGCCGGTTCCTCCAGGCGATCTTCGACGCGACCAGCGGGTATGAGGGGGACGACAAGCTGGTGACCGCGTTCCCCACCGAATGTCGCGGTGGACCGGACTGCCGCATCAGCCAGGTGGTGGAGGGACCGATACCGTTCTTCTCCCTGTGCGAGCACCACAGCCTGCCCTTTTTCGGGAGGGCCTACATCGGCTACATCGCGCACGAGCACATTTTGGGCTTGTCCAAGCTGACCCGGCTGGTACGGCTGTTCGCGCGCCGGTTCTCGATGCAGGAGCGCATCGGTCAGCAGCTCGCGGACGGGCTGGAGCGGATACTAGCCCCGCACGGCGTCGCGGTCCATCTGGAAGCGGAGCATCTGTGCACGCAGATGCGCGGTGTCCGCGAGATCGAGTCCAGCACCCGCACCACCTACTGGCGGGGCAGCTACGAAGCGGACCCGCAGCTGCGGAGTGAGTTCTTCCAGCTCTGCAGCCGACCGGGCTGACCGACATGGCCAGACAGAGGACCGCCCCGACCGCAGCCGGGCCGCCGCTCGCCAGGCTTTACGAGCAGGCCGGGCTCCCGGCCTGGGGCCTGCCGCAGGAACTGGCAGCTGTCTACGGCGGGGATCTCGGGTTCACCGAACCCTGCGTGTACGCGAACTTCGTCGCGTCCGTGGACGGAGTGACAGCCCTAGGTCCGGAATACCCGTCGTCCGGTTCGGTGATCAGCGGCCACGACCCGGCGGACCGTTTCCTCATGGGCTTGCTCCGGGCGTGCGCGGACATCGTGCTGATCGGCGCAGGCACCCTGCGAGCGACGCCGGGCCACCGGTGGACCCCGAGGCACATCTACCCGGCGGCGGCAGATGGATACGCGGCTCTGCGCCGCAGCCTGGGCCGCGCGGTCGATCCGCAACTCGCGGTGGTCACCGCCCGCGGCGAGGTGCCCGCCGCGCATCCTGCGGTGCGCGACGGCGCCCTCATCCTCACCACGAGAGCCGGGGCTCGGAGGCTGCGAGGGCGGCTACCACGCGGGTGCACGGTCATCGACCTGGGAGAGCACCCGGCGCTACGGTCCGTGGACTTGCTCGCCGCCGTCCAAGCGCATGGGGGTGCCACGGTGCTCACCGAGGGCGGCCCGCGGCTGCTCGGCGGACTCATCGCCGATGACCTGCTCGATGAGCTCTTCCTCACCGTTTCCCCCGTGCTGGCCGGCCGGGCGCAGACCTCCCGTCCCGGGCTGATCGCCGCCCAGGAACTGCTCCCCAGCCGGGCGAGACAGGCCGAACTGGTCAGCGTGCGCCAGCGCGGGTCGTACCTGTTTCTCAGGTACCAGTTGTGCCGCAAGGAGACTGCAGGCTCCGGCTATGACGATGTGCGAGGGTCACTCCTGCGCGCTGGGATGTTCTAGGGAGGTGCCATGGCGAGCATTGCGATCAACCGTCTCGGCGAGGTCGGGCGGGCGGCGCGAAGATCATTGAGGGCGTACCGAGTGTTCACGCGGGTGCGTTTGCCGCAGGTTTTGCGGCCGACAGCGGTCTCGGACATGCGTCCGGCCGACGGTGGCATAGCGTGGGGTTCTTGGGGTGGTTATGACGGTGATCAGCCGACAGCGGGGGGAGGCTGGGTCACGTCAGGTATCGGTGAGAAGTCGCAGCTGGCGTCCCGGCTGGGTCAGCGGGGAGGGACGTCCCGCAGGCCCCGGAGACTGAGGGTTCCGCCCACCTTGTTCAGCGTCGCGCTCGGCCTCGCCGGGCTCGCAACGGCATGGCACGCCGCCGGGGCGAAGCTAGGCACGCCGGCCGCGGTTCCGTACGCCATCGATATTCTGGCCGCCGTAGCGCTGGTGACCCTGGTCGGCCTGTACGCCGCTCAGGGCCTGCGGCAGGTAGTAGCTGACGTGCGTGATCCGGTCCAGGCGCCGTACATGGCCGTGCCCTTTATTACCGCGATGATGCTGGCGGCGGCGCTGGCCAGCCAGTCCTTCGCGGCCGGGCGCGCCCTGGTCGTCATCTTCCTGGCGGTGACGATCGCCGTCGGCGGCTGGCTGACGGGCCAGTGGATCTCCCGCGACGCCGACGAGCCGCTTGTGTACCCCGGCTACTACCTGCCCACCGTCGCAGGCGGACTGGTCGGCGCCATCACGCTCGCACAGGTCCACCTGCACGCCCTCGCCGAGGTGTCCTTCGGCCTGGGCGTCGCGTCCTGGCTGCTCTTGGGTTCGGTGGTGCTGAACAGAATGATTACCGCCAGACGCCTGCCCGCTGCGCTGCGGCCCACCATGGCCATCGAACTCGCACCGCCCGCCCTCGCGGGAGTCGGATGGTTCGCGCTGGGCGGCCGCGGCACGAACGTCATAGCGTACGCCATCGCCGGGTACGCAGTGCTGATGGCACTCGTGCAGATCCGCCTTTTCCCCGTCTACTTCAGGCTCCGGTTCGCACCCGGTTTCTGGGCCTTCACCTTCTCCTACGCCATCGCCATCACCTACGCGCTGGAGTGGATCAGCCGGACAAATCCGTCAGGCGCCACGGGATACGCCATCGCCGCGATCACGGCCATCACGCTCCTGATCGCCGCGATCGCCGCGCGCACCGCGGTCGCAGCCAGTCGGGGCCAGTTCCTGCCAGCATCAGCGGACGCTGCGGACAACTGGCGGACGCCAGTGCCACGCGAACCCTACGACGCACAGCGGGGGCAAGACCGGGGCACCGCAGAATGGATCGAACGCCGCTGACAGTCCGTGCGAACCGCAGCCGGTGCTCACTGGCCCCGGTGCGTCCTGGTCAGGGGTGGGAGAGGTGAGCTGGGCCCGAGGTCGAGGCGCATTGATTGCAGGATCGTGAACGTGGTCGTCCTGGTGAACGCCTCCACGTCAGCGGCAGCCAGGACGCCGGTGTACTTGGCGATGTGGTCTCCGGAGCCGTGAGCGCAGGTTCGAATCCTGCTGGGGGCGCTTTTTCGAGTATCTGATCGATAGTGTTATGACCGATCCATCGCGAGCGCAGCGGTCCTCGCGGCAACGGTCCAATAGACCCGTGTGCATATACCCGCGGTTGTCCCCGAGCGTGACGAGACACTCGAGATAAGAGCACGCGCCTACGGCTCGTTCGGCGCGGCTCCCGGCGTGTTCGAGCTAGTGTGCAGCGGAGCACACGAATGGTTTATCTGGGCGCTGTGCCGCGAGCCGTAGCATGTGGCTGCTTGCGTGATCGTGGTGGAGCACGCTGGGTGGACAGGATCAGGCCGTCAAGCCGGTAGGCGGGGCTGGAGGTGCCGATGCGGTCGTCGCGTCTGCGTGGCGCGCTAGTTGGGGTTGTGGTGGCGGCGGCCATCCCTGCTGCGGGCTGCACGGGTCATCGGCCGGCTGGCGCGCCAAGAACCGTTTCCGGGCCGCAGGTTCGCCGGCTTGCGTCGGAGATCGTGCTTGAGATGGTGACGAGCCGGCCGAGGCTGGTGCCGGCACCGGGTACCGCGCAGCGCAGCAGGTGCCCGGCGGGTCTTGCCGCGTTGCCTGGGCCGGGCGCCGATCCGGCGCGCTGTTACCGCGTCGTCGGCCGGCCGGTGAGGATCACCTGGGCCGCGATCGCCTTGATCCGCCAGGCCGCCGGGCCCGGCTCCTACGCGCTGGCGGTCACCGTGCCGAGGGACGGCCGGCGGGCACTGACCGCGATCACCACGCGCGCCGCCGCCGGACGTCAGCTAGCGATTATCGTCGCCGGCATCGCCTTCGACATCGCTTACATCGAGCAGCCGGTCACCGAGGGGGCGTTCGAGTTCCCGCTGGCGGGCAGGAAGCAAGCCCGGATCCTGATGCGCATGCTGAGCCCGTCGCGCTTACTCCCGGCTCCCGCCCGGACGATGGCCGGCCCTTTGGCTGCACTACGACTACCAGGACGCGGGCCCCTGGCGATGTGGCAGTTCCACGTCAGCCAGGCCGGCCGCTACCGTCCTGGGACCCGCCAGGTGCGCCGACGGTGATGCCGTGGCGGCCTGCAGGCGCCCGGTCGCCCGCCTCGCGCCCCGCCGCTGCTCGCAGTGCTCGTTACCCGCGACCCGCCTGCGCCGTCCACCGCAGCCGCCGCTTCGCTCTCGTTTGGGTGCCCGCCTGCGTCATCCCCACCGCCGCGTTCGCAGCCGTATCCCTGCGCCTATACCGCGATGCGGCATCCTGACAGAACAGGCCGATCTGTATTCCATGACGGCCTCCACTCAACGGGATCCGGCCAGCAAATATTCGGCGCTCGGCTCGGTGCGCCGACTCGGCCCGCGGTCAGGCGTCGTGATGCTTGTCGATCTGGCGGTGCGCGGACTCCCGCCGTTATCTCAGGCCCTGTTAGGGGCTCCGGGCGACCGGCGCGGCCGTCTGACGCAAATTGGCCCGTCCGAGTGGCCCGCTGCCGAGCCAGGCGCCAAACGGCTCCAACCCGGCGGGTGAGCAGCTCTGGCGAGCAGCCCGGTGCCCGGAGTTGGCGGCCGCAGAACGGGCCGGTCCATCCGGACAGGGTCAGAGAACCATTGCCGAAACCCGCGCTGGCTCGCGCAGCAGCGGGCTCGAGATCCGGATCGGAGATCCGGCCCGGAGCCGGGCGCTCGTTCCCCCCGGGTCAGAAACGCTCCGGGGTGTTTCGCAAGCTGGTCAGCTGGTTCTGCGCGTAGTTGCACTCGGCGACGATCGCGGCGATGCGCCGGCCGATGCGAGCCACTCGGCCCCGTATGCCCTGCGTCACGTTGCGGTTCATCGTTCCTCCTCGGACTCCGGCCATCTCATCGCCGGTCACCATTGAATCTGGCCCTAAGGCCCTCCTGGCCGCCTCCGAGGAAATCCCTATTTTGCCTGCTGAGACAGGTCTTAGCCGGGCCTGAAGCCGGCTTACCCGGACTCAGCGCGCCTCAGCCGACCTGGCGTGGATTCTGGCACCGGCGCCGACGCTGACCTCGCACCCGAGTGGCCGAACTGGCCAGGACGCGCAATCGGCTCCTTCTGGCACTCTAGTCCTTTCGGCTGCCTTTCCATTCGAGTCGCTCCGCACCGGTTGATCTGCGTCCTATTGCGGGCGTACCAGTGCGGGGACACCTGCTCCCTTCGGACGTGACGTCGATCGGGGTAGGTTTACCGGCCGCCCGGCAACGGCGTCGTAGCCCGGCTGCTATCTGCCGTTCGCGGCCCATACGCTAATGACTTGACCGCAAGCGCTGCCAGCCGCGGTACAGATCGCTACCCCTGCAACGCAATTGAGCACTTCCGTCAGGCCTTCTTCGGGCTGAAGGTGAACCGGGTCGGAGACCCGGTGAAGTCGCTGGAGTCCAAGGCGAATA
>WNFC01009194.1_pt1 | contig 10938 bp, 7 predicted proteins | sample 5400541 | NCBI WGS metagenome assembly WNFC01 (sample SAMN13153342, study PRJNA577476) | soil metagenome | isolation source: 120 cm saprolite under Douglas fir tree site 2 hole 2 replicate 1 | place: USA:California | collected 2015-04-18
CGCCAACTCCGCAAATCCCCCAGCTTCACCCTGACCGCCATCCTCACTCTGGCCTTCGGCATCGGAGCCACCACTGCCCTCTTCAGCGTAGTCGATGGCGTCCTCCTCAAGCCCCTCGCCTACCGCGACAGCGGCCGTCTCGTCGTCGTATGGGAGCGCGTCCGCTTCCTCGAAAAACTCTTCCCCTACACCGGAGCCAATCCCCGCCACGCCGATCTCTGGCGCAAACAATCCACCGCCTTCACTGATTTCACCCTCCTCCAGCAGGGCGCAACCGGCATCAGCCTCGGCACCGATCACCCCCGCCTCGTCGGCAGAATCATCGCCCAGCCCAACCTGCTCGACATCCTCGGCGTCCAGCCCGCGCAAGGCCGGAACTTCCTGCCCGAAGAGACCGTGAAAGGCCACGAGAAGGTCGCCATCATCAGCTACCGTCTCTGGCAGAGTCTCTTCAACGGCAACGCCGGCGTCATCGGAAGATCCGTTCAGATCGCCGGAACGCCATACCAAATCGTAGGGGTCCTCCCGCAGAGCTTTTACTTCCCCAAAGCAACCGAACTTTCACCTTCTCCCCTACCCAGTCAGTGGCCCGACAGCGAGATCATCACACCTCTCGTGATCGACTTCAACAACTTCGGATGGAACAGCGACTACGGCAACTACGTAGCCCTCGGTCATCTCAAACCCGGCATCTCCATCGCCCAGGCCCAGGAAAATCTCAACGTCCTCGCCAACGATATCGCCCGCCAGGTTCCACCAGACCAAATGGACGGCAACCCCCGCGGCGCACTCGCCACCTACGTCCAGCCGCTCAAGGAGGTCATCGTAGGCCGCACCTCCGCTCGCCTCTGGCTTCTCATGGCCGCCGTCCTCAGCGTCCTCCTCATCGCGTGCATTAATCTCGCAAACGCGCAGCTTGCCCGCGTCATCAGTCGCGAACGCGAAGCCGCCGTGCGCTCAGCCCTCGGCGCTTCCACTACCCATCTCCTGCAATCTGCCCTCGCCGAAGTCTGCATCCTCTCGCTCATCGGTGGAACCCTCGGCGTCGCCTTCGCCTTCTTCGCCGTGCACCGTCTCGGTGCTTACACCCAACTCGCCATCCCCCGCACCCAAACCATCTCCGTCAACCTGAAAGTCCTCGCTGTCTCCATCATTCTCACAGTCGGCGCAGCCGTCGTCTTCGGCCTCCTCCCCGCGTTGCGTCTTCTCCGCATCAGGCCACAACAAGCCCTTCAAGGCATCGGCCGCTCCTCCGGCTCACGCCGCAGCGGCCTCTTGCGGCGTGCGCTCGTCGGAGCGCAGGTCTTCGCCTCAACCACCCTCCTGCTGGTCGCCGGCCTCTTTGCCAAAAGCCTCATCCATCTCTCTTCCATGGACCGAGGCTTCTCCACCGGCCACGTCGTCGCCGCCGACGTCATCCTCCAGGGCAGCACCTTCACGCACGACAAAGACCGCGCCGGCTTCGACGAAGGCGTCCTCGAAAAACTGCGCGCTCTTCCCGGAGTCCAATCGGCGTCCCTGGTCAGCGCCATGTTGCTCACAGGAGAAAGCTGGATCGACGGCGTTGTGCTCGTCGGCAAAACCAACAACGAAAGCCAGTTGGCAAACTATCGCTGGATCGGCCCGGACTACTTCACCACCCTGCAGCAGCGCATCATCGAAGGCCGCCCACTCGACGAGCACGACCGCACGCAGAAGAACGCAGTCATCTCCGAGGCCACCGCCAAAGCCGTCTGGCCAGGTCAAAGCCCCATCAACCGTCAATTCCAGCGCAACGGAAACACTTTCACCGTAGTCGGTGTCGTCGCCGACGCGCACAACAACTCGCTCCGCGCCGCACCCGTCAACATGGTCTACCTTCCCTACTGGGACAACCCTCCCTACGGCACCTACTTCCTCGTCCGCAGCACGCAGGACCCCACCCAGCTCATCGAATCCGTTCGCAGCACCATCTGGAGCTACAACCCCAACGTCACCATTGCCCGCGTCCACACCCTCGACTCCCAACTCAGCGACTCCCTCGCGCCCGAGCACCTCGAAACCGGCATCTTCGTAGCCTTCGGAGCAGCCGCCCTGTTCCTCGCCCTCCTCGGCATATACGGCACCCTCAGCTACTCCGTCGAAGCCCGCACCCAGGAGGTCGGCATCCGCATGGCCCTCGGAGCCACCCGCCAAAGCGTCTACCGCCTCATGCTCGGAACGATCGTTGCACCCGTCGTCCTCGGCCTTGCACTAGGTTGCATCGCCAGCCGCAGCATCGGCAAAAGCCTGAGCGCACTCCTCTACGGAACCTCCCCCACCGATCTATCGGTGATCCTCCCCGTCCTCTGCCTCTTCGCCCTCGCCGCAATCCTCGCGACGTCCCTCCCCTGCCGCCGAGCAGCCATGATCGAACCCATGGAAGCCCTAAGAACCGAATAGCAATGTCGCCGTTGCTTTTCTGTTGAACCACCTCAAATGCTCGGGTGCCCCATCCTTCGCGTTTTGGCGAAGGGTGGGACGTATAAATTCAATCGTCCTCCCTCCCTCCACCCGCCACAAAATCCCATCCGTCACGTGAAATCTCCCGTTGAACGCGCCAGTTCCCAAAACGGGACAGCCAGAAAAATAAAGTTCAAAAAGTGGCATGTTTTTCAGCACTCAAGAACACGCCGTCACCGCACCACATTTACCACGCATTCCACCACAACTTCACCACAAAAAAACCACACCCAAAACACGCATTTCCCCAAAACCCCCCTCAAAAACGCCCATTAAACCGCGGCCGTCCCAGCGCCACCACGCCCAAATTATTTTCTAAAAAACTATCGCCGAACCGAACCAGTCGACACCGGAATCTGCTCCACAATCTCAATCCCGAACCCCTGCAGCGCCGGCACATGCGTCGGAGTATTCGTCAGCAGGCGAATCTTATGAATCCCCAGATCCGAAAGAATCTGCCCCCCCAACCCCACCTGCCGCAGCGTGCGATGCGCTCGCTCCTCGCAACCCTCACGCGACCTCTGCTCACGATGAAACACCACCCGCGCCGGTGCAACCGCTTTATCCAGGCCAAAACCCGCGCTGCCATTATGCAGATACACCAGCGCGCCCTTGCCCGCCTCCGCAATCATGCGCAGCGAGTTCTCCACCACCGCCCTGCAATCGCACAACGTCGTAGAAAAAACATCGCCAGAGAGACAATGCGTATGCACCCGCACCGGCACCGGTTCATCCCCGGTCACATCGCCATACACCAGCGCAACATGCGATTCGCCGCCATCCACTTCGCTCTCATACGCAATCATGCGAAACTCGCCATGCGCCGTCGGCAATAGCGACTCCGCCACGCGATGGATGTACCGCTCATTCTGTAACCGGTACCGGATCAAATCCGCCACCGTCACCATCTTCAGCCCATGCTCTTCGCAGAACTTCACCAGGTCCGGAACCCGCGCCATGGTCCCGTCGTCGTTCATGATCTCGCAGATCACGCCCGCCGTTACCAGCCCCGCCATCCGCGCCAGATCCACCGAAGCCTCCGTCTGCCCCGCCCGCACCAGCACGCCACCCTTGCGTGCGCGCAGCGGAAACACATGTCCCGGCCTCGCCAGATCATGCGCCGTTGATCGCGGATCGATCGCCACCTTGATCGTATGCGCCCGGTCAGCAGCAGAGATCCCTGTCGTCACACCCTCCCGCGCCTCGATGCTCTCGGTAAACGCCGTGCCAAACCGCGAAGTATTCTCCTGCGCCATCGGCCCCAGCCGCAGATAGTCCGCGCGCTCTTCCGTCAGCGTCAGACAAATCAACCCGCGGCCATACTTCGCCATAAAGTTGATCGCCTCCGGCGTAACAAACTCCGCAGCCAGCGTCAGGTCGCCTTCATTCTCGCGGTCCTCGTCATCGACGACCACGACCATCCGGCCCGCTTTGATCTCCGCCACTGCCTCGGTCACGTCAGCAAACATAACTCCGCCTTCCGCCTTCACCTCTTTCGACGCATCCCATCATACGTCGGTCGCAAAAAGAAACGCCGCCCTCAGGCGGCGTCTCAAATCCAATTTGAAATCTACAGCGTAGACTCGATCTCAAAACCCCAGGCCTCCAGCAGCGCCTCAGGAATATACTTCGAATTCTTGTTCCGCCGGGCCCATTCACGAAGCCTGGTCGAACGGATGTACTGGTCCGGTGTCAGCTTAAACTCCTTCACCACCTGCTCGAACGATGTGACCGTAGGAACAACCGGCCCTATCGGCTCAGGCTTGCCCCAGTTGGGATTTCCACGACGCTTTGCCATCTTTATCAATACCTCTTCAGAATTAATTTCCGCACTACGCTATGCGAACACTGGAGAAAACACAGCAGTATTCATTCTAAGGCAGTTATGCTCGAAAAGCAAGGATAAACCGGGGCAAATCACGCCCCGGATAGACCCTTTCGCCCGTAACTTCAACTCTGTCTTAGTGCTGCTGAGCCAGGGCATAAAACTTCACCATGTCCGCCTTTAACTCTTTCAGCGCCTCGACATTCAAATAAACCATATGACCGGCCGGATAATAACCAAACTGTACATTTCCCACCAGGTTCGCCGGCAGGTCCATATGACTCAGGTCATACTCCGTTGAAAAGAACGGCGTCGCCAGATCGAAGTACCCGTTCGCCGAAAACACATGCAGGTGCGGGTTCTTTCGCATCGCATCTGACAGGTCCACCGCAACATCCGGCTGGTTCTGTTCCCCACCACGTCCACCACTGCCCCCGCCAGGGGCACCCGGGGGCCTGTGCTTGAAGTCCCAGGCCTGGTTCAACCCGGGCCCCGAAAGATAGTAGGGCTCCTGACTCATATACTTCAGCTCTCTCTGGATGTAGTCGTGGAACGCCCCGACATACACCCCGCTGATTCCCGTGTCCGAAGGATCGTACCCCGGATTCTCTCCCGCCGAATCCGGATCCCATCCCATGAACCGTGCGTCGTAGCGTCCAAGGGTCCGCTCATCCCCGCGCAACAACTCCTTGCGGAACCGTGTCGCCGAGATTCGCAGCTTCGACTCCTTCACATACTCCACGCTCAGCCCGGTGATCGCCGCCACCTTCGCCCCCGTCGCATCGAACTCAGCCGCCGGCAGTTTATCGCCCTGCTGCAGCGCCTCGGTGTAAGGCCCACGCGCAAACACGCGCGCCTGCTGCACCCACTCCGCGATGCTCACATTCGTCTTCACCTTCTTATAGTGATAGGCAATCGCAGCATACGAAGGCAGATACCCGACCGCCTCATAGTCCAGCCCCGGCGCGCGCCGGTTGTAGTTCAGAATCGACGACAGCAGCGTCACCCCATTGAACTCGATGCCATCGTTCTGCAGCGCCGCAACCAGACCGGCCGACCGCGTCGTCCCATACGACTCGCCAAACAGAAACTTCGGCGAGTTCCACCGCTGGTTCACCGTAATGTAGCGAACAATAAACTTTTCAAATGCATGGATATCCTGATCCGTTCCGGCAAAATCCTTCGCGGTCCCCTTACCCACCGCGCGCGAAAATCCGCACAGCGGCGCATCGATAAACACCAGGTCGCTCTTGTCGATCAGGCTCTGCGGATTCTGCACCCACGCAAACGGAGCCGGCCCGGTTGCCTCCGGGCTCTGCGTCATCACGCGCACCGGCCCGAACGATCCCATATGCAGCCAGATCGTCGCCGCCCCCGGCCCCCCGTTATAGAAGAACGTCACCGGCCGGTTCTTAGCCTCGACGCCATCCTCCGTATACGCCACATAGAAGATGCTGCCATTCGCCTTATCCTGGTCATCCCGAATCAGCAGATTTCCCGCGGTCGCCGTGTAATGTACTGTGCGGCCACCCTCACTCCAGTCATGCTTGGTCACCGAATTCGTCTCCGGCGGAATCGGTACGCTCTGCTCTTCTTTCGCTGCAGGAGCGTCGCCTGTCCCCCGCTGACGACCCTCAGGTGCCTGAGAAGAAGCCGGCAGTGCCATAGCGACAGCCAATACTGCAACGAGCCCAATTCGTGGTATGCGAGATATCACAAGAAACTTCGTAACGATGGCCAGACTCAATTTCATTCTCCTGAATCTCCTTGATGGAAGGCATAAAACGCTTTTAGGAATGCGACCATCATAACCTTGAAATCGCCCTTAACCGCCCGTTTTTTGAGTGCGTCTTTTCCCGTCGCATCTTCGTCTACGTATACTGGCTCGTCGTACAACACTGATCGCGCGCCATCAACCAACGTGAGGTCCGGCCATGAGCTCCCAACGCTGCACCGACATCGAAGAAAACCTCGACGACACTCTCACCGACAACCCAACCTCTCTCACCGACGTCGAACTCTCCCGCCGCAGCTTCGTCAAAGCCGCAGGTATCCTGACCGCCGGCGCCGCCACTGGCATCCCGCATCTCGCCGCAGCCGAAGACATCCAGGCCGCAGCCGCCACCACGCCGCATACGATGACCCTGACCCTCAAGGTCAACGGCACACCGCACTCCCTCACCCTCGACACCCGCACCTCGCTCCTCGACGCCCTGCGCGAACACCTCGAACTCACCGGCAGCAAAAAGGGTTGCGACCACGGCCAGTGCGGAGCCTGTACCGTCCTGCTCGATGGCCGCCGCGTCAACTCCTGCCTCACTCTCGCCGTCACCGCCAACGGAGCCGAAATCACCACCATCGAAGGCCTCGCCCACGGCGACACCCTCCACCCCGTGCAGGCCGCCTTCCTCGAACACGACGGCTTCCAGTGCGGCTACTGCACCCCCGGCCAGATCTGCTCCGCCGTCGCTCTGCTCAAAGAGCACAAGCACAACACCCTCAGCGCCGTCTCCTTCGAAACCGGCCACACCACAAACCCCGAACTCACCGACAACGAGATTCGCGAACGCATGAGCGGCAACATCTGCCGCTGCGGAGCGTACCCCAACATCGTCGCCGCCGTCCGCGCCGCCGCGAAAGGAGTCTCCGCATGAACCCCTTCACCTACCAGCGCGCCACTGCTCCTGAAGAAGCCGTCCACGCCGTCTCCGCCCGCGGAGCAAAGTTCCTCGGCGGCGGCACCAACCTCGTCGATCTGATGAGGTACAACGTCGAGCATCCCACCACCCTCATCGACGTCACCCACCTCAACTTCACGCAAATCACCACCGGCAACGGCAGCACGCTCATCGGCGCCGGAGTCCGCAACAGCGACCTCGCCAACCACGAGACCATCCGCACCAACTACCCCCTCCTCTCTCAAGCGCTTTTGAGCGGAGCCTCCCCGCAACTTCGCAACATGGCCACCACCGGCGGCAACCTAATGCAGCGCACCCGCTGCTACTACTTCATGGACACCGCCTTCCCCGCCTGCAACAAGCGCACTCCCGGCAGCGGCTGCGCCGCCATCAAAGGCTTCAACCGAATCCACGCCATCCTCGGAGCAAGTGGTGCCGACAGCAACGATGCAACAGCCTGCATCGCGACCAACCCCAGCGACATGAACGTAGCTCTCGCCGCCCTCAACGCCACCATCCACGTCCAGGGTCCGAAGGGCAAACGCACCATCGCCATCGCCGACTTCTACCGCCTCCCCGGCGCCACACCGCAGCTCGACACCAACCTCAAGCCCGACGAGCTCATCACCGCAGTCGAGCTCCCCGCGCCAAAGTTCGCAAAGCACTCCTACTACCTCAAGGTCCGCGACCGCCAGAGCTACGCATTCGCCCTGGTCTCCGTCGCAGCCGGCCTCGAGATAAGCGGCAACACCATCCAGTCCGCAGGCCTCGCACTCGGCGGTGTCGCCCACAAACCCTGGCGCTCCCCCGAAGCCGAAAAATTCCTCGTCGGCGCAATCGCCAGTCCAGACGCCTTCAGGAAGGCCGCCGACTTCGCCGTAGCCGGAGCGAAACCTTACGAGCACAACGCCTTCAAAGTCGAACTCGCCAAACAAAGCATCGTGCGCGCCCTCACCCTCGCCGCACAAGGAGTCCAGGCATGATCGCCCAAGGTCATCAATCCACGGATCATCAATCCCCCGCCAAACTCGACACCCGCCAGCTCGGCCACCGCTACGACGGCCTCGCCAAAGTAACCGGCCGCGCCAAATACGCAGCCGAGTTCCCCACTGAAAACGTCGCCTACGCCTACATCGTCCAGGCCACCATCCCCTCGGGAACCGTCACCTCCATCGATCAAAGCGCTGCCACCCGCGCCGCTGGCGTCTACTCCATCATTACGCCGTTCAACGCGCCCAAAGTCACCGTCCCTGGCAACGTCAACATCCTCCAGGACACCAACGTCCTCTTCAACGGCCAGCCCATCGCCGTCGTCGTCGCCCGCTCCCTGCCTGAGGCCGAGGCAGCCGCAAAGCTCCTCCGCATCGAGTACAAGGAGCAACCCGCCAAACTCGACTTCAACGCCCTGCTCAAGAATGCCCGCGCCCCCAAACGCGGAGGCGGCGCCGCTCACCGTGGCGACCCCGCAGCCTCGCTCGCCAAAGCCGCCATCGTCATCGACCAGACCTACTCCACGCCAATCCAAAACCACAACCCCATGGAGCCGCACGCCACCATCGCATCCTGGTCAACAGGTGCGGACGGCGACAAGCTCAGCGTCTACGACGCCACTCAGGGCATCAGCGGCGCCCAGGGATCACTCGCCCGCGCCTTCTCCATTCCGCCCGCCAACGTCCACGTCCAGTGCCCATTCGTCGGCGGCGGCTTCGGCACCAAAGGCTACGTCTGGTCCCACACCATCCTCGCCGCCATGGCCGCCAGGGTCGCCCAGCGCCCGGTCAAACTCGTCCTCGGCCGCGAGCAGATGTTCGGCCCCGTAGGCTCGCGCCCCAACACCTCCCAGCACATCAAGCTCGCCGCCTCCTCCGACGGCAAGCTCCTCCTCCAGCAGCACGACTCGACCTGCTACACCTCGCTGATCTCCGACTGGGTCGAGGACGCCGCAGGCCAAACCGCGATCCTCTACAACAGCGAATCGCTCTCCACCAATCACAACGTGGTCGAGCTTAACCTCGGTATGGGCACCTGGCAGCGCGCTCCCGGCGAAGCCACCGGCAGCTTCGGCCTCGAAGTCGCACTCGACGAGCTCGCCGAAAAGCTCAACATCGACCCCATCCAGCTTCGCGTCATCAACTACGCCGAGAACGATCCCCGCCAGGGCCGCCCCTGGTCCAGCAAACATCTCCGCGAGTGCTACACCCAGTCCGCCGAACGCTTCGGCTGGTCCAAGCGCACCGCGCAACCGGGTCAGCACCGCGAGGGCAACAAACTCATCGGCTACGGCATGGCCACCGCCAACTACGGCGCGGGACGCCGCCCCTCCTCAGCAGTAGTCCGCTTCCTCCCCAACGGCCGCGTCTTCGTCGGCGTCGGCACCCAGGACCTCGGCACCGGCACCTACACCATCCTGGCCCAGACCGCAGCCGACGCACTCTTCATGGACCCCTCCCTCGTCGACGTCAAACTGGGCGACACCACCCTGCCCCCCTCCGGAGGATCCGGCGGCTCAACCACCGCAGCCTCCGTCTGCCCGGGTGTCTACGATGCCGCCATGCAGGCCAGGCTCAAACTAGCCCAACTCGCCATATCCGACGCACAATCTCCGCTCCATGGAGCCACAGCGGAAGACATCCACACCAAAGATGGCAAGCTCTTCCTCAAATCCAATCCGGAAAAATCCGAAACCATCACTACCCTCATCGCCCGTAACGGAAACACGCCGATAGAAGCCACCGCCACCTCCGAGCTCGCCAAAGACCGCGACAGCTTCACCGCTCACTCCTGGGGCGCCATCTTCGCCGAAGTCGCCGTCGACGCCGACACCCACATGGTGCAGGTCCGCCGCATGGTCGGCACCTACGACATCGGCACCCTCATCAATCAGAAGACCGGAACCAACCAACTCATCGGCGGCGTCGTCTGGGGCGTCAGCATGGCCCTCCACGAACAAACCCTCATCGACCCAACCTACGGCCGCACCGTCAACGAAAACTTCGCCGAGTACCACGTCCCCGTCAATGCCGACATCCAAGAGATCGACGTCACCGCCCTCAACATCCCCGACTACAAATTCAACCCTCTCGGATCCAGAGGCATCGGCGAAATCGGCATCACCGGAGCAGCCGCCGCCATAGCCAACGCAATCTACAACGCCACCGGCAAACGCGTCCGCGACCTCCCCATCACGCTCGACAAGATCATGCAGGCCTGACTTGCGCATCCATCCCCTCCGCTATATGCTCCCAGCAACACCCACGGGACAATTTAGCGGAGGACAGGATGAGCAACATAAGACTCAACTGGGTAGCGATCCTCGTCGCAGCCATCGCCGCATTTATCTTCGAGGCGCTATGGTTCAGTGTCTTCATGAATGAGTGGCTCGCAGGCATCGGCCGCACCAGAGAGTGGTTGGTTGGCACTGGCCTCAATCCCGCCGTTCAATATGCCACCGCCATCCTCTGTTCGATCATCGCCGCGGCCGTCCTCAGCATCTGCATCCAGGCCTCAGGCGAACAGACCGCCCGCCGCGGTGTCCTCTGCGCCGCCGTGATCTGGTTCGGCTTCATCGCCACCAACTGGGCCAAGGCCTACATCTTTGAGGTCCGCACCTTTCAGATCTACGCCATCTACACCGGCTACTACCTCATTGAGCTGATGCTCATCGGCGCAATCGTCGGAGCCTGGAAGAAAAAATCCGAACTCCCGCGTCCGTAAAACTGAGCAAAAATTAGTGCGCTGAGTCTAAAGTGACTGACATTAAATCTGTCATCCCGACCGGAGCGCAGCGGAGTGGAGGGATCTGCTGTTTGTATAAATCAGCAATCACCCTCCAAAACGCAGGACCCTAAACCGCCGTATCCAGATGAAAGGGCTTATCGTAAACCTCCACGGGATAGCCCTTCTCCTTCCACGCCGCCAACCCGCCCTTCAGAAATCGAATCCGCGAGAACTTCA
>WNFC01012191.1_pt1 | contig 10938 bp, 10 predicted proteins | sample 5400541 | NCBI WGS metagenome assembly WNFC01 (sample SAMN13153342, study PRJNA577476) | soil metagenome | isolation source: 120 cm saprolite under Douglas fir tree site 2 hole 2 replicate 1 | place: USA:California | collected 2015-04-18
TGGCCAAAAAGTTCGAGTGCGTAGCGAAGGTGTTTCGCTGAGATTCGCATTTCGTGCAGTGGTTTGACTTTCAGCGGATGGTAAAGACTTTCGCTGAATCTCCCTAAGTCCTCCAGGCGATTGGTAATGACAGCGCGGGCAACTTGTCGATAAGTCAGAGTTGTCCCTGCCGGCTTTTGCTTGGGTTCCTTTCTTCTTTGAGAAGAGAGTCCTTCAAGCGCCGCATTGAATTTGATTCTCAGCTTTTCCAGTGAATCTGGATTCAGTGGCAATAAAAGCTTCCCGCGGGCCTCTTCTCGCACCACCTGCCGAAACTCGACAAAGCGGAGAATTCCTGGCGAAATTTCAGTTCGTGCTTTTGTTGCGATTTGTTCCAGGGTCATGATCTCAACGTCGTAATCACGCACACGTCCAAGCGCATTTGCGATAATTCTTATCTGTTCCTGGCAGCCGGAGATACGTCTTTTTGGAAAGTAAGGCATGAAATCTTTTAGCGCCCCGCGCAACCGACGCGACGCGACCCGCATATCGTGCACTCCCTCAGGCGTACTCCAGTCAAGCGCCCGGCTGCGCAGCTTACACATCTCTTCGAAACGCCAGCTAAGCACCAGAGCGATGCCGGCTTGGGCTGGTCCATCGCAATCTATGCCAGGGAGCTGCTTGGCCTTCGCCATGTGATGAAACTATTCCTTCCCGGCTTTTGTCCTGCGGATGCTGAATTCGAGTTGGCACTGAAACGCCTGCTCAAAGAGGTCGCGCTTTCGGTCGGCCTCTTGAAGCTCATTCTCACAATCCAAAGCGCTGTGTATCTGGATGTGCACGTTGTCTTCTTCCCTGGTGCATTTCAGATCGCTCACGCGACTATCATGGCTTCGATCAAATGCGTCGGCTACGCGAACGATAGCCCCGAGCCGGCCGACAGTTTCCCGGTCAGCGGTATTAAGCGCCGCGTATTCGACGTGACGTTCTTTCGGGAGGGAACCTCGATGATAGCGAGCTGTATTTGCAATGACGGCCCGTTCTGCTTCAGAGAAACCTGTCAATTCAGAATTTGCGATCAGGTAAAGCGCATGCTTGTGATGGGATTCGTGTGCAATGTGATAGCCAACATCGTGCAACAGGGCCGCCGCCGATAGCAGTGTACGTTGATGGCGGGTTAGATTTTCGGTTGCGGCAATGCTATCGAAAATCTTTTCAGCCAGGCGCGCGACCTGATGTGAGTGAGCTTCTTCGTAGCCGAAACGACGGCCGACCGCGTGGACACCGAGGAGTCGCTGATCGCCAAAATCCGGCAACGGTGGACGCGACTCTGCCTCCAACTCGCGCAACCGATCGATGATCAATCCCTCGCGTAATGCCCAATCGCAAGTTCGCAACACATTGATGAAGTATTTGACCGCCGGCGACAATTATTTCGGAGCGTTGTGAGCTGATGCCGGGAAGACTGCGTCGTTCCGCGATCGACATACCAGCGACAGTGTTGTTTAGGTCCAGGAGTTCCCCGAGTACTATGTCAGCTTCGGCCGGCTGCGCCGCCTGGTTCTTGCGTTCCGCATCGCTGGTAGTCCGCAAGCGAAGTGCTTCGCCCAGGGCCAGGATTGTTCCTGATGTACCGGTCGCCTGTTGCCATTTAGCACCACGTAGTTCACGAGCCGGCCGATCAAATGCCGCCTTCACTTCGCCTCTGAGACTCGACAGTTCTTTCGACTTGGGTGGATCGCAGATGATGTATCTCTCGGTCAGCGCTACAGCACCAAGTTTGACGGAAAAGAGGGATGTCGGAACACCATCCCGAGAGATGGAGATCTCTGTTGACCCACCGCCAATGTCGATGTTGATATTCGTGGCTCCGCGGGCTGTACATCCCTGCGAAGCTGCGAGTCCGATCAGGCGTGCCTCCTCAATGCCGGATAAAACCTCGACACGGACACCCGTTTGGCGCTCGACCTCGGAAATGAATTCAGCGGAATTGTTGGCTTCACGAACAGAAGCTGTGGCAACGGCGATGATCGTTTCCGCACCTCGAGCTTCCGCGATGGAACGAAATCGCTTGATGCAAATAGTTGCGCGCTCTATTGCCGAAGGTGCCAGATGTCCATTGCGAAGTGTTTCATGGCCGAGTCTGACAGCGTCCTTTTCGCGCGCAAGGACGGCAAACGAATCGCTGGCCGCTGCATCAACGACCGCGAGTTTGATTGAATTGGATCCAATGTCTATTGCTGCAAGCTTCAAGTACCGGCCTTGTCGAATTTCTCTGGAAGCGCAACTGCTTTAGTTTTCTGTGGCTCAGTGAGAGGTTTGGTTTTCGTAGCAGTTTGCGCAGTTGGATCATCCATAGCTGTTGGCTCATCGATCACTTTTGCCACTGAGCGGCGAAGATCAGCCGCCACACTGCGCACCGACCGCGACGCATTCATTACATGGAACCTATACTCAACACTCATTCGGTCAAACACCTTGAGCATTCTGCTTTGATATTCGATAAAGCTATCGTAAAAGTCTTCACCCAAAAACAGGTCCATACCTGATTCCCAATAATCGAATCCTCTTCCTGATGCGAGAACACGAGCAACCAGTTGCTGCGCTGATTGAATTCTGAGATAGAAGACTGCGTCTGGCACTATTGACATGCCATAGATCGAGCGAATCCATGCGGAATCTATTCCGCGCACTTCAGCACGCGCCATGGCCGAGTAGATATAACGGTCAGTCAGGACGATAAAGCCGGAACGCAGGGCCGGCAACATCTCGTTCTCGAGTCGATCAATGAAATCTGTGGCGTAAAAAAGCTGCATGGTCAAACGTCCGAGAGTGTGTCCCGTTTTTGCTTCTTTGATTCCTCTTCCGGCGAGGACCGAACGGGTCATGCCAGTGTCCAGCACTGCGTGGCCGCGCGACTCGAGCCAGGTCCGCAACAGTGCAATATGGGTTGAGCGTCCTACTCCGTCGGTGCCTTCAACGACGATCAGCTTGCCAGTATATTCTTCGTGTTCTACGCCCGGGAGCGGCGTGCCGTAAAAAATGCGATCTCTAATGGGCCTTGAACCGCCTTTTCTTCAGATGTTGAGTTATTATCTTCCGCATTTCGCGTTGTTGTTTTTCGATGGAGCGTGTGGCATCGACTACCGTTAAACCAAACTCCTCAACCATCCGATCGTATTCATCGAGAATCTTGCCCTGAAAAACAGTGAAGCTTTCCTCCGGTTCGTCGGACCAGCTCATATCTAGTCCAGCCTCGTAATATTTCAGATTAGGTCTTCCTGATACGATGCGATCGATCGCAACGTCGAGTGGCGCGCGGAAGAAAAAAGCCACGGTCGGCCTGACTGCGAATGTATAGACGTCCCGCACCCATTCACGGTCGCAACCACGCGCAACGTCACGAGCAAACGCGGTGTAGATGTAGCGATCGGCAAGAACGATTGCCCCTGCTTTAAGTGGCGGGATAATGTCTCGCTCGGTTCGGTCCGCAAAATCGGTAGCATGGAGAAGGGAAAAGGTGGCTGGAGTGAAAAGGTGTCGTTTCTTAGCGCGCTTCGTCGTATCCTTAACCAGAGGAGAAGAGTTCCATTCGGAAAAGAACACAGGATACCCCTCGGCTTTCAGCCACTGATAAAGCAACGCTAGTTGTGTCGATTTCCCGCTTCCATCAGTACCCTCAACGACGAAGAGGCGGCCAGGAAAGCGGTGATTCCCGTATGAGATCATTGTGTGCATCTTGAGCGTTCGGTGTTACAAATGGATGAACGCCGACTAAATGGGACCGAACCGAACACCGATGAAGATACTGCTCTTGTTAAGACATGCCAAGTCGAGTTGGAGGGACGAGGCTCTCAGCGACTTCGATCGACCACTGAACGAACGGGGAAAGAAAGCAGCCCACGCGATAGCACGATACATTAGAAAACATAAGATGATGCCGGATCTTGTGTTGAGTTCGCCGGCCGTCAGGGCGCGCGAGACTACCGGCATCATAACGACAACAGCAAAACTGACTGCTGAGATTCGGTATGACCAGCGTATCTACGAAGCGGATCCGCCTCGTTTGGTCCAAGTGCTCTCCCAGATTGAAAATAATTTCTGTTCAGTCCTCCTGGTAGGACATAACCCTGGAATAGAAGAACTTATTAGTCTACTGACCGGTTCTTCGCAACATATGCCGACGGCGGCACTTGCGAAAATTCGCCTTGAAGGAGCAGATGATTGGAGTGAGATTTCCCAGGCGAAGGCGATCTTGGAGCTGACGATTAAGCCGAAGGACATTACTGAGTGAGGTATGGCTCGTCTTTCGTGTCTCAGCGATCACTGGCAAACTGATTCTTTCCAGGTTGCAACGATCGGAGATGATCGTCCAGAATTCGATAGAAACATTTCAAGCATACCCCATGAGAGTCCTCTTCCTTATCCTTCCGTATTTTTGCACCACACCAGATGCAGAGGACGCAAAACCGGCTTTTCGATTCTTGTAGTTGGTCTTTCATACCTCGATCCTTTCAGAAAAACTTTGTCCTCTAGTCCATAACCTGCCTGAGTTACTGGAAAGTGGCCGAGTAATTAAATGAATCTTAAGAAGTGAGTGGGCGGCCTTTGATGTCCGATATGCTTTAGCTTGTCGTATGGTTTCGGAGGAGTCTTCTTGCGCGAGTAAGCGACAAGCTAAAGCATATCGGACATCAAAGCCCGCGTGTTGAAACGATACTGGACCACCTTTCAAGTCCATCAGCGCGGCGATCTCCTGAAAGAACGTAACGAATGACGCGAGCTTGCCAGATGTCGTTCAGACAAGCTTCAGATTAAAGGGATCACCCAAAAAAGTTCCGTGCTCAGTCAGTTAACATTCTGGTAACATGATAGCAACAGCACCGTAACATCGGTGCCGCCTGAACCGACGAACGCACACCTTGTCGCCGGTCCAATCTGGGAGGACGTTGTTTTGTTACCCAGACTTCGAGGAACACACTTCTCATTACTTCTCAGGGCAGCATGGCTCGTCAGTATTCTTCTACTTACTCTCGCAATAGAGACGAGGGCTGAAAGACGACCGGGCAGTGTTGTATGTCGTGATGAGGTCTCCAGCGAGCACCGCGATGCCCTCGCCGCCAAGCTTCAGAAGATTACCGGATGGTCAGATCTCACGTTTGATCAGAATGGAACATTGCGTGTGGGAAACAAAGACGTTGTTGGTGGTTCCAAAGCAGCGAGGGAGTTGATTACAAGAGCGATAGAGGGCCCCAATGCCATCGTACTAGAAGAGGCTAGTAAGCGTTCTGACGTAGTTTTCTGTCGGGTTGTTCCTGGCAGATGGAAGCATCACTCATCGGGAAGTCCACCTGTTTACGTGGTGCTTATCGATTTTACCGACTTCGAATATGTAATAGGCGACGATCGTGCCCGCAGCGCTTTTGATGTTGGGTGGGCAATGCTTCACGAGTTGGACCACATCGTCAACGACTCGGGTGATCCCGCTTCTGCTGGCGAAACTGGTGAGTGTGAAGCTCACATCAACCAGATGCGGCGCGAATGCAATCTTCCAGAACGAACCGACTACTTTTACACTTACTTTCCACTTACAGGCGACAATACCTTCATAGCCAAGTACGTCCGTCTGGCGTTTGTCGAAGAAGATCCAGTGCTAAACAAGAAAAGGCACTACTGGCTGCTTTGGGATGCCGGCTTGGTTGGTGGTCTGGATGAACGAAAACAGATAGCCATTCTAAGATAAACTCAGCAACAACCAACCACCGGACCGCAACCTTTAATGATCATTTGAGCTTCTTTCAGAAGCAGAGCGCTGCTTTCGTCGCGCAGCGCTCGCTTCCTCTGTCATCTGTTGAAGCGTCAAATGAACCTCCAAAACTATCTTCTTCAGAGCATTCAGTTCGCTGGGCGTCCGCTTCTGAGCTGATAGTATGGCTGTTGCTATGTCAGTACTTAGTTCGTGGGAAATTGCCATAGACTCACCGAGGTCAGGGCCGCTGAAACGTCGACGTGCTTAGTTTGGAAGAGGAGGCATCCTACACAGTTCCTGTTACGTCGATGTTAACACGATGTTAATTAACCGCCCTGGGGTCTCTGCGATGTTGTGATCCGTTCAAAGACCGCAGTATTCCATCTACAATTCCGCATTAACAAAAACTTAAGGTGCAATTCACAGCACCTTAACCTCGCCCGTCTAGAGTCAGCCTCGAAAATTCAGATTGGCAATCAAAGCAAATTCACTGATTGAGCTCTTACTTCTTCAAGTGAAGACGTGAATCCATAGACGCCAGCAGTGTTTGACTATCAGAGGAGACTAATATGAAGACAAAAGCCCCCGGGTCGTTCGCCGCAGTGACTTTAATTGCATTCGCCTTTGTGGCGTTGCTCTGCTTGCAGGTGACCGGCTCAGCACAAACGGACCAGGGTCGGATAGTTGGCACCGTGACGGATGCAAACGGTGCAGTCGTGCCGGGCGCATCCGTAGTAATAAAGAATGAGCGCACCGGAGAGGAGCGCACTGCGACTACAAACGACGCCGGCTACTATTTCGTGTTGGCTCTTCGGCCTTCGTCCTATTCGATTACTGCGACAGCACAAAATCTTACCGTTCGCCTAACCAACGTTCAGTTAATGGTGGGCCAGGAACTAAAGCTGGGCTTGACTCTCCAGGCGACAGGAGTTGAAGCAAAGGTTGATATCAGCGCGGCGGGCGAAAGCGCGCTCGATACAGGCTCAGCAGCAATGGGGGTGAATGTGAACCCTCGTGAAGTTGAAGCGTTACCGCTGAACGGACGTCAACTCTCGCAGCTTTACTTGCAGGCGCCAGGTTCTGTGAATAGTGGCTCAGGAACCTACGGGGACATTCGCTTCAGCGGACGTGCGGTGGAACAGAATATCATTCGTTACGACGGCATCGAAGGTACTGCCATCATCGACACCTCGCCGGGCAATCTAAACGGTGAAATACCGACGCCCTTCCGGCTACAAACTTCGCTTGAAAACGTCCAGGAGTTCCGCGTCGATTCGAATAACTTTCCGGCGGAGTTAGGCACGGGCACGGGAGGACAGATCAACGTCGTAACGAAATCCGGGAGTAATCGTTTTCACGGTTCCCTCTTCGAGTACCTTCGCAACGACGCTCTCGACGCGTCAAACTTTTTTGACAATATCATCGGACAAAAAAGTAAGTTGCGCTTAAATCAGTTCGGTGGCTCTCTTGGTGGTCCGATCAAGAGCGACAAGGCTTTTTTCTTTTTCTCATATGAAGGATACCGGTTGCGCGGTGGTATCAATTCGATCGAAGCAGTTCCGGGATTGGCTTCCCGAATCTGCGGCGGTCCGCTGGGTACCGGTGCCATATCCTGTAACGCCGCTACGGCCGCCCTTATTCCGGCATTCCGCGCCCCCGGCGCAGTGACTTTGCGAACGGGACCCGATCTTTTCGATACCGTTCAACTTCAGGCAATCAATACTGTCAACGAGAATTCGGCAGCGCTGCGAATCGACTACAGATTCAACCAGAAGCACTCGGCGTACTTCCGATTCTTCCGAGATCAAGCCTCAAATGATCAGCCCGATGGCGTAACGGGCCGGCGTATTATCATTCGGCAGATACCGCAGAACGGCGTCGTCGCTCTGCAGTCTTTGTTGAGCCCGAACCTCCTTAATGAATTCAAGTTCGGCTACAACGGCGCGCTGTCGCGCATTATCGGCACCGCGCCGACTGTAAATGGAATCGACTTGTCCAATCTCTCATTCAATATTTCAGGGAGCGTGGCGGGCTTTGCTTTGCCAGGCCAGGGTGCGAATGCTGGAGTTGCCACACCGGGAGGTTTGATAAGGGCCAACAGTGCGCAGAACGGGCGTGGTCAGCCTTACACGCCTTATTCGTTGTCGTTCGTGGATAATTTGAACTGGACTCGCGGTAATCATGCGTTTAAGTTTGGCGGCGAAATTCGCCCGATTCGTTTGTATACAGACCGACAGGGCGGCATCACCTATACCTACGCGAATATCAATGCCTTTTTAGGAAATACTGCCCAGTCTGTGCAGTACCTTGGCGACTTGTCCGCACCTTCACCATTCTTCAACAACTCGACTGGACAGGCCCTTGCAAAACAGACTTACTACATCGCTTACGCACAGGACGAGTGGAAGGTGAGGCCGAATTTAACCTTGAATTATGGTTTGCGCTACGAGTACTACACGCCGCTACGGGAAGCTCATAACCGGCAAATACTTTTCGACATCATCACTGGGCAGTTGCGGGATCCGAGCCAGGATCCGCTCCATTCGTCGAAGAATAACTTTGGGCCACGTGTAGCTTTAACGTGGTCGCCGAGTCCTTCAGGTGATGGTTTCTTTGGAGGCGGGCGCACGGTTCTGCGTGGAGGCTTCGGAATTTACTACGGTCCTGGTCAAACTGAAGATCAGATTCAACCCATCGAATCGAATCGCATCAGTTCGACTCTCAGCAATGCGAGCTTTCCGCAGGATCCGAACACAATTGCCGCTTTCTTTCTCAATAACCCAAATAATCGGCAGTATCAACCACGTGCTTATGCGCCTGAATATACGATACCTGAGAAGGTCTACCAGTACAGCGTCTCCGTCCAGCAAGCGTTGCCCTACAAGATCGTGCTTACTACGGCGTTCGTCGGCTCCCAGGGCCGCAATCTGTTTCTGCGAAGTATTGCAAACCGTATTCTGCCGGGTCAGGCGGTTATTGGACCAAGCGCCACGACACTTCCTTCCGGTGTCGGCGTAGTCAACGTCACGGACGCCGGAGGTAGCGTGGTTGCCGTGCGCACGGTTCGCGAATTTTCGATTATCAATGGCACCGGGGCGCCGCTGAACCCTTTTGCTGAAATTGACGACAAGACGAGCGGCGGCCATGACAGTTACAGAGCACTACAAATGTCGTTGGTTCGACGTTTCAGCACAGGACTGACTTTGAATTCGCAGTACACGTTCTCTCGCTCGTTCGGCAATACTTCAGGTTCGAATGAGGCGCGAACCGCCGCGAATAATGCGCGGGCGATCGGGGAATTTGACTATGACAACGGCTACAACAATTTTGACGTCCGCCACACATTCAACTTGAGTGCTATTTACGATCTGCCAATAGGCTCTGGTAGGAAGTACGACTTCGGGTCAGTAGGTAACGCCATCCTCGGTAATTGGGAGGTTGGCACCATCGTCAATGGTCGCTCGGGCTTGCCGCTTGAGATCGCAATCGTACGTCCCGACGTCGCGATTCAGTGTCGCAACGCTGCGGGGTGCGTCGTTCAAACCGGCGCCGGAGGAGCGACAACGACCTACGCTAACGGTTTTGTGGCGCAACTACCTGGGACGGTCAATGCTGCGAACCCTCTACCGCCGGGTTTTATCGCAGTGGTGAATACGCCAAGCGGTGGCGCATCGCGAAACGTGCGGCGGCCTGACTTTGTGCCCGGTGTGAACCCTTACTTGACTAACGATCGGCTCATACTTAATCCTGCCGCCTTTACTGCACCTGAGCCGGGCACTTTTGGCAACGTGCCGCGTAACGCGTTGCGAGGACCGAACTTCAAGCAGTTTGACCTTGTATTCAATAAACGCTTCAAGTTCTCTGAGACAACGAACGTGGAATTCAGAACGGAGATTTTCAATCTTTTCAACCGGACGAACTTTGATATACCAGGTTCGCGCTTGAATCTGGCGCTGCCGAGTGTCAGCTTCGCCAATGGGTTCTACACAATTAGCACGTCCAACGTGGCTCAACCAGGACAGGCGTATACGCAGGCAGCCGCCGGCGGAACATTTGGGCTACTTCGTCAGACGGTAGTCCGCGACGTTGGCTTGGGCACGAGTCGTCAGATTCAGTTTGCGCTGCGATTGAACTTCTAAGAGGTCTAGTAACCATGCACGACTGCACTTCAGTTTGTCGATGTCTCTCGAAGTGGTGCTCCCGAAGGAGACACGACAAACTGAAGTAGGCTCGAGGCAGGATTCATTAGCAAGTCTGGTAAAACTATATGTCGTTAATAGAAACCACGGTAAGCGAGCGGATGGAACAGAATCAATCGTCGCCAGATATTTATGATGACGGTTACCTTCGCGTCGAGCACGGGAACTACTATGTCTCCTGTGGGGGTAACTCCCTCAAACTACCGCGCACCGAATTCCTCATCTTCTCTCGTTTGGTTCGTACGCCAGAGCGCATTGTTGCAGCGAAAGATCTTTGGGACTATGCCTGGGGAAATGATAAGCCTCTTAATACGGAAAGCCTTCACGTCTACATTTACTGCCTTCGCGCCAAGCTAGCGACTTACCATCTGCAGATCGAGACGATGGTAAACGTCGGTTATCGCCTTATGACAAAGGCAGTCGAGTGATCCACAGATCCTCATCTAGTCGCACGCCGCACCGATAAGTGAACAGCATTAACGCTTTTCGAACTCATTGAATCTCGCCATCGGATTTTCATTTCTCGCGTAGACACTTCGCTGCAGGTCATCTATAGTTTTCGCTTCAATAAGATCTTCCCAATGCAACTGCACAAGTGAGCTGTCGTTAATGTCAACCGCACTTGGCTTAGTCGTCTTCATTGTTGCCGTCGCATATGTGTTCGACTATACGAATGGCTTCCATGATGCTGCCAATTTAATCGCGACAGTAGTATCGACTCGCGTACTGTCACCCAACCTCGCAGTTCTTTGGGCGGCATTTTTTAATTTTGTCGCCTTTGCTGTTTTGGGAACCAGAGTCGCCAAAACGATCGGCGGCGATCTGGTCAACATCGATTTGATTCAATCGGACATGCGCCTGTATGTCTTGTTGGCTGGTCTCTTGGGGGCGATCGCCTGGAACATTACGACTTGGTACCTTGGTCTGCCAACATCGAGTTCACATGCATTGATCGGGGGTTACGGAGGGGCGGCCGTAACTGCATACGGAGGCATCGCGCTCTTGAAACCT
>WNFC01022888.1_pt1 | contig 10938 bp, 14 predicted proteins | sample 5400541 | NCBI WGS metagenome assembly WNFC01 (sample SAMN13153342, study PRJNA577476) | soil metagenome | isolation source: 120 cm saprolite under Douglas fir tree site 2 hole 2 replicate 1 | place: USA:California | collected 2015-04-18
ATGATACCAGAGTCAGCTATACTCATAGGATAAGTACAGCAGCTTTTGAGATCATACATCAGTCATTAGCACATATAACGTTTATGTGCAAGCTCCTGCACACCCAGCAAAGTCTAATCTACAAGTACACACAATCCCTACAAGATCCCAAGCATGCAGTTGCGGTCACAGTCATCATGTCACATGGCGTTGTGCTCGCGGTCGTCGTACCGCGTGGTGTTGTGGTCACAGTCGCAGTTGTTGTGGTGTCGGAGGCGCTGTCGTCACACTGCATGGCATCGTGGTCGCGGTCGTTGCATTGCGTGTTGTCGTGGTCGCAGCATCGCGCCACGTGTGGTGTCGCGGTCACGGTTGTTGCACCGTGTGATGTTGCGGTGGTGGTGGCTGTCATCAAGCCACGTGGTGCCACAGCCACGGTCATCGTCCTCACGTCCTCATGGCCACGTCGTCGCCACATGTCATTGCTATCGTACCATTGTCGCGGTCAGTGGTTGGGCCATGGTAGGCCCTGGAGGGGGAGGATGGCCGCACGTCCGTCGGCAAGGAGGGTAGTGAGAGCGCGGTGACTGGACCACAAAAGAGGAAGTTAGCAGAAAAAAGAACAAAGAAAACGTACAAGCGCAGGGTAAGCTGGCACGAGGAGCACAGCAACGTGGTGCGTGGTAGGACATACGGGGGAACCGTCGCGATTTTCCGCGGGTTGTCTATCATAGGTGTGATACAGAACATTTTCGAGATGGCTCTCGGAAGGCGCGTTCACGACATGGCACTGCCCTCTGGAGCCCGAGCTCGTGTAGGCATGAAAACGCGCGCCCGGACGTGCAGCAACTTTGAAGTTCGTTGGTATAGCGGACGTGAATGAGATCGATCATATAGTCACGTCCGCGGAGCACGAGCGCAATCTCATGGCCAAACTACTGGTTGGGGGAGTTCATCGCCCGGTATGATTCTAACATCGTCCGAGGTAAATGCAACGCACAACACAATGTGCTGAAATGATCGACTGATCGACATGCAAGGCAAGGGACGACAGCCGGGAAAGCCGAACCACAACCCCACAGTGGCACGACCTTATTCTCACGAGTCTTTGATGACCCTTCGAGCTTCGAGCGTGTACATTGCTCCTGACCAGTGCTTATCACCGGTCAGTGGTCTATCCGACGGCCGTCGCTCGCGGGCTTGCCAGCGGGCGCTGTGCCAAGTGAGTGGTAAGTGTCATGAAGAAATAAGGTAGTGATGCCTTACATTCCATCTGCTCTCGCTGTCAGCACATCAATCACAAGCTGTCTCTGCTCCGCTTTCCATCTTCGCATCCTCCTATTCGTGTTAACGACCGACTTGATATAGTTCTCGATGTCTTCTCTTTGTCCCCTCTCATCGGGTAACGAAACAGAACGGGACGTCAAAGGTTCCAGGATAGGCTTGATGTCCGCCTCTAATCGGCTAGTGACGCATATCCGCAGGTTTTGTAATCGTGATTCGACAAGGTCTTCCATAAGCGTTAGGACTTTATCGCGGGCCGACGACAGTGAAGATGTATTTGGACATTCATGCAATGCATCCACAATCAGGAAGATCGCCGCTTGCCTTGGAAGATTCACTATGTCGTTCAAACAACGGACAAGAGCATCATCGCTGGGATGTTGAGAACCGCTCGCGTGTTCCAAATAGAACTTGAAAAGAATGTCATAGTAGGAATCGGATTGGCGACAAAGTTGAACCAGCACAGATGAGAGTAGCCCATGCCGATCCTTCTTTTGATCCTCCCTGAAGTCGTAATAGAACATGGCAAGTGACACGAGCCCAGATTTCCGCATTGCCTCGATCTCTTCTATGATTGTGGAACTGGCCGACATCGTAAGTTTTCAAGAAGGAAACATCCGAAGGTCAACGTACCAAAGCATATTCTTTCCTGAACCCGCTACGAAACGAAAAACCATCAGCCTTTGCGAAAATGTAAGCGCCAACCCACGTTTTCCGTGGATCCAGAGAATGGAACTCGGGGGGGGGGGAGATTTCCGTTCTGAGAACGTGTTGCCTTGAACGAACCACGCCGGTGGTGCGATTCCCGGGCAATGTGATGATTTTTCCATGGATCAGGAGGACAGAGCCAACGGCAAATATCTTGCTGCAGCTTGTCACCTGCCAAACAATCACAGTGAGTTCGCGCGGCAATGGCAATGTAACAGAACAACTGACGTTTCAGCTTGTTCATATCACTCGCAACTTGATGTAGGATTTCTACCATTCAGTCAGGGACGAAACGACCTTGATGTTGCTAATAAAACATACCGAGTGCTTCCCGTACACCATCACCAGATACTTTGCCATCTAGAATGAACCGTATTCAACAGAGTGTGGGCTTATAAGCCGAGCGTTGTTTTCTCACCGCCCATGACCACCCTCATGTTCTGGACGCGACTGTGGATGACCCCGAGAGTCTGAGTTGCAGTAGTCCGAGCCTCGTCGTGCGTGAGTCGATCCAGCCTCTCGAGGACGGTCTCGACTTCCTTCTCTCCGAACCCTTCCCTTATAAATTTGACTGCGTTGCACTGAGTAACGTCATATGTCAGTGAAAAGTGACTCACTTGATCGTCCCTGCGTGAGCTCATTTGTCGCCAGCGCGAACGCGGAGAACAGTTTCACCATTATTTTGACCATTATCTCATTCATTGCGGGGGTAGGAGAGATCCGGGTATATATATCGAGACGACCGAGAAAGTGTTCGATCGATTCGAGAAGGTCGACCAGCTCGTCATAGGTCGTAGTTACTCCCTTGGCCGCCTAATTCACTTGAATGTCACAAGGGAATGGCCTAGAAAGAGGCAACATACTGCAAGTAGGATAGCAATGCCGGCGCATATTGCTTTCGCAGGTGAGAATGGCTGTAAAAAAAGGTCAGGTCTACGAAACACGCCATCAGCGCCTTCTGACGTACCATGTCAATGGCATCGTTGACAAATGCGGTGGAAAAAAAGTCTGGATAAATTTGATACAATATCGTTGATCGATTTCATGAGTCAATTCACGGAAGGCTTGCGCTTCGCCTAGCAGAACGGTAGTAACAGATTCGATGGAATGGCAACTATGGAGCTGCACGGCGAGGGGGTGTTCTGCCAATGTGACGCCTGTCTTTTCCTCGTAGGCCTGCAAGGCAGGCTCGAAAAGGGCACGAAACCGGGTGTCAGTGGATCCTGACCGATCACCCATTTGAAAGAGAAGGAAGAAATGTCGCGTTTAGAAGGGGAGTTGTTTGAAGTTCGCTGTGAGGACTCGGAAATGATGGCAAGACCGTGGATTGTAGTGGACAAAAAGCTTGGGGGGGGATTCGATGCGATGAATGGACATGAAATGGCGGTTCGAGCTGCTCGAGCCCTCGATGACTCGGTCGGAGAGACGACGTAACACCGTGACCGTAACACCTTCAGAATCCCTACAGTACTTGCCTCGTAGTGTCACAGTCACGACAAACTCCCCGACGAGATCCTGTTGGAAATGCTCTCAGTCCCTTTTGACACAAGCCCTCAAATTGAACAGGGCACAAGTCGGACAGTATTCACACCCCGCTTACATTTCCGGCCTTGCGGCCCGAGATTGGGCTTGTGTGGCAACACCCATGTGATCGTGGGGATAGGCCGCTAGAAATTCCCGTGCAACGCCTAACTGAAGCGAGCCCTGTTGTTCCGAGTCACCGGCAGTCGATATGAAGCCAGAAGGATTTCTTCCGCAACGGTATGTTCAAAAGCTTGACATGCGCTTCCGCCCAATGTTCCTACTGAAACCACATGACCATCCCAGTGATCGTGATTCGCCCCCTGCTCGTGACGTAACAATTGCCAAACTCCCCATCGAAATCCTCCTGGAAATATTCGACTTCTATCGACAGACCTTCGGGTTCGACCACCAACTCAACTATGAAAGGGCTTGGAACAACAAGAACGGATGGTTCAAGCTCGCCCATGTGTGCCGCAATTGGCGATCTGTCGTCCTGACGTTCTCCTCCCAATTGAGGTTGCGGCTTTACTTCACAGCACAAACATCCATAAGAGTGGCTGTGCTGACAGCTCTCCCACCTCTGCCAATTGTCCTCGACTATCTCGATGTTCTCTGGACTTTCAGCTTACAGAACCGTTTAACTTCCGCACCGGGATATCCCACTCGTGTGTGTAGGATTGCCATATCTGTAACAGACTCAAAAACAATCCCCAAAGCGTTGAATTTCGCTTTCCCCATATTGGAGAGCCTCGAACTTCATATTACAGGCATCCAGCGATATAACTTTCCACCCATATTCCTTATGACCTCTTCGAAGTCTCTCCGACGACTTAAGATTCGTAGCGCAACCCTCACACCATTGGTCTCATTACTATTGGCTACGACAGCACTCGTTGACCTCACTTTGGACATCAATACGGCCGTCTGCCCACTGACAGGCATGTCGCTTCTCGCCCTTCTTCGATTTTTGCCTTGCCTTCGTCATCTCGATGTGTCCGTGCAGTCCTTTCTCGTTCTCCCCATTCATACCGTGACCATACCGGTGGCCCCCGTGGAGACGAATGATGTTGTCTTGCTAGCGGAACTGACTTATTTCTGCCTTAAAGGCTTTATAGCACCTGTGGAGCAACTGATATCTGGACTGGCCATCCCATCCCTACGAAAACTCCACGTTTCACTCGATTGTAGCTATACCACGTTCCACATCCCCCACCTCTCCGAGCTCATCCGAAACGCGGGAATTATTTTCTCCGCAGCTCGAATAAGTCTTTCACAATCGACATTCAACCTTTCCCTGCTGACACCTTCCCATTTCATTGATGATATGCGCTTCAATATCCTTGGTGATCGGCCATTCATGCTAGTGGAGATAGGTAGTGAGCTCTCTACGATGCTCACTACTGTGGAGGACGTCCTCATTACCTTGCTTCCTCCCGCCGAGCTCCCAGACCTTGTCCCCGGGTACGTTGCACGATGGCGCGGATTCCTTGAACAGTTACCGAACGTTAAAATACTCCGAGTTCTGCACGGCCTTCAAAAACATGTTGTAAATTTGTTCCGACAGGATGATGGGCAGCCCAGGGCGAATATCTTCCCCTCACTCGAAGGAATTGAACTTCATACGAAGCATCCTCAGATACACGTCTTCGAGTGGGAGCGTGCGTCTGCGCTGGAGCCGTTTGAGGGGCTCGTGGCCGCAAGGCAGCAGGCCGGTCGCCCTGTGAAAGTATACTGGAACACAGGTCAGGTGCTTCCGCCGTTATTTTATTGTCCGACTCGCCGGCGTAATCGCCAATTGCGCAGAGAATCTCTGTTTACTTGATTACTTGTCCCCTGCCATAACTTGCTTCATTTCCTTTGCATTCCACGGTAGTGACTTCCATGTTATCGATATATGGACTTTGTTGAGCCTAATGTTTCTTCTACTACTCGTATGACACTCGTGTGGTCATTCTTTACGACCTCGGACCAAGCTACTTTTACTCGTACGGACCGGTGTCATACAGTCTAGACCCCAAAAACGATGGGGAATGCTCCCTGATGAAGGAGTACTCTAAGTCTTGCATTCTCGGGCCTCAGTACCCCCTTGACTCTGGCGTCGTTCCCAGATGATTCACCTTTGCAGACGCGGCCTCGAATGATTGTGCGCCTGAGTTGCCATCGCAGAGGCCCGATTTTGTTCCTTCATATTGTATGAGAATGGACGACGTGTGATGCTTACGTTGCTTCCCCTTTGAACACATTTTCACTTTGATCATACTGCTCGGAGTGCACCGACACGCTCGCAACGGCGACCGTACTGATTACCACTGTGTGCTAACCACACCTCGCACCGTCGACTAGACGACTACAGTCGCAGGCTCGCAGCGTACAGGTTCAGGTTTACTACATAATTTCATCAACGCAGTCGTCAGAGCGATGGACTGCCTTTTTACAGCCTTGGACAGCCGTACTGTAAATCACAACTATTCCCGTGTAGATAGCGCCCTTGTTGTAGTAGAAATTAAGCAATGCTGTTGCAGGATGTGCCATGTGCCAACAGAGAAGAAAGAAACCACACCATCAATCCAATTCCCGTTGATGTTGTCTGAGTCGATTAAAAACCGTTTCAACGGGAGTTGAATAGGTTTTTAATCGACGCATCAACATCTCGAATTCTCGGATCAGTGGCGATCTTAATCATGGGAGACGCATGTACCTAGAAATACGTTCATCAGCACAGCCCAAACGCAGATATTCGAGTCTCATAGATCTTATCTGCATGGTCATCCGTTTCCTCTCTCGCACTCGTGTCCGTGTTCTGGAGGCTTCTTGGGGCAGCATGTAGCCTGAGCCCGGCTTCTGCAAGGCTTGCACGCCGAAATATTGAGTAACGGCGGAGTAGGTGGTGCAGATTTCAACGGCTACGAATTGTACTTGTTTGGACGTATGTGATCCCGGGCCGAAGTATGTCACGTGAAAACGCCCCAAATACGAGTGACCGCGCCTTCGCTGTTCTGATCCCTCCACCATCACCATCGCCAACGTGGAAACGACATGGAATCGTTTTCCTGGTCTGACTCCCTCCGCGCGCTCACAACACCATGCCTCGCGTGTCTCCGCTCCTCCAAGAGCGAGCGCAACGACCTCGAGGACCTCCTCGTGGACTCTGGTAGCGCCACAACCGCCGACGCCGAGACGCTCTCCCTGCATTCGAATCCGGGCGCACTCGCACTCGCACAGCGCCGCAACCGTGCCCGCTTCGGCAAAAGCATACGCCTCTTTGGCTGGGACCTCTTTGGCCGGCGCCAGCCAATCCGCCTACCCGACGACGACGACGAAGAAGAAGAAGAAGACGCAGAAGGACACAGGGGGGAGCAGCGACAGGAGGCTAGGAAGAAGAAACGAAAGGGCCGCCGCTCGCCACCACCGACTATATCTTCCTCGACGCTCGACTCGGACGCTGCCCCCCTTGACTCGGCCGCTATCGTGTCGCACGCGACGAAGCACGCCGAGGAGGAAGAGGCGCGTGCTGCACGCCGCGCACAACCGGAAGCGGGGCTGCCGCTGCCGCACCATCCCCTCCCCCCACTGTGTGCGACGGCGTTGATGATGCCCGGACGCCGCAGCTGCGGCATATTCCGTACGAGGACGACGACGATGAGGACGACTTGGAGGAGGAGGGGGACTTTGGTGCGGGGGTGTATGCGCGGCGCACGCCCGGAAGCTCGGATTCGGGGCGCGGGTCGGACTCGCGCTCGCGCACGTCGACGTCGGTGTCGGCTACGGGCCCGCAGGCGTACAACCATCACTTCATCTCGCAGCAGCCCAGCGCTCGCCCCGTGGCACAGGCACTCGCATCCGCACCGCCGCCCCCGCCCGCACGACGCACGACGAAGAACAAGTCGTCCCGCTCGTCGTCGTCCTCGAAGCGGTCGCGCTCGTCGCTGTCCGCGTCGCAGTCCCCGAGCCTCGCGTCGCCCGTGGCTCCCCAGTTCGCAGATACGATCGCCTCCCCACCTGGTCCCGCTCTATTCCCATCTCCGGTGCCGCGCACGGCCCAAGAGCTCGGTGGGTTCCCGAATGGCCCTGGCGTGCTTCATACGGTCGGCATCGAGCGTCTCTCGGCTGGGTTCCCGAGCCCGGGCTTTGGTGGGCCCCGCAATGGAAAGCGGGATATGGGCGCGTTTTTGGCGAATCGAGGCGACGTTTAAGCGACCGGGGTTATAGAAGGAATGCATTTATTGATTATGACCTCTCTCTCACTACCGTCTGCATGTACGATATGACCATGTTTCTGTCAGTAGTGCTATACTATGCGACGACCCTTGGTAAAATACCATTATTACAGTTCTTATATTATACGTCGAGTCCGAAGATAGAGCGTCCAAACCGTCTAACGTAAACCCACAATGACTTCTCACGTTTTATCGTGCCCCATCACTGCCACATCAATCGACGTCCACCACCATTGTCCCACTCGCGCCGCACTCTGGTCTCAATCACAGGTTGCCTCGTCCATACTCGCAATGCGTACAAGGCGCACGCCTGACAGGGCCCGTCCCGCATCCGCCGCTGAAGCCAGTCCCAGCATCGATAGATTCGCCAGACCGCCGGTGCTTGCGCGAAGCGGGGGATGGCGAAGGAAAGGAGAAGCGCGCGAACATTGCCTGGAGGTCGTCGACGTCTTCGGTGGCGGCGCCTGCGGCCGTGGCAGGCGCGAGGCACGACAAGACGTAGGAAGGAGGGAGCGGGGCGGAGGACGCGGCTAGGGGGCATATGAGCTCGTCCGTTATGGTGCGCCGCCAGGGAGGCAGAGCCGCGGGAGCCGCTGGTGCTGATGGACCGTCGGGCATGATGGCGGTGGCTGCGGCTGTGGTCGTCGTCAATATCGACGGGGAGGAGGGATCCCATTCTGATTCGGCGGCGCGGGAGACGGCGTCGCGGCGTTTTCTGCGGTGGCGCGATGCTGCCATTCCTGTGGATGGGAAGGAGGAGGAGGAGGAAGAGGAGAAGAGTGAGCTGGAAGACATGAGACCCTAAGGGAGTGGGGAGGATTGTTTCACCTCGCTGATGACCATAAATATGGAGAGAGATATCCTAGGGGAGATATGAGCCGGCAAGCCGAGCGAGTTCGCCACAGGAATGATCGACAAAGCCCAATCAGTCTTCATTAGCTTCCGCGCCAATCTTTGACATCGACATCCCATCATTTTCATTGCTCCCGTCGACTCCTCCTCTCTCCACATAGGGAAACATTACTGTTATACGGTATACGGCAGGAAACAGATAAAAGAGAACAAAAGGAAAGGAAAGGAAAGGAAGATGGAGGACGTAAAACCGTCGTTTCACGGCGCGCTTTCCCATTTCGCATATGTCCCCGTTAGAAACAAACCCTCGACATCATCATCATCATCATCATCAATATCATCAACATCATCCTTATCACCTCACCGTCGCACCCGCCGTACGCGGGCTACCCCCGATGCGGCAGCCACGTGTCCACGATACGCGACTCGCTCCTCAGGGCTCCCAGTGCCAGCGCGGGCGGCCGATCGTGATGATGATAGCAAGAAGCGCAAGCGCAAACGCAGAGAGACAGAGACGGAGAAACGCCCAACAAACGGCCGCGCCTCGAAAGGGAAAAGGCAGAATAATCATGATAGCCTCAGGCCGGGACGCGTGGCGCCCGACTCGGACTTGGACGCGGCGGGCGCGTGTGCCGCGCGCCTGCCAGTGGTCCTGCAGGGCGGCGTCCTAGATCATGTAGCGGAAGATTTGGATGGTGCGTTTTTGGATGATCCGGGATTCACACTTTCTCCATTTGAACGCTTTTCTTATCAAGTGCTATTTTGCGGGATCAAGTATGTTGATATATCTCTCTGTGATACGCGACTCATTGCTGGCAATCGGTCGTCAACCCAACCCCGTGCAGCCCGGGCCACATGTCTGCTGCTCGAGGACACCACTATGCAAACCCGACAAACCATTTCTGGCGCTGCCTTCATCTCTCTGGTACGTGCTGCATCCATTTTGTCGTGTCCCTTGGTTTACACCAAACAAGGTTTCACCTCAAGACTGCTGCCTGCGTCCGAAGACTCCTCGCTTCCAGAAATGTATAACCTCGGTCTGGTACGTTGATGCCATATAATGCGGGGGTTTCTTCTACGTGACTCACACCGCGGTCGTCCTTTTCCAGACCAACCTAGTGCAGCGCTCGTCGGTCTCTCAAGCAGAGCTATCAAGCCGAGAAATGACTCGTTCTGTGCCCGCGCTCCTCGCCAAGGTAACGCGCCTGCGTCCACGCGTCATATGTTTCAATGGGAAGGGAATATGGCTGCACGTCGAGCGCTCCCTGCGCCCACAGGCCGATCACGGTGACGACGACCGTGATGGCGCTGGCCTCGTGCCAGTGCCCCGCACAGCTGAAAGTAGCGTGACGGTCAAAGAGGAAGAAATGGACGATCTGGCGCCGGGCGCGTCGGTCGATCCAGTTCCAGGCGCACGGCCACCCAAGGCCGAACCGGCATTGGAACCTACGGCTTTCAATACCACGACCGACTCTGCGTGCCCGGGCACGGACGGCGATGGCGATGGCGTTTCGCGGAGGTACCTCTTGGCCGTCCAAAGCGCCGAAAGGACTTCGGATTCTAGCGCGTTATCTCCTTCGATGAGGGCAAGATGCAGTGGCGCAACCTCCACCTCCCGGGCTTCTTCAAAGAGGGCGACCGCCGGTGCGCGGTCTGCTTTTGCCTATGGGTTGCAGCCTTACAAAATCGTCCACGATGTGATGGGTAACGTAAGAGTCCCACTGCTGCTGCGTGCCCGTATCATCGAAATTTTTGTTTGACAGCCCTGTTTTTGTTCAGAAAACATGCGTGCGAGAAACATTGTTCTGCGTTTTTCCCAGCACTTCTGGTCGTGTCGTAAGCCATCAGGTGCGTCGCATATGTCCTCATCGGGTGTTTATGATGTTTATGGACGCCAAACATACACAGCGCGATGACAAGGTGGCGCTGTTCAAAACGCTCAGGGAGGACCTGGAGCGCATCAAGGCTGGCACTCTCGACACCAGTTCGATGGGGCTCGTGCGTCTGTTGGGCGTCATAAAGGCAGAAGTTATCGAGTGAAACACCCGAGCTTCCCTCGTAGTCCACCTCCCTGGAACATACCAGTGGGCCCAGGTAATATGAGCCAACGCTTCAACGGCAACGCAAGACTCGAAGAAAGTAGGGAGAAGTCTCAGAGTGTCTATAGCACAACGAAGATACAGTATACAAGTACAGTGTGAATCAATCGTATGATACCCACAATCGCGTTATTCAAATTCCCATGTTCCTGTAACCCTTTACCGCCCATGTAATCGCGTAGTCCTACGCGGGGCTTCTGTACTGTAGCCTTTCCATCCATTCCATATATGGGGCCGAAACTGTACCCCAGGGTTGGTATTGCAAACAGGTGAGT
>WNFC01009198.1_pt1 | contig 10937 bp, 9 predicted proteins | sample 5400541 | NCBI WGS metagenome assembly WNFC01 (sample SAMN13153342, study PRJNA577476) | soil metagenome | isolation source: 120 cm saprolite under Douglas fir tree site 2 hole 2 replicate 1 | place: USA:California | collected 2015-04-18
TTCCCATCGCTTCGCGACGGGCCCCTTCCTCTCCCGCAAGGGGAGAGGGAAAAGATTTTCCGATTTCCCGCACGTTAGGCCCCGCACATGCACCCGCTCCGCACCATCCTCTTCGCCCCCGGCAACCACCCGCGCAAGGTCGAGAAGGTCTTCGCCGCCGGCGCCGATGCGGTAATCCTCGATCTCGAGGACGCGGTCGCCATCGCCGAGAAGCCAGCGACCCGCCCCGTCGTCGCCGCGGCGCTGCGGCGCGGGCGGCGCTGTCTCGGTTATGTCCGCGTCAATGCGATGGCGACGAATTACTGCTACGGCGATCTTGCCGCAATCGTCGGTCCCGGGCTCGACGGCATCGTCCTGCCCAAGGTCGAGGCGCCATGGCAGCTCAAGGCGGTGGACTGGCTCATCGGCGAGCTCGAGCGGGCGAACGGGCTGGCGGCGGGCGGCATCGATCTCCTGCCGATCATCGAGACCGGCGCCGGCGTCGCGGCGGCGCGCGAGATCGCCGCATCGGGGACGCGGGTCAAGCGGCTGGCCTTCGGGGCGGGCGATTATTCGCTCGACATGAACCTGCCGTGGACGCGCGACGAGGACGAGATGGCGCATGCCCGGGCCAGCGTCGCGGTGGCGAGCCGCGCCGGCGGGCTGGAGTCGCCGATCGACACCGTCTTCGCCGATCTGCGCGACCGCGACGGCTTCGCCGCGTCCGCGCGGCGCGCCCTCGCCATGGGGTATCAGGGCAAGATGTGCATCCATCCCGCGCAAGTGCCGATCGCCAACGACATCTTCACACCCAGCGCAGCGGAGGTGGCGCGCGCGCAAGCGATCGTCGCCGCCTTCCGCTCCGCCGAGGAATCCGGCTCGGCCTCGATCCAGCTCGACGGCCAGTTCATCGACTACCCGATCGTCGAGCGAGCCCGCCGCGTGCTTGCGATGATGGCCCGCATCGCCGCGGCGAACGGCTGAGCGGTGGCCATGTCCCCTCACCATGAGGAGCCGCCGCAAGGCGGCGTCTCGAATGGCGACTTCGCTCAGGACGAGGTGAGATGTTGATGGAAATTCTCCCTCATCCTGAGCCGCGCGAAGCGCGAGTCGAAGGATACGGCCCCGAGAAAGACCCCGCATGACCACCGCACCGATCCGCCCGCTCCACGGCATCCGCGTGCTCGACCTGTCGAGCTACATCGCGGGGCCGTTCTGCACCACGCAGCTCGCCGAGTTCGGCGCCGAGGTGATCAAGCTCGAGCTGCCGGGCAGCGGCGACGCGCTGCGCCGCTTCGGCACCAGGAGCAAGGGCGAGGAGACCCTGCTGTTCCTCAGCGAGCAGCGCAACAAGAAGTCGGTGACGCTCGACCTGCGAACCGACGAGGGCGCCGGCATCCTGAAGCGGCTGGTCGTCGACGCCGATATCGTGGTCGAGAATTTTCAGGTCGGCACGCTCGAGCGCTGGGGCGTCGGCTGGGAGGCGCTGCGCCAATGCAATCCCCGGCTGATCATGGTGCGCATCAGCGGCTACGGCCAGACCGGTCCCTATCGCGACCGTCCCGGCTTTGGCCGCATCGCCAACGCTTTCGGCGGTCTCTCCTTCCTCGCCGGCTATCCCGACCGCCCGCCGGTGACGCCCGGCTCGGCGACGATCCCCGACTACCTCGCCGGGATCTACGGCGCGCTCGGTGCCATGTACGCGCTGCGCGCCCGCGACCTCACCGGCGCGGGGCAGGTCGTCGATATCGGCCTCTACGAGCCGGTCTTCCGCATCCTCGACGAGCTCGCCGCGGTCTATCACTGGAACGGCACGGTGCGGCAGCGCATGGGCGCCGGCACGGTCAACGCCGTGCCGCACAGCCACTACCCGACGCAGGACGGGCGCTGGCTGGCGATCGCCTGCACCACCGACAAGATCTTCGCACGCCTCGCCGCGCTGATGGGCCGCGAGGACGTCATCGGCCGCGGCAAGTATACGACCTACGCCCAGCGCGAGGCGCTGCGCGACGAGGTCGACGCCTTCGTCGCCGCCTGGACGATGACGATGCCGCGCCACCAGCTGCTGGCGATCTGCGACGAGGCGCAGGTGCCGTGCGGCCCCGTCTACAGCATCGACGAGATCTTCGACGACCCGCAATACCGGGCGCGCGGCAACATCGCCATCGTCGAGGACGAACGCGTCGGCGAGGTCGCCGTCGCCAATGTCGTGCCTGTCCTGTCGGCGACGCCGGGCGGCATCGATTCCCTAGGCCCTCCGCTCGGCGCCCATATCGACGAGATTCTCGGCGGCCGCCTCGGCCTGTCGCCCGAGACCTTGCGGGCGTTCCGCGACAAGGGCGTCGTCTGAATGCTTTGGTCAGACCTCGAGCGCCATGCCGTCGCGCTGCGGATCGGCGCCTCCCGACCACTTGCCGTCGGCGATCTTGATCGCATGCAGGCCGGCAAAGGCGTAGCTCTCATGGGATCGCGCGATCGCGTAGCCCTTCGCCGCGACCTCGTCGGTGACGAAGCGCGGGATGCGGTTCGAAACGTCGATGACGTTGCCGGTCGCGGTGAAGCGGGGCGCCGCCACCGCCTCGAACATCGACATGCCGAAATCGACGACGTTGATGATGCCCTGGGCGATCGCCAGGGTGATGAAGGTGCCGCCGGGCGCGCCGATGACGATGAACGGCTCGCCGCCCTTGAAGACGATGCTCGGCGCCATCGCGCTGAACCGGCTCTTGCCGGGGGCCAGCGAGCCGACGCGGCCGGGGCGCGGGTCGAAGACGTTCATGCAGCCGTTATACATGAAGCCGAGCCCCTCGGTGATGACGCCCGACGGCGCGCCGAGCGTGTGCGTCATCGTCACGCAATTACCCGCATCGTCGACGACGGTGACCTGGGTCTATCTGCCCTCGACTGTCGCGCCGGCGGGGTCGACGCCGGGCGGCCTACCGGTCGGGGTGCAGATCGTTGGACCGCAATATGGCGACCGCACCTGCATCGATTTCGCCCATCTGCTCGAGCAGGAGTACCGCGGCTTCGTGCCGCCGCCGGGCTATGCGTGATCGGCGCTGGGAGGGCGCTCTCGGTGTGCGTCCATGGCGAACTCATCTATAATCCGGCGCCCGAGCGCGGCGATGACTGGGAGTATCTATGACGAGCGGCGTCGAACAGCGTTTTCAGACCCTGCACGAGATCGTCAAGGCGGCGCGGGTCAACCTCAACGATAATTTCTGGGATTATCTCGTCGGCGGCGCCGAAACCGAGACGACGGCGCGGCGCAACCACCAGGCGCTCGACAGCGTCGCCTTTCGGCCGCGCGTGCTGCGCAACACCGCCGAGATCGATCTCTCGGCCAAGATCTTCGGCAAGAAGCTGCGCATCCCGGTGATGGCGGCGCCGGTCGGCTCGCTGCAATCCTTCGAGCCCGGCGGCGGCGGCACCGTCGCCCAGGCGGTCGAGCAGTTCGGCGGCGGTTTGTGCCTGAGCTCGGTGACCGAACCCGGTCTCGAATCGGCCGCCGCGCAGGCTCCCAACGCGCTCAAGATCTTTCAGCTCTATGTCCGCGGCGACGATGCTTGGGTCAGCGATTACGTGCGCCGTGCCGTCGCCTGCAGTTATGACGCCTTTTGCATCACCGTCGACACCGCGCATTACTCCAGACGCGAGCGCGACACCGCCAAGCGCTTCGTCAAGACGTGGCGCGTCTACAACACCGGGATGAACTACCAAGCGGCGCACAATTGGGACAATGTCAAATACTTCAAGGACAAGCACGACATTCCGCTGATCCTCAAGGGCATCGCCACCGCCGAGGACGCCGCGCTGGCGATCGAGCACGGCGTCAACGGCATCTACGTGTCGAATCACGGCGGGCGGCAGCTCGACCACGGGCGCGGCGCGCTCGAAGTGCTGCCCGAGATCGTCGCCGCGGTCGGCGGCAAGGCGAAGATCATCTTCGACAGCGGCATCAGCCGCGGTACCGACATCATCAAGGCGATCGCGCTCGGCGCCGATCTCGTCGGGATCGGGCGGCTCTATTGCTACGGTCTCGCAGCCGCCGGCAAGGAGGGCGTCGTCCGCGTCTTCGAGCTACTCGAGGCGGAGCTCCACACCAGCATGGGCCTCGTCGGCGCCACCGGCTTCGGCAAGCTCGATGCGTCCTATCTGCACGCCGCGTCGCCCGTCGTGCCGGCGAACGTGCACAGCGCGTTCCTGCCGCTGCTGCGGTTGCCGGAAGACGGCTACTAGGTCGACTCTCGCATCGAGCGGCGCGTTCGATTAGGATCGAGCGCAGAAGAAAACCATGGGAGGCGACAAGCCATGAAGCGCAGTCATCGTGCCTTGGCGGCTGCGGGCTGCCTGCTGGCGTTGGCACTCTCCGTCGGGCCGGCCCTCGCCCAGAAAAAGGGCGGCGTTCTGACCATGTACCATCGCGACAGCCCGGCGAGCGCCTCCATCCACGAGGAGGCGACCTACTCCAACAACGTGCCGTTCATGCCGGTTCACAACAACTTGATCTTCTATAAGCAGGACGTGCCGCAGAACAGCCTCAACTCGATCGTCCCCGAGCTGGCGACGGACTGGGCCTGGAGCCCGGACAAGACCAAGCTGACCTTCAATTTGCGCCAGGGCGTCAAGTGGCATGACGGCAAGCCCTTCACCGCCAAGGATGTCGTCTGCACTCTCGACATGCTGATGGACAAATCGCCCACCAAGTTCCGCAAGAACCCGCGCAAGACATGGTACGACAACGTCGCCGAGGTCACTGCCAACGGCGATTACCAGGCGGTCTTCAGCCTCAAGCGGCCGCAGCCGGCGCTGCTCGCGCTTCTCGCCTCGGGCTATTCGCCGATCTATCCCTGCCATGTCTCGCCAGCCGATATGCGCACGCACCCGATCGGCACCGGCCCGTTCAAATTCGTCGAATTCAAGCAGAACGAATCGATCAAGCTGGTGCGCAACCCGGATTATTGGAAACCCGGCCTGCCGTATCTCGACGGCATCGAATTCACCATCGTGCCCAACCGCTCGACCGCCATCCTCGCCTTCATCGCCGGCAAGTTCGACATGACCTTCCCGACCGAAGTCACCACTCAGCTGCTCAAGGACATCAAATCACAGGCGCCGCAGGCCAGCTGCGAGTTCCAGCCCACCAACGTCGCGACCAATCTCATCATCAACCGCGAGAAACCGCCCTTCGACAATCCGGAAATCAGAACGGCGATGGCGCTCACTCTCGACCGCAAGGCCTTCATCGATATTCTGTTCGAGGGCCAGGCCGACATTGGTGGCACGATGCAGCCGCCGCCGGAAGGGTTCTGGGGCATGCCGGCTGAGATGCTGCGGACGATCCCGGGCTATGATCCCGACGTGCAAAAAAACCGCAACGAAGCCCGCAAGATCATGGAGAAGCTCGGCTACGGACCCGACAAGCGGCTCAAGATCAAGGTCTCGACGCGCAACATCGCGGTCTACCGCGATCCGGCGGTGATCCTGATCGATCAGCTCAAGGAGATTTACATCGACGGCGAGCTCGACGTGGTCGAGACGAGCAACTGGTTCGCCAAGGTCGCGCGCAAGGACTATGCGGTCGGCCTCAACCTCACCGGCAACGCCGTCGACGATCCCGACCAGTCCTTCTACGAGAACTACGCTTGCAATTCGGAGCGCAACTACACCCAGTATTGCAACAAGGACCTGGAGAAGCTCTTCGATCAGCAATCCGTCGAGGCCAACCTCGAGAAGCGCCGAAAGCTGGTGTGGGACATCGACAAAAAGCTGCAGGAGGACGTTGCCCGACCGATCATCTATCACGCCCGCGCCGGAACCTGTTGGCAACCGCAGGTCAAGGGGGTCACCGTGATGGTCAACAGCTCCTATAACGGCTACCGCTACGAGGATCTGTGGCTCGACAAATAGCCGCCGGCTGATGTTGTGTCTCTGACGAATGGACCCCTTCCACGTCATGGCCGGGCCGGCCGAAGGCCGAGTCCCGGCCATCCACGTCTTGCGCCACGAAAGTCGTGGATGACCGGGACAAGCCCGGTCGTGGCGGCAAAGGGGCACCGGTCGTTAGTGCCCCAATACTAGGAACGAAACGTGGCGACCTATCTCATTCGACGCTTCCTGCTGATGCTCCTGACCCTGTTCGGGATCTCGGTGATCATCTTCGTCCTCTTGCGCATCGTGCCCGGCAACATCGTCGATATCCTGTTCGACGCCGCCGGCTTCGTTAACCCGGCGGAGAAGGCGCAGATCGAGCGCGAGCTCGGTCTCGACCAGCCGATCGCCGTGCAATATGCAAGCTGGGTCGGCGGCCTTCTGAGGGGCGATCTCGGCTATTCCTACATCTCTGACAAACCGGCGCTCGCCGAGATCCTGCCGCGCATCCCGATCACCGCGCGGCTGGCGGCGCTCGCCCTCGGCTTCTCCATTCTCTTCGGCGTGCCGCTCGGCGTGATCAGCGCGGTCAAGCAGGATTCCGGTCTCGATTACCTGTTGCGCGTTATCAGCCTGAGCGGTCTCTCGATGCCGGCGTTCTGGCTCGGCCTGCTCATCCTGATGGGCTTCGTCGCGCAGTTCGGCACCATCCCGATCTACAGCGCCGCGCCGAAGAGTTTCTGGGATGCTGCGCTGATGTATAGCGTGCCCGCGGCGGCCGTCGGCTTTCGCAGCTCCGCGCTCATCATGCGGCTGACGCGATCGTCGATGCTCGAAGTGCTGCGCCAGGACTATATCCGGACCGCCCGCTCGAAGGGCGCCTCCAACAGCACGGTCAACTACCACCACGCGCTGAGGAACGCGATCCTGCCGGTCATCACGGTGATCGGCATCGAGGCGGCATTCCTGATGGGCGGGCTGATCGTCACCGAGACGGTGTTCAACATTCCGGGGGTGGCGCGCTTCCTGGTCGAGGCGATCCGCGGCCGCGATTACCCGATCGTCCAGAACCTGGTGATGTTCATCGCGGTCATCGTGGTCGCGGTCAACTTCATCGTCGACCTGCTCTACGCGGTCTTCGACCCGCGGATCAAATACGCCGACTAGGTGGGAGAGGTGCACATCGAGGATTACGAGGTGGAGCTGATTAGGGCGGGCGCCCACGTCGAGGGACGCTGGGGCGCAACGCTCTTCCTCGTGCGTCGCCATCCCTTGGGCGCGATCGGGGCGGCGATCATGGCGCTCTTCGTATTCGCTGCGCTCTTCGCGGATCTCATCACCGCTTACGATCCCCTCGCGGTCAACGCGTCGCTGTCGCTGGCGGCGCCCAGCGCCGTCCATTGGATGGGCGCCGATTCCTTCGGCCGCGACGTTTACAGCCGCATTGTCTTCGGCGCCCGCATCTCGCTCGCGGTCGGCATCGGCTCGACGCTGCTCGGCTCGGCGATTGGGGTCGTCATCGGCTTGACCTCCGGCTACCTCGGCGGCTGGGTCGATCTCGTCACCCAGCGCGTCGTCGATATCCTCCAGGCCCTGCCGCTGCTGGTTCTCGCCCTGGTGATGTCGGCGGCGCTCGGCCCCTCGCTCGAAAACACCGTCCTCGCCATCGCCATCCCGCTCGTTCCCTATGTCGCCCGCGTCATCCGTGCCAATACGCTCGCCCTGCGCGAGCTGCCCTTTGTCGAGGCGGCGCAGGCGATCGGTATGAGCGAGTGGCGCATCGCCGTGCGGCACATCCTGCCCAACACGCTGGCGCCGCTGATCGTGCTGGCGACGGCGCAGCTCGGTTCGGCGATCCTGACCGAGGCGTCGCTCTCCTTCCTCGGGCTCGGCGTTCCCGAACCGCATCCTTCCTGGGGCCGCATGCTCTCGGAATCGGCCGCCGAATACGTCCGTACGGCGCCCTGGCTGGTGGTTTTCCCCGGCCTCGCCATCAGCCTCATTGTGTTCGGGACCAATCTGCTCGGCGACGCGGTACGCGATATCCTCGATCCCCGGCAGCGCGGCGGATGACCGCGCCCGAACCCGCCGACGTCGTTCTCGCGGTTGAAGGGCTGCGGACCTTCTTCTTCATCCGCCAGGGCATCGTCAAGGCGGTGGACGGCGTATCCTTTTCGCTGCACCGCGGCGAAACGCTCGCCATCGTCGGCGAATCCGGCTGCGGCAAGAGCATGATGGCGCTCTCCCTCATGCGCCTGATCCCCCAGCCGCCCGGCCGCATCGTCGGCGGTTCGGTCACTCTCGGCGGCCGCGACCTGCTGCGTCTCGATGATGAGGCGATGCGGCGGGTCCGCGGCAACGAGATCTCGATGATTTTCCAGGAGCCGATGACGTCGCTCAATCCAGTCCTGACGATCGGCGCGCAGATCGGCGAGACGTTGCGGCTTCATCAGGGACTTTCACGCTCCGCCGCGCTCGACCGGGCGGTCGACCTGCTGCGCGTCGTCAAGATCCCGGCAGGCGAGCAGCGCGCGCGAGAGTACCCGCATCAGCTCTCGGGCGGCATGCGCCAGCGTGCCATGATCGCGATGGCGCTCGCCTGCGAGCCGGCGGTGCTGATCGCCGACGAGCCGACGACCGCCCTCGACGTCACCATCCAGGCGCAGATCCTGGCGCTGATCGTGGAGCTGCAGCAGACGTTCCACACGGCGGTCATCCTGATCACCCACGATCTCGGCGTGGTGGCGGAAACCGCGCAGCGCGTCATCGTAATGTATGCCGGCAGGAAGGTCGAAGAGGCCGCCGTGGGCGAGCTCTTCGCGGCGCCGTTGCATCCCTATACCAAGGGCCTCCTGGCCTCGATCCCACGGCTGGATTTCACCGGCGGCGTGGCGCCGCCGCCCGCCGAGCGGCTGACCGAGATCCCCGGCATGGTGCCGTCCCTGGCGAACCTGCCGGCGGGTTGTACCTTCGCGCCGCGTTGTCCGCTCGCCGACGAGCGCTGCCGCGTGGTCTATCCCCCTTACGAGGAAAAGCGGCCGGGTCATTGGGCCGCCTGCTGGCATGCGGAAGGGCCTGCCGCTCATGTCTAGCGCGCCGGTCCTCGAGGTCAGCGGCCTCAAGAAGCATTTCCCGGTGAAGAAGGGGTTGCTGCGCCGGACCGTCGGCCACGTCTTCGCCGTCGACGGCGTCAGCCTGTCGATCGGCGCCGGCGAGACGCTGGGCCTCGTCGGCGAAAGCGGCTGCGGCAAGTCGACCGTGGCACGTAGCGTGGTCAGGCTCGTGAAGCCGACCGCCGGGACGATCAAGCTCGACGGTCGCGATATCACGTTCCTCGGCAAGGCCGGCTTGCGGCCCTATCGGCGCGAGATGCAGATCATTTTCCAGGACCCACTCTCCTCGCTCAACCCACGGATGTCGGCCGGCGATATCGTCGGCGAGCCGCTGCTCGTGCACGGTATCGGCGACCGCCGGGAACGAGCGGACCGGGTCGCCGCGCTCTTCGAGCAGGTCGGCTTGCGGCCGGCGCAGATGCGCAACTTTCCGCACGAGTTCTCGGGCGGGCAGCGTCAGCGCGTCTGCATCGCGCGCGCTCTCGCGTTGAACCCCAAGCTCATCGTCGCCGACGAGCCGGTCTCGGCGCTCGACGTCTCGATCCAGGCACAGGTGATCAACCTGATGATGGATCTGCAACGGACGAAACAACTCTCCTACCTGTTCGTCGCGCACGACCTCGCCGTCGTCGCCCATATCAGCCACCGCATCGCGGTGATGTATCTCGGCAAGATCGTCGAGCTGGCGGACAAGCGGACGCTGTTCACCAATCCGCTCCACCCCTACACCGAGGCGCTGCTGTCGGCGGTGCCGATCGCGAACCCGGCGGTGCAGCGTCTCAAGCGCCTGCTGCCGGGCGACGTACCGAGCCCGCTCGCGCCGCCGCCGGGCTGCCCCTTCCATACACGCTGCGCCTATGCGGTCGCGCGCTGCCGGGTCGAAACGCCACCTCTGCGCGCGGTGGAATCCGGCCATCTCGTCGCCTGCCATCTGCGCTGAGCACTACGCTATGGCATTCAGGCGGTGCCGCTCGCGCGCCCCTTTCTTCTCCCTCTCCCTCCGGGAGAGGGTCGGGGTGAGGGCGCCCCGGTGAGACTCTGCTGGTGCCGTCGGCGTGGCGGCAAACACCCTCACCCTGCCCTCTCCCGGAGGGAGAGGGTTCGCCGGCGCATCGCAGCCATGCTCGCGGCGACCTTGGAACGCCGTGCGGCGCCTGCGACAATTCGGCCAAAGCGAGGGAGGGCCGGGGGCGATGACATCGGTGACGCGGCTGGCGCGGCGGTTCCATTACGGCTGGGTGATTGCCGTCCTCACCTTTTTCGTGCTGCTTGTCGCCGCCGGGTTGCGCGCCGCGCCGGGCGTGCTGATCGTGCCGATCGAGAACGATTTCGGCTGGAGCCGCGCCACCATCTCGCTCGCCGTCTCGATCAACCTGTTGATGTACGGCGTCACCGGTCCGTTCGGCGCGGCGCTGATGGAGCGCATCGGCGTGCGCGCCAGCGTGCTGCTCGCGCTCGTCATCATGGCGAGCGGCTTCGCCTTGACGACGATCATGACGGCGCCGTGGCAGCTCATCGTGCTTTGGGGCTTCGTCGTCGGTGGGGGCAGCGGCATGGCGGCCCTCGTCCTCGGTGCATTGGTCGTCAACCGCTGGTTCACGACACGTCGGGGCCTCGTCATGGGCGTGCTGACCGCGAGCATGGCGGGCGGACAGCTCGTCTTCCTGCCGCTGCTCGCCGCTCTCGTCGAACGCTGGGGTTGGCGTCTTGCTGTCGGCGGCGCGGTCGCCGCGGCGGCGGCGCTGGTGCCGCTGGTCGCCCTGCTGATGCGCGAGCATCCGCAGGATGTTGGCCTGCAGCCCTATGGCGAGACCGGCACGTTGACGCGCCCGCCGGCGCAACTCGGCAACCCGATCGTCGTCGCCTTTGAGGCGCTCGGCAAGAACGTCGCCAATCGCGACTTCTGGCTGCTCTGCGCCAGCTTCTTCATCTGCGGCCTGTCGACAAACGGGCTCATCGGCACCCACCTCATTG
>WNFC01009200.1_pt1 | contig 10936 bp, 6 predicted proteins | sample 5400541 | NCBI WGS metagenome assembly WNFC01 (sample SAMN13153342, study PRJNA577476) | soil metagenome | isolation source: 120 cm saprolite under Douglas fir tree site 2 hole 2 replicate 1 | place: USA:California | collected 2015-04-18
GCTTGCTTGCGCAAGCGGATTAATCGCTTATACGCCTTCGGGTGTAAATACAGGATGCGTGGAACCATGGCACCTCCTTCCAGGAGTATGCCATATGTACTTATCTTATGTCCTGTTAATTATGCGCGGATGTATAGCAACCCTCAGCACTCGGACTGGCATGTGCATTGTGGACCGAAGACACGGATTTCTTCGGTACCGGGGTCGAGGTGTGGACTACAAATCGAATCGAGATTTTTCTAAAGGAACAAGCAAGGTCAATTGAATCTCAGGAGGAATGAATCGAAGGGTGAAGGGATCTTTCCGATGGAGCAACTACGATCAGCCCCGCCTGAAAAAGAAGGAGAATTTGGCTCCCCGGGCTAGATTCGAACTAGCAACCCTTCGGTTAACAGCCGATGCGGTCAAAAATCTAAGTGCCCTATCTGGTGTCGCTTGCAAGAAATCGGGAGCCATGTTCCTCTCTTTAGCTGCACCCAATCCTGCACCCAAAACCTGTGCCGTCGCGCCTCAGAGGGAGGCATTGATGCGGCCCCATACGCGAGCACGAGCCGACCCTTGCGACGTGTCTTAGGTCATGACGTAGAACCGTTGGCTTCCCATGAACTAAGAGTGGTAAGGCGGGACGTATATGCCCCTCTTCAGGCCACAAACCTCGGGCTGGAGGAAGACAAACTCATCATCGAGATGCAGGATGATTTACGCGTGCTCAAGTGAGGCTCTCTCATATCATGCGAAAGCCCATCTTTGCCATCAAGCTGAGGATAGCCTATTGTGTTGGCAACCCAGCGCGGCGGAGGAGATCCTTGAAGCGGGAATCGGACCGAAGCGGATCCCAAACAGGATCGTCTTTGAGATAGAGAATGCACCAGTGCCGCTCCTGGTAGGCTTTTTCGAGCCAGTGGAACGCGTTGTCCTTGTCACCCAAGCTTGCGTAAGTAAATGCAAACGCAACGGAAGAGAGCGGAACGCCCTGTAGGTACGCCTTCTCGCGAGCCCGCATCCATTCGCGCAGAGCCACCTTCCCGTTGGCCCGTGTGCGGCTGGTGTGAAGCAGCTCGGCAAACTCGGTGTAGCCGTAGAGGCGCGCGCATTTTTCGTATTCTTCAGCCGATTCGTCGAATCTCCCTGCGATGGCGTATTCCTTACCCAAGACTGCGCGAAATATTGGGACATCAGGGGCACGCTCTTCGACAGCTTGACTTCGCTGTTCGAGTGTCCATCCCATCCGCAAGAAGCCAAAGGTATAGAAATAGTCTCGTGCAGGATCGAGGGCCTGAGCGATGTCTAGCTCTCGCTTTTCGTCTTCCTGGCGCCCTAAAGACAGAAAGTATTGCCCATACTGATAATGTGCGTCGGCTGAGTTGGGACTCAGCTCGATTGCTCGCATGATCTCCTTTTCTGCCCCGTGCCAATCATACTCATACTGTTCAAGCAGGCGGGCGCGCACGAGATGGGCCAGCACATTCGTTTCATCAAACTGGAGCACTTTGGCCACTCCTGCTTCGACACCAGGAAGCAGGTCAAGGGGGACATCACCAACGGGTTCCATGCCGTCGAAAGGCCAGAGATAGGGCGGAGTGTATTGTGGATCCAGTGCAATCGCCTGGTCGAACTGCGCAAGTGCATCGTGGAGCTCCTGCAATCTAGCGTGCTCTTTTCCTTGGTAATACTCTAGTTTCACATACTGGTCCAGATGAAAGCGCCCGGTGAGGTAGGCTTCGAGCGCCTTCGGATTCACCGGTCGCGCGTTTTTCAGGCGGGCTGCCTCCTGCGGCGTCATCTTGATACGAATTTCGTCCGCGACCGCACGCGCAACCATGCTCTGAATGGCGAAGGCGTCCTGCATATCGCGCTCATAGCTGTCGGCCCAGAGATGCTGGTCCTTCGGCCCGTAGATCAACTGTGCTGTAATGCGCACGCGATTGCCCGAGCGCTGCACCGTGCCTTCCACGATGCCGTCCACATGTAATTCCTGTGCGATCTGCGGAGCAGGTTTATCTGTCTTCTTATAGCCCATGATTGTGGTACGGGAGATGACGCGCAGTGCGCTAATCTGCGAAAGGTCGGTGATCAGCGCGTCGGTCATGCCATCGGCGAAGTACTCTTGGGCAGAATCGTTGGACAAGTTTGTAAGTGGCAGGACAGCCAGAGATCGAATCTTCGCTGATGTGGTTCTGCTGAAGAGCCTCTCGCGCAGGCCGCCAACGTTAAAGCCGGCTAGGATCGCCGCCAGCGCCGCCACCCCTCCCGTGACTGCCAGTGGTCCGATCCACGTCTTGCGCCGCGCCCCTTCGCTCTCCGAAGGCGCGGGGTTTGTGTCCCTGGGTTCCTGAACCGCCCTGACCGCCGCCCCGCTATCCTTCTCAACTCTAGCCACCAGCCGGTAACCCCGCTTGGAGATCGTTTGGATGAATCGCGATTCTTTGGCGTCGTCGTCCAAAACCCGGAGTAGCTCAGAGATGCAACGGGTCAACGCGTCATCGGTTACAAACGTGTCCGGCCAGACGGTTTCGAGCAGTGCTTTCTTCGAGAGAGTTTCGCCCGCGTGTTGAGCCAGGCACACCAAGACTTCCATCACCTTCGGCTCAATGTGAAACGTCTTGCCGTTCTGTGAGACTGTGTTCAGGCTGGGTTGGACGAGCCAGGACCCGATTCGGAAGTCATCACCCACGACTTCCTCCACCAAAAGCAGTGGGCAGATTATATCGCGACTACTGGTACTTGAACACGATCGGGCCCTCTTTCAATACTCATCTAAACCTCAGTGCTCCCTCAGGACTTCCGTCCTTCGGTGTTTCTAGAGTTTGCCCCAAGCACATAAGGACGAAGCTCGACCATCAGAAGCACAAAACTATGAGTACCCAACTGGGAAGATTCGGAATTCTTGCGTCCACGGCTGCTTCGTTTCTGAGCCTTATGCTCGCCCCTGAGCAAGGCGTGGCAACAACTTTGCCTTGTACGCAGCCCGTTATTCAAAGCATTGCTCCATCTGACACGACAATCGTATCGGCCATAGAAAAGTCGGACCCGGTCTCGTACTGTCACGTGCATGGCTACGTGACGACCACGGACCCAGGTCCCAATCAGGTGAACTTCGAACTTGGTCTGCCTGCCGCATGGAATGAGCGGTTACTGTTTATCGGCAACGGTCTTTTCGCCGGCAGTCTCGACTTTCCCCAAGTCTTCTTCGACCTCCTCGACCCATTCCCTCTCCAGACCCACGTGGCCGCCGGCTTTGCCACCGTGATCACGGATACGGGCCACCAAGGGGCCGGTGACTTCCCCTCTCTGGACGGTAGTTGGGCCCTGAACGACATCCCCAAGCAGGATGATTGGCTTTTTCGGAGCGTGCACGTCGTTGCTCTGGCGAGCAAGTCAGTGGTCCGCGCGTTCTACGCTTCAGAGATGCGTTCTTACTTTGCTGGATGCTCCACGGGCGGCCGGCAGGCGCTCGTTGAGGTGCAACAGTATCCCGCCGACTTCGATGGTGTTATCGCCGGTGCTCCCGCTCTAGGTGCGGTTCCGATCGGCCACAATTGGAATGAGCGGCACATCGCCTCAAACGCCGGGGGATACGTTCCCCCCGAAAAGCTGGCCCTGGTGGATGCGGCCGTCATGCAGAGCTGCGATGCTGCAGACGGGGTTGTGGACGGTTTGATCCAGGACCCGCGTAAATGCACCTTCGATCCCGCGAGTCTACTGTGTACCCATGGGGACGAAGCGGGGTGCTTGACCACGGGCCACGTGGCTACCCTCCAAGCGATTTATGCGGGTGCAACCACGCCCGACGGTCGCCAAGTCTATCCGGGTTTCACCAAAAGCGATCCTATTGGCAATCCAGCTCTAGTCTTTGGAGAGGATGGTTGGGCCTTCTTCATCACAGGTTTCCAGGCGCCGAACGCCCCCGGAACAGGCGCGCCCTGGGTGGGAGCGGACTTTCCTCCGGTTAATTTCTTTTACCAAGACCAGTTCCTCAAATACTTTGTGTTCGGCGACCCCGCCTACAATTTCCTCGACTTTAAATTCAATAGCCGTGACTTAGCAAAGGCCGAGGCCGTGCTTAATCGCGGCGGAGCTGCCGCAACCAACCCGGACCTGTCGAAGTTCCAGCGCCGCGGTGGAAAGCTGATCATGTATCACGGCTGGAGCGATCCAGCGCTGACGCCCCTGGAGACTGTCCGCTACTACAACGCGGTCGTACAACAGCAGGGCGACCTTAATAGCACGAAACAGTTCGCTCGGCTATTCATGGTGCCCGGCATGCGGCATTGCATCGGCAGCGGCGGCCCCGGCCCCAATGTCTTTGATCCATTACCGTCGCTAATTGATTGGGTCGAGAAGAGCGTGGGGCCGGAACGGATCCTCGCCGCCCATTTCCAGGACAACGACCCGACGACCGGAATCGTTACGCGCACAATCCCGCTGTGCTCCTACCCACAGACACCAGTGTTCAGAGGTGGCGACGTCAACGAAGCCACCAACTGGAGCTGTGTGCGCCGTGCGCCCGATGATCTGCATGAGGATGAATAGCGTTCGAACTGACGTCATGGAGCTTGTGAATCCATGGGCGCACTCGTTCTTGCACGCATTTGCACCCAAGAAGACCCTGGTTCAACGGAAACAAGATGCTTCGTAAATCATTGCGTCTGAAGAAGAAGATTTAACGCGCTACGCACGCTTCTTAGGCTAACCCTTCGGCAGACGACCGAATGTTAACTGGGCCAAAAATCAGGCTTTCAAAAAATTCAACTTATTGGAAATTAAGAAGTTGGCTCCCCGGGCTAGATTCGAACTAGCAACCCTTCGGTTAACAGCCGAACAACCAATTTAATCAGAACTTGCCGGAGTTGGTGCTAATCGAGGGAATTCAGCAAGTTGCGATGAAACGGGACCAATCACTTTCTCCTTCTTTATTCACCTTTCGTTCGCATTTAGTCGCCGTTCACCACCATTAGTATTACGTTTTCATGACGGTTCGCGACCTCACGGAGCTGACCCACTACGTGAATCCAACGTGAATCCTGGCACGCTTGCGTATGCGTACACATTAGTGTACACTAACGTCGAGGAGCATCCCCATGACTACGATCAAAGTCGGCGTGCGCGAGTTCCGCGAACGGATCGCCAGTTTCCTGGAATCGGACACTCCAGTTGCTGTCACTCGGCGCGGCGAGACTCTCGGTGTCTACGTTCCGACACGTCGAAAGCGTCCTAAGACAGCCCATATTTCCGAACTGAAGGAAGCGGCGGACCGTCTTGCCAGTGCACTCGCCGATGTTGATGAGGAAGAACTGGTGGCGGAGTTTAAGGAACTGCGTCGCCGCGGGAAGGGCGCATCCCGCTGAGATGATCGTTCTCGACGCGAACATCCTTATTCGCGCCGTCCTGGGGCGACGCGTTCGGCAGCTCATCGACACCTACGCGGGCCAAGGTGTCCGCTTCTTCGCACCTGACGTTGCCTTCGATGACGCCGAGAAATATTTGCCTCCCCTCTTGAAAAAACGGGGCAAGTCCCACGCCGACTTTTCGGCATCGCTCGAATACTTGCGAAACATCATCGAGACGGTACTCCCGAACTTTACGCCGTCTTTGAAAGCGAAGCCCGACAGCGATTGCGCGGTCGGGACGAAAGTGATTGGCCAATACTCGCCGCAGCACTCGGACTGGCATGTGCAGTGTGGACCGAAGATGCGGATTTCTTCGGCACTGGCATCGCGGTGTGGACTACGAATCGAATCGAGATTTTTCTCAAGGAACAAGCAAAGTCACTTGAATCTCAGGAGGAGTGAAATCGAAGGGTGAAGGGAGGCGGAAGATAAGATCGCTGAACACGCCAGTTCTCCTAAGTACTGCTGGCCATAGATCATTCGTGGCGCAAAGCAACCATTGGATCGACACGCGTCGCTCGTTGCGCTGGTATCCACGATGCGGCGAGCGCAACAACCGCGAGGAGCGTGGCAGAACACGCGTACGTGAGAGCGTCAGTTCGCGACACTCCATACAGGAAGACTCCCGATCCGCTCCAGCCAATGCCCTGGGTGGGAAAGAACCGCGTCATCGCGAATGCGCCAAGCGTGCCCAGTGCAACGCCAGTCAGTGTGACCAGGAGTGCTTCGCGGAGCACCAGCCTCGCGATTCCGGTGCGGGCCGCGCCGAGCGCGACGCGAATGCCGATCTCTCTGGTACGTTCCGTGACGGAATACGATGTCACCCCAAACACGCCAACGACGGCCAGCATCAACGCCAACCCGCCAAACGAAGCCAGAAGGGTGATGAGTGGCCGGCGCAGCGTGAGCGATTCGGAATTGTAAATCTGCTGCGTCATGGTTTCGAGCTGCCAGTAAAGCTGCGGATCAACCGGGCGAAGCCAATTGCCCAAGCTTTGTGCCGCGTTGCGGAGATCGGCCGATGATCGCACACGAATCGCCATGCTCCAGCGCCCCGGGAGCGTTTGCGCTAGCGGGAGTTTACTGCGGGTTCGGTCGACAGATTCTTAAGAGCTCCTTTTTGTGCAGTTTAAGGCATCCGGTTGGTATTACCCACGGTGGGTAATCTGCAGCTCGTCCAGCTTCAGGGCCTTGGCCAAAGCCTGCTGGGCAAGAGTCTGCTTCGAGAGCACATAGGCAGCGCGATGAGGACCTTTCTCGCCTTGCCGTGGGTAGAGCAGGACGAACTGCTGAATCCGCTGCAACTCTTCGAGGAGTTGTTCCATGGAAAGATCGCTCCAAGCAGCTTTGGCCTGGCGATGCACATACTGCAGCAGAGAGATGCCCAGCATGCAGTAAAACGCATGGATGCGGATCTTGCGGTCGGTCCAGTGATGCAGCGGTCCCCAACCCAGCCACTCTCCGTCTTTCAGGCCGCGGAAGACGCGCTCCACCTGTTGTTGGCCGGCATAACCGGCCACGACTTGTTCGGCCGTCCAGTCCAGGCGGTTGGTGAGCAACACGGTGCGGCCTAAACGACGACCGAGCAGGCGCTCAAACGCCGCCTGCTCGAAATCAAACTGTAGCCGCCATTGGCCGTCGCGAGATTCCAATTGATAGCGAATTACGTCCGCCAGGAATTGTCCGGACAACCACTTCTCGATCTTGCGCGTGATACCTTCCTTGGTCCAACGCGCCCGAGGCTTATTCAATTCCTTCGCAAAGCGTCGCAGGGACTGCAGCGCGCGGCTGATGCTGGTGGTCAGGCTGTGCAGCTGCTCGGCGGCAAAAGGCGCCGAATATTTCACCACCGCGAGATATTCCTGGCCGTGCACCAGGAGCTTCTCGGCCACCGCCCGCACCCCCGGCTGTTCCGCGCTGCACGGCGGCAGCTCTTCGGTGGCACGCTCGCGCAACTCCTGCGGCGCTTGATTCCACGGCAGGGCGGAAATCCACCCCACCCCGGCTTCTTCCAGTTGCACGGTGTTGTCCAGTGCCGCCGTGCCCTTGTCGAAGACCAGTGTGACGGTGTCGCGGGCCATCTGGTTTTGATCCAACAGGCGCACGATGCGCGCCAAGGCTACGGAGAACTCTTCGACATCGGCTACGTTGCCCGGGTACACGTGGTGGCATAGGCTCAACCCACTCTCTCCGTCCAGAACATAACTCAGCCCCACTTGGCGCAAGTTGTGCCGGCCTTGTTTGTTGTGGCCGCGCTGCGCCAACTGGTTGCGCGTGTTGGTGCTGGCAATGTAGGTGTAGAAGTTGGTGGTATCGTAGGCGAGCAGCCGACGGCCGACCAGTTGCTTCTCCTTCCACAGGCCGAGTAAACGCAACTGTGCTTGATCCAGAGGATCTTCCGCGGGAGCGAGGGTCGCACTGGACTCCGGCAGAATCTGTTCGAAGGCATCCCAGAAGGCTTGCGAAGTAAAGCGCTCAGCAGGAAAACCCCACTCGGAAGCGAGAATGGTCCGGTCATACCAGTCGCTGACTTCGGTCTTCGGACCGGGATCACAGATGCGGTGAATGGCGGCGAGCAGGAGGTAGTGAGCCGAAGCGGGTCCGGAACGCGGAGCAGGCCACAGGGATTCCAGCAGCGGCCACACGCCGGACTGTTTTGCAGCCAGCCACAAGGCGCCGGGGAGACCGAAATCTCGCAAGGTGGCGGAGAGGGGGACGGGAGCGGACTTTTGCTGGATGAGTTCGGCGAGTTTTTCGGCGGTACCCAGATAGGCTTGATGGACGATGCGCGGTTGGCCGTCGACGCGCGCGCTTTCGACGAGGTAGTAGTAGAGGCGGTGGCCTTTTTTCTTTTTGACCAGGCTAGCCATCAGGGGTAATACATAAACGACATCGTATCACTTGTCAAGCATAAAACGCTACAATAATCGCACAGGAGTCTAATGATATAGGGTAATACACAATCAAAAGAAGGGAAACCGACTTAACTCCTGCGGATGGAACGATTTAGTGGGAACACGCAGAGGCTCGAGAGAGCACTCGCAGTAAACTCCCGCTAGTGGGAAGTATGCGAGCGGCCGCAAGTCTTCCTCTGGATTGCGCTGGCGGAAATCGGAAACCACGCCGACGATCTCTTGCCAGATTGGAGGGGAACCCGCCATGGCGATGCGATAGCCAACGGGGTTGGCGCCTGGGAAATATTGCTTTGCGAAAGTTTCATTCACGATGGCTACGGGGCTGGACGCGCGAGTGTCCGAATCACGGAACGCACGCCCTGCGAGCATCGGGACCCTTAGCGTGGAGAAATACTCCGGGCTTACGGACACAAAATAAACCTCTTCCTCTATGGGGGTTGTGCTTGGTGAAGAGCGCTCGATTTTGAGAGCGGCGCTTTCCGCGCCTTGCATGGGCAAGGAATCGGTGGCGCCTGTTGATTCAACTCCGGGCATTGCGCGGGTGCGCTCGAGCGTTTCGCGAATCAGGCGAGCGCGTGCAAGGGGGTCGCTGTAACCCGATGGCGGTAGCCGCAGCGTGGCCGTCAAAACATTGTCCGGGTCGTAGCCGATGGATGACGATTGCACGTGCGACAAGCTGCGAAGGAGAAGGCCAAAGCCAACGAGCAACACCATACCGAGGGCTATTTGGAAAACGACCAAAAGATTTCGCGAACGCCGCGGTCGCCAGCCAACGGTATTCCGTGCTGCGTCTTTCAAACGCTCGCTCAGATGTGTGCGGGTTGTTTGCAGCGCCGGGATCATGCCGAAGAAAAGAGCGCACAAAAGGGAAATTCCCAAACTGACGGTGAGGACGCGGCCATCTATCCGCAGATAGGTGCCGGGCACGAGTCCAGACGCGGCTTTGCCGATGATGTCCGTACCCCATTGTGCGACAAGCACGCCCAGCCCTCCACCGCAAAGAAAGAGAAGCGTGCTCTCGGTCAGCAGTTGGCGAATCATTCGGCCTCGCGAGCAGCCCAGGGCGGCGCGCACGGCGACTTCTCTTTGGCGCTTCAAGCCGCGAGTGAGAAGGAGGCTAGCAACATTGGCGCAAGCGATCAAGAGCACCACTCCTGCGGCTGCCGCTGCCATCCACAGGCCGTGCTGCGCATTCTGCCTAGTGGGGCCTGGATGCCGGAACATCTCGGCGAAGTCTTCGACGATTAAATGACCACTCCGGTCGGCGGCTGCGCGGGGACCTCTCAGTTGCCGCGCGAGCACTTCCGTTTCGGAACGAGCTTGCTCAAGCGTCACGCCACGCTTCAGGCGTGCAGCGATCTGCACTCTGATAATTCCCGCGCGGAGATTTCCGTCTTTGACGTAGGAGTCCAACACAAGGGGAGCGAACATATCGATTTCTTCGTAGTAAGGACCCAGGGACTGTGGCAGCACACCAACGATGGTGACGGTGCGCCGATTGACGGCGATCTGTCTTCCTGCAATGTTCGGATTGCCGTGAAATCGGTTGCGCCAGCAGTCGTACGAGAGAATCACGACCGCGTCATGGCCGGGGATTTGTTCTTCATTGAAAAAATTGCGGCCGAGAATCGGCTGGATGCCCAGGGTGGGCAGCCAGTTCGCGGTAACCAGCAAGCCGGAGAGGTTTTGCCAAGTGGACTGATCAGTGCCATAGAAAAAATCGGCCCAACCAGCGCCGGTGACTTGCTCGAAAGCGGTGCTGTTCTTCTGCAAAGCCAAAAACTCTGGTGGAGAAGGAGTGTGCGTCTCGCCGCTCTCGTCCGTGGTCCAGATGTGGACCAGCTCCTCCGGCTGCCGAAATGGCAACACGCGCAATAGCGCGGAGTCCACCAATCCGAAGATGGCTGTGTTGGCGCCGATGCCGAGGGCGAGCGTGAGAACGGCGACAGTCGTGAAGCCCGGGGATTTACGAAGGACACGGAAGGCGTAGCGGAGGTCTTGCCAAGTTGTTTCGAGGAGGTGGGTGCCGCGGGCTTGGCGGCAGGCTTCTTTGGCTTGCTCGATACCGCCTAGCGCGAGCTGGGCTCGGCGTTTCGCTTCTTCGCAAGACATGCCAGCCTTGACGCACTTCGCTACTTCATGTTCGTAGTGCGCGCGCAGCTCATCGTCGAGTTCGGCTTCGACCTTCTTGCGCTGGAAAATCGCTCGGAGGCGGAAAAGGAGATCGGTGAGCATAGGTGCTTCCTAGGCGGTCTCGAGGATTTGGTCTACGGCAGCGGTTAGTTTGCGCCAGGCGGTGGTTTCGGATCGGAGTTGTTTGCGGCCGCTGTGGGTGAGTTCGTAGTATTTGGCGCGGCGATTGTTTTCGGAGGCACCCCAGCGGGCTTTAATCCAGCCTCGACGTTCGAGGCGGTGGAGGGCGGGATACAAAGAGCCTTGCTGAATTTGGAGAACGTCGCTGGAAATCTGTTGAACGCGCTCGGAGATGGCCCAGCCGTGTTGAGGCTCTAACGCAAGAGTGCGGAGGATGAGGAGGTCGAGGGTGCCTTGCGGAAGATCGATGCGTTGTGGGGACATTCGCTCCCCTTTGGCTTCGACAGGAAGGATACGATTACTCTTGTCGAAGTGCAA
>WNFC01011705.1_pt1 | contig 10935 bp, 10 predicted proteins | sample 5400541 | NCBI WGS metagenome assembly WNFC01 (sample SAMN13153342, study PRJNA577476) | soil metagenome | isolation source: 120 cm saprolite under Douglas fir tree site 2 hole 2 replicate 1 | place: USA:California | collected 2015-04-18
CGGCAATTTCGCGCAGCAACGGAAACGTGCCATCGTCGGAACCGTCATCCACCAGAACCATCTCAAAGGTTTCGCCGCTGGCCTCCATTACGGACTTCAGTCGGGCGTACAGGTCGGTGACGTTCTCCTGTTCGTTGTGGAGAGGTACTACGATTGAGTATTTGAGCACTGCCATAATTATACGGCAGCGGTCGGCGCAATCCGAAGTGACTTCTGGGGGACTCCCGCTGGCCTGCTAAAACACATGCCCCAGTTGGAAAAACCATTTCCGATGCCCGGTATCGCCGGCGCTGGCGCCGATCAGGAGAGGCCCGATCGCCGTTTCTGCCAGGATGCCAGCGGCCACGTCGTTGGGAAATTTGCTGGCGGTCGGCACATCGTACATTTTGCCGAATTCGTAGGCCCCAATTACATACACTTTTTTGCCCACGAACGGCGGCAGCGTCAGCAGGTCGTGCAAGTAGCCGGCGCGGAAATAGTAAAACTGATTGCCGAAAAGTTCGTTCGTGCCATACGCGCTGAGCCGCGCCGGTCCACCTAGGAAGAACTGCGGCACGCCGATGCGTCGCGAACCAAAAGTTGTACCCCCTTGGGCCTCCACAAAGATCGACGCTGGCTTGGTGATGGGCTGGAAGTACATCCACTGCCCCTGCAGGACTGGGAAGGATCCGGTTGCGCCGGGATTGTTATCGAACCACTGGAAGGTTGTCTCGAAGCTGTAACCGTCTCGGGGCGCGATCGGGTCGTCGGTGTGCGTTGTCAGGAAATGCAGTTTGGTACCGCCGACGCGACCCGAGATTGACGCAAACTGCGGCTTTCCCAGGCGAAGGTGGGCGTCTAGATATCCGACCTCGTAACCCGCGCGAACTTCCGTGAATCGGTTGAATCCATAGCCCACATCGGCGCCTATGTGAGCGCGATACAGCCGGTAGTCTGCCTGGGGATCGTTCTTGAGAAAGACTTTGAAGGCTGTGCTCGAGGCATCAGCGTGGGGCGCGACAAACCATTTACTCATCGCCGCGAACGGTCGATAGAGTTCAGTCGCCGCCCCGTAGGTGTTCCCGAATTGTACGTCCGTGCGCCACTCGGATCGATACCCGGCAACATCCATGAAGGTCAGCCTTGTCAGCAGCGTGTAGGTCACGTCGTCATTTTCCGAGCCATCCACTCCGAAAGCGACCTGAAGGATGGGTGGCGCATAGTTCTTCTCGTGGACCGTCGGAGTCAAACTTCCCGGTCCCGGTGAGGCGCGTCAGCAAATTGTTGAGGCGGGGGTTGTCGACGGGTTTTCCAGCCAACGGCGCGAGAAATTTTTCCAGGCGGCGCGCGGTCTGCGGGTCGGTGCCTTCCACCTTCACAAACTGGGGGACAGACACCGCGTGCCGCTCGCGCGCCTTGCGTTGTTGCAGGTATTGCTGCCACGATGCTTCGTCCAGCGCATAGGGCTCGAGAACTAGCTTTTTTTCTTCTGCCGCCTGCTTGCCAATCCCCATAATCGCTTCCGCTTTGGCGTAATCGAGCAAGGTATAGGCACGTAGGTTGACATTCACGATCAGGTCCGCGCCAGCCATGCCGCGAATTTCGTTGTCGCGAATCACGACATCGATCGAGCGTCCCAGAACGTCGAATACCGATTGAATCTTCTTCGGATCGGCCGGGGCCACTTCCAGATGAACCGCGATGACGATCTGCGCTCCCATTTTGCGTACCACATCGGTGGGCAGATTTTCGAGCAGGCCACCATCCACGTAAACATGGTCGTCCTCACGTACCGGTGAGAAAAGTGCCGGGATCGACATGGTGGCGCGGAGCGCCGTTTGCAACGACCCGCCCTCGAAGACCTTTTCCTTCGCGGAGACCAGATCGGTCGCCACGCAGCGAAACGGGATCGGCAGCTGGTCGAAGGACTCGAGGTTGGAGTACGCCAACGTCTCGCGGTCGATGAGCATGTTGACGTCGTGCCCCGTATTCAGGCCGGAGCCCACCGACAGCTTTCGATGTCTCAAGCCCAGAACGATCGAATTCTGAAAGGCGCGCTGGTCTTCCTTTCTGCGAAGGGAAAGATCCTCATAAGGCGTCTCGCCGGCGATGATCTCTTCCCAGTCCTGCTCCCGCACAAAGTCTTCCAGTTGTTGCGGACTCTTGCCGGTTGCGTACAGCCCTCCGACAAGCCCTCCCATGCTGGTGCCGGCAATGTAGTCGATCGGGATGCGATGCTCCTCGAACCACCGCAGAACGCCAATGTGCGCGAATCCGAGCGCACCTCCGCCTTCAAGCGCGACGCCGATGCGGAGGCGCGATGGTTTCGGAGGCTGGTCATCGGCAGGTGCGGGCGTAGCCTGGGGAGGCTGCGGCGCAGGATTTTGTTGAGCAAGGCAGGAAGCGGCAAGAACAAGTGAGAGAAAGGCGATTGCAGTTCGGGACATTACGGTTCTCCCTGACCGAGAAAGACTCGAAGGATGGTGCGCTTACATGGATATCGAGACACTATTCGGCACCATACCATGATTTCGGGAGACTGCCTGACAGGGCTAAATTGACGTGAGAGAATTGGGTTGGCATCGCGTCGGGCCCCGTAGCACAAATGGATAGTGCACCGGTTTCCTAAACCGGCAATTCCGGTTCAATTCCGGACGGGGCCTCCACCGTCAAGGCGACGCAGCGTAGGCCCGCGCCTCCTGTCCTTGAGCCTTGAGTCCGCTACTCTGCGGACCTGATCCGCCGCCCACGAAGTGCACGATCTCCAGCCTGTCCCCGTCTTTCAATGGCGTCTGCGCCCATTGCTCGCGGGGCACAATCTCCCGGTTGAGCTCGATCGCCACGCGGTCCGACTTCATGCCCAGCTGTTCGACCAGCGCGCTCAGGGTTTCCGCGGGAGCCAGGATGCGGGTCTCTCCATTAATGGTGAGGTTCATCTGATAAGGATTTTCGCAGTCGGGGAGTGACGGAATCAAGCGGGCAACTAGTACGCTGACCGTGTAGTTTTGCGACTTGGTATCGCTGGCTTCGGCCCGCGCTGCGAACCGTAGCGCTGCCGTCCCCGGCGGCTGTCCGGCGGGCGTCCCGCCCGCCGCCACGGCCTTTCAATATCCGGTCGGTACGTAGGTGCATGCGCCGAGGGCGAGGACGCCCTCGGGACAGCTGGCAAGATGCCGGGCGCTACTTTATCCGGTGGATCTGAGGCGGAACTTGCGGGTGGCCGTGCGTCCGTTGTGGCTGGCCTGGACGAGAACAGAAGAGTCGGCGAGCGCTGCCTCATCCACCTGAAAACTCATTTCGGCATTGCCGCTGGCGTCGGTCAGAACTTGCGCGTAATACGGTGTGGCATTGGGACGCGCGAAACGGAAGGTCAAGCGGGCGCCTTGCGCGGCGGCGCCTCCATCCGTGACGCGGAGGTGCATCAGCAGATTGCCGCCAGTGTGCACTGAGTTGGAGTTGATCCACTCCATTTCCAGTTCCTTGATCGCCGCCAGCGTTTCCGGAGTCTCGCGTTTGTCGAGCAGCGAGTCAAGCTTCCCTTCCCGGATCGCATCCAGCACCTGGCGGTGCTGCTCGCGCAGCATCTTCTCTTTGTGCGGATCGCCGTCTTCGCCTTCTGAGGCGACCGCGGCATACGTAACCGCGCGCTTTCCAATACAGCGGCCTTTGACGAACACCTGCGTCTGCAGGAGCTGCTCGCTTTCGCGCGCTTCGCTCTGCACGTGGTAGACGGTGTCCTGTTGCTTGATGTCGGTATTAAAGCCAAAGATCATGCGAGACTGGACTTTCGCGCTTCCTGAAAACGGAACCCCGAATTAAAACTCTGTTAAAACGCGCAGTTGGCTTGACACTTCCGCCGGCCAAAAACTAATCTAGAACGTTTACTAGGGCTTGGCGCAGATTATATATAGCTCCTCCTATGCCGGACAATTATTTCGCCAGCTACCTGCCCCTTCTGCTGCATTTCATGATCGCTTTCGCGGTCGCAGGCGCTATTGTCACCTTGTCCTGGCTGATCGGGCAGCGTAAACCGACGCGCGCCAAAATGTCTCCTTATGAGTGCGGAGTGCAGCCCATTGGGGACGCCCGCCAACGCTTCTCCGTCAAGTTTTATCTGGTCGGTATGCTCTTCATATTGTTCGACGTAGAAGCAGTCTTCCTTTACCCCTGGGCAGTCATCCTGCGCGAACTCAAGATGTTCGGCTTCTGGGAGATGCTGGTGTATGTCGGGATCGTCCTGGTCGGCCTCTTTTATGTCTGGAAAAAGGGCGTGCTCGATTGGGGCGCGACCAGAGGACAGCGGGGGCATGTCTGATGGCGCTCACGCCCGCGATCACCGATATCGAACAGTTGAAGTCGCATCCGGCGCTCGCCCGCCTGCTGGAATGGAATACGGGCGCGCTCCAGGCCGCGAAGTTCGACCGGGAAGAACTCACGCTGTGGATTGAAAAAGGGTTGATCCGAGAAGCCTGCGCGATCCTGCGCGACAACCCCTCCTGCCCGTTCAACTATCTTTGTGACGTCACTGCGGTCGACTGGTATCCGTCGCAACCGCGCTTCGAAGTTGTCTATCACCTCTTGTCGATCCCGAAGAAGGAACGTGTGCGGCTCAAGGCGCGCCTCAACGACCAGAGTCCGGTGATCGAGTCGGTCACATCGGTGTGGCCCGCAGCCAACTACTTCGAGCGCGAAGTTTTCGACCTGTTCGGAGTGCGCTTCACCGGACACCCTCACCTCGAACGCATCATGATGCCCGACAACTGGGAAGGCCATCCCTTACGGAAGGACTATCCGGTGGAGGGCTACCGCTAAGCTCATGACGCAATATCCCGCATCCGCAGTGGTCGAACCGGTGGCCGGTGAGGAAAAAACCCTCATCCTGAACATGGGGCCGCAGCACCCTTCTACTCATGGCGTTCTGCGGCTCGTCCTGGAAATTGACGGCGAGACCATCGTGCGCCTCACGCCGGAGATCGGTTTCCTTCACACCGGGATCGAAAAAACCTGCGAAGCGAAGTTCTACCAGCAAGTGGTGCCGCTCACAGATCGGATCGACTATCTCTGCCCCATGACCAACAACCTCGCCTATTGCCTGGCAGTCGAGAAGTTGTTGGGGTTGGAGATTCCGCCCAAGGCGCAATGGATGCGCGTCATGATGAACGAGTTGACCCGGATCAACTCGCACCTGGTGTGGCTGGGAACCCATGCCATGGATCTGGGCGCGATGACCGTTTTCCTGTATTGCTTCCGCGAGCGCGAAGACATTTTGCGGCTCTTCGAGATGGTCAGCGGCCAGCGCATGATGACCTCTTACTTCCGGATTGGCGGTCTAGCCCTCGAACCGCCCCTGGGATTCTTCGAAAAAGTGAAGTCGTTCGCCGACCGATTTCCAGGCAACGTGGACGAATACGAAGGACTGCTGACCGGGAACCCAATCTTCCTGATGCGGGTGAAAGGCGTGGCTTACCTGAGTACGGAAGACGCAATTGCCATGGGAGCGACTGGGCCCACACTGCGCGGCAGTGGAGTTGACATTGATCTGCGTCGGGACGCGCCCTACAGCGGCTACGAAAACTTCAAGTTCAAAGTCCCCGTTTCGACCGAGGGTGACGTGTGGGCGCGATACGTATGCCGCGTGCGGGAACTACGGGAATCGATTGGAATTGTTCAGCAGGCGCTGGCGGGCATGCCGGAGGGACCGACCAAGGCCGATGCACCCAAGGTCGTCCTACCCGACCGCGAAAAAATGAAGACTCAGATGGAAGCCCTCATCTATCACTTTAAGATCATCACGGAGGGATTTACCGTTCCGGCCGGCGAAGTTTACCAGGCGGTGGAATCGCCTCGGGGCGAAATGGGCTATTACGTCGTGAGCGATGGCACTGCCAAACCGTATCGAGTGCACATGCGGGCACCGTCGTATGCGAACCTTCAAGTTCTAGCCAAAATGTGCGAGGGACGGCTGATCGCGGACGTGATCGCAGCGATTGGATCAATTGATGTAGTGGTCGGAGACATTGACAGGTAGCCCTATGCGATTTTCCGAAGAGTTCGAGAAACGCTTCACTGAGATGCTGTCGCATTATCCAACCAAGCGCTCGGTGCTGGTGCCTACTCTTCTCTACGCGCAGGACGAAACCGGCTCTCTGACTGACGAAGTGATCGCCGAATTGGCGCAGCGCCTGGATTTGACTGAACTTGAAGTGCGTAACGTGATCAGCTACTACTCGCTACTCACCACCAAGCCGCGCGGAAAATACAACGTTCAGGTCTGCACCAACATTGCTTGCATGCTCGTCGGAGGCGAGGAACTTCTGGAGCATTGCAAGAAAAAGCTGGGCGTCAAGAATAAAGGCACGACGCCCGACGGAATGTTTACTGTCGAAGAAGTCGAATGCATCGGCGCGTGCAGCTGGGCGCCGGCGGTTCAGGTGAACTACGATTTTCATGAAAACCTGACCGTCGAACAAATGGATAAGGTTTTGGACGAGTACAGCAAGAAAGGAACTATCTGAATTTGTAATTGGCAATTTGTAATTTGCAATTTAAAGAGGCACATCAAGGTTCTTCAATTACAAATTACCAATTACAAATCACAAATTTTCCATGGCTTTTCTCGTTTCCCATCCCGATGAAGTCCGCGTGGTTTCGAAGCGCTTCGGCAAGGGCGCGACGAACATCGATCGCTACCTTGAACTCGACGGCTACAAAGCCGTGCAGAAGGCGCTTGGCATGCAGCCGGACGCCATCATCGCCGAGGTCAAGAACTCCGGCCTCCGCGGACGCGGCGGCGCCGGCTTCTCGACCGGCATGAAATGGTCATTCGTCCCCAAGCAGTCGGCCAAGCCGAAGTATGTCCTGTGCAACGGTGATGAGAGCGAGCCCGGCACCTGCAAAGACCGCCTGATCTTTGAACATGACCCGCATGCGGTGATCGAAGGCGTCATGATCGCCGCCATCGCTGTCGGATCTCACACGGGTTACATATACATTCGCGGCGAGTATCGCTATCTGTCGATCATCATGCAGAAGGCGATTGAGGACGCCTACGCGAAGGGTTTCCTCGGCAAGAACATTTTCTGCACCGGATACGACCTCGACATCTATTGGCATGGCGGCGCCGGTGCCTACGAAGTCGGCGAAGAATCGGCGCTGATGGAATCGCTCGAAGGCAAGCGCGGGATCCCGCGCATCCGGCCTCCCTTCCCTGCCGTGGTTGGACTTTGGGGCGGGCCGACCGTCATCAATAACGCAGAGACTCTGGCCGCCGTACCTCATATCATGATGGGCGGCGCCGAATGGTTTGCTGGTCTAGGCACGCCGAAAAACGGCGGCACGCGCCTGTTCTGCCTCGCCGGCAATCTGAGCAAGCCCGGCGTTTACGAACTCCCGATGGGTTACAACCTCAAGAAGATGATCTACGACGTCGGTGGCGGTATTCCCAACGGCCGTACGCTCAAAGCAGTGGTTCCCGGCGGATCGAGCACTCCGGTGTTGACCGCCGATGAAATCGATGTGGCCATGGACTTTGACAGCGTTGCGAAAACCGGCTCGATGCTGGGCTCAGGAGGCGTAGTCGTGCTCGACGATTCCAACTGCATCGTGAAGTTCGCCTTGCGCACCATGAAGTTCTATCGTCATGAGAGCTGCGGCTGGTGCATTCCCTGCCGCGAAGGGACCGACTGGCTGGAGAAAACTCTAGTCCGTTTCCATTCCGGCGGCGGCGTTATGAAAGACATTGACAACATGTACTACCTGTCCGAGAACATGCTGGGAAAGACATTCTGCCCGCTTGGGGACGCCGCTGCCATGCCGACGATGGCGTTCGTCAAGAAGTTTAGGAAAGAGTTTGAAGATCACCTGGATGGCAGGCCGTGTCCGTTTGAAAAAGCGGGAAAGATCGAGCAGTTGCCGGTATACGCGTAAAACACATGCCTGACGTAAACCTGATCGTTGACGGAAAGAAGCTCACGGCTCCCGCCGGGACGCTGCTCATCGAGGCCTGCAAGACCGCAGGCATCGAAGTACCCTCCTTTTGTTACTACCCCAATCTGTCCTTGCAAGGCGCATGCCGCATGTGCGTCGTGAAGGTCGAGAAGATGCCGAAGCTTCAGACCGCGTGCACGACCGTCGTCACGGAAGGCATGACGGTCTCGACCGACAGCGACGAGGTGCGCCAGGCTCGCAAAGCAATGGTCGAGCTGTTACTCGGCAATCATCCGCTCGACTGCCCGGTGTGCGACGCCGGCGGCGAATGCGAACTGCAGGACATGACATTCTCCTACGGCGCCGCCGAGTCGAAGTTCATGGAGACGAAAAACCACAAAGAAGAGCAGCAATGGTCTCCCGTGGTGTACTTTGACCGCCCGCGCTGCATCCTGTGTTATCGCTGCGTCCGCGTGTGCGGCGAGGCCATGGACGTCTGGGCGCTGGGCGTGCAGAACCGCGGCGTCAGTTCTATCATCGCGCCCAACCAGGACGACCACCTCGAGTGCGAAGAGTGCGGCATGTGTATCGACATCTGCCCCGTCGGCGCGCTCACATCCGGTGCCTACCGTTACAAGACGCGCCCGTGGGAGATGAATCACGTCGGAACGGTCTGCACACATTGTGGCGACGGCTGCAAGACCACTCTGGGCGTGCGACGCTGCGATACCGGCATGGAGATCGTTCGCGGCGATAACCGCGACAAGAGCGGCATCAACAACGACTTCCTGTGCATCAAGGGCCGCTACGCTTTCGATTTCGCGCATAGCAGTGAGCGACTCACCCAGCCCCTGATTCGCAAGCAGGGAAAATTGACGCCCTCGACATGGGAAGAGGCCTTCGCATTAATTGGCAAGACCCTTGCAGAAGTGCGCGACAAAGACGGCGGCTCGGCCATCGGTATCATTGGATCCAACCGCACCACCAACGAAGAGAACTACCTGATCTCGAAGTTTGCGCGTGTCGTACTGAAGACGAACAATGTGGATCATCACCGCACGGCCGATTACGCTGCCTTCGCTGGCGCTTTGCATGGCAAGCCGGGGATGACCGCGACCATGCGCGAGGTATTCAACGCTCCGACGATTTTGTTGATCGGCAATGATCCGACCAATCAGCATCCGCTTCTCGCTTATCAGATCCGGAACAACGTCCGACTGCACCGGTCGCGGCTCTATGTTGTCAACGCGGCGCCTATCAAGCTGCGCCGTCAGGCCGCGGCCTTCGGCCTGGTTCCAGCGGGAGCAGAGCCTAAGGCGGTCGGGTTCCTCTCCGGCGATGATTCCCTGCTCGATTCGCTCACCACCGACATGACGAATCGCGAAGGGTGGACCGCCCTGCGAGAGAAACTTCGCGGCGAGCAGAACCTCGTCATTGTATTTGGATCAGAATTGCGCGGCGTGGATATCCAGAAACTCACGGCCTTCGCCGCTTCGCTAACCGGAGCCAAGCTGATCTGCCTGAGCGACTACTCCAATTCGCGTGGCGCGGCCGACATGGGACTCTATCCAGACCTGTTGCCCGGCTATCAACCCGTTGCCGATCCGGCGCAGTTCCGCGAGGAATGGGGCAATATCCCAACGGATCGAGGGCTGAGTCTTCCGGAAATGATGGACGCTGCCAAGGCCGGCAAGCTGAAAGCGCTGTATGTGATCGGTTCCAATCCCGTTGGTCGGCTGGGCATCGATCCCTCAGCGCTCGCGAAGAGCTTCGTGGTTGTCCAGGAGATGTTTCTGACCGAGACCGCCAGCATCGCCGACGTTGTCTTGCCCGCTGCAAACGCCTACGAGAAGGAAGGCACCATCACAAATACTTGCGGCGACGTTCAACTCGCCAAGAAGGCGGGCGACGTCTCTGGGACCAAGCCCGATTTCGAGATGATCGTCCGCATCGCCGATGCCATGGGTTTCGACGTACGCAATCTGGTTCCCTTCGGTCGTGGCACGCGTGCCGACATGGGACAGACGCGCGGCGCGCAATCGGGCGAGGCAGATCGTCATGCCGTTTGGCTCGAAGCGCACGACCTTGAGCCCCGGATGACGCCTTTCGATCCGATCGCGATCCTCGATGAAATTCAGCGCGTGGTGGCGGGATACGATGTCTCGCGAATCAATCTGCTGGCGGGCAACGATCAGCACACCGAAATTGCTGACAGCGGCCCGAGCGTCTTGCACAAACCCGAGCTCATCGTTCCTGCGAACGACGATCTCTTTAGTTCAGGCACTCTGGGACGGTACTCGCACACGCTGAATTCGGTCATGGAAAACAAACCCGCGGAGACGGAAGTTGCGGCCGACTAGAGCTCACAACTAAAAACCACGCGGGTGAGGGCGCCCGCGCCACACGAACAAGACCACAGGAAATCACGGACACTCCGTTGAGCATAACGACCTTCGCTATCGTTTCGATTATCAAGTCGATCGCCGTGATCTTCGTCCTGCTGACGGCGGTCGCGTACAGCGTCTGGCTGGAACGCAAGGTGTCGGCGCATATTCAGAACCGCTGGGGGCCCACACGGGTCGGCCCGTTCGGCTTGCTGCAGCCCCTCGCTGACGGTGTCAAGTTCATTTTCAAGGAAGATCTTACGCAGCCGTATGTATACAAGACGCTCTACATCGCGTCCCCGATCATCGCGGTGGTGTTCGCCATTACCGCAATTTCGGTGATTCCCTTTGGAAACTCCATCACCATCGGATCGATCACTACCCCGTTCCAGATCACTGACTTGAACATCGGACTGTTGGTCGTGCTCGGCATTACTTCGATGGGCGTTTACGGCGTGGCGCTGGCTGGATGGTCGTCAAACAGCAAGTACTCTCTCCTGGGTGGTCTCCGCGCCAGCGCGCAGATGATCAGCTATGAGGTGTCGCTGGGGCTTTCGCTGATCCCGGTCCTGATGCTGGCTGGAAGCTTCAGCTTGCGGGAGATCGTGAACAAACAGCAGCACCTGCACTGGAACTTTTTCTATTT
>WNFC01009205.1_pt1 | contig 10934 bp, 8 predicted proteins | sample 5400541 | NCBI WGS metagenome assembly WNFC01 (sample SAMN13153342, study PRJNA577476) | soil metagenome | isolation source: 120 cm saprolite under Douglas fir tree site 2 hole 2 replicate 1 | place: USA:California | collected 2015-04-18
CACTGTGAAGAAAATGTTGATGACACGCAGCCAAAGGCATTGACAACAGGGGGCAATCTGAAAGCGATCCACTCATTTTGGGAAGCGGTGCAGAGATTCAAAATTACCTGTGTGTGCAAAAAAACCTGGACAACCTGAGGCACGGGCACAGGTGGTGCTCAGGCAGCAATATCTCAGCCCAAGGCCATGGCCACAACCACCTGGACCATAAACCTGCATGGGCCAGCAAACCCGTGTCAATCCCTACACACACCCACACACATGTGTCCATCATTTCAGCTAAAGCACACATTACAACAAGATGGCCAAAGATGCCATGGGGGAGATCTTAGCATAGTTAATTCTCATATTCATGTTTACCACACAAAGAGCATGTATCCATTCACAAAGTGCTACATGGGGGTCTGTACCCCAAGGTGCACAATAATCAATTTAAAAATTAAAATAAAATAAAGGTCGTCCAATTGATGGGCCCAGAGCAAGTCTGGATGAAGTGTGACCCAAGCACCCACAATGAAGGCATGGTAACCCCGTTCTTCCAAACGGATTTATCCTTGTGATACGGCGGGGTGATGCGTTGGACAGTGGCGGCAACGCCCCGCGTGGCTACTTCTACCCTTGACCCAATCCCCCGAGCGCTTTGCAGGAAGGTCCCTGTTACGACATCCCCGTTCATACTAGCATGGGTCTGTCTAACTTTCGAGGCTACTGTAGTGCGTATAGAATGTTCCACGCGTTGATGATGCGGTATCCGGCAAATGCCGATGGTTGCAAGGTCCGGTGAAAGAAAACGAAACGTGATGAATTCGGCCAACTATGATTTTTTACAGTAAAAAATCACCACTCAGTCATGTGGGGCCACCACTCCTGATTTGCCAGCACCGCCACTGAGGGTGGTCGGTGGTCTTTTCAAGCTCTTTTCCCCCCTTCAAACCTGATGTTTCCAGCCTCGGGCTAATGCTGATTCTAGTTGAAGTCTTCGGACGTACATATTAGGCTATTGACCACGAACAGTAGCTGGCATTTTTCGTTTATATCTTCACAACGCTGAGCGGCCGAAGTAGTTGACACTGGCGCCGGGAGATGGGGCCGCCGCCGCCGTACAGAGTGGGTCCTAGTAGATTTTGTTGCCACTATAGTAGACGGCAAGCGAACGTTTACGGGCAACGTGAGGCAAGCTTCAAACGAGGAGGGCTAACGGTTACCCCTCAAAGTCATGAAATGTGAATTTTTGCGAACCGGATAACCATGGGTTCACGCCTGGAAATTTATTTGTAAGTTCGAATTCATGATACCATCCCACAAACAAAGACTTGTTGCGCTCTTTCCTTGCTCTCTATCTTCTTTCTATTGCAAGTTTTAATGCCAGTGTCTCTGTAATTGCGGATCACCCGACGCTGTCGTATCCTTGCAAAACTAGTCCGACCTACTAGTACGTGGGAAAATCAAACGACTCACAAAGCCTTGAATGTAGGTCATTCCGCCCGGAGAGAACAACTCGGAAGCGATGATGACAGCCTCTCCTTTTCGATGCGTCCCAGGCAAGCCACATTGTACCTGTATGTGTATCACGCAGCGCGAACCTGGACTCGGACAGTACAGCCTTCCCTACGAGCAGATTATATGACACCGCCATCAAAAAAACTGTAATGCATGTAGCACTGGAGCCTGAGATCTAGAAGAATTCGAAGGAACAGCTCTTACTTTGATGGACACGTGATGTTTGCTGCGCATGATCACGCGATCACGTGCTTCCGTCGTCAACAACTCGTCGCGGAGCCATCCGACGTGCCCGGGGCCGCGATTGAAGTCGGATATCCCCTCGAGCCTGAGGGCTGCCGCGGTAGCCAAGGTTTTCGTCCGCGCTGCTACAAATGATATATGATAAGCTCGACATCACCACCCACACTCGTAACGCAGCCTCGCCTGTGACCCTAATTGCTCCCAGCACAAGACAGCAAATCGACCGTGACATCTCTCCGTCTCCATTTCTTCCCTCTTCAACGATTCGTTTTGCGCCTCTTGCCGTCATCACTCACCGTCGTCAACATCATCACCAGAACCACCTTTTAACTCAGATGGATGCCCCCCTTGCGCGGATCTTCTTGTCCAACACCCAGTGCGTTCAACGTAGTGAATGTCTCAGAGCCAGGCTTCCTCGAACAATCAGTCAAAATCTAGACTTTTTGCAACCCTGGTGAGCGCCCAGACGTGGCTGATCCGTTCCAATCCTCGCCTGGCTCCGAGAGACACCTTATAGGGCCACGGTACCTCACTTCTACCTCTTGCTCCTCCTCGTCGTTTTATCGGCAGATAGTGCAGCGTCCACAGCACAACAAAAGCCAAAGGATGCGCTCGACATTTCTCGGTGCCATGCTCGGGACATGGGACGCCGTGAGCGTGCGGGCGGACATTGGCGCGAGGTCGTGCGGAGTCGGCTCTGCGGAGTGCGTGATGCGCGGCGCGCCTGTCGAGGTGGACGCTGAATCGTGGCCCGTCGCTTCCGAGTGAGTCATCATGGGGAGTAACAGTCCGCGAAGGCGGGAAAATTCGTGGAGGTACAACACGTTGTTGACTTGTCGTTGAGGGCCCGGGCCCAAGGCACGTGATAATCACCCAAAAAAGGAAATGTATCCCAAGTTGGTTGTGAGTTGCTGCTCAGCGCTCAGTGCTCGAGGCAGCCTCAAGCAGCTCACAACGGCTCAGCTCAGCTCGGCTCATCCCGATTTGGGTCGAGCCGTCCCGAGCCGAGCGGGAGCTGAGCTGAGCTGAGCCGTGACAGCACTAGAACTTCCCATCAATTAATCATTGATGGACCCTGAGCTAAACCAAATAAGGAAAAGGTAAAAGAACGAAGTTAGTTCTCAGTGAGAGTTTTCGAATCTTGTGTGGCAGTTTTTCGGGTTTTGTGTGGAGGGGACCATAACACAATGTCACAGTCTTTGCTTTCAGGACTGAGCTGTGCTTTCATGCGCTACAGATTCCAACAATTCCCATATTATTACACACTGGTCATGTATACATTCAAGAAGTGCTACATGGGGTTCTGTACCCCGAGGCGCACAATAATGGATTCTAAAAAAAAAAACACAATTTCAAATAGTAAATACCCAAATAAGTTGAAATAACGTTAAATCTCGATTACACAGTACATTACTACATTGTTCCGCCATGCTATTTTCTACGGATCAGTACTGTACTCAGAAGTGCCGTCTTACAAAATGCATCGAGGCCATGTACTGAGAACTCATTCCCATTCCTTCCATCCTCGCCTGTCACTATCATGTCAGGCAGCTTACTTGAACGCCTAGGTATGTTTCTCAGTTGCTTTATCTGCTCTGCTTTCCGATGATACTCCTTTGATTTGATATGCAGGTGTATTGTTTATGTCAATTCTTCGTAAGCGTCGGGATACACACTGGGTGTGGTGCCCGGCTAAATCCCAGACAGTGGATTGGTTTCTTTTTGGGTTGTTAACCCAGCAATTCTATTCATATTGGATTGGTGGTGAGTTTGTTGGTCGATCAAAGATCCTAAGCATGCCTACGTGCAACCAGATTTCAAGGACCGGAGACGCACCAAGTGAGCCATTCTAGCTGTCGCGTTCTATCTAAACTCACCTTCACAGAGCCTTTATCATTGTGCAGTATGGCATCGCTACTTTCCAATGCGTCATGTATGAATGGGTTCCTCTTCTTAACTTTGTGTCTCCCAACTGATATTGCCCTAGGCTTTGCCTACTGGCTTGGAACTTATTGTAAGGCGTCACTTTACTGTCAGAATCAGTTATCAATGTCGCATGTAGCATCACTGGTCACTGTTGTAACCCGGCGCTGTGTAAATGTGTGTTCCACAGTCATACATGCGCGTAGTCGCTCACTTCCATTTCAGTATATGTGTGGCCAGGACCTGTCAGTTCACTGTGCCAGTGCTTTCTCATTCTGATGGCGAACATGTTCCTTGCCCGTCGGTAGGTTGGGACTTGATCCGTTAGTAAATGCGTAACTCAATCCCCCTCCGTAAAGGGTCTACTCTCTGACAGGAAGCCGACTTCAGAGCGGATTGATCGTAGTCCTTTCTGTCACTTCCTTTGCATTTGGTATCAGTACCCTAATCAATGCTTGGATATCTTCGGGCGGGTAAGGATATCACCGTACCACCTCCAGAGGTCATGACTGATATATCTACCGAAGGTCAATGTCCGGCTACACTCCTACGGAGAATGCTACAACTGTTGTCTGGCACGTATTGCAATCTATCTGCGAATGCCTCATCTCAGGTATGTCAATTCGTTTCTTGGTGACATCGGAGCTTACTGTAATCCTCACATAGGTTTTCTCATTCGGGCACTTTTGAAATCCCGTAGCGGTTTCGAGCACTCAAGCAATCTCATTCATTATTTTGCTCGTCACATCGTCCAGCTCGGACTCTTTGCCACGATATGGAACCTTACGGCCATGGCGACGTGGTTTTTGATGCCAAATTACACCATCTACGCATTTTTTGACGCGACATCGGGCTCAGTATACACGCATGTGAGTGGTCCTTTTCCACGACCGGTCTGCATTTGCAGGAATGGTATTTTTAGATGGTATTTGATACGCTCCTATCCCGTACACGACTGCGGGAGCGCATGGCCGCATCAAGCCACCTTGAGATGGGGTTGCCCAGAGTGGTGCAGTACCTGGCTTGCTCTGATTCCTGACCTTTGCTGAATGGAGGAACCCGTAGTCACAGTTACGTTCGCATAAGTCTGAAGGACAGCAAGGGTCGCTTCAGATACCCCTTGGCAAGTCGACGGTTGTGGCGATGCCGTGCCGGGCATTTGAGACAGCCAACGAGTCAACCCTTACCAGCGTCATCAAAGAAGATTCCTCGGCCTGAATGTGCGCCTGTCGGACAAGCCGGCGTCTGCCACGAGGCCCCTCAATAAGAGATTTGAACATCGAGGGACTTCCGTGTTGTTGCGGGCCGGTGTCAACCGCCGCGTCGCACAAACTTGGGGCTGAGTAATCGAGCATACCGAGATAATTAGTGTAGTAATCAGAAAATAAATATCTAGTTACAGTAATTGATCAGAGACATTCCTTGGGCCCCTTGGGCCCTCACTCTTTGGGCTCGGAAACGAGTACCTCGGGCGTCTTGCGGTCCGCCTCTCCCGACAGCTCTGAGCCCGGAAGGAGCCCGGAAGCCGAAGCCGCCCTGTCGCTTGGTGACACCCTCTCCCCTTCCCTCGCGCATGCTATTTCTCTTACTGCCGTTATTGACACTTTCCATGTGTATCTACAGTTATCTCCACGTGCCTCTCATCCCCCCTCGTCTTGCGCTCTCGCCTTTGGTCTGCGGCTACGGTAGATGTTATTGCTCGATAGTAAGTCGATACGACCCCGGACTTCGCTGTTACACCTTCGTACGCTTTCGATTTCCTTCTTCTACGGCGATCGCCACATGGGTCACCTTCACTTCTGATCTATTGCCTCGGACTATTCACCTTTTCACCTGATTTCGTAGTACACCCGTGTCGTAGGTATTCACGTATAAAAGCTGCCCTGACGGCCTCCCTGTTGGCCAGTCTTCCTTTGGGCCCCATTTTCTCCTCATCTCTTTTCGTGTGCCTTCAACGCGCTCGTCTCTACCCTCGTCGACTCCAACGTCTTGCTCGCTAAGTGACGACAACCCGCGCCGCCGTGCCGTCGATCGTCCGCTAGGTCTCTAAGTCGACGCTCTCGCCTTCGCCTTCTCTCTCTCTCCTCGCCCACATCGAAGACTCCACCGCCACCCTTGTCGACGACGGCCTCTGTCTTGGCCTCTAGTCGACGCCTCGTCTTGCCCTCCACTCTCGTCGACAGCGGCCTCTCCTAGGGTCTCTCGTCGACTATCTTATCACCACCTTCCACCTTATCGAACTCATTGGTGAGGATCTTTGGATCTCTTCACTATCGTTTCCGAATTTCCTCGCCTTGGCGGTGTCGGTGTTTTCTACGAATAGGAGAATAAATTATTTATGTGTTAACCGAAGCTACATCGATGATTCCGTGCGCTTCATGAGGGCTTTGCAATTCCAAACTGATACACGAGTATGTGGAGTATGCGGTGAGCCACGTCTGATGCTTCATATTCTTTTCCTGGCTGCGAAAACCGCGGACGGTAGACGGAAACATGCAGAGACTTCTCAAAATCGCACGTGAAGCCTGAACGTCGCAGGGCTAGTACACGTAGCCCTAATCAATGGTCTGTACAGAGGCACTGTCGCCATCTGCACTTCCTCTGGCCAATAAAATGTTTGTAATACTACACTGTACAATCCCGCCTCTACGTCCCTACCGAGCTCAAGGCTAGTTTCATGGATCCGGAAGAGTCCATAACGGCATCAGCAAAAAGTGCAGAATCGAGGCAAGCGCGTTGGATAGTTTTGCAAGGAACCCTCGGGTCACAGCAAGGCCTATGAGCCTATGAGCCATTCCTTACTAGTACAAATCCAAGATCATACAAGATCGTTGTCTACCCGAGCAACTGCTTGCGTCCCCCTGTCATGGATCTACCGAATCAACAAAAATATTATAAGGGATACATCCCTACAACGGCGGTGACTCTTGCAAGGACTGACTAGTACTGACTCCCCATTTCCGAGGTGAGCCGCGATTCGGGGCTCGCAAGCAGGAGGACCCTTGGCCGGTTTTTGCATCTTTTGCGATGGCTAACACCCTTACGACCTGGATCTCGATCTTAAAGTCATAAGGGTGATGGCTCGATAATGGAGGCACTGCAGTACAAACTGATCCATGCTGAAGGACCTTTCAAGTCATACCTAGTTACTTACTCGGTACACAACTGCCCAATGAGCGACGTCGGTTGTCTAGCAGGGATTGCAGGCCATCTCTGAATGCCTGACTTGACTACAAGTCGGTCATCTCGACACTGGCCGTCAAAGCCATCTGCCGTGATCTTCACCCAGTTTTTCTTACGCACGCACTTTTAAGGTCCCGTATAGAGACAAAACTTGAAGGGGATGGCTAGGAACGGGTCACGAGGTGGGCACAGCAGCCCAGGGGCACGAGGCATCCACGGGTCGAGCGAGGGTAGCTGCGACAGAAAGCGAGCGAGAAGTACAGTGTGAAGGCACACAACCGGCGAACAGGGACGAGTAGAAAGCAAGTACCGTGACGAGCCCACGCGGGCAGAAGGGGTGGTTTTGAGGACAACAAAGAGCACGCGGCGCGCGACAATGCGCTGAGTCAGCTCGCAGGCCAGGCTTCAAACGTAGCATCGTGAATAACTTCATCCGTAACGCCATCCAGATTGGACTCCTCGCCACATTGTGCGCTATCGCAGGTTTGGTGACGTGCCTTTTCGTGCCGAGATTACTCACCAATGCGATTTTTGAAATGACAGCGGGCTCAATGTATACACCTGCCAGTGTGGGCGATTCCGAGTCATTATTCCGGACTCGGAGACAGCCTCATATTCACAAAAAGCCAGGTGATATATCATGGTGACCCGTGAGTCCTGTCTCACACCTCACTGCACGAGCGCATGACCGAACCCAGCGAATCAGAGGTATATGTACAGCCTGAGGGCAGCACCACGTTTGCGTGGGCCAGCGTGACGTTTCATCATATACGTGGTAAAAGAAAAGGACTACGACCCACAGCCACGTCGGCTTACTTTCTCAGAGAGGAGCGCATTGGCCGCCATCGAAGCGTAATACAGCGCTGCGTCTCTCGTGACGATAATGAACTTGGGACTAGTAGAAACTTGCGTACGGCCGCGTACCAGGCTCAAGAATCGGCGTCCATAACTCACAGAACGATTGTGTATAGGTGAGGTGGGCGATCAGTTGATTTCATTATCCTTATCCATCTTCTTAGTTAGAACCCTGAGCTCGAAGACGACGCGATCTATGGACAGAATAAAAATTCATTTCCCCGGTGACTGTAGGAACAGCACGACCTTGATTGAGTCTATGTTTCATTGTTAACATTTACAAATGTATGGTTTGCCTGCTAAGACTCTTGATGCTAGTAAGCTACCTGCGTACGTCAGTGAGAAGTGCTCAGTTATGTGATTTCATCAGGTACTTCGGAACAGAAGTCATTAGGACACTGTAAGGGGTCTCGTCCTGTTAGCGCAACCCCTCGCCGCACTATTAGCACCGTGATTACGAAGAGCGGAGATCCTTACATTTCCGGCACTTGTTAACTGCCCAAGGTACCTTCACCCGGGCTGGTAACTCTGTTGCGTAGCCACGGTGACTGCCCCAGTACACAGTATCTCTTACGTGCACCTGACTGTGCAATCGTGAGGGTCCATCGATCGGTTAAAGGCCTGCACGAGCCCTTGCCGCTCCTTCTAGCTTGCTGCTCTTTGGCCGCGGGTTTTACAGAAGGGTATCTGAATCTGATCATGATGAGATACGGTCACTGTGACCAACAGAAGACGAAGTGGACGCAGATAGATGCCATGCTAACGTACACCAGCACTGTATATGTTCAAGTTGGTTCAGAGCAGGGCGCCCAGTATCTTTTTTTCGTATGATACTTATCATTTGATGGCCCTGTGGTCCCTTCCTTTTTTTAGCCCCTTTCGCCCGGTATAGGCTGAACCGCACCGTTGTAAACTACGGCATCGACCGCCCCCGCGTTTTGAACTCATAGACGGGCACGTCATCATTTTATGATTTTCCGATGTTCTGAGAGATTGAATGAGCAAAAAGTGATTGTTGAGATAGCAAAGTGCATCTCCAAACGGCACGGGCTCTGCCACGCGGATGAGGGTCGCGGATGGATCAGGCGTGACGAAGTGCGACAGAAGGTGACGATTGCGTGACGACCAAGTAGGAGTGCGTGCAGAACCTCGTCCTAGCCGCAGCGGTAACTAGTAGACGAAGAGGGACTTCTGAAGGACACTGGCGGAGATTTAATTTTAGTTGGGAATCTGAGACCTGATCCTTCAATTTTTTCGGCAGAATTCTCCGCAGAATCAGGTTCGAATTTTGATATCTGAACAGACCCAAAAGTTTAATGATGGTTCCTCGCTCTCTAGTACGGTGCAAACCGAAGAGGAATACAGTATCACATGCCCTTGTCGCACAAATTTAACTCTTTTGACTTGATCGTGGCTGATCGGCACTGCATCCATGCATCTGCATCCGAGTCCGTGTGGTCAGGTGTCGCCGTGAAAAACTCATTTATGCGTTTCACAAATTATTCGGCGACCGGCGACGTAAATAGTCCTATCTCGCGCCGATCTCGATCAAACCGTGCATACGGCTTCCGGCATGCAATTTCTCCGCGGATCGACCCATAAGTGCTATCGAGGGTTCCTACAAAAGGCACGGAGGCCATGTGTTAGCAACAACTGGCTCTCTCATCCTCTGTCATGTCAAACGTTGAAAACATAGTCGCGCTCCTGGGTATGTTTCTGAGTGGCTTTATCTGCCGTGCTTTTCCAATGACACTCATTTGATATGCAGGTGTAGTGTTTCTGTCAATTCTCTGTAAGCGTTGGGATACACTGGCACTGGGTTTACGGAGGATGCCTGGCTTAATCGCAGACAGTGAATTGGTTCCTTTTCGGGGTGTTAACCCAGCAACTTTATTCATATTGGATTGGTGGTGAGTTTGGTGGCTGGTCAAAGATCTCGAGTGTGCCTATCTGCGAGCAGGTTTCAAGGACCCGAGACGCACCAAGTGAGTCATTCTAGCTGTCGCGTTCTATCTAAACTCACTTTCGCAGAACCTTTGTCATTGTGCAGTATGGTTTCGCCACCCTCCAATGTGCCATGTACGTGTTCCCATCTTTAATCTTAACTTTGTCTCTCCAATGCCCTGACTAATATTTCTCTAGGCTTTGCCATCTGGCTTGGAATGTATTGTAAGGCGCCACTTTGCCGTCAGAGTCAGTTATCAATGTCATCTGTAGCGTCGTCGGTTTCTGTGGCGCCTCAATTTTTAAATGTTTGTTCCACAGTTCAGAAATGCGCGTAGTCTCTCACTCCCATTTCAGCATATACCTGGCAACGGCCCGTTAGTTCAGTGTCCCAGTGCGTCCTAATTCTGATGGCGAACATGTTCTTTGCCCGTCGGTAGGTTGGGACTTGATCCGCTGGTCAATGCCTAGCTCAATCCCACTTCCCCCTCCCCCCACTCCCTAAAGCATCTACTCTCTGACAGAGAGCCGACTTCAGAGCGGATTGATCATAGTTCTTTCCGTCGCTGCGTTCGTATTTGGCCTGTGTGCCCTAATCCCACCTTGGACTTCTTCGAATGAGTAAGGATATCGTCGTACCAACTCCGGCGGTCGGGGCTCGGGGCTGATCATCCGCTGATGTATGCATTAAAGGACCTTCGCATTCACCCACTTCACTCCTGCAGAGAATGCTACAATGGTTGCCTGGCACGTATTGCAATCTATCTGCGAATGCCTCATTTCAGGTGTGTTACTTCCTCACTTATCGACGTCGAAGCTTACTGTAACTTCACCTAGGATTTCTCATACGGGCGCTTTTGAGGTTGCGTACTGGTGTCGAGAAGTCGGACACTCTCGTCCATTATCTTACTCGTCGTGTCATCCAGCTTGGCCTTTTTGCCGCGATATGGTCCTTGGCAGGGCTGGCAACATGGTTTTTGAGGCCAAAGTATACCATTTACTCATTTTTTGACACGACAGCGGGCTCAGTATACACGCATGTGAGTGATCCCTGTCCACGAAACCTGTCCGTATTTAGAAAGGTGTTATTAGATGGTATACGATACGCTCCTATCTCGTACCCGACCGGGGGAGCGCATGACCGAATCAAGCAAGCTTGAGATGGGTTTGCCCTCAGTGGTGCGATACCAGGCTTGCCTTGACTTTTGACCTCCACTGAACGAAGGACCGTAGTTACAGTTACGTACGCGTAAATCTGAAGGACTACGGCCGCAAGGGTCGCTTCA
>WNFC01089412.1_pt1 | contig 10932 bp, 10 predicted proteins | sample 5400541 | NCBI WGS metagenome assembly WNFC01 (sample SAMN13153342, study PRJNA577476) | soil metagenome | isolation source: 120 cm saprolite under Douglas fir tree site 2 hole 2 replicate 1 | place: USA:California | collected 2015-04-18
CAAGTCGTGGCCCAGGCAGACGCCACGGCAACCGCAGCCAAAACCAGGCTCACTCAATTGCAGGCCGATCCGACCAAAGCCAACGACAAACCGACCATGGACGCCGCGCGCGCCGAAGTCACGCGGGCGGACGCCGCGGCGGCGAGCGCTCGGACGCCGAGCGGGTCGCAGGCGGCGCTCGACAACGCCCGACATGATCTCCAGGCTGCCCAACAGGCGCAGCTCCTGGCGCGGTTATCGACCACGGCGTTCGATCTCGACCAGGCCCGCGCGCTGCTTGACGTGGCGGATGCACAGGTGAAGCTGGCGAACGCACCAGCCTCGCCCGAGGAGATCAAGGCCGCCGAAACCACCGTCGAAGAAGCGTTCGCGCAAGCGGAGCTGGCGCGGGCGCGGCTGCGCGACGCCACGATCACCGCGCCGATCAACGGCATCGTCACCGACATCAAAGCCAGAGTCGGCTCGGCGGTAGGTCCGTCGGCATCTATTCTGACGATGATTCCGCCGGATATGCAGGTCGTGGTCCAGGCCGACGAAACGCAGTTGGCCCAGTTGCAGGTCGGGCAAAGTGCCAACCTGAGCGTGGAGACCTTTCCCAAAGAGGCCTTCGCGGGGACGGTCAAAGGCATCGCACCCGTCCTCGATCCTCGGACGCGCAGTGTGGCCGTGCAAATAGATGTGCCCGACCCGCAGAGCAAGCTCAAACCGGGCATGTTTGCGCAGCTGGCGATTCAGACTGGTCAGCGTGCAGCCGCGCTGATAGTGCCCAAAGAAGCAGTCCTGCGGGTTGGGTCAGTCGATCCGACCGCGCCGGTGCAGTCGGTGGTGTATACGGTCGCCGAGAGTCGGGTGCACAAGCAAATCGTGAGCGTGGGTGCGAGCGACGGCAAGAACGTCGAGATCGTCCAGGGTTTGCAGGAAGGCATCGACCTGGTGCTCAATCCGCGCTCGGACTTCCTCGAAGGTGAGCTGATATCGAGCCAGTGAGGAGAGCGCGTCTGCGCGCAGCTCGTGCTCGGAGACTAGAAATTACCTGAGCGCAACGTGACGCTCACTGGTCGTTCAACAAGCTCTCAACGTGGTGCCAATACGCTCAGTCGTATCAACCGGTCAATGGAGATCGGAGAGACCCCATGGCACGACGAATTATCTGGAACGGAACCACCGACGAAGCGCTGGCACTGTTGCACGCGCTCAGAGCACATTGCGAGTGCCGGGTGGAACGCGGGCGCACCGTCGCTCCGTGTGCCAGTCATTCCATGCTGGCGCTCGATCAGCGCGCGGTAGACGGACTCCTCTTTATGCGCCGCCTGGCGCCGCGGCTGTTGGCCGAAGAATTCGATCTCAAGCAACGAGATGGCGCAGCCTCTGTAGTGGCCTGACCGAGGCCCGCCTGGAGGCAGGCGGGCCTCGGCTCGATCCCGACGAGGGTCCAGTTACAGGACCTGGAACGTGGCAGCGTTATTGTTGAAGCTGTCGACACCGGTCCAGCCGGGTCCAAACGTTCCGACCATGACGGTGTACCTGCCGGGCGACGCGCCAACTGGGATGGACCACGTTGTGTTGAAGCTGCGCGCCTGGTTGGCGATGAAGGATTGGTTGTCCCAGAAGCGCTGGTAGACCTTGTTCCAGTTTTGATCGTAGATCTCGACGTCGACGAGTGCTCTGGTACTGCGATTGACCGTAATGTGGCTGTTTACTTGAATGAAACTGCCGCGCGGGACCGTGCTGGGGCTGGCGTTCGAGCGCAGCGTCCAGGTGGCCTTAGGTGACGGCGTCGGGGTCGCGGTCGAGGGTACTCGCGTAGGTGTCGGAGACGCCGCCGTGGCTGTGGACGTGGCTGTCGGCGGCACCGCTGTGGCTGTCGACGTGGCCGTTGGAGGCAGCGCCGTGGCTGTGGACGTGGCCGTTGGAGGCACCGCCGTGGCTGTCGACGTGGCCGTCGCTGGCACTGGCGTAGCTGTGGCCGTGGCGGTCGGTGCTGCGCCCGACAATTGCGGTCCCAGGTCGCTCTTGCCGCGTGCAAATGCAGCCGCGGCATTCCAGTCAGTCGCGATCTTGTCACCGGTGTTCTCGGGGCTCATGCTCCAGTTCCAGCCGCCCGCATAGCGCATAGCCGTTGGAGTACAGCGCCTGCCAGCGGCTCTGCGCATCCGGGTTGAGCCCAGCCGAGGCCGGGAATTCGCCGATAACCACGGGCTTGCCGTCTGGGCTGCTGGCCGGATTCAGGAACGGGTCATTCGAGCCAGTGCCAAAATTGTCGTAGTAGTGCGGCGAGTAGTAGTCGAGTGGGTGACCCGCCCAGGTCTGCATGTCCTGAACCTGGGCATGGCCGACCGTAACCAGGGCGGGGCTGTTCTGGTGGACCGCGTTTGCCAGCGCATCGCCCGTGGCCAACATCCCGGCGACCGAGGTCTGGCCGTTGCGGCTCTGCCATTCAGGCTCATTGACCAGCTCCCACGTGTGCGCGCGTGGGTTCGACGCGTAGCGCTGGAACAGCGGCTGCAGCACTGCCACGAGTGCCTGACGCTTGGCGCTGTCCTCCCACCATTGATGCGAAGTGGCGTCATCATTCGTCCCGCCGAACAGCACGAAGTTGTAACTGATGTCATACTTGGCCGCCTCCATCAGGGCCGCGTCAAGGTCGGTATAGACATTGGCGTTCAGGCCGGTTGGGGTGCCCGACGCATCGCGCTGAATCTGCGGGCTGCCGCCTTCGAACACCCACCAGCGGACGTTGTGCATGCCAGCGGCTTGGGCCGCCTGGAGTTTGGAGTCAAGCGTGGCAATGTTGCCACTGACTCCGCCGCCGTTCGGACCACCTCCAAAGTCCGCGTTCCAACTCAGCCACGGCATGTTTGCGCCGAACAAGAACCAGCTTCCGACCCGCCCGGCAGGTGCACCACTAACGGACACTGGAACCAACAGCGCGATGGCCTGGGTGGCCACGACGACCCACACCAGTGCGCCAATCGGCCATCTGAGTTGCGACATGTGGTTCTCCTCCTGAGACGCGACGCGTCAGCAAGGGGACGGCACGCGGCGGACCCAGGCGCACCCCAGGGAGCGCTCAATCCGCTTACAGGCCCACAAGACTCAGTAACGGCACGATCAGACTCAGTAACACGGCGTTACTGGTGCAAGCTGTCGCCGTTATGGGGGCCGCTAGCGCTGTTCGTGTAGAAGTGAGAGCAGCGCCATCCGAACGTACAGGCCATTGGCCGCCTGCCGGAAGCAGGCGACGCGTGGATCCGCGTCGACAGACGTCGGCAGCTCCGGGCCGCGGGGCAGCGGGTGCAGCACGCGCGCACTGGCCGGCAACGCCGACATGACTTCTTCGTCCACCGTGTACCAGCCCGCCTCGCCCTCAAATCGGCGGGCGTGTTCAAGACGGGGCGTCTGCGCGCGGGTGACGTAGACCACGTCGACTTTGTCGGCGATCGTCCGCACGTCGCGCACCTCCTCGACCCGCGCGCCAGCATTGTGGAGATGCTCACGGACATGCTCACGCATGCGCAGCAGTTGTGGACTTACCAGATAGAACGTCAGGTTCTGAAATTGCGACAGCAAGAATGCCAGTGAATTGGTTGAGCGCTGGTAGGACAGATCACCAACGAGTGCGATGCGCAGCCCATCGAGACGCCCGAACTCGCGCCACAGGGTATACGCGTCCAGGAGCGCCTGCGTTGGATGCTGGCCAGGCCCATCGCCGGCATTGATGACCGGCACGCGCGACACCGCGGCCGCCCGGCTCGCGCCGCCTTCCTCGTGATAACGGAGTAGCAGGAAGTGGTAGGCGTATTCGTTCAGGACGCGCACTCGGTCTTCGAGCAGCTCGTCGTCTGGGCCATGCTCGTGGCTATCGATGCCGTGAACGGTCGCCCCGAGTAACGTCGCCGCCATCTCGAACGATACGCGCGTCCGAGTGCTTGGCTCGTAGAAAAGATAGAACAGTCGTTTGCCGGTCAACGGCTTGGGCACCTGCTCGGCTGGCGTGCGTTCCAGCGCGAGCGCCGCGACGAAAAGCGTGTCCTCGAGCCACTGTCGGGTGAATTGACGGGCATCCAGGACGTGTCTGAGCAACGGAACAATGGTAACGGTCGCGCCGATAGGCACCGCGGCGGTGAATCACGTCTACAGGCCAGACCCAGGGTCCGCTCAACCAGATTTCAACTGACGCCAAACGCCACTTGGTGCGGCCAATCAAATAGAGTGTGTGGACGATGACTTTGACTGAGACTTATACGGTCGATCGAGACGCAGACCTGCGCGATCGGGTCCGCGAATTGATGGCCACGACCTTTTTGATCGAGGCGGCCGAACTCTCCGATGATGTCAGTCAGCAGACGTGTGCGCGCTGGACATCGCTGTATCACATGATGCTGTTGGTCGTGTTGGAGGAGCAATTTGGGGTCAGCTTGTCCGTGGACGAAATGACGGCCATGACCTCGCTGCCGAAGATTGTTGGCGTACTCAAGGGTTACGGCGCCAGCGCGTAGGCCCACCGGCGTGGCTGGGCTCGGTCTGCCGCGCAACCCGCGCGAGTACATCACTGCGCCGTACGCCACTCTCGCCAAAATCCGGTCCTGGCTCAATGCGCGCTGGCAACTACGTGCATGTAACGTAGTCGGACGCTGGACGCGACTCAACGGCCGCGCCATTATTCGAAACCAGGGCGGCTATATCGCCCTCGGCGAACGCGTGCTCTTGTTTTTTGACTACGTGCCATCCATCTTCGCCGTCTTTCCCGGCGGGCGGCTCGAGATCGGCGACCGCACGAGCGTGAACTACGGCGCGGATTTCGCCGTCACGGGCCTGGTGAAGATCGGGGCGGACTGCGGCATCGGGACACATGTCACGATCATGGATAACGACTTCCACGACATCGAGGATCGGAGTCGTCGGCCCGAACCGAAGCCGGTGCTGATCGGCAACCGGGTCTGGATTGGCAACCGCGCCATCATTTTGCCGGGGGTGACCATCGGCGATGGCGCGGTGATCGGCGCAGGCAGCGTGGTCGTCACCGACGTACCCGAACGCTGTCTGGTCATGGGCAATCCGGCGCGCGTCATCAAGAAGCTGTAGGCGCCTCGACCAGCTCGATCAGCCGGGCGATGCGGTGGTAGAGGAACACCACCCGACGCCCGCCGAATGCAACGGCCGGCTGCGGCGGACCGGTGGGCACGAATCCCTGGGTACGCAGGCTTTGGAATTCGGCATCCAGATCATCCGTCTCGTAACACAGGTGATACAGACCGCCGCCGGCGTCGGCGATAATTCGACTCACCGGCGAATCCGGCCCGAGCGGCGCGATCAGCTCGACGCGGCCGCCCGGATATTCGGCAAAGCACAGCCGCACCTTTTGCAGTGGGTCCTCGAACACCGGACCGATCGTTGCGCTGAGAGAATCCCGAAACAGCGCGATCGCTGGTTCGAGCGCCGCTACGGCAAACCCGGCGTGGTCAAGACGTCGTGGCACGCCCATGAGCATAGTTGCTCACGAGTGACCGCACTGAAATCCAAGCCGGAACCTGACCAGCGCTGTGGGCCAGATCAAGCTCCCACAAGGTCCGCCCGTCGCTGCCCGCTTCGACCTGGTTGAAGCCATGATCCTGATAACAGCTGCGGACAACCGCGTTCTTCTCAGTTGGCAGATACCAACCCTGAAGCCGGCGCGCGCCAGCTCGGCGCGCTTCATCGGCGACCCACGTCAGCAGCGCGGTCTCCACTCCGCGGCCCATGACGCGGCAGCTCAGCAAGAAGGTGTCGATCATCCACACGTCATCCAGGTCAGGCTGCGCAATCAGTACGCCGGTCAATCCGTTGTCGCCAAAACGGTCTTTCACGCGCGCGCCGAAGATCTTGCAGCCGAGCGCTTCTTTGCGCGCGATATCGGCCTCGGTGTAGCGGCGAGTGGTCAGGTTGAACTGATTGGTCTTGCCAGTCAACTGGGCGATCCGCGGCAAGGTGACGACGTTGGCCGCCTCGATGTCGACGACGATCTCGAGATTCGCCAGATAGTCATCGAGCGAGCCATTGTCCTGCAGCTGCCGCTCAGCCGCCTGGCGCGCCCGCTGCTCCGCATACAGCTGGTTACGCTGGCGGTCCTCCTGGGTGAGCGCCAGGGTATCGAACACGTCGATCAGCTCCAGGAGGGCACGCCGGAACCCAGCGGGATCTACAGGCAGCTCAGGTGTGAGCACCTGCGGTAGCTCGCTACGAACATGGGCACGTTCCAGCGGGTTGTCGTCCAGGAACACGAGGCTGTCGAGACCGATATTGAGCTCGCGTGCGATTTCGCGGATGTTGGTCGCCTTCGGCTGCCAATTGATGCGCTGCGCGGCAAAGTGCGAAAGCTTCAAGATCATCTCGGGGTGTTGCTCGAAAACGGGGAGCGCATCCGCGGGGTTGTTCTTACTGCAAATGGCGAGCAAGACACCGCGTCGCCACAACTTGTCGAGCTCCCGCTGTAACGCAACGAAGGCGTTTCCGGGAGCTTCCGAGCCGAGCTGAATCCCGGCCAGGCCGTCTTCGCCGACGACACCGCCCCAGAGCGTGTTGTCAAGGTCAATGACCAGGCATTTACGGCCCAGCCCCTTCGCCGCGCGCACGTAGCGCAGGTACTCGCGGCTCAGGCTCGCCAGAACGTGCTCGCTCCACGGGCTGCGGGCCGTCAGCCAGAGGCGTTGATCGTTGGCGTTGGCCTTACCGCAGCGGGCCTGGACACGCTCCTCATCGACGATGAAGACATTGCGATAACGGGTCCGCGCCAGTTCCGCCAGACTCGTGTTGATTTCGCCGAATGCCGCCACCTGGCCCAATTCGTCGCGCGCGTCCAGGATGCCCAGCGCCGGGTACTGTGGCACCACGAAATTGTGCAGCAGCACCATCGCGGAGCTGCGCTCGGTGAACGTGTCCAGTAATCGCTGGATGGTGTCCAGTCCAGCATCGATCTCGGCCCGTCGTTCAGACACCGAAAGGTCGAATGGGTAATCGTGAAGCTGAGGAAAGAGGCGACTCGCGTGGATGGCGCACACGACCACGTCCGGATTGGACGTGTACAACCCACTGCGCGGGTCAAGGATTTCCTGGTTGTACTGGTCGAATCCGGCCTGGTAGAAGGCTGGGCGCAGTCCGGAGCGGTAACACTCCACCTTGAGGTAGCTCTGCAAGTGATCGAGCGTGGCATTGCCCAGCAGTGCGACGCGCACCGACTGATCCGGACGTGGCTCGGGTAATTGTGGCTCCAACGCGTCAAACCGCTCGGCCAGCATCAGGCACGTCGCCATCGACGGAGCTGTATCCATCAGCTCGCGGTAGGTGGACAGAGCCTGTTCCGGCTGGCCGGTCTGCTCGTACAGACGCCCCAGACTGAGGTAGTGCATGCTGTCGTGCGGAGCGAGTCGGATCGCCGCACACCACTGCGCGATCGCCTCTGGTAGGCGCTGCTCCCGCTGCAAATGTTGGGCGAGGGCAGCTACGGCGGGTACTGAGCCGGTTTCGATAGCGCGCCGCAGCGCCGCTTCCGCGCCGGTCTTGCCGCCACGCCCGCGCCAGGCGCGCGCCAGGCGCAGCCACTGTTCGGCCAACACGAGTCGGCGGGCGGGGTCGAATGGCCGGTCCGCAGCCGCGGCCAGCAGGCGTTCCGCGTCTTCCAACTGGCCATGCTCGATGAGCAGCGTAGCCCCGTGGAGCTCCAATTCACCGATCACTCCCAATGAGAGCGCGGCGATCTGGGACTCGGCTCCAGGGAGTGCTGCAAGTGACGTGAGTAATTCCGCTCCGTCTGGCTCATGACCCGCTCGGGATTCGCGGTCGCCGGCACGGAAACACCAGGTCCGGCGATCCGACGCCACACCGCGCCAAATGTATTCGGTCGACGGGCAAGGTGGGCCGCGATCGTGGACACCGCAAAGTCGGCCCCAGCCACGAATCGGACAAGCGGGCCGAAGCTCGCCGCGGCAATTGGCCCCATGAAGTACAGCCCCGCCACCGACGATTCGAAGTGGCGCGACAGCTTCGGCGCGCGGTCCCAGCGGCGGACCTCTGTGGCGAGCTCCTTGCTGATAAATGTGATCCGTTCGAGGTCTACCTCGTAACCCGTCCCCGCGACCACCTGATCCGCGCTGATGTCGTACTCGCCAACCCCCTCCTCGCGGATGCGTAAGGCCAGCTTGTCATCGTTCACGGTCGCCTGAACAATCACTGTCTTTTCCTGGACCGGGAACTTGCCGTCGACCCGTTCGCGCAGCCACCAGGCGGGAGCCGGACCGAGATGCTTGCGCGTGAATGGGATGCGCTTCTCCGCTGGCAGATAATGCATCAACCAGGGAATGTGCTGGAGCACCCAGTTCTCTCGACCGTGCCCGATGGAGCTGATCGGCACGCGGATGCGATCGATGAGTTTGCGCTCCCACTCTCGCGGGCCGTGGCCGCCCCAGTACACCCGACTGCGCGCCAGGACACGTACTCGAGCGCCATGCTCGTGCAGCAACGCCGCGTGCTCGAGGGCGGACGATCCGCCACCTACCACGACGACGTCTTTGTTCGCGTACGAGTCGAAGTCCGTACGTCCCCACGTGTGTTCGACGCGACCAGCTGGCAGACCGGCGAGCACCTCAGGGATGCGCGGAAAATACGTGAGGCCGACCGCGACGACGACCCGCTTCGCCCGTACGCGCTCACCTGTTTCCAGCGTCAGCACGAACTGATCGTTCGCCCGTTTGAGGTCGGTAACCTTCGTATCTTCGACGTACGGCACGTGGTCTTGCTGTAACGTCAGCCCGTATTCGGCGAACGTGGCGAACTCAATGGGTTCGTAATCCTCGAGGCCGTGCGACCGACAGTACTCGGGAAACGTCGTGCGCCCGTCCGGCGTGGGGATGGAAGTCGCGAAGCCCAGCGACTTCAAATTCATGTTTTTGGGCATATCGCGCCACGTCTGCATCGGCGATCCGAAGATGCGATGCTGGATCCCGCGCTTGCGCAAATAGATGGCCAGGCCGAGACCATTCGGCCCGGCACCAATGATTGCGACGTCAACCGACGATGGATACATGCGGGTTTACTTCACCTTCCGAAACTAGACAGCCACTTGACGGCGGGAAACTGGCGTACCCGCCGTATGCCATGACGAAGGACGATCTTGTTCATCTCTGACAGCGCCGGGCGCATGTCGCCAACATCAACGACGTCGAGCCTGTTTGCCGGCCGGATGAAGTCCAACAGAAAGCTGGCCGTTGCGCGGCCGCGAGGCGGGGTATCTGGTCGCCCTTGACTATCAAACACACATTTGAGATTCCAGATATCGCCGACCAGCCAGCGGAGGCGACGCCCGACTTGATACGTCGTCACCTCCTCGAGCGGATAGCCGAGCGCCCAGTTGCGCAGGAGTTTCGGGAAGTTGACCCCGGCCGAGATGGCCAGGGCGACCGAGCCGCCCATCCGCGGATTGACTTCCATCAAAACGGGACGCCCTTGCGCGTCGCGCCGGAATTCGACCATGGAGCAGCCTTCGAGGTCGATCGCGCGCACCAGACGTTCGGATGGTTCGGTGATGTCTGCCAGCAGCGGGATCGTCTCGCACAGCACAGACACACCGCCCAGGATCGGCCATTCGCGATGGGAGACCTGGGCCATCCGGGCCCAGAACCGGTCACTGGAGTAGAACAGGCTGACCGCCTCCCGACGGCCCGGCAACCACTGCTGAAGCAAAGCCTGACCGCCCGCGGCGAATACTGCTTCGAGACTCCGCTTGGCCTCGTCAAAGGTCTGGACCGCTTCGCTCGAGAGGCGGGTTCCCGAACCGTTCCGTTCGACCCATGACCGATCGGGCTTGATCACGGCCGGCAGTCCGACCTCGCGCAGGGCCGATTCAACTTCATCCAGGTTCGAAGCGCGAACGCTGCGCGGGATGGCGATTCCGAGCTCTTGTGCCAGGGCCAATGTCCGCGACTTACTGACCGCGATGTCGAGCGCCGACTCCTTTGCCAGTGGCAGCGCGATATGTCGCTCGATCTCGGAGCGTCGGGCTCGCAACGCCTGTATCGACCCATCGTGGGCGGGCACCAGCAACCCCGCGGGATGCTGCTCGATCAGCGCCAGAAGCGCGTCTACGTACGCATCCGGGTCGGCGGCATAATCGGGCACCTCAGCGCTCATGGAGCACCAGCGCGAACGGGTGCTCGGAGCCCACCAGGCGTCAGCTGCGCACGCGATGGCGCCGACGTGCAGGCCGCTCCGCGCATAAGACCGCACGCAAGCCAGCGTCTGACGGCATTCGGCATCGAGCAAGAGCACGTCGACAGCCGTAGGTCCCAGAGATTTGGCGCGCCGGATCGTAAGCTCCGTTGCCTCGAGCACTGTCACGCGAACGTCCACGTCAAGCGTTGTGTTCCTTCGTTTGTTCGGCGTGCCGCGGCTCAAGTTGCCGCGTGCCAGGTCGAAAGGTAATTGCCAGGCGATTGGGCAGGCGTAGGGCCACGGTTGAGATGCGGTTGATGCGCCCCGTTTCGCGAAATATCCAGCGCGCCAACCCTACAGCCCCGCGCGGATCAACCGATTCTCAACTGTGCGCAAATCGGAGCACTCGCGGTTGCTACTTAGGATGAACAAATTGTGAAGGTATTCGCCAGTAGCGCGGTCGCCGCGATCGAACCCGCGACGCTCGCCCTGCTGGACAAGCACGTGGGCGAGCGCGCCCTGAATCTGACGGCGCTGGTCCAAGCGACGTGGGTGGCGGTTCTCAGCCGCGACCTTCGGGAACACGAGCTCGAGATCAGCCTTGGGCTGGCACCAGCGTGCGCCGTCTCAATTGAAGTCGACCGCAGCGCCCCGGTCGCCGAGTTGGCGGGTCGCCTGGCGCAGGCAGCTGCCGACGACACCGGGCCGGGCGTGAGCGCCCCCATCGCGCTACTCGTCGCCGACGGAGCG
>WNFC01009211.1_pt1 | contig 10931 bp, 8 predicted proteins | sample 5400541 | NCBI WGS metagenome assembly WNFC01 (sample SAMN13153342, study PRJNA577476) | soil metagenome | isolation source: 120 cm saprolite under Douglas fir tree site 2 hole 2 replicate 1 | place: USA:California | collected 2015-04-18
CGTTTCTGGAAGCGCATCAATTGGAGAAGGTCGGCATTGAGATCATTCGGCCCACGCTCGACGAGCTCAACCGACGCGGCTGTCCTTTTCGCGGCGCCCTCTACGCGGGTTTGATGCTTACCCGATCCGGGCCCAAGGTTCTCGAGTTCAACTGCCGCTTCGGAGATCCGGAAACACAGGTCTTGATGATGCAGATCGACGAGGACCTGGTCGAGCTGTTCCTCCAATGCGCGCAGGGAAAGCTGAATCGGGCGGCGATCCGCGCCGGATCGGGGGCGTCGGTGGGCGTGGTCGTCGCGGCGGAAGGCTATCCGCAGACCCCGACCACCGGCGACGAGATTGCCGGCCTGGCTGACGCTGAAGCGCTCGGGCAGGTGTTCCACGCGGCGACGCGCCTGGAAGGAGGCAGGCTCGTCACTTCCGGGGGACGCGTCCTCACCGTCTGCGCGCGGGGAGCATCGATCGCCGAAGCGCGTTCAAAGGCTTACGCCGCCGTTGCCCCGGTCCAATTCCGGGGCATGCACTACCGCCGCGACATCGGCGCCCGCGCGCTTGCCACCCCGAACGAAAGCGACAGCGCCATCGAGAACGGTGCGTGAATCAGTGGATCGTGCGCGAGCGACAAGAGCGAGAAGAACGTCAGCGCGCTGAGCCCGAAAAGCCCGAAGGGATCGCGCGGGTTGAACGAGCGACCCAGCCAGACAAGCAGGAGCAGAAAAAGCAGCATCCCGGGGATCCCGATCTCCGTTGCCATGCTCAGGAATTGGTTATGGGCCTTCCCCGGGTTGTCGAGCACGTACTGAGGCGTGGTCGCGGAGCCGAAGTAGGAAGGGCGAAACTGCCCAAGCCCAACCCCCGCGATCGGATGCTCTTCTACCGCGCGCACTCCGGTGGATAGGATTTCCTTGCGATCTCCGCTGCCGCTCGAGGTGAGTCCAGTCAGGAATCTCTCCCGCGTCGGCCGATAGGCGAAGACCGCCGCCACGGTCAGCGTCGCGAGCACCACTGCGGCGAGCCGGGCGCGTTGACGCGAAGTGCCGATCAGCGCCAGCGTCAACGAGGCGCTCAAGACCAGAGCCAGGCTTGCCGCCCGCGCATAGGGCAGCGCGAGGACGGAAACGAAACCGATCGCCGAGGTGGCCAACCAGAAGGCTCGGGCCCGGCCCCGGGAGGCCGCCCCGAGCACCAGAAAGCCCAGGACCCACAAGCCGCCGACGTGGGCGAACTTGAGGCGGTGGAAGAGCAGGCCCCCGGCCATGAACCTGCCTTGCGCGTCGGGAACGGGCTCATAGACCCGATGGAACCCGATTCGCGTCCAGGAAAACTGCTCAAAGGTTGAAAGCGAAGGCCAGATCCCGAAAGCCTGCAGGGCCGCGACAGCGCAGGACAACAAAAAGACCCAGGCGCAAATCAAGGCGATCGACTTGAGCTGTCGTTCGGGCAACGCCCTCACCGCGCAGGCGGCGAATGGGATCAAAAACCAGTCGAACGCGCGCGCGAGGCCCGTGGGGGTGGGCAGCCGACCAGCGAGCGCGGGTCCGGCGATCGCCCAGACGAAGAACAGGGCCAGCGGCCACCAGGCGAAAACAAGCTCGCCGATCTCTTTCCGGGAGCGCTTCCGCAGGCAGATCGCGGCGACGCTCAGAGCGCAGACGATCAGCCCCAAAGAGGCGACTATCTCGATGACCTGGACACCGACGCCCCAAAGGAGCAAGCCGGCGAAAATCCAGCGCGCCGCGGCGCGGCCAACAGTCGGATTGGAGGCGGCCTCGTCGATGGTCACGAGACGTAGTGGCCGATCGCGAACTCAGACACCATCACCGCCAGCAGAAGCGCGCTTGCCACGATCCATACCTTTCGTGCCTGCGCCCGGTGTTCAAGTCGAAGGGCAAGGGTGACGAAGCACGGGAACGCTGCCATGCAATATCGGCCCAGGCCAATGAAATCCCGGCTGACGAGAAGCGGAAGCCCGATCACCGCCACCACGTAGATGGCGTAGCCCAGCCCGAGAAGCTTTCGGGTGGGTATGGCGAGCGCGAGGAAGCCGACCGCCATCGCCAAGTGAAATGCGGGGAGAAACAGATCGCCATAGGACCCTTTCTGGAAGACGCGCTGCAGGAACGGAATCTTGAAGAGCGATGACCATCCTGGCTCCTGCCGCCATGCGCCTTGTGCCTTCATGAAGGCCAGCGGATCGCCGAATTTCATGTAGAGGAAGAGCATGTAGGACGCCATCCCCGCGGCGCAGAGCAGCGGCGCGAAATCTTTGAGCGTCACCGCTGTCCCGGATCGTCGCCGAAGCTCCAACTGCCGGACCAGCAATCCGAGAACGAGCGCGGGGCCAACCGGGCGGGTCGCGGTCGCAAGCGCGCCCAACAGTACGGCCGGAAGGAGCTTGCCCCGCTCGATGAACAGGAAAGCGCCGAGCGCCAGGGCGATGAACAGCGCATCTGAATAGACCGCGCCATAGAGATAGAAGGCGAACGGCCAGAGGAGAAAAAGCTGCGTCGCCTCCGTCGCGGTGGCGGGGCCGGTCAGCTCTTTCGCCCAAAGCCAGAAGAGGCAGAAAGTCGCCAGCCCGAATGCGATGGTGAGGACAATCCCGGCGATGAAGGGATTGGCGCCAGTCCAGACGAGCGCGTGGATCGCCGATGGGTAGAGTGGAAAGTAAGCCGCGGAGCTTTGGACCGTGCTCGAAAAGGAGTACCCGTGCTCGGCGATCCCCTGGTACCAACCGGCGTCCCAGCGGATCCACATGTTGATGTAGGGCGGAAAATCGCGCGTCGTCGCCCCGCTGCCGGTGATCCCGTGAAGGGCAATCACCAGCGCTCCCAGCCCCGAGCTGGCCAGCAGCGCGGCACAGGCCTTCAAAACCGTGGCGGGCAGGCCGGGCATGGCGTCCCGGCCAGGCGCCCAGCGGTCGGGCTTCATTGTGGAATCCCTCGATAATGCCGGCACAGATAAACGAAGAACTTACGGACCACCCGATCCTGGTTGAAGATCAGCACCGGTTCCAACTCTTCGACGCTCTCGAAGTACGGGGTCAGCTCCGGCGGCCGTCCGGAGCGCCCGGGCGAGAGATCGCGGGGCGCCGAGTCCACCATCAGCGCATCGCGGCCGCGCAGGAGGGCCAGGTCATCACCGAGATAGTCGAACTGAAGGCCGCGCTGGTGGACGACGTTTGGCCCGTGGACCGCCGACCCGAGATAGAACGAAAGCTCCGCGCTGGTCTTGTAACTGTCCACCGAGAAGACAAAGGCGTTGGGGTGCCCGGCCGAAATCCAGCTCACCCGCTGCGCCAGCTCTCGCCATCCAAACCAGGTGTCATCGCTTTGAATGGGAAAGACATAGAAAATCAGCTCGATCGCCGCAGCGAGATGAAAGACGGCGGCGAAAGCCAGGTTCCACTTCCACCAGCGGCCGATGAACGGAGCCACCCAGAGAATGCCCGAGAGGTAGCAGGGCATCAGCCAATTGGGTTTCACCAGGGTAAAGACGGAAAGAGAAAGGAACCCGACCGCCATCGGGGCGAAGAAGCAGGCGAGAAAGAGTCGCTTGCTCGGGACCGGCGGCCGGCGTTTGCCGCGAAGGACGCGCAGCCGCCCCAGCGCCCAGCCCAAGGCCAAAAGCAGCGGCGGCATCAACAGGGCGCTCTGGGTTGCGAGCAGCGCGAGCAGGTAGCGCAGCCGCGGTTCGCCGATCGCTTCGGCCCGTCCTGCGCTCTGGAAGAGAAACGAAGCGAACCCATGCTGGGCATTCCAGATGTAGACCGGGAGCATGGTCAGGTGCGCGACGATGAGGCAAAGGTAGGGCCAGGGGGTTTTCAGCAATCGCCGATGGGGGTGGGAGAGCGCCAGGAACAGGAGCAATCCCAGCTGCAGGAAGATGCCGGTGTATTTGCTGTCAAAGGCCAGGCCGATCGTCAAACCCGCCACGAGCCAGCTCCACCGACGCCCCTCGAAGATGGCTCGATACAATTGGTCCACCGAGAGGGTCCAGAACAGGAGCAGGGGAACATCCGGAGTGGAGATCAGCGAGGCCACGGTGATGAGCCCGGTCGAGGCAAAGAGCAGGGCCGCTCTCGACCAGACGCGCCTCGGCAAAAACCGTGCGGCGAGCTTGAGCCAGGCCAATTGCGTCGCGGTCGTCAGGACGAAGGCGGTGGTGCGCAAGGCCAGCTCATTTCGTCCGAGCAGGCTCGTGAAGAATCGGATGAAATAGGCGATCGCCGGAGGATGGTCGAAGTACGAAAGAGCCAGGTGCTGCGAATAGAGGAAGTAATAGGCCTCCTGCGGCATCAGCTCGAAGGTGAAGGCGAAGGCAAACCGGACCAGGTTGAAGATCACCACCGCGAGGACGACCGCGCGCACCGACAGGCCGCGGCTCTGATGCTCCGGCCGCGCGGATGCGGTCTCGACGGCGGCGGTGCCGGCGTCTTGCGCCAGGGTGTTCACGGAGCGTCTATTTCGACGCTGGCGCGTGGCCGCTGCGCCCGCAGGCGAGTGAGTTGAAATTCGGCAAACAGGGGGAAGTGATCCGAAACCTCGATGTCGACCCGACGGCTCTGGAGAGGAACCAGGTCTCCGCTTCCGAAGACGTAGTCGATTCTCAGCAGCGGTGCCCGCACTCGAAAAGTAGGCTTGCCGAGGTAATGGGTGGCCATATACGCGTCCCTCGCCACTTCGCGCAGCGATCGAACCGCTAGCGCGGAGGGAGGGGCGTTGAGGTCGCCGCCGAAGACGTACGGTCCTTTGAGGTGAGCGAGGTAGTTCTTGAAGAAGGCGACCTCGGTATTCTGCGATCTCATCAGATACAGCCCCCAGTTGATCTGGCTCAATGGGCCGGTCGCAGGAGCTCGCCCGGCGATCAGCCGCACCGAAAGCACATTGACCAGGGTGCCTTCCACGTCGATCACCGCGTGGCTGAAGCTCCGGTGTGGCCGGTTTTGAGCCTGCTCGAGGCTGTTCGGCCCGGACAATGAAGCTTGAAGGGTGGGAAACTCCACCTCCTTGAAACTGACCATCGGATACTTCGAGGCAATCGCCGTCTCCCCCGATCTTCCCATCCGAAACGAGCGCGGATGCAGCTCTCGAATCCCGGTTTGGGCTTCCGATTCGTCGAGCACGTTCTCTGAAAGCAACGCCACGTCGGCATCGACCTGCTTGATCGCCCGCACCACGTTCTCGACGCCGAACGAATAGTACTGCACGTTTAAGGCCACCACCGAGAGTCTGGCCGCGTTGACGGTCGCCGGCTGCGCACGAGTGCTCAAAGAGAAGTCGGAGTGCGGTACCACGCCCACCCCATAGGCGACGATCAGGCCAATGCCCGTCTTCTTCGCGCCCACCATCCAGCAGGCGAGCGCAACGGGAAGGACCAGCGCCCCGAGCCACCAGGGGGGCAGGTAGCTGGCTCCAGAGAGCAGCGAACCCTGGGGGAAGATCCCCCACGCCGCCAGCGCATGAAGAGCAATGCACAAGAGCGCAAGCGCGGCGACCGTTTGCAGGCCGGTCCGGGCCGCTTTCATGTTGCCAGCCCTCTCGCGCCCGTTTTGAGGACGAGCTTCCCCTCATGTCGAAGCCACAGCACCGCCGCTCCGGCGGCGAGGATGACGAAAGGCGCCCAGGCTGCGGCGGCCGGGGCCAGTCGCTCCCCCAACGCCAGCGTTCGGAAGACGACCATCATCCCCCAGAGAGAAGTCGCGATCAGCAGACCTTCGAGCAGAGCCGAGGTGACGTGGCCTTTTCGTCCTCGTCGGAGCGCCAATCCGACGGTGAGAAGCGTCGCCGGAAGCGCCGCGAGCGGATAGGCGAATCGATTGTGCATCGCCAGGGCGTACTGGTTGCTCGATAGACCGAGCAGGTTTCGCGCCCGAACCTGCTCTTGAAGCTCGCGAAGCTTCATCTGTTCCGGCCGTCCCGGGGCGATCCGGAAATCTTTCGCCGTCGCGCCAAAATCATACTCACCGCGGTCGACCACTTGCAGCTCGGTCTTCCTCGGCCCGGTGAATGTTCGAACGGCAACCCCGGAGAGGATCCAACGCGTCCCGCCGGCGGAGACCATCCGCTGCGCATCGAGGCGCTCGGCGAGCCGGAAATCGTCCGTCAGCCTGAGGATGGTGACGTCTTCGAATCCTTTGTCCGCATTGCCCTCGCGCAAGTAGAACATCCGATCTCCGCGCCGGAACCACTTCTGGGGAAGGAAGTACAGGCTCCAGTCCCCCCAACGGTTGAATCGCTGGGTCGAGATCTGGTCGATCCTCAAGCTCGCCTTCACCACCAGGGCTTCGTCGAAGCCGATCAGAAACAGCGAGCAGACCAGCGCGCAGAGGGCAATCGGCGCGTAGAACGCCACCGGGCCAAAAGAAAGCGAGCTCAGCGCGGTGAGCTCGCCTCGCTTGCGGACGAGCGAAACGGCCGTTCCCGCGCCGAGAAGGAGGGCGGCGGGCCCGAGTTGGTGGAAGGTCATCAGCGCCTTGTACCCATAAAGCACGGCAACGTCCGCAACCCAGTGCGGTCCAGAGTAGGCCTTGGCGCGGTCGACGAAATCGGCGACGAGGAAAATGGCCAGCAACGCGGCGAGAATTCCGCCCACCAGCGCGAGGTAGGTTCGGCAGATGTAGCCGAAGACAGTCCTGCTCATGGCGAGCTTGTTTACAGTACCCGCGCATACACCGCCAGCGTCCGCAGTGCGCACTCCTCCCAAGAAAACCTCGAAGCTCGGGCGATCCCTTGTTTCGACATCTCCCGGCGCCGCGAATCATCGCGAACGATGCGCAGCGTGGCTTCTCGCCAGCCATCGAGGTCGTCGGGACCTACCAGTTGCGCCGCTTCGCCGGCCACTTCGGGGATCGAAGCGGCATTGGAGGCGATCACCGGGCAGCCGGCGGCCATCGCTTCGACCACTGGCAAACCGAAGCCCTCGTACCGCGAGGGGTACAGCAATGCCAGGGCCGCCCCGTAGAGCAGGGGCATCTCCTCCTCGGAAAGCGGCGGCAGCTCGATCGATGAATCCGGAAAGCCCAGGCGCGCCTTGCTTCCAGATCCCGCGGCGAGGGCAATCCGAACGGGTAGCTCCGAGGCCAGGCGGGCCAGCAGCGAGAGGTTTTTGTGCGGCTTGGTGTTTCCCACCGCGACCAGGTATCGCGCAGGAAGACCTCGCGCGTGGCGAAACGCCGCCGCCTCGGAGTCGGTGGGAGGCCGGTAGGCGCCGTCCACCCCGGGGTGGATCACCTGGAAGCGGAAGGGGTCGATCCCCAGATGCGCCGAAAGCTCGCCGCGCGAGAACTCGGTGGGCGCGATCAGCGCCGCCGCGCTCCGGGCTCGGGGGCCGACGACGAGCCGGTAGTACACCCGGCGACTCCAGGGATAGCTTTCGCGCAGAGCGAGGTGGTTGGCATCGTGCAAGGTGGCCACCAATCGCCCGGGCCAGAGGGCCGGAAGCGAGAAGGAGGTCGCGTGAAAGATGTCGCAGGACGTTCGCATCAGCGAAGCCAGCAGCGCCGGTTGTTCGAGAGGGGAAAGGAACCCGGCGGCGCATTGGATCAATGGGATCCGCGGCTGAAGCTCGCCGAGGGTCGCCGGGATCCCCTCCGGGCCGACCAATCCGAGGAACGTCCAGGAGGGTTGCAGGGCGGGCAACCTCCGGGCAAGCTCGAGCGCGTAGCGCGCGATGCCGTGAAGCCTGCCGCGAACCATCCGCAGGTCGATCATCACCCTGGTCACTGGCTCGTGGAGTTACCACAAGGCGCGTCAACCGCGCCCTTTGATTCGCGGCGGTGATACAACGCTCGTCATTGAAGGTCGCGATCGTCCACGATTGGTTGGTTCGGTACCGGGGCGGGGAAAAGGTGCTCGAGGCGATTTGCGAGCTGTACCCGGACGCAGACCTCTTCACGCTCATCCACCGGCCGGGGAGCATTCCGCCGGCGCTGGAGCGCCACAAGATCCACACCACCTTTCTGCAGCGCTTCCCCGGCGTCCATCGCCGGTACCGGCACCTCCTGCCGCTGTTTCCCAGCGCCGTCGAATCGTTCGACTTAAGGGGCTACGAGCTCATCATCTCGTCGAGCCATTGCGTGGCGAAGGGCGTCCGCAAGCCTCAAGGAGCTCGCCACCTCAGCTACGTGCATGCCCCGATGCGCTACATGTGGGATCGGTTCGACGACTACTTCGGGCCCGGCCAAGCGCCGTGGCCGACGCGGATGGCCGCGCGCATCGTTCGGCCGTGGTTGCGAAGGTGGGATCGCCAGAGCGCCCGAAGCGTTGACCGATTCGTCGCCAACAGCCACTACATCGCCGAAAAGATCGCGCGGCTGTATGGCCGTCAGGCAAGCGTGGTTCACCCGCCGGTAGATCTGGCGACCTTCGCCTCGCTCCCCCTCGACGGGTTGGGAAAGGGAGGCTACTTCCTCTGGGTCGGTGCGCCAGCCGCTTACAAGCGCCTGGATGTCGCGATGAAGGCTTTTGCCTCTCTCAAGCTGCCCTTGTGGATCGCGGGTTTCGAAGTCGGTTCGGGCGGCGATTCGCAGCCGCTGGCGCCGAACATTCGCCTCCTCGGCGAGGTCAGCGATGGGGATCTGGCGACGCTCTATCGAGATGCCAGGGCCGTCGTCTTCACCGCGGAGGAGGACTTCGGGATCGTCCCCCTGGAAGCCCAATCGATGGGGCGGCCGGTGATCGCCTTCGGCGCCGGAGGAGCCCTGGAGACCGTGGATGCCCGGACCGGCATCTTCTACTCTCCGCAGACGCCGGATGCGCTGGCGGCGGCGGTGAAGCGATTCGAAGCCTGGGAGCGCGCCTTCCTTCCGTCGGACGCTTGCGCGAATGCCCTGCGTTTTTCAAAAGAGGCCTTCCAAAAAAGGTTCGCCGCTGAAGTCCGCGCGCTTCTCGACCGCTGACGGAAATTGCGAAACCGCGCGACGAGGATGTCGCGGCGGATCTTATGCTAGAAAACGAGTCTCCTCCGGTGCGCGTACATTTGCAGTGAGCAGGTGGGCTTTGTTCAATCGATTTCAGCGCTTCTACACCTCGATCAAGGTCGCCACGGATGTGGTGGTCCTGGCCATCGCGTTCGGGCTCGCCTATGCGACCCGATTCCAGGCGCTGGTGCATGAGAAGAGCATCCCCCCTTGGAGCGACACCCTCGTATCCCTGGTCCTGGTGCTCATCATCTTCCCGGTGACGTTCAATCAAGCGCGGCTCTACGCCACGAATCGCGTTCGATCGCACATCGAGGAGGTATTCGAAATCTTCAAGGCGATGATCACCGGGACCCTGATCATCGTCGCGCTTACCTACTTCGTGCGTGAACGCTATTCACGCCTCACCCTCGCCATCTTCGTGATGTACGCATTCGTCCTCGTTTCCGGAATGCGACTGCTGTTCCGCCAGGCCCTGAACGAGCTTCGACGCCGCGGGTACAACCTCAGGTCGATCATTCTCATCGGCGCCGGTGATCTCGGCCAGCGCGTCATCGATACTATCGACAAGCACCGCGAGCTCGGTTTCCGGATCACCGGAATCCTCACCCGCCATGCGGACAAGGTCGGCACCACCGTTCGAGGCATCCCGGTGATTGGCCATGTCAGCGACGTGGAGGCGGTGCTCGACGGACAGCGGGTGGATCAGGTTCTGATTGCGCTGCCGATCGAAGATGCTCCGCTGGTCAAGGGCCTGATGGATCAGCTTGCCCAGCGGACCGTGGATGTGAAGATCGTCCCCGATCTCTACCAGTACATCACCCTCTGCGGCGGGCTGGAGGAATTCGGGGGTCTGCCGATCATCAGTCTCCAGGGTGGGCCGCTCCACGGCTGGAACCTCGTCGCCAAGCGCCTGTTCGACATCCTGGTCTCGCTCTGCGCGCTTGTCCTCACCGGGCCGCTGCTCCTCACCATCGCCCTGTTGGTCAAACTCACCAGCCGGGGGCCGGTGCTCTTCCACCAGGAGCGAATGGGCATGGACGGCAGGACTTTCAAGATGCTCAAGTTCCGAACCATGTACACCGGGGCGGAGGCAAGCGGCGTCCAGATGGCGATCCGCGACGATCCGCGGCGGACGTTCATCGGGATGCTCCTGCGCCGGACCTCGCTCGATGAGCTGCCCCAATTCTTCAACGTTCTACGCGGCGAGATGAGCTTGGTGGGCCCGCGCCCGGAGCGACCGGTGTTCATCGAGGAGTTCAAGCGGCAGGTTCCCAAGTACCACTTGCGGCACAAAGTGAAGGCCGGGATGACCGGTTGGGCGCAGATAAACGGGCTGCGCGGCCAGACCTCGATTCAAAAGCGCATCGAGTACGATCTCTACTACATCGAGAACTGGTCGCTGGTTCTCGACCTCAAGATTCTCGTTCGCACCGCGTTGGGCGGGTTCATCTCCAAGAACGCCTACTGAGCCCAGATGCGAGGCGCGGTGGGGCCTGGCGCGCGGAGCGTGCGAGGCAGTACGTGAGCACGCCAGGGGGACCGCAACGAAGCAGGTGGGCTGCGCAGCAGTTTTTCAGCCCTGGCTAGCCGCGAGCGGTGCTGTGGCGAGCGGGTGGGGTGGCTTCCAGGTCCCGGGCGGCGATGTAGATCACGTTTCGAGTGCTTTTCTTGCCGCGGTACATCGCGCGATCGGCCAGGTCGAGCAGCGTTGCCTTGTCCTGCGCGTGCTCGGGAAAGCTCGCCACCCCGATGCAGGTGGTTACGGTAAGCGCGTAGCCTTCACGAGAGAGGAAATGATGGGTCTCGATCGTGCGGCGAATCCGCTCCGCAACCTTGAGCGCCCCCCCGGAATCGGTGCTGTGCAAAAGGATGACGTACTCGTCTCCTCCGAAGCGGACCACCACGTCGTTGTCCCGCACGCACCCCTTGATGATCCGCGCCACCTCGACGAGCAGCTTGGATCCGACGAGGTGCCCGTGGGTATCGTTCACGCTCTTGAAGTAGTCGA
>WNFC01009213.1_pt1 | contig 10931 bp, 4 predicted proteins | sample 5400541 | NCBI WGS metagenome assembly WNFC01 (sample SAMN13153342, study PRJNA577476) | soil metagenome | isolation source: 120 cm saprolite under Douglas fir tree site 2 hole 2 replicate 1 | place: USA:California | collected 2015-04-18
CCGTCGCAACCTTCACCACGTCCAGATACTTGGACGATAGGGGTTCGCGTATGACATAGCGTGGAACCGCAATGATGCTAGTAAGACCGAATACGGCTGCCGCCAACACGAGCCAGGCGTTCAGTTCCATGAGTTTATGCCCCAATGAGTTCATGATCGTTATGCTAGAAGCGGATCCCGGTCGATTTGAATCGGCGCTCGCCCATCCACTGCCGTCACCCGCGGGCTTGACCCGCGGGTCCATCCGCTTCGCATAGATTTTGCGAAGATGATGGATGCGCGGGTCAAGCCCGCGCATGACGGCCAAGTGGATCAAATCGACTGGAATCCGCTCTAGAAGCGGATCCCGGTCACGGTGAATCATTATCCGGAGTCATGGCCGGACTTGTCCCGGCCATCCACGCCTTGCTTTGCTGAGCCTCCGTAAAAAAGATTTGATGCCCGCGACAAGCGCGGGCATGACGGCCGAGAGGTGATTCGATTTCATCGGAACACGCTCTAGCCTGTTCAAGCGTTCCAGCAACGAGGTTGCTGCGGGAGATTGAGGCGCGATCACCTCGCCGTTCCATCCGACAACGAAAATCGCTCCTGCATCAGTGTCTCTCGTGAGTCCGGCTTTAATAGCGGGCAACACGGTATTGAGATTTTTCGGCCAGTACCGGCGCGTTTTGCGATCTATGCGGACAGATTCGCCTAGTCGCTCAAGCACGCAGATATGGACCATCTCGTTCTCGACGTCAGCGTGACGATCGTGGCTGACGTTAGTTTCCCCAAATCCTGAGAGAATTGGAAAGGGCTTGCATTGGACGGCTACATTAGCCACAGAGCGGAACGCTGTCGGCATCAACCGGTAGATGCCCTTACGCGGATTGTGCTGGTGCGCAAGAGCCCAGCGCTTGGGCTTGTCGGTTGGAGGCGACGGGCCACTATCGGTAATCGCGGGCAATAGTGCCTCGTCCACGGGGAAATCACGGTAGTGACTCTTGATGCGCTTAATCATCCAACTGAGTGTAATATCGTCGAGACGCGGCACCAGTTCGCCGTCCTGATCATGCTCGTTTTCCGCAAAGTAGCCTCCACCCACGTCGGCGTGCGCACCTGGAAACCATACCTGCTCCGTCGTTGTCTTAAACTGCTTGAACTTGCTGCGGCGCCACAGGGCTGCCTCGAAGGGTTCACGGTGTTCATCCAGCGCTAATGAATGTAGATTGACGTCAACAATCGAAGAAAGTTCAACGTCGTGGAATTCGTATTTGTCGCGGTTCGCGCGACGCAAGGGCGCGAGTGGAATCCCCAGCGCGCCGACCGTATCGAAGACACCAAGACACGCTACCCGCAACTTGTCCCGCTGGTGTATGTGCGGGCTAAGAGCCGACCAGGCTCCGGGAAGCCTGTCATTCGGAGCCGATCGATAATAGTCCCAAACGTCCTGTTCCAGCGCTTCGGTGCAGCAATCCCGTTTTAACAGGCCAGGGGCATTAAGCATGCCGACCAGTGACCGGGCTGTGTAGGCGCCTCGAGAGAATCCAAAGATAAATATCTGATCCCCTAGCTCATAATGGAACGATAAAAACTTGTAAGCTCGTCGTATGTTGTTGGTGATCCCTTCGCCGAAGGTCCCTCCGACCCAATGGTCGAGGAAGGCGCTGGTCCCGACGCCGCGCTCATACATAACATAGGTGTCTTTATCGCCATAAGCATACGACGTGACTTTGGGTTCGCGCGTGCCGTCATTTTGCCCGGCTATGTGAAGCGTGCGGGCGATGAGATTCGAGAGACGCACGATGTTGGTGTCAGTTGACCCAAACGCAGCATCATTCCAGGTCCCATCAAGTAATAGGATCAGACGTTTCGATCTGACTCGTGTCTCGGAGATTGTCGGCGCAGGCTCATTGCTTTCAGCAGGTACAGAGTTTTCCATGGGCCCCCACCGTGTTTGGTGTTGATGACGCGCCTATCCGCAGGTTCCATCTCCTAGTGAAACAAAAGAAGCCGAATGAAAGTGTGATCTAGCTCACATTCTGGTCTGCAAATTCTCCCAAGTTGGTGCTGCCGATGTATTGCACTGACGTTGCAATATCAGCACCTGATGCAGTCGGTCTTGGCCCAACACAGCGAGGTCAACTGGCCGCGCCGCCCCGTATCGCCTGCGCTCCCTTTGCCGCCCGTGTCGCGATCGCCGACCACCCGACCGGCTTCTTGATCCCGGCAATGAGTCGGGACGCTCGGTACGCTCACGCGCGCAGCTCAAGCGGTCGGCCGTCAACTACGGATGGAACTGGTTTAAGCTAGGTTTAAGCTGCCAGAGCCAACATGCCTGAGGGAGTATGCTTACCCCGGCTTGGACTCGAAATTTTTCTATAGCGTTTTCAATAGGAAAGAAGACCACCGGAAAGCGTGCTGCTGTAAGCATCTGAGAACTCAGGAGAAACGCAGTGGTGGGCCCGGGAGGACTCGAACCTCCAACCAAGCGGTTATGAGCCGCTAGCTCTGCCATTGAGCTACGGGCCCCTGAGTGTCTTAGACCTTTTTTCGCGAATGTGGAGATCGGAATGTGGGTAACGTCCTTGAAGGCTGCCCGTCCGGCCGCGGGAACCTACGCTGTGCCTACGGCCGGGGCTGCGGCGGCCCGCTTCGCCGCCCGCCGTTCCAGCACCAGATAGAAGGTTGGGATGATGAACAGCGTGAGGAGCGTTGCCATGATGAGTCCGCCAGCCACGACGGTGGCGACACCGCGTTGCACATCGCTGCCGATGCCGGTCGCCAGCGCGGCCGGCAGCATACCGACCGTTGCCACCGATGCCGTCATCAGAACCGGCCGCAGCCGTTCGCCGGCGCCGATGAGCACAGCTTCGAACAGAGGGACGCCGCGTTCGCGCACATGATTGAGGTTCGCCACCATGATGACGCCATTCATGACCGCGACGCCGAACAGAGCGATGAAGCCCACGCCCGACGCGACGTTGAGCGTGGTTCCGGTGGCGTAGAGGGCAATGAGCCCGCCGAGCGTTGCCAGCGGAACGGCGCCGAGAATGAGCAACGCCTGGCGGAGGATGCCGAACCCGGCATAGAGTAACACCACCATCAGCCCCAGCACCAAGCCGAGGATCAGCGCCAGCCGCGCTTCCGCCCGCCGCTGGTTCTCGAACTGTCCTCCCCATTCAATGCTGTATTTGTCAGGATCGAACGACACCTTCTCGTCAACCTGCTTGTGGGCGTCAGCGAGCAGAGATGACAGGTCGCGGCCACGATAATTGAGCTTTACCGTCAGGTGCCGATGGTTCATCTCGCGCGTGATCGTGCTTTCGCCGGTCTGCAACACCACCTGCGCGACCTGCGAGACCGGAATCAGGGCGCCGCTCGACGACGTGAGCACCAGGTTCCCGATCGCCTCGGGACTGCTGCGCGCCGCCGCCGGAAAGCGGACAGTCGTGTCGTATCGCCGTTCACCGATGAACACCTGGCTCACGGGGTCGCCACCGATTCCGGTCTTGATCAGGTCCGAGACGTCCGCGACGTTGATGCCGTAACGGGCGGTGGCCGCGCGATCGACTTTGACGGCGATCTGCGGCAGCGGCGGCTCCTGGTCGATCGATACATCGGCCGTGCCGGGCGTGGCTTCGAGAATGCCAACGATCTCTTTTCCGATCCGGCGCAGCTCGTTGAAGTCGTCGCCGAATATCTTGATGACGAGCTCGCTGTGCGCGCCGGCGATCTTGTCGTTGACGCCGTCGATCATGGGCTGGCTGAACCCGACATCGAATCCGGGCATCGTGTGGAATTTCGCGGCCATGCGCGCGATCAGATTTTGCTTGGTTTCGCCGGACGGCCAGGTGCCGTAGGGGTGAAGGCCGACGCTTGCTTCGATATGCGACGGCGTCCACGGATCGGTGCCGTCGTCGTTTCGCCCGAGCTGGGTGACGATGTAGGATACTTCGGGGAACGCGCGGACCGCCCGGCGCAAATCGGCTGCCATCTCGGTCGCCTTGGCAAGCGAAATGCCGGCCGGCATCTGCACCTGGAGCCAGATCGAGCCCTCATCAAGCTCGGGCAGAAATTCGCGTCCCACCGTCGCGCCGAGCCCCACGACGGCCACAGCCGCGGCGCCGCCGAGGACCGCGGCGATGCCCGGCCGCCGCAGCGATCCCTCAAGCGCGTGACCATATAGCGCCTGGATCCAATCCAGGACCGGATTGCGGAAGATGCGCCGGGGCTTGCGATAGGCCAAGTAGGCAAGCCCCGGAATGACCAACAGCGCAAACAAGAGCGCGCCCAACTGCGCATAGCCGACCGCGTAGGCCATCGGCAGAAAGAGCTTGGCTTCGACGCGTTGGAAAGCGAACAGCGGCAAATAGGCAGCGATGATGATCAGCGTCGCGAAGAAGATCGGCTGGGCCACTTGCAAGGCCGCGTCACGGGCGTCGGCCTCGATCAGGGGTTCGTGCGGCTTCGCCTCGCGCCGCCGCAGGATCGCTTCGGTCATGACAATTGACGCGTCCACGATAATACCGAAATCGATGGCGCCAAGCGACAGCAGGTTGGCCGGGATCTTTGTGAGATTCATCAGGGTGAAAGCCACAAGCATCGCAAACGGGATGGTCAGGCCAACGATCAACGCGCTGCGGGGGGTGCCGAGAAACAAGATGAGGACAATGAGGACGAGGCCGATTCCGGTGAAAATGGTATGCGAGACTTTGTCCACCGTGGCAGTGACGAGGCCCGAACGGTCCAGATACGGCACGATCTGAACGTCCTCCGCTTTAAGACGCTTGTTCAGCTCGGCCACCTTTGCGTGGATGCCGTCGAGGACACGCGAGGGATTTTCGCCGCGCAACAGCAGAGTGATCCCCTCGATCGTATCGTTCTTCTCGTCCTTGCCGAGAATGCCGTGCCGCTCCTGGCTGCTGAGCTTCAAGGTGCCGAGGTCGCGCACGAAGATCGGCGTTCCGCTGCGCTGCGTGACGACGATGTCACCCATGTCTTCGAGCGTTTGCACGAGGCCGATGCCGCGAATCACGTAGCCGAGTTCGCCGCGCGTCAGGACGCTGCCGCCGGCGTTGGCGCTGTTGGCGTTGATGGCGTCGGTGACATTCTTGAGCGACAGGTTGAAGCGCATGAGCTGCGTCGGGTCGAGCTCGAGTTGGAATTGGGTGGTGATGCCGCCGAAATTGGTGACATCGGCGACGCCTGCCACCTGCTTGAGCGCCGGGATGACCGTCCACCTCTGAATTTCGGACAAGTCACGCAATCCTTTGGTGTTCGACGCAAGCGTATAACGATAGATTTCGCCGATCGGCGATGTCAGCGGGTCGAGTCCGGGAGTGATGCCCGATGGCAGAGTAACGTTCTGGATGCGCTCCAAAATGCGCTGGCGCGACCAGTAGTCCTCGGAGCCGTCGCGGAAGACAAGGACGATCAGCGACAGCCCGAATGTGCTCTTGGAACGCATGACGAACAGCCCGGGCGTCCCGTTAAGCTCGCGTTCCAGCGGAATGGTGATTTGCTGCTCGACCTCCTCAGCCGCCAACCCGGGCGCCTGGGTGATGACCTGCGAGGTTACGTCGGCGATGTCCGGATAGGCCTCAAGCGCCAGTTGGGTCCACGAGTAATAACCGTAAATAGCCGCGAAAATGCAGATCATTGCCACCACAAGGCGCTTGTGCAACGCGAAGGCGACGAGGCGGTCAATCATTGAGGAGCACTCCGCCCTTCACGACCACGCGATCGCCGACCTTGAGACCGCTTTGCACCACGGCCTCGTCGCCTTGCTGGAAGCCGATCTCGACCGGCACGGACGCGAAGGTCCACGGCGCCACTTCGACGAACACTTGATTGGCATCGTCTTTGAGCACCAAGGCTGTCGTCGGTACGATCGGCATCGTCTGACTGGGGGCGAAGAACGTCACATTGGCGAACATGCCGGGCTTGAACCGCATGGCCGTGTTGTCGATGTTGATGCGGACCTTGGTGCGACGCGTGTCCGGATCGAGAACATTGCTGACGAAGAGAACCTGGCCGTTGAAGACCTCGCCCGGATAGGCGGCGAAGATGATATCGACCGACTGCCCCTTGGCGACCAGGGATGTATCTTTCTCCGGAACGTTGGCGGTGACCCAAACAGTGCTGAGATCCGCAACCGTCATCAACGCGGCCGTCGAATCGTTCCAGAGCGCACCAGGCGCGACCGCGAGATCGATCACGCTGCCTGACACGGGCGCCGAGATCGTGACCGTGCGGGACTTGTTGACCGTGCCGCTGGTAGTGTCGGGATCAACGCCGATCTGCCGCAGCCGCGCTTCGGCGCGCTGATTCTCCACCTCCGCTGTCACATAATCGGTCTCCGACTGTTGCTGTTCTCTAAGCGCCGCGCCGCCGGATTTTGCGAGATCGCGCAGCCGGTCGCGATTGCGCTGCGCCAATACCAACAGCACCTTGGCGCGATCGTAGTCGGCGTAGGCGGTCGCAAGATCGGGCGAGTCGAGGACTGCGAGCGGCTGGCCGCGGACAACCTCCTCTCCAAGTTGCACTTTAAGCTGCGTGACGCGCCCTGCAAGCGGCGGCAGAACCTTGACGAGGCGGGCGGGGTCGGCTTCGACGACGGCCGGAAGCACCAAATTGCGCCTGATCTCCTTCCGACCGACGGCATCGATCGTCAACTTGTCACGCAACGGCGACCCATCGGGAATTTCGATGCGCTCGCCTTTTTTGATGAGATTAGGCGCGCCAATCTTTGGGATCGTCAAAGCCTCGCTGCCTGAGGGCGTCGCGATCAAGCGATAAGCGCCGGCGCCTATTCCCGCCCCGATCAGCAGGAGCAGAAATCCCCTCCAGACCCGATGGCGTTCCAAAGTACGATCGTTCTTATCAACGGACTTCATGTGACCTCTTTTAGAGCTTGCAGGCCCATCGATGATGGCAAGCAGCCGGTGCGGACGCTGCAATGCTTTGGTAAAACGCGGAACGCGTTGTCTCGACCACGAGTTGATATGTCGATCATTTCATTTCTGTGACACCGAGAAATCCGTCGGGGCAGCAGTTGCCGCTAAGCGCTGTGCGCCGCCGTCGGCCGCTACCGAAGCCGAATGATTTCGCAGCGGAGGGTACCGGTCGGCGCGGCGATGAGGGGGCGGTTGGAGGAGCCGCCTTGGCGCCCCTGCTGGGTTCAACGCCTAAGCCACCTCGAAATGCCGCAGCGATTGAAGACTCGCCGGAACAAGTCCAGTCTGCGTGAGTATTGACCACAGTGATCTCCATCGAGCAAGCCATTCTCAAACTGGCAGTGACACTCGGCCTCAGCCCCGCCATCGGGTTTGCGGCCGATTCGTCGTTTTGCCCCTGTTGCCGTCTGTGCAGGCCGTCGCCGTGAACAAGGTGCTGTGCCACGCTCTTGCGATGATCGCGCCGGTGTTCGGCGACGATGCGCGGGCAGCCGATTCCTTGACGACGTCCTGGGCGACGCGCGACACCGAGGCGCCGTCCAGTGCCCCCGCGGAGGCGCCGGCGCTGCCTTCCAGCTGGACCGGCTTCTATGTCGGCGCCCATGCGGGCGTGTCGGGCGGTTACTCGGCTTGGTCGGCGACGCAGCCGGGTGGCCCGGACCTCTCAGGCTCGCTTAATTTCTTCACGCCCTACGACGTGTTTAATGGTCACGGCAGTCACTTCGCCGGCCTTTCGGCCGGTTACAATTATGCCCTGCCGTCGCGCCTCGTCGCCGGGCTCGAAGCCGACGTGTCCTTCCCGGGCTTTCTCGATGCCAGCCAAAGCTTCTCTTCGGCTGCAATCGGCGCGGCGAACTTTGCGGACACCGTGAACATGTTCGGCTCGGTGCGCGGGCGGATTGGCTATGACGCCAATCACTGGCTCTATTACGCAACCGGCGGCCTCGCCTGGACGCACGATCAGTTCACCCGCACCCAGTTCGGCGCCGGGCCCGCGTTGGGCGCGCCGGCCGGCACGGTTGAGACGTCCTTTGCGGGCCGGGTCGGCTGGACCGTCGGGGCTGGAGTCGAGGCGCCGATGGTGCCGGGTTGGACCGCGAAAATCGAGTATCTCTACTCCCAGTTCGGGACCGGCGCAGTGACTTTTCCGCTGGGCGGGCAAAAGTTCGAATCCGATCTCTCCATGCACCAGGTCCGGCTCGGCCTGAACTACAAGCTCGGCGAGCAATCAAAGCCGGATTGGACGAAGCCGATGCCGCCTGCGTTCGAGACGGACAATTGGGCGATCCATGGTCAGACGACGTTTGTCAGCCAGTTCGCGCCCGCGTTTCACGCGCCCTACCACGGCGCCAACAGTCTGGACTCAAACGCCGGCCGCGAGACCTGGGACGTTACGGTTTATATCGGGCGGCGGCTGTGGGACGGCGCGGAGTTTTGGATCGATCCGGAGATCGACCAGGGCTTCGGATTGAGCGACACACTGGGTATTGCGGGATTCACCAGCGGTGAAGCCTACAAAGTCGGCAATACCTACCCGTATTTCCGGATACCGCGCGCCTTTGTCCGGCAAACCTTCGATCTTGGCGGGGACGCCGAGAAGGTCTCTTCGGGCCTCAACCAGATGAGCGGGTCGCGGACCGCGAACCGGGTGGTGCTGACGGTCGGAAAATTCAGCGTCTCCGACATTTTCGATACCATCTCCTACGCGCACGATCCCCGTAACGACTTTATGAACTGGTCCCTGGTCGACGCCGGAACCTTCGACTATGCGGCCGACGCCTGGGGTTACACCTATGGGGCGGCGATTGAATGGTATCAGGGCAATTGGACATTGCGGGCCGGCCTGTTCGACCTGTCGATTGTTCCAAACAGCATCGAACTCGACCATCGCTTCAAGCAATTCCAGAGCGTCTACGAACTGGAACATCGCCATCAGCTGTGGGGACAGCCCGGAATGATGTCCATTGTCGGATTTTTGACCCGTGGACGGATGGGCAGGTTTGACGACGCCACCGCGTTGGCGCAACTGACCGGCGGGGCGGCGGACATCGCGGCGGTTCGCCGCTATGCGAGCCGCGGCGGCGTGAACGTGAACCTCGGGCAGCAGGTCGCGGACGGCATCGGCATATTCGCGCGCGCCGGCTTTGCGGACGGCAATCGCGAACCGTACGAGTTCACCGACATCGATCGCACCGCGTCGGTCGGGGCGTCGGTTTCCGGGAAGCGGTGGGGCCGGCCCGACGACACGCTCGGGGTCGCCGGCGTTGTCAACGGCATTTCGGGCGTGCATCAAGCCTACCTCAATGCCGGCGGGCTCGGCATCCTGGTCGGCGACGGCCAATTGCCTCATCCCGGCCTCGAGCAGATCCTGGAAGCCTACTACAGCTTTCCGGTCGGCGATTGGCGGGCCACGGCCAACTATCAGTTCATCGTCAATCCCGCCTACAATCGCGACCGCGGTCCCGTGTCGGTCATCGGGGCGCGGTTGCGGACGCAGTTTTAGCAGTCTTGAGCGCGAGTTCCGGCGATAACGAGCAGCGCAACCCGACGGTGTTGCATGCGTTCGTGCTGTAATATTATGTAAGATAAGTTGAGCCACCGGGTCGGGCCTCCGGCCGGCCCGATGATAAACTTGAGCGAGACCACCGGCGGCGCTCGCGCGTGGCGACGCGCAGGATGGGTTTCGCAAGAGTTCAACCCATCCTGTGCGATCCTACCCCGCCGGCGGCGGAGACCATCGTGACTATCTCGACCGACATCGCCAAGCGGGTCTACGACCACACCTTCAAGCTCGATCCGATCGTCCGCAGCCTGCTCGATACCGATTTCTACAAGCTCCTGATGCTCCAGATGATCTGGGGCCTCTATCGCGACGTTCAGGCGACATTTTCGCTGATCAACCGCACCACACGGGTGGGCGTCGCGGAGGAGGTCGACGAGCGGGAACTGCGCGATCAACTCGATCATGCGCGCACGCTGCGCTTCACCAAGAAAGAGATGATCTGGCTTGCCGGCAACAGCTTCTACGGCCGCGCTCATATCTTCGATCCGAAGTTCCTCGCCTGGCTCGCGGAGTTCCAGCTGCCCGAATACGAGCTTCGTCGCGTCGATGGCCAGTACGAGCTCAACTTCAGCGGGCCCTGGACCCACACCACCATGTGGGAGATTCCGGCGCTCGCCATCATCAACGAATTGCGCTCGCGCGCGGCGCTACGGCGCTACGGCCGTTTCACTCTTGATGTGCTCTATGCCCGCGCTAAGGCCAAGCTGTGGGCGAAGGTGGAGCGGCTGCGAGAGCTGCCCGCCTTGCGCATTTCGGACTTCGGTACCCGCCGCCGGCACGGCTTTTTATGGCAGCGCTGGTGCGTGGAAGCGCTGAAGGAGGGGCTCGGCGCAGCCTTCATTGGAACCAGCAACGTGCTGCTCGCCATGGACTTAGACCTTGAGGCGATCGGCACCAACGCCCATGAACTCCCCACGGTACTGGCGGCGCTCGCCAACAACGACGAGGAACTGCGGGCCGCCCCCTACCAGGTGCTGCGCGACTGGGAGCGCTACTACGGCGGCAATCTCCTGATCGTGCTGCCCGATACTTTCGGCACTACCGCCTTCCTGCGCGGCGCGCCGGACTGGGTTGCCGACTGGACCGGCTTCCGGCCGGACTCGGCGCCGCCTGTTCCCGGCGGGGAGGAGATCATCGCGTGGTGGAAAGAGAAGGGCCGCGACCCGCGCGACAAGCTTCTGGTATTTTCCGACGCGCTCGACGCCGACACCATCGTGGCCACCTACCGGCATTTCGCCGGCAAGACGCGCATGAGCTTCGGCTGGGGCACCAACCTCACCAACGATTTCGACGGCTGCGCCCCGCAACCCGACGACGGCCTGCGCGCCATCTCGCTGGTCTGCAAGGTCACGGCCGCCAACGGCCGGCCGGCAGTGAAGCTGTCGGACAATCCCAAGAAGGCGACCGGGACGGAGGAGGAGATTGCACGG
>WNFC01027309.1_pt1 | contig 10931 bp, 8 predicted proteins | sample 5400541 | NCBI WGS metagenome assembly WNFC01 (sample SAMN13153342, study PRJNA577476) | soil metagenome | isolation source: 120 cm saprolite under Douglas fir tree site 2 hole 2 replicate 1 | place: USA:California | collected 2015-04-18
GCATCGAACGCCCTGAACTCCCGGTCGGGCGTTCCACCCGCGAACACCAGATCCCCGCCAGTCACCAACAGCGGCGCAAACAGGATGGTTTTGAAGTTGTGCTGCCAGACGCGCTTGCCGGTATTCAAGTCCCAGGCTTGAAGCTCGCCAAGATGGTCGGCCGCACCCGCGCTGGTGCGAACCGACCCGAAGATGCTTTCCACTTCGTATCCGACATAGAATCCGCGGGCGTCAGGCTTCGGCACGACACCCTGCGGGAGAAAGCCGCAGATGTTGTTATTCGCAGGGATGTACAGGAGCTTTGTCTGTGGGCTCCATGCCTCAGGTGGCCAGTCCTTGCCGCCGCCGATGCTCGGGCAGAACTCACCGCTTTGTTTGGCACCAGGACGCTTCGATTCATCGATGACAGGCTTCCCCGTCTTCGCGTCAATCGACTTGAACACATTGTTATTCGAGAACGAAAAGGCGTGGAGAAACCTCAGCTGTCCCTGATTGCGATCCAGGATCCAGAGGTATCCGTTGCGGCCGGCGTGCGTAGCCGTCTTGACCAGCTTTCCGTCGATCTCCGTGTCGATCAACAATGGCGCCGACACCTCATCCCAGTCCCACGAGTCGTGCGGCGTGTACTGGTGAAAGCCCTTCAGTGTGCCGGTCTCGAGGTCGAGCGCCAACGTGGAGTTGGTATACAGATTATCGCCCGGACGATCGTCAGCGATCCACGGCGCCGGATTTCCGGTGCCCCAGTAGGTGATGTTCGATTCGGGATCAAACACACCGGTGATCCAGATAGAGCCACCTCCGCGCTTGTATGTATCGCCCCTCCAGGTCGACCCGCCTGGCTCATCGGGCGCGGGCACGGTGTAGGTGCGCCAGATTCGCTTGCCGGTCTCGGCGTCGAAGGCGCTCACCGAGCCTCGGACGCCAAATTCTCCACCGGAGTAACCGACGAGGATCTTGCCTCGCGCCGCGAGCGGCGCCAGCGTCGCGTAGCAGCCGGTCTTGTAGTCATCGATCTGGACCGTCCAGGCTTCTTTGCCCGTGGCGGCATCCAGGGCCACGAGTTCGCAATCGGTGGTTGCCATGTACACGCGGTCACCATATAACGCCACGCCGCGATTGGTCGGGTGCAATTGAAACAGGCCCTCGGGATACTTCTTCACATACCGCCAAAGCTGAGTGCCGGTCTTGGCATCCAGTGCGATCACGTTATTGCCGGGTGTGGTGATGAACATCCGCCCGTGGTTCACGATTGGCGTCGTTTCATGGGCCTCGACCAGATCCGTATTGAGCGACCAAGCGAGGGACAGCTTCCCGATGTTGCTCGCGGTGATTTGCCTCAGGGGACTGAAGCCTGAGCCATCGTATGTGCGCCGATACATCAGCCAATCGCCCGCTTCCGGATGCTGCAGCCGTTCGTCCGTCACCCTTGGGTAGGGCGTCGACCCGACCTGCACGCCTTGTGCGGCGACGTGCGCAGCGGGTAGGCATAGCCATAACGTCAGAAACGACGCGGGTTGAAACCTCATTTCGTGTCTTCCTTTCTCAATGGAACAGCTTAGATCCGAAACGGCAGGGAAGGCGATAAGGCCTGCTTCGAAGGATCGAAGAAGAAGGCCAGCTGGCCCTCACTGACCCACGCTGTCGTGCCAACCCGGGGCCGTTCAGGCCGGGGCCACCGCCAGGCCGATCTTGGAGCGCAGCCACGCGCCCATCTCAGAGACCGCCGCGTCGATCTCGGGAACCCTGCCGGCCCCCAGGAAGAAGTTGTGCTGCCCCTCGGGCAGCGAGCGCTCGTACTCGCCATAGAAGATCATCGTCGGCGGCAGCCCTGTCGGGTCCGCGTACGCCAGGTTGATCCGCGGATCGGTTACGGCGATCCCGGTGCCGTCCAGCATGGAGTTGCTGAAGCCGCGCAGCAGGTCGCGGCTGAGCATCTTGTCGAGGCTCGCGTTGGTGTCGATCGACTCGTTCTTCAGCTCCATGTCGAACCACGGCGAGATGGACAGCACCGCCCCCGGCAGCGGGGCGTGCTTGCGCTGCAAGGTCAACGCCAGGTTCACCGCGTAGTTCCCGCCGATCGAGTCGCCGGTGCTAGCGATCCGGGACGGGTCGTACCCCTGGTCGAGCAGCCACCGGTACGCGGCCTCGACGTCGTCGATCTGCGCCGGGAACTTGTCCTCCGGGGCGAGCCGGTAGTTGATGACGAGCGCCCGCGAGCCGGCTGCCTTCGCGAGATGCCCGACGGCCTTGCGCTCCTGCCACATCGAGGCCGTCACCGAACCGCCGGAGTGGCTGTGCAGGAGGATGTGCTCCGTCGAGCTGTCGGCCGGCATCACCAGGATGGCGGGCACCCCATTCGCGGTCACGTCCCGGTAGGTGACGTCCTCCGGCTCGCTGGTGAGCTGATGCAGCCGCTCGGAGATGTCCCGCCATAGCGAGAGACTGTCGGTCAGCGCGAACCGGTCGGTCATGTCGGCGTAGAAGTCTGCGTATTGCGCGAGTTCTGGGCTGCCCATCGCACTCCTCCTTTACGTTGTGTGACAGCTGTTCGACCGCCGAGGGTGGCGGTCACGCGCAGCCGTCGAACTCGGGAATTCCGTGGTGTCCACCGGCCGCGCTACCCAGGCGTCGAGCCGCCAGCGACCGGCGTGCGCGATCGCGCGGACGCCGTCGAAGCTGAGAGGCGCTTCCGGATGCTGCAGCCGCTCGTCCGTCACCCTTGGGTAGGGCGTCGACCCGACCTGCGCGCCTTGTGCTGCGACGTGCGCAGCGGGTAGGCGTAGCCATAACGTCAGAAACGACGCGGCTGGAAGCCTCATTTCGTGTCTTCCTTTCTCAATGGAACAGCGTAGATCCGAAAAGGCAGGGAAGGCGATGAGGCCCTCTTCGAAGGCTCGAAGAAGAAGCCCAGCTGGCCCTCACTGACCCACGCCGTGGTGCCAATCCTGGCAACCGACGTCGGGGTCGCGAAACCGCCCTGAATCGGCGTGACGGCGAAAGCGTCGCCTTGGATCACCACGCGATCTAGGCTTCCTGAACCCTCGATCAGGAGGAAACTGTTGTTGCCGAGGGTTCGGAGGGCATCGGGAAGTTTCAGGTGACGGGCGCCGGAAAGTGTCGTGACGTGCCCGGCCCTTCCATCCTTGACTTCGACCCGCACGAGCTCGCCGGCCGTGTAGGTCGTGACGTAAAGATTGCCGTCGCTGCCGAAGGCGATCCCGTCGAGCCCAAAACCGCCCTGAGGCGCAGCAAAGGCGGAATCCTGTGCGAATACTTCGAACGTCGTGGCGCCCGGGGAGAGTTTTAGAATGGTGGGATGCGCGCTGTCGGTGATGTATACGGAGCCCTGGGCGTCCACGGTGATGTCGTTGCAGAACGCGTGAGCGCTGGGCAACGAGACGCTGCGTTTTCCAACTCCCGTCTTAAGGTCAAAGCCCTTCAACGCGCTCCCCGTATCACTACCGGTTGCAGGCCCGCCCAACGCACTCAAGTCGTTCGAGCAAGCCCACAGCGTGGTCGATGCCTCTTCCGCGAAGACTCCCAAGATCGAGCGCGACCCCGCTGCGCCCGGTTGGACGAATACGGTGCTCTCGGCGGTGCGCGGTTTGACGCGCACGATTCCACCATCCCCCAGCCGCCCGACAAAAAGCGCACCATCGGAAGTCGATGTGATGCTCTCCGGAAACGCTTTCGTCCCCGGAACGGGAATTGATTCGACTTCCTGAGTCGCCGCTGGAATGGTGACGCTCAGCGCCAACGCGAGGAGGTGAACATGAATCCTCATGGCGTATACACGAAGCAACTACTGGTCCAGCGGAAAAGTGTTGAATCCAAAAGAGTTGACAGCTGCTTTATTGGCGAAGTCTCGCCAATGGTGGGATACTGACAATTCAGAGAGCCGAATCACGTCGCGCGGGCGATGCACCCGCGGTCTGGCGCTTCACGGGTATTCGTGGCCCTCAAATGCCCGCCATTTCGCGCGACGATGTCACTGCTTCAGGGCATCAGGTGCTCGGACTTGGCCGATCGGAGCACGGCCAAGCGGCGGCGGCGACTCGCTTTCGACCATCATCTTCCAGCAAGGCCCGGAGTTCGTATTATGATCCGTGTGGAACCAGGAGACCGGCCGGGCGAACTCGGGTGATCCTAGTCTGGTTTTGGGAAGCGATATATGACAACGCACGAACATTCAGTAGAGCTCGCCGGCGAAGGTCGCAAGCGGGCCGAGGAAGCCCTGCGGCGTAACGAGCATTTTCTCGCAGAAGCCCAAAGACTCAGCCACACAGGGAGCTTCGGGTGGGACGTTTCCACGGACGAGCACTTCTGGTCCGACGAGACTTTTCGACTCTTCGAATTTCCTCATTCCTGGCAAATCACATTGCCAATGATTTTGGAGCGCGTTCATCCGCAGGATAGGCCTTCGGTGAAAACGGCACTAGGAGCCGCTGCCAACGGAGAGGGAATTGATGTCGAGTGCCGCTTACTGCTGCCGGACGGAAAGATCAAGTATATTCATCTTGTTGGAAAAGCGGAGCGGGGTGAAACCGGAAGCATCGAGGTCATTGGTGCGGTAATGGATGTCACCGGCCGGAAGCGGACCGAAGTCGAACTTCGCCGCAGCCAAGCGCATTTAACAGATGCACAGAGACTCAGCCGCACCGGCAGTGTCGGAATGAAAGTAAGTACTAAGCAGTTATTTTGGTCCGAGGAAGCGGCACGTATCTATGGCTACGCTCCCGGGACGGAAGCGACAGCCGATTTGGTTTTACAGCGAGTCCATCCTGATGATGTGGAGCTTCTCAAAAGCGTTCTTGAGCGTGCCGCGCAGGGCGGAAGTGCATTTGACTTTGAGCATCGCTTGCTGATGCCCGATGGTTCTATAAAACATCTTCGTAGTCTTTCACACTCTTTGATTGACGAGGCGGGTAACGAGGAAGCTGTCGGCGCGATAATGGATATCACGGATCACAAAGTTGCCGAAGAAATGATCCGGCGGAGCGAAGTCTTTCTGGCCGAAGCCCAAAGACTTAGTCATACGGGTAGCTTTGGGTGGAAAACGGAGAATGGAGAGATGGTTTGGTCGGACGAAACCTACCGCATCTTCGAATACGATCGCTCCGAAAGGCCGACGTTAGACATCCTGATGCAGCGTATCGATCCCCAGGATAGGTTTCTTGCACAACAGGTCACCGAGCGCGCATCCACGACCGGTGAAGACTTCGAGCATGAGTGTCGTCTGCTCATGCCGAGCGGTGCGATCAAGCATATCCACGTGCGGGCCCATGCTTTGGATCATTCCTCAAGCAGCATCGAGTTTGTTGGGGCTGTGAGTGACATCACTGGGCGAAAGGAGGCGGAACAGAGGCTTCAGCAACAGGAAACGGAGCTCCGCCAGATGTTGGACCTCGCCCCTCAACTTGTTGCTGTATATGGACCCAACCGTGAACGTCTCCATATCAACCGGATCGCACTTGATTACCTAGGCCTTAGCCTTGAGGAGTGGCGGCAGACGCCTGAGCGGGGTGCGTTCGTTCATCCAGATGATCGAGCGCGGGACCGGGATTATTTTGATCGTGCTCTCTCTTCAGGATCGACCAACGAGTTGGAGTTACGGCTGCGCAAGGGCGATGGCACTTACCGCTGGTTTCTGACTCGTTTGAACCCGGTTCGCGATCACAACGGACAGATCATCCGCTGGTATGTCGCCTGTACCGATATCGACGATCGCAAGACCGCCGAGGAGAGACTCCAGCAGGAAAACGTCGTCCTGCGAGAGGAAGTCGACAGAGCGTCGATGTTCGAGGAAATTGTCGGCGCCTCCGCAGCGCTGACGGCGCTGCTCTCGCGCGCGTGCAAAGTCGCCGGCAGCGACTCCACGGTGCTCATCAGCGGCGAGACCGGCACGGGAAAGGAACTCGTCGCGCGAGCGATTCACCGGCGGTCTCGGCGTGCCTCACGAGCGTTCGTAGCCCTCAACTGCGCGGCCATTCCACGCGACTTGATTGCCTCGGAGCTCTTCGGTCATGAGAAAGGCGCGTTCACCGGGGCCGTGCAACGGCGACTCGGTCGGTTCGAGCTGGCGAATGGCGGCACGATCTTCCTGGACGAGGTGGGCGAACTGTCGTCCGACACACAGGTGGCGTTGCTGCGGGTCCTCCAGGAGCGGGAATTCGAGCGCGTGGGGGGGCGAGAGCGGATCCAGGTCGATGTTCGCGTCATCGCCGCAACGAATCGTGATTTGACCGCCGCAGTGGCGGACGGCACATTTCGCGAGGACCTGTTCTATCGGCTCAATGTGTTTCCCCTCGAGATGCCTCCGTTGCGGGAACGGCGAGAAGACATTCCCATGCTGGTGGAGTACTTCATCGGTCGCTACGCGCGGAGGGCCGGGAAGACATTCCGACGGGTTCGCAAGCGGACACTCGACTGTCTGCAGTCCTATCCCTGGCCCGGAAACGTACGCGAGCTGCAGAACGTCATCGAGCGGTCGGTGATCGTCTCGGACACCGACGAATTCACGGTCGACGAGAGCTGGCTGTCCCCGCGGGGCCAGCGACTAGGACCCGGGGTCGGGTTGTCCGGCTCGCTCGCCGAGCACGAGAAGGCGATCGTCGAGAATGCGCTGCGCGAGACCGGCGGGCGGGTGTACGGGCCCTCAGGAGCCGCGGCCCGACTCGGGATTCCGCGTTCGACGCTTGAATCGAAGATTCGCGCGCTAAAGATTGACAAGAGCCGTTTTCGCACGCTAGCGACGAAGAGTTCGTAACGCTGGTGCTGCTTCGATGCGGGCGCCGCGGATCCATCCGACCCTGTCCTGCCTTCCTCGGCGAGGTCGAGCACGGAGGGGCCGGCGCGGACCGGCCCCCGGTGCATGCCCCTCAGCTAGTCTTGTTCGCCCAAGACGCGGAACAGCGTGAACTGAGGGTCTCTGATGTTCCAGAAGTATAGGAAACCCTTAGATGCACTGACTCCCTCGGCGACTGCGGGCGGCGATCCCGGGAGCCGGCAGCTGACGACGAGAGTCCCTTTCTCCCCGTCCGAATACGCGATGCGAAGATAGGTCACCCCGGCGCGCGCGGCAGACCCGGCTTTCGCCGGGTTTGCCCTTGTCGCTGCAGGGGTTGCTTGCAGGGAGAGTGAAATACCGCGGTGGCACGGGGGCGTCAAGTCGCTCGCTGGAACCAGAGGTGAGGACATGAGCGACGAGATATCTCGGTGCCTGACGTCTCGGCCGCCCTGGAGCACACGTCGCATTTCGGGTGATCCGAAAAGCAGGGGCACTCCACAGCGATCTGGAACCCGTTGCACTCTCGCCCCTTGGTGCCGCAAAGACAGCCTGGCGCACGTAGGACTTCGCGTCACATTTTAGAACACCACCAAGCGACGGCCCGACAACACCCCACCACCGCCTAGCGGGATTGCAGAATCGCGGTGCCCCACCAAGCGTATGACGACGACTTCGGGAATGCGGCAATGTACCCCGCCTCCATGTGCTCGATTCTGAAGCCGCCCTGCTGCAGGAGCGCCGGAATATCCCGTGTCAAATACAAGCCTTGGAACAGCCAGTGATGAATCGTCTCCAACCGCAGCTGCCAGGCTTGCACTCGGGGATCGGGGGCCAACCCAAGTTCGAAGAAGATGAGGCGGCCGTCCGGCTTGAGTACGCGTGCAATCCCCTCAATGGCCTCCAGCACGCCCGGGATGGTGCATAAGGTGAAGGTGCTCACCACTGTATCGACCGCACCGTCTGCCAGGGGAATGCGTTCCCCCGGAAGGTCGAGGAACTCAACATCCAGTGCCGTCTGGCGTCGTTGCCTGTCCGCGAGTCGCAGCATGCCCGGGTTGGGTTCAAGCGCATAGAGCTTGCTCACCTTGGCGGGATCGTAGTGAACGAAGTTTGCGCCCGAACCGACGCCAATCTCCAGGACTATCCCTTGAGCCCGGGCGACGATCCGCTGGCGAACCTTCCATAGCTGTCTCCAGTCATTGTGAGCCGCCTAACGGACCGCGCTTGAAGCTGCGGGCGAAATACCGGCGGGGGCAAGGGAAGCCTGTCCCTCCTCCAATGGTTGCATGTTAGGCTTCCGCCTGCCCAAGAAGCCGAAGCGCACCGAAGCTGACTCCGCGCCATGATCCTGAAGGACGCGATGGCCGTAGGGTGCGCTCCGCCCGAGCGACACACCTCCGTTGCGCGATGACACGGGAATCCGCGTGACGACGATCACAAGCGGCTCCAATCTCCCGGAATCGGCCAGGGCCCGTCTCAGGGTACGCGCCTTGCAGATTCGTTACCGGACCCAAGCGACTGATATCTTCCCTCATGCAGCGTTCCGATCTACCCAAGAGGCTCCTCATGCGTACCATGCTCGCCCTCGGTATCGCGCTCGTCGTTACCACAGCCTGTGGCGGCAGCTCAACCGCACCCGCCAACTCATGTGGTAGCAGCGGGGCATCAGCGAACGTCAATGCCACCGACTCTAAGGTGTTTTCGCCCAACACCGCCACCATTATGCATGGACAGTCGGTGTGCTGGCAGAACAACGGCAACTTCTCCCACACCGTGACCTCCGATGACGGCACGTCGTTTAACACCGGCTTGCCTTCGGGCCAAATATTTGTGCATGTGTTTCCTGCTGCCGGCTCGTTTCCGTACCACTGCACGATCCACGCGGGCATGACGGGGACGATTACGGTGAACTGATCCGAGGTGTTCGCCAGAGGCGGGAATGCGACAACGGGCAGGGTAGTGGACAACAAACGTGCGTTAGTGAGACAGCCACCCACACACCCAGCGCCACTCACGGCAGGTGACTGGGAGCTTGCGTCGGCTGGGGAGTCGCCCGCAGCTTAAGCGCGATCCGTTAGGCAGCGGCATTCCCACCACACGTCAACCTTCAACCCGTCGCACCGTGTGCGGCTCATCATGGAAGAGCCAAAGCCGGGCACCAAAGTGGCCTTCGGCATTCTCGGCACGCTAGCCCTCATCTGCGGATTCGTGGCCACTCTCCTCGGGGCGGCGGCTTGGGTCCTAAGCCACCAGAGAACTGGGACGGAAGGTCTCGCCGTGATCGCGGCGGTATTCTTTCAGTGGGTCGCTGCGCTAGTGGGGGCTACATCTTGGGCGTGCCAGCGCTGCGTCAGCGCAGCCGGGCTGCGCGTCTCGGCGTCTTTCTTAGCGTCGCTAGCGTGGTGCTCACCGCGCTAGCGCTCATCCTACACTACGCGTCCTCGGGGTAGCTGGGCGCCGGCGTAACACGGCGCGTTCCGCGCCCGTGGGGCCGCCGCCTAACCTGCGCTTGAAGGCTGCCGGGTGCTCGCGTGGGAAGAATTGCGTTGCCTCGCTGGCGAACCCGATTAGGGGCTCAGCGGGCACGGAGAGGCGTTATCGCGGCTGGTGACGACGTGTGCGCTCGGTGTTAGGGAGCCGTGGTGTGCTTGCACGCTCCAGCTAGTCGCGCGAATAACCAGGCGAGAGCTGCCCGAGACGCTTTCGCGTTCAATCGCTACCCGCTGCTATGGCTCTTACAGTGATCCGACGGACTTGGGGGCGTAGAGGATCGGTCTCGGGTACCGGTCACGGTTCCGCGTAACTAAGCGCATTGCCACGCTTAAGCCGTCCTCGTACCGCTTGGTTCTCATCTGACTCTAATAGATGTCCAGATCGTGCGCAGCAACGACTTTGCCTGCGAAGGCTTGCCGGATCTCTTTGAGCAACTGGTCTTCGCTGCCCGCCTCACGACAAGCTTCCGTACCGGCCTGATCGCAACCCGCATTTCCCCGATGGTACAGGATCAACAACCCGGGCTTCGCTTGGGCCGCGATTGTTCCGAGCTCTTGTGCTGACGTGTGGTAGGCCAAGCGATATCGCTGCCACTCCAAAGAAATCAGATTGAAAGAAACTTTCGTATACGCTTCGGAGATCAGAAGGTCGCACCCGTGGCAGTTCTCCATGATGGCATCAGTGGGCGATGTGTCCCCGGAGATTACAATTGTTCGGTCTGAGCTTGCGAAGCGGTAGCCAAAGGCATTTATGTTCCCGTGCCGAACTGCGAATGCGGTGACGGTGACATTCGCATCCTTGAAGACCACGCCAGGTTTGATCTCGTGCACGTTCACCTTCCATCCGGTGTTGTTCGAGTGCTCCATGCCCTCAGCCCTGATCTTACGGTCCACTTCATAGGCTTCGAGGATGTGATTCACCATTGCCTGCGTTCCCTGAGGACCGTAGAGCTCAAGCGGTTCTTTGCGGCCCATGATCCAGGGTGTGATCATCAAGTCGGGCAGGCCAAGCGTGTGATCGGAATGGAGATGCGTGAGAAAGGCGATTTTGAGATTAACGGGCCGGAGTGCCGCCACGCCCTTGTCGCGCGCGGCGGCAGCCCGGCGCACTAACCCGGTCCCTGCGTCGACAATATAGGGCGTACCGTTCACCACGATTGCGGTGCACGGCCCAGCGCGCTCGGGATCTGGCAGCGGTGTCCCTGTCCCGAGCATGACGACCTGCGTCGCCGCCGCAGGCGCGTTCTGACCGACCGCTACATTGCGGGTGAGAGCGACAAGAAAAAGCACCACGACCCCAGCGCGTTCCATTGGGATGATCTCCGTTCCCCATTCTCGTTTTTGTGAGAAGAAAGGACTCCTCTGGCGGTCGCCTCGACGACTTGAACAATCTTACTTCTTCTGGGGAGTCTTCGCCTGTTAGAGCAAGGAAAAAAAGAAGTGGCGCGCCCGGGAGGTGTGCGCAGGGGTTCGGCCAGGACCTCGGGCGGGGACGTGGCGCGGCGATGCTGTTCGCCCGGGATCTTCCCTCAGTTTCGTTGACACCCCTTGTTAGGCAGCTCGCGACTCGTAGGCTGCCGGCGCCTGATAGCGCAGCGCCGAATGCAGGCGCTGGTGATTGTAATACCACACGTAGCGCCGGAGCGCGAGGC
>WNFC01011241.1_pt1 | contig 10930 bp, 10 predicted proteins | sample 5400541 | NCBI WGS metagenome assembly WNFC01 (sample SAMN13153342, study PRJNA577476) | soil metagenome | isolation source: 120 cm saprolite under Douglas fir tree site 2 hole 2 replicate 1 | place: USA:California | collected 2015-04-18
CTTCGATCTCCTGGTAGACGTGTTTGTATCGCGACGCGGCGTCGACGCCGCCGGTCAGGGCGATAACGGGCGCGCACGCCATGTAGGCGTCCCGGAGTCCGGCCGCGAGGTTGGCGGAGCCGATGGTCTGAGCCAGGCAGATGCCGGGCCGGTGAGACGCCCGGGCGTAGCCATCGGCCATGTAGGCCGCCGCCTTCTCGCCGTGCGTCACCACGCGGCGAATTCCCATGTCCTCCATCTCGGCCATGGCCGGCAGCATGATGGTCGGGACGAAGAAGACGTGCGTGGTGCCGTAGGCGTGCACCGCCTCGGCGAAATACCGATTGCCCGTCATGCGTGGCATGGTGACCTCCTGGCTGGGGGCCCCGAAATGGTCCCCAGACCCCCAGCGCTCGGAGCGCCCCGGGGAACCCGTGGCGCTCCTCGATTGCCCATAGCTACGCCTCGCGGAACGCGGGGGCGACGTGCTCGCCGAAGCGGCGGAGCGACGCCATGGCCTTGTCGTGAGCAAGCCCGCCCCAGCTCGCCTGGCACATGACGTGGCCGAGGCCGACGTCACCCAGCGCCGCGATCTGCTCGGCGACGCGTTTCGGAGTTCCGTAGAGCGCGCCGGTCTCGAGGACGAAGCGCACACCGTCCGGATGGGAGACGGCGGGGTCCATCCACGGATTCATCGCCGCCGCGTTCACGTGGAAGTCGGACGGGTTGTAGGCCTCGCGGACGTGGTGCATGTGCTGGCGGTAGTGCAGCGTCGCCTCGTGGACGTCGTCTTCAGCCTGAGCCTCGCTATCGGCGACGTAGAGGAAGCGCCATACCGAGGCCTCACCGAGGAGACGGCGCTGCCTCGCCGCGTCGTGACCGCCGGCCTCGAGTCCCTCGCGGTAGCGCGCGAGGCGCTCGGGAATCCTCGCGTTCGGCACGCGCGACATCATCACGGGGATGCCGGCGCGTCCGCACTCGACGAGTGACTCGACGGCGATCACGCTGCGCCAGATCGGCGGGTGCGGCCGCTGCACGGGACGCGGTCGGACCGCCGGCAGCCGGACCGAGAAAAATTTCCCCTCGTGGACGAACGGCTCCTCGGTCCAGGCGCGCGTGAGCACCTCGACCGCTTCCTCCATCCGGTCACGGCTGTCGTCGCTCCGGAGACCGAAGCCGACGTACTCGTACTCGTTGTAGCTGGAGCCGCGTCCGATGCCGACGAGCCGCGCGCGCGAGGTACGCGCCGCGAGCGCGCCGGCGAACGGAATCGGGTCGGCGTAGGCACACTCGCCGGTGAAGTTGTGTTCGGTGAGCCAGAGGTAGTCGAACCCCATCGCCTCGGCGAGCACGCCCTGCTCGAGCTGCTGATGGACACACGCGAGGTCGTCCGCGGCCGACGGCGACAGCGACAGGGTCATCCACCCGAACTTCATGGTGTCCGGCGTCAGCCCCTGACGGTCGTGTAGCCCGCCGGGATGTGGAATTCGAGGAAGCTGACACCGTCGCCCTCCGCGACGCGGAGCCCGTGCCGGTCTCCCATCGGGAAAACCGTGGCCTGCCCGCGTCCCACGATCACGTCCTCGCCGTTGACGGTGAAACGCGTCCGGCCGGAGAGGAGGACGAACATGCTCTCCGCGTTGGGGTGCATGTGCAGTCCGGTCACCGTGTCGCGCACGTACTCCACGATCATCGCGTGGGCGCGCTCAGAGTGAGCCGCCCCGTGACCGACGAAGTAGATGCGGCGCTTCTTCTCCGCCGGGATGTCGTGCACGCCGGTCGTCGCCCGGGCCGCAGCGGTGAGGCCGGCCGAAAACCCGGCGCGCCCCGCCGGGTTTCCCGGCGGCGGTGTGAGCACGCTGACCAGCGTCGCTTCCGCATTGCTCGGATTCGAGACCGTGAATTCGGTCCCCTCCTGGATCGTGGCGAACGACTCCTCGGTCATCGCGTGCGACGCACCGAGTGCGCCGACCGTCGCGCCCGCGGTCAACGTGAACAGATAACGGTCCGCGCCCGCCGGGACCGACTCCGTCAGGCGCGCGCCCGGACCGAGCCGGATCACCTCCGCAGCCATCTCCTTCATCTCGGCACCGGTGATCGGAGCGCGCTTCACACCCGGCGCGGCCTCGCGATACGACAGATCAGCGAAGGTGACGATTCTTCCCATGAGCGCTTCCCCTCCAGGTGGTGGTAGCCCCGCCGGCCCGGTCGACACTGTAGCGCACCCGGCGCTCAGCGGCATTCCCAGATATTGCGGTTTTTCTTTGAGCTGGCCTCTACGCGTGGTAGGTATGGGCTGGGTTCTGTTCAAACTTCATACGGGAAGGGGGGTTAGCCATGGCCAAGCCAACGGGAAGCAAGAAGCCGTTCGGGGGTTACGCGATCAGCTTTCAGGGCCGCACGGACAGCCTCGAATCGCTGTTCGGTACCTCACCGATCGGCCCAGCCGAGATGACGAAGAAGCTCTGGAACTACGTGAAGCGGCGGGGGCTCGCGACAAAGCACTGAGCTGAAAGCAGCCGAGGCGGGCGGCGGCTCGTGCCGCCCGCCGCTCGGACGAATGCGTCGGCAGTCCCGAGCAGATCGTCGTCACCTTCAGCGAATCCTTCGATGAATGCGCGCATCTCAACATTGATGCGTCACGAGAGAGGGGTCATAGCAATGCGCGTATTCTTCTTGATCGTCGTCGCCTTACTGGTTCTCGCGCTCGGCGGTCTCGAGGTAGTCGAATCCCACCGTCTGGTGGCCGGCGACCCGCCGTCGAACATTCCGATGTCAGGCACGTGGTATTGGAAGTAGCGAGTCGAGTGAGTCGGCTACTGCCGACCACACTCGGACGGGCTCGCTCAGCGCGAATCAGCGCAAGCAATAAGCCGCGACACCAGCTGGCGGCCGCGTCGAGGTCCAGCGGCTATCACGGTCCGGCTCCTCGGCCTGGAATCACGAGGCCGGCGAACCGCGTGAGCAGCGCCGTCTCGTCGAGCCCGCCGGCGCGGGCCAGGGCGCGGACCTGCTCGGGATTCTCCAGGTCTGCCCGCGTGAGCCGGATCATGTAGGCGGCGAGCATCTGGTAGGCTTCCGAGGTGACGTCGACGTGGCGCACGCGGAATCGCCCCGTCCTGGCGTCGATCAGGTCCCGGAACGGGACCGGAACGAATGTTTCGCCCTGTATCGTCGCCATCGCTTCCGTGCCACCCTCGATCAGGAACCGGGTCGTCCAGTAGCCTAGACTCCGGCAGTAATGGATGTCGAAGCCCCCCGGCGGGGCGCAACGAAGCTCGTAGCCGATGTCCTTGGCCACAATGCTGCACGCAATCTCGCGCGCCCGTAGATTCGCGGAAACGCGCTCCTTGAGCAGGCGCGAGAGCTCCAGCTCCGCCAGGCGTACGTTCCCGTAGGGATCGCGCTCCACGTGTCCCAACGTGTCGGGATCCAATCGCTCGATCAGCCCTTCGGCAAGAAGGGCCACGCCGTGCTCTTGGCCCCGAACGCGCCGCTTGATGATCGCGCCCTCGAGGATGCCGGCGATCCGATCGAGGGGGACCGGGCTCTCGGAGAACTCCTCACCGATGACGGTCAGCGTCGCGCCGGCGGCGCTGCCGATGCCGAGGGCCAGATGCCCGGCATGACGGCCCATGATCGTCACGAAGAACCACTTGTCGGTCGTCGCCGCATCCTTCATTAGATTTCGCACGAGGTCCTTGCCCACATCGACCGCGGTCGTGAAGCCGAACGTCGGGATCCCGGCCGGCAGCGGCAGATCGTTGTCGATGGTCTTGGGAACGTGGGCGACGGCGAGTTTCCCTCCCAATACCTGCGCCACGGCAGCGGCGCCGGACGCGGTGTCGTCGCCGCCGATCGTCAAGAGGTATGTGGCGCCGAGGCGCTGCAGCGACTCCGCGACGTTCTGGAGCGTCTCGGCCGACCGCGATGGGTTCGCGCGGGAGGTGCGGAGAACCGAGCCCCCCTCGAAGTGGATCCGCGAGAGCGGGGCGATCTCGAGCTCCTCGACATGGCCGAGGTCCCGCTGCATGAGCCACTGGTAGCCGTCGTGGCACCCAAGCACGCGGAGCCCGCGGTTGCGCGCCTCGATCGTGGCCGCGGCGATCACAGCGTTGATGCCGGGCGCCGGTCCGCCGCCGACGAGGATGGCGAGGACTTTCGCGCTCACGCCGCGCTCCGCTCGAGCTCCGGCGTATACGCCCCCGATCGAGCCGCGCTGTTACAGCGGGCGCGGTGGCGGAACGCGCGCTGGGCATCACCAACCCGTGCGGGGTCGCCGCCCCACGTTCTGAGCGGCGCGGCCTGGAGGGCCCGAGCGTAGGAGAAGCTGAGCGGCCAGGGCCGCGGAGCGGGAAGACGATTCATCGCGTTGAGGTGGGCGGTCGCCAGCTCATCAGCCTGCCCGCCGGAGAGGAAGACGATGCCCGGCACCGCCACGGGGACGCTGCGGAGGAGACATCGTACCGTCGCCTCCGCCACCTCCTCCACCGGCGCCTGGCGCGCGGAGGTCGTACCCGGCAGCACCATGTTCGGCTTCAGCAACAGTCCCTCCAGCGCCACCTTGTGCTCCCACAGCGTGTGGAACACGGTGTGGAGCGTGGCCTCGGTGACCTCGAAGCAGCGCTCGATGGAGTGCCCGCCGTCCATCAGGATCTCCGGCTCGACGACCGGGACGATCTCCGCCTCCTGGCACAGCGCGGCGTAGCGCGCGAGCGCGTGCGCGTTGGCCTCCAGGCCCAGCCGCGTCGGGGTGCGGCCATCTTCGCCAATAGCGATCACCGCACGCCATTTGGCGAAGCGCGCCCCGAGCGTCTTGTATTCAGCCAGACGTTCGCGAAGCCCGTCGAGTCCCTCGGTCACCTGCTCGCCCGGCGCCCCCGCCAGCGGCTTCGCCCCGCGGTCTACTTTGATCCCCGGGATGATCCCCTCGCTTGCCAGGACTTCGCCGAACGGGCGGCCGTCGTCGGCCGCCTGGCGGATGGTCTCGTCGAAGAGAATCACCCCGCTGATGAACTCGCCGATGCCCTTGGTCGTGAAGAGCATCTGCCGGTAGCCCCGACGCTTCTCCTCGCTGTTGGGGATCCCGAGCGCCTCAAAGCGCCGACCGATCGTCGCGTGACTCTCGTCGGCCGCGAGGATCCCCTTGCCGTGCGCTACCAGAGCGAGTGCTGTTTCTTTAAGGGTCGTTGCAGACATCGCCGCGCCTCCCTTCCATGCGAGCCTAGGGCTGTCCTCCAGGCTAGCGTAGGCTACCCTTCTCGGAGACCTCAAATGATGGGAGCGCAATGAATCCGACGGCTAGAGATCGAGCGCGGGTCTCTTGGCACCAGAACTCCGAGACGCGCTATCGATACGGTCCGACCTCTCCGGACCCCGATCGCGTCGAGCCTCTCGGCTTCCCACCGCCCTGGCCCACCCGTCCGTGGATCTACGCCAACGTGATCGCGTCGAAGAACGGAATCCTCACGTGGAAGAGGGCGGGTGTGCATGACGATCCCGTCCGCGCCATTGCCGGCGGCGATGCCACCCGATCGGGCCGGCTCGCCGATCTGCAGCTCATGCGCTATCTCCGCGCCTGCGCGGATGCCATTTCCTTTGGCGCTCAAACGCTCCGTGATCAGCCCGATCTCATCGGAACGCCCGACATTGAAGGCGGGCTCGGAGACGCCCTGTATCAGTTCAGGGTGCGACACGGGCTAGGCCGGTTCCCGATCCAGGTGGTCTACTCCGAGTCCGGTCGACTGGACCTCGACGCGCCGATGTTCAATACTCCTCATCTCGTGGTGATCATCATCACGACCGGCGCTGGAGCGCGCCTGCTTCGCGCACGGGGCAGTCATGAAAAGGGTCTCACGATGTTTGTCGCTGCCGCGGAGAGAATCGATTCAGTCGGACTCAGCCGCTCACACGAGCGTCTCTTCGGCGAATTCGGGGTGCGTTACCTGGACTGCGAGGGCGGAGCGGTAATGCTGGAGTCTCTTCACCAAGCTCACCTCCTGGACGAGGTCTTCGTCACGGTCACGGACGCCCATGTCGAGCCCACCGAGCATGCGGAAGTCAAGCGCATCTTCGACTTCCAAGCCGAGGGTGCATGTCTGATTGGCGAGGGCCGAACGGCCTCAGATCCCGGATACATCTTCCGCCGGTGGCGGTTCAACCAGCGCTGAGCAGCGGGAGGCTCCATGGCAACCATCCTCCTCTGCGTTCTGGCCCTGCTCTTGGCGATAAATGGCGCTCTGACCATCGCGGAAGGCGGCGAGGCGCCGCGGTTTTCTACAGTCGCCCCAGGCATTGCATACGCGACCTTCGAGGTGCGCCCAGGGGACGCTGAGCCTTTCTCGGGCCACGTTTTCAGGGTTGATCTCGACGTGGTGGAGCTCCGTCTAGTTCCTGCCGGAGGCCCTTCGTCGCGGCGCACCGTAGAGCAGATCGCCGCGCCCTACCCTGCCGTCATCGCCGTCAATGCCAGCTTCTTCGACAAGGAGGGCCGCGCGATGGGCCTTGCTGTCGACGAGGGACGACTCATCGCCACGGGCAAGCTGCAGAGCTGGGGCGCCCTCGTGGTCAATGGCACGAACGCGAGGATCGTGCTCGGCTCCGACATCCCCGATCGCCTCGCACACCGCCTCATCGTCCAGGGCATACCCCGTCTCGTCGTCGGGGGAAAGGTCCAGGGACTAAAGCCGCAGCTCGCGGCGCGGACAGCTGTCTGCGCCGAGGGAGCCGTCGTTGTCATCGTCGTTGCGACTAAGGCCGAGACCACCGCTTTTGCACGCTTCCTCGCCGATCCGCCTCAGCAGGGCGGGCTCGGATGCTCGGATGCCCTGAACCTTGACGGCGGTCCGTCGACACAGCTCGTGGTGAAGCTTCCCGCGCTGGCGCTGGCGCTACCGGGCGGATGGGGGGTGCCAAACGCGCTGGTCGTCGCTCCTGGCAGGACTCGGCCGAGGCCCCGCAAAGGGACCTTGCGCCTTCGACGACGGAGATCATGATGGGTAAAGCAATCGAGGAACTGGCGCACTTCGTGGCCGGCACGCCGTGGGAGACGATCCCCGAGGCTCTTCGGGAGCACGCCAAGCTCGTGCTGCTGGACACGGTGGGCGTGATTCTGGCCGGCTCAGTCCAACCCGAGGTGGCCGGCGCGCGGGCGCGACTGACCGCGACCGGTGGTCGGGGCGCGACCGTCTACGCGCCGGGCTGGCCGACGACGGACCCGCGCACGGCGGCCCTGCTCAACGGACTGGCCGGGCGCTCGATCGAGTTGTGCGAGGGGCATCGCTACGTCTCCTGCCAGGGTGCCGTGCAGGTCTTGCCGACGGCGTTGGCCAGCGCCGAATGGCTGGAACGGTCGGGCCGGGAGACGCTGGCCGCGCTGATTTTCGGCTACGAAGTCGCCGCCCGACTCGGAGCGGGGCTGACGGCCCGGCCGATCGCCCATCAGAACGGCCAGGCGCCTCTCCTGGGCGCGGTGGCTGCCGGGGCGCGGCTGCGCAGACTGACCGGCGAGCAGATGAGCCTCGCGCTCAGGATCGGCGCGATCCTCGTCCTCACACCCGGCTACACCAACGCCGTGGTGGGAGCCACCGCGCTGAACGTGGCCGGAGGGATGAGCGGCTTCGCCGGGGCCCTGGCGCCGGAGCTGGCGCTGGCCGGCGTCGCCGCACAGCCGAACGCCATCGAGGAGGCCTTCGGCCAGTTGGTCGGCGACGGGTTCCGGCCCGAGGCCCTGACGGAAGAATTGGGGCAGCGCTGGGAGATCGCCCGCAACTATTTCCGGCTGCGTGCGTGCTGCAACCCGATCTATGCGGCGCTGGACGCGCTGGAAGACATCCTCACCGACCTTCGGCCACCTCCCACCAGTATCGAGCGCATCGAGGTGGCAACCTACCGTTTCGCCGCGAACATGCGCGAGTCCGACCCGGTTAACTATTTCGCGGCCAAGTACTCGTTGCCCCACGCGGCCGCCGCTCTGGTCCTGCGAGGCAACGCGGGGTATCACGCCTTCACCGAAGAAGTCGTTCGGGATCCCGCGATCGCGGCCTTCCGCCGGCGGGTCACGGTTCGCGAGGATCCAGACCTCAGTGCCCACGTGCCGCGACTCAAGCCGGCGCGAGTGACCGTCACCTTCACCGATGGCCGCCAGGTGACTCGGCTGCGCGAGAGCGCCCGCGGCGACTACCAGGATCCGTATCGAGAAGGCGAGGTCCGGTCAAAATTCCGGGAACTGGCGGGCCTGGTGCTCAGTCCAGCCGGGGTGGCGCGGCTCGAGGCCCTCGTCGATCGGCTCGATGACCTACCCCGGCTGGGAGACCTGGTTGAACCGCTGCGGGAGGATCGCGGGGCCTAGAGTGGGCCGAACGCGGGCGGAGGAACGCGGCGCTTCGAGGCGGCTTCATATGCCGAGGCGACCTTCAGGAGGACATCCTCCCTGCCCGGCTCGGCTCGGAACACCAACGAAAAAGGCAGCCCCGGCTCCGGAATGGTGGTCGACGTGTCCGAGGGGACCGGCACATAGCGTGTGCCGTCCGGACTGAGCGCGAAGAGCGGATCGTAGGCGGTCGTCACATAGCCAGCCGGGATCAGGACCTCCGTCAATCCCGCGTTCGGCCCGTAGAACGTCTCCAGCCGCAGATTGCCGGGCAGGCCCGGCTGGTAAGCGCCGCCGATCTTTCCCGGCGGAAACGGCGTGTGCAGGCGGACCAGCGCGTCCAGGTGGTTCTCGAGCAGGACCATCATGTCCACCCGGCGCAGCAATTCGCGCAGCATGATGCGCTCGTCGACGCCCTGACGCCGGCCGTGGGGATTGCGCGGGTCGCTCACCTCTTCCCAGTTCCTGAAGGCCGCGCGCCCATCGTCGCCCCAGAACTTGGATCGCGCGTTGAGCATGGGGAAATCGACGAGCGTCTCGGTGAATCCCCGCACCTTCCAGTCCGCGGCACGGCGGGTCAGGTATTGCGGGATGTGGAACCTGAACGCCATCGCGAGCTCCTGCTCCTGGATGGTCGCGATGTCGAGGTTCGCAGGCGGCGAGATCCGTCCTTCCGCCAGCTCGACGCAATAGTCGATCGGCTGCATGGTGCCCGTGCCGAAGATCTGACTGGGCATGAACTCGGTCGGCACGATCGCCGCCGCGAACTCCTTGAACAGGGGCCGCCCGTCCCGCCCGAGCCTGAACAACAGGTCGGGCATGATGAGGGGCACCAGCCGCGCGAGCGCTCGCCGGAAATCCGTCGTCATGCTCTCGACGTCGGGATCCCGCTTCCACAGGGGATCGGACGACTCCACGAGCGTCGCCCCCAGCCGGCCGCCGAGGATCGTCTTGATCTCTCTTGCAGCCGTGGTGACGATCGGCTCCTCGGCCTTCGAGCCCGGCGGGTACACCATGGACTCCCGGACGATGCCGAGGCGCATGCCCCTGAGCGCGCCCGGCGCCCCGGGCATCTTCGCGTGGCTCGCGTACGGCGTGCTCAACACCGACGAGCGCGGCACGGTCGTGTAGGGATCCCGCGGGTCGTAGTAGCCTTCGACGTTATCTTTGAGAGCATCGAGGACCTTGGCGCAATCCGCGATCGTGCGGCAGAGGATGCCGCTACGGTCGCAATAGATGTCCGCGCCGATGGCGCCGCCGTTGAATCCCAGCATCGACTTGTGAGGAAGAATGAGCGCCACCGCGTTGTGGTTGGCCGGTCCGCGACAGGACGCCCGCGTCTCCTCACCGAGGCTGGCCATTACCAGATTGGCGCTGACCGACACGCCCGACCCCGAGCTCGAGCCGAGCGAGGCCGAGCGTGTCGTGTCGTAGGGGTTCGCGGGATTGCCGCCCCAGGTGCTGCGCTGGTAGCCCAGCGTCGATGGGAGCACCTTGTCCGGCACGTGGCGGCCGCCTGGATTGCCCGCCCGCCCGTTGTATTCCGTGTTGACGGCCTTGGCGAAGATGATCGCGCCCTTGTTGCGGAGCTGCTCGACCAGCACGTGATCGCGCGCGGGGAAGTCGATGTCATAGCGCGCGTCGCCCCCGGCGGTCGTTCGCATGTCCTTCGTGTCGAACGGATCTTTGAAGGAGAACACGACGCCATGCATCGGCATCTGCTCGAGATCGGGATTGCGCCCATACATTGCGTCGAGCTCTGCCGCGCGCTCGAGGGCGTCCGGCAGCCTGCGGAACATCTCGCACACGGCAGGCGCGCCGGGGGGAAGCGGCCCCGCAGATGGGTGCCGGTCGAAGTCGCCCCGGCAGGTGACCGAACGTTCACCCCGAATGTTGAGGGTGGCGAGCGCATTCACCTGCCCGGCATCCGGCTTGCCGACGATCATCCCGAACTGCTGCTGGATGTCAGGATCGGACGCCGTCGCCTCCATGCGGCCGTATTCGAGGGCCGGCCCCTTGTACTTGTCGAGATTCGGCAGGACAGTGGAGGCCTTGACGGTTTCCGTGGGAAAGCGAAGCGGCGCCTTCGCGCGCACGGCGCCCATCACCTCGCGGACCGGGGCCCCGTCGTCCGTGACAAGCACGCTGGCCACTCCGTTGTAGGCGCGCACCCGAGCGATGTAGTGCTGAACGACCGCGACGCAGGTCGTCTGTCCCGACTGGATTGCTCCGTGCACCTCCTCGATCGTCGCCTCGTCCAGACGAAACGGCTTGTCCTGTGCGCCGGGCTCTGCTGTCACGACAGTCGCCCCCCTGTATCAGCTCTCTGATGAGATGAGCAAGCTCGCATCGTGCGGGTCCAGAGCGAAGAATAGTGTAGAGGCGGCCCGGAGGCCAGAGGAGGTTCATGACCTTCTATGGCACGCCGGCGACGGGGCCGAGGACCTGAAGCTCAAATGAGGCGGTCCGGAACCGGGAGACGAGACTCCTAAAGCAGTCGACGCGCGCCGATCCAGCGGCGCCGGAACCACTCCTCGTCGAGGCGCGAGACCATGACGACATTGCCGGGCTTCGTGGCGT
>WNFC01009467.1_pt1 | contig 10928 bp, 12 predicted proteins | sample 5400541 | NCBI WGS metagenome assembly WNFC01 (sample SAMN13153342, study PRJNA577476) | soil metagenome | isolation source: 120 cm saprolite under Douglas fir tree site 2 hole 2 replicate 1 | place: USA:California | collected 2015-04-18
CAGCACTTCAGACGTAAAGGGGGAGTAGAGCAGAGTCAAGATGAAGACTCAGGGTTGTGAAGAGGGAGGGGGTCGCCACACAGGCTTAACCGAAGGTTAGAGCAAAAGTGTTAGTTAGACACAAAAGACTCTACTTAGGTAGTACAGGAGAGACTTGTACGCTATTTAAGCTACCGGAGCCCAGCGTAGGTAAGCGAGATAAGGAGGCAACGAGGCTGAGTCGCGAGACAATAGGAAGTCCAGAACGATAGCATACAAGCTAGCTATGATCTGGCTGATAGGTACACGAGGCGAGGGGAACAATAAGCTGTGATAACAAGGTGATCACCTGCTGACCCAAAGCGCAGGGACTGGGAGTGATTGGACGATAGCTACATACGTGGGGGCTTAACTGGGGGAAAGGAACCGGAACCGGGGCAGAAGCATGAGTCATGGATAAAGCAGGTGTCATGGGGCTCGCACCGCCATTCAGAAGTACAGTCACACGGGCAATAAGAGATAGGGGAGGTATCGGTACAACGCGCCTCATTCCAGATGAGGCGCCTTCGGTGCATCTCGGCCACCAAGTCCCAAGACCACTGCATGTACCACGGAAGCAGTTCGGCCGCTTGCTCAGGCGGTAACAGCTGCAGTCTCCATGTGGTGCTTATGGTCCTCCCCACAACAAAGCGAACTTGACAAATTGCCCAGGTCACCTCCTGCTTGGAGGGATTACGAAGATAAAAGGCCTGCAGGGTATGATGATCAACAGGTAGGCTATGATAACTAGAGAGGTCCTGACCCTTATTAGGATTGTTGCAGGGATGACTGCAAGGACAATCACTGTTGTGATGAAAAGGAAGTACAGTACGATGACAGGGCTTCCAGACACAATGGGAATGGTGGGTGGCATTAAAGGTGGGTGTCAAGCGGTCATGGTCCACAGGCCCCACAAAATGAAAGGGATGGGATGGGCGACTGATCCCCTCAATGGATGAGGCCTTGATGAGGTCTCTTGCTTTTATCAGCTTCCCTTGCTTGAGGGGAACTCTAGTGAGACAAATGGTGTGATTTTTTTCTGTTATATGTGGCTCGATTACTGACTGTTTCTATAGTACTAGTAGTTTTATATCCTAGTCCCTATTTACCTGATTATGCAACACAAGACAGAAAATACCTGTTATAGTATAACTGCACAAAACTCAACTGTTTCACCATTCCCCGTCCTACATTTGAAATTCAAGTTGACAGAATTAGCCAAGCAATTTCAAAGTGCCCTGCTGAGTTTCGCTGCGCATTGTAAATCCTGTCTTTTCTTCTTTCTCTAACATGGCTGATGCCCCTCCTGTGTCCTCCAGAACCTGGGAATGCCAAAGCAATGCCTCTACCGTGCTCAAGAATGATATTGATGGGGCAGTTGACGATTTTATGATGGCGCTTAACAGCATTGCAGTGAAGCACACACAGTAAGTCTATTTTGCTTCCGTATTGTGCCAGCCTGACGTGGTGTCTTATAATGCAGATCCCAAGCATGTGTGCAGGGCCTTGCTGGCATCGGACACTTTAAGAAGGCTACACAGGGTGCCACACTAGTATACGCAGTCTTCTGTGGTACAAAGCTCAACGAGCTGAACAAAGGTGCGCCCTCTATTACTGTCACCTTACTCATTTTTACAAAGACTATCCTTGTAGGAAAAGAAGATGGAAAGAAGATGACCCTTCCTGATCTTCTGATAACACAATTGGGCAATCTTCGAACACAATACAAGGCTCTCTTGCCTGATGAGAGGGACGTGCTCATCATCAAGCATCTCTAAGAAAAAGAGAATGAGAAAGTGCCAAAGAGGGCCTCGCACACCACCGTTGCAAAGGCAGTCTACTCACAAATGCAACTTGTCTCAGCTACAGTATATGTTTGCATTACTTCCTCGACATGTTTCTGACCTATCTCTAGTGCTTGGACCTTAATCGGCAGTTTGGGACTGAATCCTTAGTCCTTTTTGGCCACGGCGCTGTCAGTGATAACTATCATAATTGCTCTTTTGCAACAGAAGGTGCTTCAAGGTGGCTGGAAAACGTGGAGATTAAGCACACCACTCCAGACTTTGCTGCCCAGCAGATGGAAGGATTTGTAATATTGGGCTGCTATATGTGTGTCCAGAAAAAAAAGAGTGGTGTGTACTATATTCCGATCGCTTGCAGCAGCCTCTAACCCATGATGCGACAGTAGGCAACGTAAAGGGTGACCAAAGACAAAACTGAGAAGCCTGCCGGAAGACAATCCAGAAGGGTCTTGGTGCATTCATTTATCATATCTTTTAGAGCACAGGCTGATTTCCTGCTTTAGAGCATCTCCTCACTGTCAAGCATCTTCCACGCACCAAGATTCAGATGAATTATCTCAATTATGAATAACAAATTGTTGAGAAATATGGTGTCAAGCTTACTGGCTGGCCCATACACAGCCCCATCCACAACCCTGGTGATCTGAGCAGCAATGATACTGCCATCCTCAAGGATGCCTTAGATTATGGCAGGTGTCACGCTCCTATCCCTTAAATCAAACTCAAAACTCTTTCCTTCTTTTCTTATCTAATCTTTGAATCTGATCTCTGATCAATAGCTTCGCCTTTTTCTTATCTTATCTATGATCTCTGATTGATGGCCACACATTTGATCAACTGATTGATGGCTACCTATTAAACCAGCTTTGATTGATGGCAACCATTTTACTTATCTTTTCCCTTATTTCATATTCTATAAAAGTCCCCATCAAACACTGTCTAGGGTACCTAGCTAGTAGTATAAAAGGCCTGTAATTTTAACAGTTAAGCCTTAAGCTTGACTTGATCTGCAAATCACAGCCATTCTCATCTTATCTTATCTTTAAAAACCTTGCTTAGTGTCAGCTAAACCTCTGACACTGTCTTCACTCTCAGCTATCCTCTTAAAGCTCTATAGCTCTGATATTCATTTGACCATTTATTGTAACAACATTGTAGGGACTGTGCCTTCTTTGAGACAGTTTGCAACCCTTGCTGTGTCACAAACCCTGATTAGACATCAGGTAATCAAGAATTACCTTATTTGAGAGTATCCAGTCCGACAATATGTGCAACGTTCAGCTTAGTCAGCTCTCGTGTGTGCAACCTCTCTGAAGGCCCGCTGTGGCCTTGACAGCAGGTGTAAGTGGAGGCAACTTATACTAGGGGAGATGTTAGCCTGGAAGGACAGCAACAAGCAACAGGAAGCAAATGGTGAAACAGTCTATGGGCCACCTCGGAAACCATGTGGTCAGAAAGCACATGTCATTGACAGCGAAATGCAGGTAGATGATTATGTCATCAACGAGAACACTGCCTAGGCCATTAGCAGCCATAGTGTGCACCCCTTATCATATAGGGCTGGAGGGGCACAATAATTATACCCATTTCAAACTTGTCGCTCATATCATTTCCATATTGTTAAATATAATAAAACATTTTTGATTGAACTGAAAGAACTGAAAGAATAACATTATATACAAGATTTGTCAATTAAGAGATGAATGGCTGAGGTCTTAGTAAGAACCTTTGCAGAGATATTAAGGAGAAGATGCATCCTGACACTACTAACACAGGAGAGAATTGAGACAATATGGAACATCATGCATGATGGGCTGATCATTGTTAGCTTTCTACTGTCCCACTGGAGAAGGATTTCTCTTGTCCTTAATGATCCCCAACTTCGTGTGCCTTGACAGATATGTATTGATGTATTGATGTAGTTACATTGCATCACCTGTTGAGAGTCATCTGAATGTAATCTACATCTACACCAATCAGAGTATACAGTTAGCAACTAATTTCATAATGGCTCCTCTTTATTGTAGTAGATTTGTCAATTAGGTGCCTTATAGTATTGAGAAAATGTGTTGCATGTTAGCATGGAAGGTTTTGGATCTGACACACACCAGACAGGTGTCTCGGTGCTTGGTGCACAGCGCGTCTTGGTTGGTGGGCAGTGACATGTACTGGCAAGATATATGCTGCTTTTCATCGAAGTTTATCACTCATGATGGCACAAAAACTCAATCTTCTCATTGTTCACCTTCTCTAATGGTGCCATTGATAGATCCAGTTTAGCCTCAGTAAATGACAATGGGTCGTGCAACATTAAGCTCTGTACCCAAGCATGGCTGGAATTTTACATTTCATAAATTTCATAAATTTGTTTGCTTGTCTACTTTGTTCCTCCACCTTGTCCCTGACTCCCTCCATGCTTGTACTTTCATGCCCACCATGCCTGCCCACTTCTTTCAAATTTGTAAAAGGTCTCCAAAATCAAGAGTGTATTCTAGCTTGCAACTTGGAGGAAAGGACCAGAAGGTGAATGTTACGGTGTTGCTCCTTCTAGGATGACACTCAAGTGGAAGACATCAGTGAACTGTAACAATGGTCGTGTAGTGCCTGGATTGGTTCCCAGTAGAGTTCTTAAGGGAGAAGGTAGGAGAGACTGGGAGTGGTCACCACATAGGCTTATCTGAAGGTTAGAGCAAAAGTGTTGGATAGACACAAAAGACTCTACTTAGGTAGTACAGACAGAAACTCATACACTATTTAAGCTACCTGTAGCGAGCGTATGTAAGCATGATAAGCTGGAACAATGATGCACCATAAGACAATAAGAAGTCCGAGAACAATAGTGTACAAGCTAGCTATGATCCGGACAATAAGGACACGAGGTACAATGAGAACAATAAGATGATACAATAATGGTCACCTGCTGGCCCAAAGTGCAGGGATTGGGAGTGATTGGACAATAACTACGAATGGGAAGGTTTAACTGGGGGAAAGGCACTGGAGCCAGGACAGAAGCATGAGTCATGGATAAAACAGGCATTATGTGGTTCACACCGCCAATCAGAGTCACAACTGCACTCTCAAGACAAGGAAAGGGAATTGGCATGACATGCCTTGTTTCAGACAAGGCATCTGCAGTGCATCTTGGCTGCCAGATTACAAGACCACTGCATGTACCATGAAAGCAGTTCAGCCACTTGCTTAGGCGGTAACAGTGAAGGTTCTGAAGGCTTTACAAGTTGGCGAGTGAAAGAAACAAGTCGAGGAGAGGAGGAAGCAAGAAGAGCTCCGTAAGACTTTTCTTATTACTAGAGAACATACTATTGATCTCTTAACAGGTCTAACTGCACTCATGCGCCAAAAAATCACAGAAGTGGGTATAACCACAAACCAGGAACCAGATACAATTGACTGGGAGGTTGTCCCCAATGCTTTCAGCTACAATGATCCAATGGGTTTAGAGTCGCATTTTGATGGTTGGGAGGACCTCTTCGAGGATGACCTGAGTGCTGAGGGGCAAACGGGTGGTCAGAGGGTTGTGCAGCATGCAAGACTGTAAGAGATTATAATGTGCGTCTCATCTTTTTTTCCCTGCCATCATGTATCTCTGATCACACTATAGGGCTTTTGGTGGCAGAAAAAAAAGCTTTGATCCAATCCATTCATGACTCTTATGCCACCACGCTGCAGAGAGAGAGTGGAATGCTGTTGTGCCACTTCTCGTCAATCCATATCTTGAATGGAAGTACAGCTATGCCACTTCCCATCTCGAGATTGAATCTGACATCATTTGGTCAATACCAGTGCTGGGATACAAAGGTTTGGATGATTAAGTCTCTGTGTCCTATTGCTGATCAAATTCTAGCTGGTAGCTTGGAGACTATAGCCATGCGGCAGCGCAAGAATGAGGATGCCCACATCACACTCATGCACAGTGGCCTTATTGTGGGGACTCCAGTCCGCCCTAAATTTGCATTTTCTATTATGCTCCTTGAATTCTTCTACCACCTTCGCCGCCAACAGCCAAGCATTGGCATCCAGGGCTTTGTGAAGGCTTTATGTGCCCTCCAGCAGGTACATTTTTCCCTATCAATGCACCCCCAAATGACTAACCATTTGTATTGCTAGGTCAGATACAGCCATTCCATGGAACAACTCTTTTCACAAGCATTTGACAACTTCTCCGATGTGCAGCACAGACTACAAAGGAGGGTTAATACTGTGCTTGGCCATGATGTCCTTAACTGGGACATGAAGAATGGTTGCCCTGCATGCACGTTTGAGGTCAGCTCTCCCTGAAAAACACATTTCAGTGTGTTCATTTCCTCTCAGCAACCAGACGAGGAACACTTAGTTCCCACATGCATGCATGCCATTGATGGCTGCGACTCTCAAAAGCATGACAAGATGGCAGGAATGTGCGATAAGTGCATATTTGACAGCAAATACTTCCTCTCCTGTAGCTTTGTGGATGGTTTTAAGGATGAAGTGAGGTCACATGCCACTGCACAGAAGGCAGACAAGACTCTTGTGAATGATGTGGAGCTTGAAGATGGTTTTGCATTTCCGGAGGGTGAGCGAGACGACTGCTGTGGCAGTAACTGGAAGGCAGGGACCTTAAAAGAGCTCCTGCCAGCTTCGAAGGCAGCATTTGAGCAGACAGGTGTCTTCACCTGCCTATGCCAGCATGGGATTGTTGAATTTGTGATGGAGTTTGTGCAGTCTGATGAAAGGTATGTGTTATTCTTTCATGACCTCTCTTTACTTGTGCTGACCCTTATTATGCAGGGCCAAGCATGCCCTTGCTGCAGTTGCGAAAATCCTAGAAGTGTTCAGGGAGGATCAAGGTCTTAGGTATGACATCAACTGCATCCTCAACATCACACTTGGCAAAAGTTCTCTGAGAGATGAAGTGGCCAAGAAACACCTTCAGTGTGTCGTCGATGCATTCTACTGTTGGGCCCACAAACGTTCCTGTCAACTGAAATACCACCCATTATACTGATCTGGCTTTGGGCTTGAAGACCTCTCAACTTGTGAGAGGTTCTTCTCAAGTCTCAATGGAACAGTGCAGAACATTCGACACTCATCCAGCTTTCACTAGATGCAGTCAATTGATCTATATGTTCAGCAGATGAATGAGGATCGATATGCGTCACTTGGTATTTCTATTCCAGCATCTTGTGCCATGTTGCTCATGCTGACAGTTCTGCAGGCAACTTTTTACTACAGAACTACAAGCAGGCCCTTGATACCCAAGTAAATCTTGGCCAAGAACTGCAGACATTTAAGGCATCGACAGGATTTACCGCGGCGGACTTCCTCTGCTGGCACCAAGAGAAGACCACATTCCTCTCCATTGCAAAGTGGAAAGAACCTGATGGCACCACTTTGAAGGTATCATATGTGGATGCCCTGCAGAAGCTTTTTACACTTGAGTATGGTGTTCAATTTATACCTCACTATGCAATCTCATCTTCTGCCTAGAGAGAAGCACAGCAATCTCAGAAAGAAGATTGATGAGCTTGGCCCTTTCCAGATTATCACACAGGATAACTTTGCTTCCGATATTGTCGACAACTCCAACAACAAGCGTGAAATGCTTGGCCAGGAGCTGCGACACAGTGACGTGCAGATAGGGTGTGCAGCACAACTTGTCAATGATTTTGAGCAGATGCTGGATATCAAGACACAGTGGCAACAAGAGGATGCCGAGTATGTGAAGATACTCAAGTATGTCAATAACAAAAAGTTTGTCTGCAATGTCGAGGAGCTACAGGGGCTTGTCGTGAGCAGGTTGATGGAGTTGGACAAGATGAACTTGGCCAGCTCAGGTACATGATTAGTTTCTGTGTGAGACTTCCCTAATGTTTCTCCTAGGGTATAAATTGCGCAAGCACATCACACATGCACTCTCTCGCTGCTGTGTGGCAATTTGTAATGCAATCGACTGCTACAATCAACTCACACCCCTTCAAAAGCTGCCCCGCCCCCACCTCATATACTCCAAAGTCATCAATTACTGCACCTTCTCTGAGTTCGAAATCCTGAAGCACTCAGACCATGACATCCTCTCCAAAGATTGGGCTATCCTTGCCAACCAACAGGCAGCAAACAAATTTTTCAAAATCAAGCGTGCCAAAGAGGAGGTCCATCGCTGCAATGTTGAGGTTGCCCACCTGCAGGCTTGGGTTGATGCAGAGGACATGGTGATGTCCAGGGCTGCTGCTGCACATGAAGGCAGTGATCCTGCCTTTGCTACACACCTGAAGGTCTTACAAATGCAGCGCCACCATGTGAATGAACACCTTTGCTCACGCCTTGATCAAATCTATAAACTTCCCAGCTTTAGTGGCCATTGTCCTCCTGTTGCCGCCTCTTCCACTTCACCTGCCCCATTAGCCGTCCTAGAAGCAGCCCCAGCAACTGGGGTAGAAGATTGCGTTGATGGTAACCACACCAACGATGAGGATGAGCTCCATGACAAAGAGGATGAGGACAAGGTGCTATGGTTGATGGACATGCTTACAAAGATCATATTATAAACTTTGAGGATTCTTTTTTTGTTTAAACTTTCATATTTCACATTTCTTATGCTCCCTTGAGTCTTTTTCAAAACTGAAAGCAGCAATGAAAAGTCCTTTAATATAATGTGACAAAATGTAATGTGATGAGGCGACTCACGTGAGTCACGATGAGCACAAGACAGGCCAAGCACACTGCACCATGCCCAAGTACGGTATCACAAGGATCGCAACTTTATTGTTTCTCACATCTGCCTTGCAACTTCTTCACCGTCTCTAACCTCTGCCTCTTCGCGCATTGCATCCAGTCACTCACTCACTCTCACCTCCACATCTTGACCCACACTCTTTTTCTTTATCCACACCCAACCTCAACAGCGCGACATGCATTTCATCAACTTTAAACCGTTTTCGCCACTCCTCGTGTGTGTGGCCACCTTTTACCTTGCCCTGTGGGTGGTAAGTTACCTTTTCTTGAATCTGGAAATAATTCATTACTGATTCCTACAATAAGTACAATAAGCTGCAACTGATCAGCAGCATTGTCGACATCAATGTCAATCTGAAGTTTGGTGTCGCCCAGTGTAACAACAGGGTTTGAGGCCATTTGTCGGGGAGTCGAGGGAATGTATTTACTGGGGAGAAATAGATTTAGAACATTCTTGGGACTATTACACTTTTTTTTCACTTTTGCTTACTCCTTCGTGTTATACAGTCCTCGACTGTTACTGCCTCAGCATGTGGACGAACTGCTTTATGACCCAGACCGCTGTTCGTGCAGTTTGGAGTGGCGTTGTATCCCCCACGATGCATGTTTCATCCATGACTCTTGTTTCTGCGAAGGCTCAGGCAGCTTTCCCCCTGTAAAACCCCAGCGCCCATCTTGGGCCCAGTTCTCGTACAATTGGTATTGTAAGTTAGCCACTTCTCTGTCTCTACACCCCCATTCCCCGCTCCCTCGCTTTGGGTCAGAGGTTGAGCCCGACGTTATGTTCTTCGGCCTATCCGATCCCCGTTCCTAGCCTTATCATGCCGGACCTTACCCGGCTGCTTATTGTCTCGGTACTTACCCAGCCCCTTGTAGGCGACGGTTATTGTTTGTACCTTCTCCTTGTTTCAGATACGTTTCATGTCTCTATTGTTCTCCTGGTCGCTATTGTCTTCCGGTATGTTGATACGTCGCTGTTATTGTCTTGCACTCTCTGAAGCGCGGATTGAACTTGCTTATTGTTCTCATTTCTGACTTGACTACGATAGTGCCTAGCTTGTATGGTACTATAAGTAGTCCTTGTAGTTCTATGGGACTCTCTAAGTAGAGTCTCCTGTTAATCTAACGGGTTTGCTCTCGCTCCTAAAGGCTTGCGGTGTGATCACCTTAAGCGTATACTTCTAGGAGTTTCCCCTCACTCTCCTGCTCATCTCAAAGGCAATCGACTTGTGCATTATACGAGTTGCTCTATCGCACGTGACTTACGCGACTTAGTGGGTTGCCGTCTCAGCAGTAACATCGACGCTCTGCTTGAGTTCCCTGCTTCTTAAGGCTATTCTTGCAAAGCCACGTTGACACCACCCCCAGTCTTTTATTCAAGATGCCGACTTGCTCAAAGTCCAACCCTCGCATGGCAAATATCTCTTGTCGCTGAGCTAAATGAACTCGCATCAAACACGACCCCACTCAGTGAGGCTGCCACCTTTATCAATTGCTGGACAATGGTACAACCCCTCTCAAATATGTATATCTTGTAGCTATTGCCAGTCCTCTTACTTTTAGGGTGTCAACTACTGATGTTTCCGCCATTCACCTAAGACATGCTGCGGCGAACACAGGACTGGCCAATGGTCCAAACACCAAGCCCACCAAGATGCGTCACCTCTGCAAGAGCATACAGAAGGCAGTTCAGGATACTGCCTGCCGCCTCCTCACCATTGGCACCAGTGGACCTTCGCCATCCGGTTCTACTCCCATCCCTGAGGGCTTCTTCTGCATCCAAATCACTCATCATAAGCTCAGCTATCACTTTCATGCTCACCACGTGTGCTTGCATGCCGACTTGTTCAAGTCCAACCCTCGCACAGCAAGTATCTCTCGTTGCTGAGCGTACGATTCATGGGACCAAAACATGGACAATCTCATCCATAACATGTTTCTTTTTTCATTACATTCATGTTCTATTACTTAATACAATTCCAATAATATATGTTTGTTGTACATTATATGGGGGAAAGGCACAAGCATGTGCTTGCTGTTGGAGACAACAAGCTTGATGTGAGACACGACGCAACAACGACGCATCGTCAGAGGTTGCCAAGGGAAGGGCACATGCAGGAATGCCCAGGGTATACTCATGTAGATGGGCAAGCAGGGTGACCTGGCAAGCCAGCTCTGGTCCACCAGCATTTCTGGGGAGTGCAGGAACAAAAACATGACATAATAATATTTTCATGTACCAGCACTTCAGGGGACTGTGGGAACAAAAACATAACATAATCACAATTTTGTGTTTATATTTGAATTCTACTCATTTATGCAAATTCAATGATATATATATGTTATATAATATATAGAGATTATTTAGTAACATAC
>WNFC01009813.1_pt1 | contig 10928 bp, 7 predicted proteins | sample 5400541 | NCBI WGS metagenome assembly WNFC01 (sample SAMN13153342, study PRJNA577476) | soil metagenome | isolation source: 120 cm saprolite under Douglas fir tree site 2 hole 2 replicate 1 | place: USA:California | collected 2015-04-18
CGGCGACGGTGACGACGCCGCGCCGGCGCCCGAGCTCGGCGACCATGGCGAGGTCGACCAGCTTCAGCATCGGGTTCGACGGCGTCTCGACCCAGATCATGCGCGTCTCCGGCCGGATCGCCGCTTCGAGCGCGGCGCGATCGCGCATATCGACGTAATCGGCGGAGAGCCCTGCCGAGCGCTGGCGCACGCGGCTGAACAGGCGGTATGTCCCGCCATAGAGATCGTCGGAGGCGACGACGTGGGCACCCTGATCGAGGAGCTCGAGCAGCGTCGCCGTCGCCGCCATGCCCGAGGCAAAGGCGTAGCCCCGCGTGCCGCTCTCGAGATCGGCGATGCAGCGCTCATAGGCCATGCGCGTCGGGTTCTGCGTGCGCGAGTACTCGTAGCCCTTGTGCACGCCGGGGCTCGACTGGACATAGGTCGAGGTGGCGTAGATCGGCATCATGACATCATGATGGCGCCGGTGGTCGGGTCCGGCGCCTGGCCGGCATGGATGCCGCGCGTCGCGAAGCCGCGGCGGTTGCTCTGCTTCTGGGCCATGCGGAGGGTTCCTTGCGCGTCAGCGCATGCGGCGGCGCAGATGGTTGATGAAGTCGATGCGGGTGACGAGGCCGACGAACCTGCCGTCCTTCTCGAGCACGGCGACATGGTCCTTGGCGAAGATCGGCAGCAGGGCGGCGAGCGGCGCGTCGGGAGCGATGGTCTCGACCTTGCTCACCATGGCGCGGCGCACCGGCTCGGCAAAGGCCGTCGGGTCGGCGTTGGTGGCGACCAGCAGATCCGATTCGTCGATGATGCCGACGAGCCGTTCGTCCTCGAGCACCGGGAGCTGCGACACCTCGTAGAGCTTCATGCGGCGGTGGACGGTGGCGAGCGTGTCCTCGGGCGTCACGGTGACGACGCTGCCCTCGGCGTGGCGGCGGGCGATGAGGTCGGTCAAATCGCCCTGCTCGGCGCGGTCGAGCAGCCCCTGATCGAACATCCAGAAGTCGTTGTACATCTTCGACAGGTACTTGTTGCCGCTGTCGCAGACGAAGGTGACGACACGCTTCGGCTTGGTCTGCGCGCGGCAATAGCGCAGCGCCGCGGCGAGCAGCGTGCCGCTGGAGGAGCCGCCGAGGATCCCTTCGCGGCGCAGCAGCTCGCGCGCCGCGGCGAAGCTGTCGCGGTCGCTGATCGAATAGGCGGTCCGCACATGCTCGAGCTCGCAAACGGGCGGGATGAAATCCTCGCCGATGCCCTCGATGAGCCAGGATCCCGCCGCCACGGTGCGGCCGGTATTGACCAGCGGCGCCAGGATGGAGCCTTCGGGATCGGCCAGCACCATCTCGACCTGGGGTGCGACCCGCGCGAAGAAGCGCGCGAGGCCCGTGAGCGTCCCGCCCGAGCCGACACCGACGACGACGGCGTCGAGCTGATGCGTCGTCTGCTGCCAGATCTCAGGCGCCGTGGTGGTTTCGTGCGCCAGCGGATTGGCGGGATTGGCGAACTGGTTGACGTAGAACGCGCCCATCTCGCGTGCCAGCCGCTCCGCCATGTCCTGGTAGTAATCCGGGTGTCCCTTGCCGACATCCGAGCGCGTGATCCGAACCTCGGCGCCCAAGGCTTTGAGATGCAATACCTTCTCTTGGCTCATCTTGTCGGGGATGACGAGGATGAGGCGGTAGCCTTTTTGCGCCGCGACCAGCGCCAGCCCGAGGCCGGTATTGCCGGCGGTCGCCTCGATCAGCGTGCCGCCCGGGCCGATCTTGCCGTCGCGCTCGGCCGCCTCGATGAGCGACAGGCCGATGCGGTCCTTGATCGATCCGGCGGGGTTCTGGTTCTCGAGCTTGGCGAAGAGGCGGCACGGGCCGGTGTCGAAGCGGGTCAGCTCGACCAGCGGCGTGTTGCCGATCGAGTCGAGCACGTTGCGGTGGACGACCATGGCGCCTCCCGCGGCGCGGCGTGCGCGCCGCCATGCCCCTTCCTACGCCGGGGCGCCGGGGGCGGCAAGGCGCAAGCTATGCGTTCCTCCCATAAGACAGGGCACGCTGGGCGGCCGGCCGCTCGATCAGCTGCTCGTAGACCTCGACATAGTCCCGCACCATGCGCGCGATCGAGAAGCGCCGCAGGAAACTGGCGCGGACGGTGCGGCGGTCGAGCTGGTCGATGCGCCCGAGCGCGGCGACGGCGCCGGCCACGTCGTCGACGATGAAGCCGGTGACGCCCTCGTCGACCACTTCGGGAACCGAGCCGCGGCGGAACGCGATGACCGGCGCGCCGCAGGCCATCGCCTCGATCATCGCCAGGCCGAAGGGCTCGGGCCAGTCGATCGGGAAGAGCAGGGCCTTGGCGCCGGCCAGCAGCTCGCTCTTCTCGGCATCGTCGAGCTCGCCCAGGAAATCGACGCCCGGCAGCGCCAGCAGCGGGCGGATGGTGGTGTCGAAATAGGCCTGGTCGACCTGGTCGACCTTGGCCGCGATCTTGATCGGCAGCCCGGCGCGCCGGGCGATCTCGATGGCGAGGTCGGGCCGCTTCTCCGGCGAGATGCGGCCGAGGAACACCAGATAGTCGCCGCCGGCGCGCGGGGCGATGCCGCGATCGGGAATGCCGTGGTAGATGGTGCCGACCCAATTGGCTTCGGGCACGGGCACGCGCTGCGCGTTGGAGATCGATACCAGCGGGAAGGAGCTGTGGGCGCGCAGCCGCGCCTGCACCTCGGGGATGTTGAGCCGCCCGTGCAAGGTGGTGAGGCAGGGCGCATCGGCCTGGGTGAAGAACGGGAACTCGAACCAGCCGGTGTGGAAATGGATGATGTCGTAATGCGCCGACGCCGCACGCACCTCGGCCATGACATGGCGGTAGATGAGCTCGAGGTCGGGATGCCCCGGCAATTCGCGCAGCGGGCGCGGATAGGAGACGCAAAGCCGCGCGGCGCTCAGCGAGCCGCCCGACGCATAGAGCGTCACCTCATGGCCCTGCTCGACGAGCGCTTCGGTCAGGTACGAGACGATGCGCTCGGTGCCGCCATATTTTCGCGGTGGAACGCTTTCTCCCAAAGGCGCAACCTGCGCAATCCGCATATTTGCTATCTCCTCGCTGAGTTCACCGCCGCTTTCGGCGCTGCCGCATGGTCGGGCGGCGGCAGACGCGACCACCATTCTTCGGTCATGGCGTCACGGGCGGATTCGTCGGTCTGTGCCTGCCATAACCGTGCGAAGGTGCCGCGGCGGTGGCGCAGTTGCGCGGGCGGGCCGTCCTCGATGATGCGGCCTTCGTCGATCACGATGACGCGGTCGAAGGCGGCGATGGTCGACAGGCGGTGCGCCACGGCGAGGATGGTGCGGCCGCGCATCAGCTCGGACAGCGCTTGCTGGACGGCGACCTCCGACTCCGTGTCCAAGGCCGAAGTCGCCTCGTCGAGCAGGATGATCGGCGCGTCCGCGAGCAGCGCGCGCGCGATGGCGACGCGCTGCTTCTGCCCGACCGAAAGGCGCACGCCGCGCTCGCCGACCAGCGTCGCGTAGCCTTCGGGCAGGCGCGCGATGAAATCCTCGCAGCGCGCGGCGCGGGCGGCGGCCATGACTTCCGCGTCGGTCGCGTCGGGGCGCCCGTAGCGGATGTTCTCGAGAATAGAGCGGTGGAAGAGCGAGATGTCCTGCGGCACGAGGGCGATGGCGCGACGCAGGCTGTCCTGGCGCAGCGCCGCGATGTCCTGGCCGTCGATCAGAATCCGCCCGCTTCTCGTCGGATAGAGCCGCTGCAGCAGGGCGAGAAGGGTGCTCTTGCCGGCGCCGGACGGTCCGACCACGCCGACGCTCTGCCCGGCGGTGATGCGCAGGCTGACGCCGTCGAGCGTGACGTGGCCGTGCTCGTGGCCGAACGAGACGTTGTCGAACACGATCATGCCGCCGTTGCAGCGGAAGCTCGTCGCCGCGCGATCGTCGGCCATGTCGTGCGGGACGGTGAGCGTCGCCACGGCTTCGGCGACGCGGCTCCAATGGTGGCTTACCTCCACCAGCGCCACGGCGAGGTCGCGCGACGCCTGGAGCAGCGCCAGCGCGAAGGAGCCGCACACCACGACGTCGCCGCTGGTGATCGTGCCGGCCGCCCAGAGCTTGACGGCCCAGGCGAGCACGGCGCCGCTGACCACCCATACGGCGATCGCATGGGCGAGGCGCAGGCGCTCGATGTAGATCAGCGCGCGGCGGTGCGCCTCGTTTTCGGCGGCAAGCGCTTGCTTGAGGCGCGCCGTCTCGCGCGCGCGGTTGGCAAAGACGCGGACGATGCTGTGATTGGTGACGGCGTCGACGATCTCGCCGCTGACCTCGGCGGCGCGCTCGGCAAAGGCGTGATTGAGCGGGCCGCCGCGCGCTGCGGCATAGGCAATGCCGAGCGCAATGGCTGCCGCCGCCACGGCGAGCGCGGCGGCGATCTCCCAGCGCACGGTGCCGAGGCCGATGACCGCGCCCAGCGTCGCCGCAGCCGCCGGCAACACGTTCCAGGTGAAGGTGTTCTCCAAGGTGAACACGCCGTTGGCTGCGGTCGAGACGCGGCCCGCCAGCGCGCCCGAGAAGCGCTCGTTGAAGTAGCGGTTGGATTGTCCGAGCAGATGGCTGAAGAGATCGAGGCGCAGCTCGGCGCCGATGGCGGGGAAGGCGCCGGCGCCGGCCCAGCCGGCGACGCGCCACAGCACATTGTCGGCGCCGACGCAGGCGGTGAAAATGAGGACGGCCTGCCACACGCCGGCGAGATGAGCGCGATCCTCGGTCATGGCGTCGACGATGAACTTCATCGAATAGCGTGCGGCGACCGATGCGGCGACGGCGCCGAGAATGGCGAGGATGACGAGGGCGTGCGCGATGCGGTGGCGCCACAGATAGCGCGCGATCAGGGCGATAGGCTTGCTCATCGACGCAACGTTATGCATCGCGTTCCACTGGGTTGGTGCGCGTTGGGCATGCGGGTATTTTATTTGAAGGCTCGGGGCGTGGCCGTGATCACCCCTCATCAACGGGTGACCCCTGGTTTTTTTTCCCTAGGCGCCGGATTCATTTGCGGTGAAGCGGCGCGCGTAACCGTGGCGCTCAGGCGCGGTTCGCGCGGGCCGCTGGCTGCGCCGCCGACATTCGCCTCAGCGGCGTCATCGAGCGCTCGGCGGTAGAGAAGTTGCCGAGCGTGTTCGCCGCCAATTCGCCTGGCGCGCCAATTCTTTGCTTTGCGCTGCGGCGTTTCGCCGCGGGCGCGACAGGCTAGTCGCTGCCGTCGAGGGCGGTGCTGGAGAGCTGCCGCGTCGGGAATCCTGCGGCGATCAAGGAACCGATGACCTCGCCGACATGGCCGGGGTTGCGCGTCTCGACCACGGCTTCAACCTCCGCGAGCTTCACCGACACGTCGTGGAACAAGCGGTGATGGTAGATCTCGACGATGTTGCCGCCCTTCTCGCCGATGATGCCGGCGATCTTCGCGAGGGCGCCGGGACTGTCGGTGATCTCGATCCGGAGCCGCACCAGCCGGCCGGCGCGCACCAGCCCGCGCTGCAGGATCGAGGCGAGCAGCCGCGCGTCGATGTTGCCGCCGGAGAGGACGAGGCCCACGCGCCGGCCGCGGAAGCGCTCGGCGTGGCGCAGCAGCGCGGCCAGCGGCGCGGCGCCGGCGCCCTCGACGACGATTTTCTCGATGTCGAGCAGTACGGCGACGGCGCGCTCGAGCGCAGGCTCGTCGGCCAGCAGAATGTCGTCGACCAGCGCGGCGATGATGGGTTGGGTGAGCCGGCCGGGCTCCTTGACGGCAATGCCCTCGGCGAGCGTCGGGCCGCCGATCGGCGCGGCGCCGCGGCCCAGCGCGTGCAGCATCGACGGATAGAGCGCGCATTGGACGCCGATGATCTCGATCGTCGGCTTGAGCGCCTTGGCCGCGGTCGCGATCCCCGCAATGAGGCCGCCGCCACCGATCGGCACGACGATGACGTCGAGCTCGGGACGGTCGGCCAGCAGCTCCAGCCCCGCCGTGCCCTGGCCGGCGATGACCAACGCATCGTCATAGGGATGGACCAGCGTCAGCCGTTCCGCCGCGGCGATCGCGGCGGCGGCGTGGCGCGCCTCGGTGAGGCCGGCACCGCGCAGCACGACACGCGCGCCATAAGCCTCGGTGCGCTCGACCTTCGTGAAAGGCGTCGCCTCCGGCATGACGATGGTCGCGGGAATGCCGAGGCGGCGTGCGTGGTAAGCGAGGCTCTGCGCGTGATTGCCGGCGGACATGGCGATGACGCCCGCCTTGCACTCCGCCGCATCGAGGCCCAGCAGCTTGGCGAGCGCGCCGCGCTCCTTGAACGAGCCGGTCGGATGCAGCGTCTCGAGCTTGAGCACGATCTCGGCGCCGGCAAGCTCGGTCAGCGCCGGCGCCGCGACGGCGGGCGTGTGCAGCACGGCACCGGCAATGGCGGCGGCGGCGGCCCTGATATCGGCGAGCGAGAGGGGCAGGTTCGGCGCGGGCGTGGTCATGGCGGCGCCAGCACGAGCGTATGGGCGGGCGCGGCTGTGCCGAGCGTCAAATAGGTGACGTCGCGCCAGGACTGCATCAGGTCGCGGTAATGCGGGGAGAGCGGGTTGCCCGACTGTCCCGGCGTGATCATGAAGCGGCTGGCGGCGATGTCCGAGAGATCGACGATCATGCGCAAGGTCGAGCCGTGGATGTCGGCATAGGGATCATCGGGGCTGGCGACCGGCGTGGCGCCGCGATTGACGGTGTCGTAGCCGCCATCGGCGGGGATGCCGAGCGCGATCAGGCCGCCGATCAGCGGCACCTTGGCCCACAACTGGTTCACGAATTGCGCCTCATGCGCGCGGCCCCACTGCCAGCCGTTGAGGTCGTCGCCGTAGCGCTGGCGCAGCTCGGCGAGCGCCTGCTCGAGCGCCGATGACAGCTGCGGCGCGCAGCTCGCGACACCTTCCGCGGGCTCCTCGCACCATTCCGGATGCTCGGTCAGGATCAGGCGGACGAATTCGGGATGCATGCCCCAGTAATCGTCGAAGGCGCTGCCAAGCTTGTCCGCGAGCACGGCGCGATTGAACGCGCGCAGCCATGCCGCGAAGAGCAGCGGCGCGGTCTGGTCGCGATCCATGCGCCGGTCCCACGATTTGAGCCGCTCGAGCGCCTCTGCCGCCTGCTTCGATGCCGGCCGGACCTGCTGCAGCATCAACGGCAGCAGGTCCTTCGCCATCGGCGACAGCGTATCCGCCTGGATCGCGGCCGAGGTCTCCGGCGACTGCCTGGGCGCGGCGTCGAGCAGATCGTTGATGCGTTGCGCGCGGTTGGGCAGGTCCCAGCCGCGGCCGAGGAAATAGGGGTAGCTCTCCGGCACGATCTTGTTGTTGGCGCTGACGATGCGGCCGCCCGGCGGGTCGAGCGCCTGCGGCAGCTCATCGAACGGGATGAAGCCGGTCCATTCGTAGTCGCCGCTCCAACCCGGGGCTGGCATCCAACCGTCGCCCTGGGCGCGGATCGGCACGCGCGCCGGGGCGATGAAGCCGATATGGCCGTCGACATCGGCATAGACGATGTTCTGCTGCGGTGCCACGAAGTCCTTGAGCGCGTCGCGGAACTCCTGCCAGTCGTCGGCGCGGTTCATCGCCCAGAGCGCGTTGGGCGAACGGTCGTCGTCCATGAGCCACGTCGCCTGCAGCGCCAGCACGGTTCCCGCCGCAGCGGCCCCTACGTAGCCGCCGCCGAGATCGGAGATCACCGGGCCGTGGCGCGTCGCGCGCACGGTGATGGCGACGGGTTCCGCGTCGCGGACGCGGATCTCCTCCTGGCGCGTGGCGAAGGGCTGCGGTCCCTCGGGCGTGAGGTAGCGTGTCGGGTCGTCGGGGTCGACGCGCTCGACGAAGAGATCCTCGACGTCGCCGCCGGTGGTGGTGAAGCCCCAGGCGATCTTCGCGTTGTGGCCGATGATGATGAAGGGACCGCCCGGCGCGGTCACGCCGTCGAGTCGAGCGCCGGGCGTCTCGATCCGCGCCAAATACCAGACGCTCGGCGCGCTAAAGCCGAGATGCGGGTCGTTGGCCAACAGCGGCTTGCCGGAAACCGAATGCATGCCGTCGACCACCCAGTTGTTCGAGGCGAAGGTGGGGCCGACCAGCCCCGGCAGGCTGGCGTAAATGGCGTCGAGCGGCAGGCCCTCGAGCGACGCGGAGGCGCCGCCCAAGGCCACCGGGGCGTCATGCGGGTAGGGCGGATAGAGTATCGCCAGCTCCTCGGGCGAGAGATGCTGCGCGAGCCGCGCATGCAGCAGCTCGCTGCGGAAATTGCCGGCGAGCTGCAGATCCATGAGCTTGCCCCAGACCAGCGTGTCGGCCGGCCGCCACGGCTCGGGCGCCGCGCGCAGCAGCTGGTATTCGGGCGGCAGCGCACCTTGGCGGCGCGCCAGATAGGCGTTGACGCCGGCGGCGTAGGCGTCGAGCGCCGCGCGCAGTTCGGGCGTAAGCAACGCATATTGCTGCTCGGCGGCGCGATAGAGGCCGAGCGTGCGGGTGAAGCGGTCCGCGCGCAGCGTGGCGGCGCCGAACCATTCAGAGAGCCGCCCGGCGCCGTAGCGGCGCATCGTGTCCATCTGGAACAGGCGATCCTGGGCATGGACGAAGCCCAGCGCAAAAGCGGCGTCGCGATCGCTCGTCGCGGCGATGGTGGGAATGCCGTGCTCGTCGCGGGTGATGCGCGCCTCGGCGACAAGCCCGGGCAGGACGAGGCGGCCCTCCTCCTGGGGCAGCGACGAGCGCAGCCAGAGAAAACCGCCGAGCACGGCGACGACAGGCAGGAGCAGCAGGAGACGGAGCCTGAAGAATCGTCGCATCGCCCGCTATCCGCGCCCGGCTCAACCGAGATTGAGGATGATGGTCTTCTTCTGCGTGAAATGCTCCAGCATCGATTCGAGCGAGGCCTCCTTGCCGAGCCCGGACTGCTTGACGCCGCCATAGGACATGTTGGCCTGCACGACGAGGTTCTGGTTGACCTGGACGAGCCCGGCCTCGAGCCGCTGCGTGGCGTCGAGCGCGGTCTTCAAGTCGCGCGTCCAGATCGTCGCGGCGAGCCCGTAATCGCTGTCATTGGCCTGGCGGATCGCCTCCTCGTAATCCTTGAAGCGGATGACGCAGGTGACCGGGCCGAAGATCTCCTCGCGGCAGAGCTTGTTGTCGTTGGCGATGCCGGTAAAGATCACCGGCTGCACAAAATATCCCTGCGCCAGCTTCCGGTCGGCCGGCATGGAAGAGCAGCGCAGCGCCTTGGCGCCCGGCGTCTCCTCGCCGATCTTGATGTAGTTCTTCACCTTGTCGAATTGCTGCTTCGAGATGATCGCGCCGATATCGGTCGCCTCGTCCAAGGGGTCGCCCATCTTCATGGCGTCGACCTTGGCCTTGAGCTTCTGGATGAAAGCGTCGTGGAGCGCGTCCTGGACGAAGATGCGGCTCGCGGCGGTGCAGCTCTGGCCCTGGCGCGTGAAGCGCATGCCGATGACGGCGCCGTCCACCGCCTTGTCGATGTCGGCGTCGCCCATGACGATCATCGGGCTCTTGCCGCCGAGCTCGAGCGTCACCGGGATGAGCTTGTCGGACGCCATCCTGTAGACGAGCTTGCCGGTCTCGACCGAGCCGGTGAAGGTGACCTTGCCGACGCCCTTATGCGCGACCAGTGGCGCGCCGCAGCCGGGGCCGTCGCCGGAGAGGATGTTGAGGATGCCCGGCGGCAGCACCTGGTTCATGATCTGGCACGCCCGCAGCACCGCCAGCGGCGCCTCCTCGGCCGATTTCACCACGACCGCGTTGCCGGCGACGAGCGCCGGGGCGATCTTGAGCGCCATCAGCAGCAGCGGCACGTTCCAGGGAATGATCGCGCCGACGACGCCGATCGCCTCGCGCTGTGTGATGGTGAGCATGCCCGGCTTGAACGGCACGCTCTCGCCCTTGATCTCGGAGCCGAGCCCGCCATAGAAGATCAGCACGTCGGCGAAGACGCCGGCCTCGACCCGGCTCTCGGTGCGGATCGCCTTGCCGGTCTCGAGCGTGATCAGCCGCGCGATCTCCTCGACGTGGTCGTTGAGCAGCCGGCCGCAATCATAGACCAGGCGGCCGCGCTCGCGCGACGCCAGCTTCGCCCACGCCTTCTGCGCCTTGGCCGCGGCCTTGACGGCGATGTCGACATCGCCGGCGGCGCCCTCGGCGGCGTCAGCGACATGCTCCTGCGTCGCCGGGCTGATCACCGGGAAGGTGCGGCCGGTCGCCGCCGGCACCATGGCGCCGTCGATCAGCAGCTTGTTGGAGAGATCGCGCGCCAGCGCGCGTGGGTCGAGCACCGGCTGCAAACGGTTTTGAAGCATCGCGGTCGTCCTTCCAAAGAACCCGGTGGGTGCGGAGCGCCTGCGCCCGGCAGGGCGAGCGGCTCTCGACGCAATGCCCGCAACTTTACACATCCCTCGTGCAGCCGCCACCCCCTCGGGGCCGGGCTTCAATCGGATGGCGATGCCACGGGCTGAGCGGCTGCCGCTGCCGTGACCCGCCGCGGAAATGCTTGTTTCAGCGCGGCGACGATGATGAAGCTGATGATGACCAGCAGCGTCCAGGAGCTGATCTTGTTGGGGCCGACGATCGCCCATTGATGAAGCTGGTGGGGGTAGGACCACGCGCCAAAATAGGTGGCGATGTTTTCTGCCACCCAGATGAAAAAGCCGATGAGCGCGAAGGACAAGGCAAGCGGCATGCTGCGCTCGGCGCGGGTGACGGTGAAGTGGACGCGGGTGCGCCAGAACGATGCCAGGACGAGGGCGGCCAGCGGCCAGCGCAGATCGCGGATGTAATGGTTGGCGAAGAAATTGCCGTAAATTGCCGCGGCAAGGCCGCCGGCGATCCAGAAGGCGGGGAAGCGCGTCACCCGGACATCCAAGATGCGCCAGG
>WNFC01027075.1_pt1 | contig 10928 bp, 11 predicted proteins | sample 5400541 | NCBI WGS metagenome assembly WNFC01 (sample SAMN13153342, study PRJNA577476) | soil metagenome | isolation source: 120 cm saprolite under Douglas fir tree site 2 hole 2 replicate 1 | place: USA:California | collected 2015-04-18
TTGGCAGCGATTCTCGTGCTCGTGGTGGGTACGATCCGATTGGTCGGCTCGAACGCAAACAATGTTTTTTCATCCGTCGCAAGTTCGGTTCATTAACCTCAGCCCGCGCATTGGAGTGCCCATGACCTCACCTGCCAGGCGAGAAAGAGCTCTTATTCTGACAGGCTCGTCCTAATAGACGCGGGACACAGGTCGAGACGTGAATCAAGAAACCGAGAAAGCTCAAAGCAAGCCGGTCTTGAACGCGGAAAGCTTTCAGCGCCTTTTGTCCGCCGCATACATACTCCAGGTACGCAATGATCGTCAGCGTTCTCTCCAGCCCATTGGCTCAGGGCGCACGAGTCTTTTCGCAGCCGCAGCCACTGTGCAGAAACGATCTCCCTCTGTTAGGTTGGCGCCTCCGGTTGAACCTAGAGTTTCACCCAGAACGAATATTTTGTTGGGGAGGCCAATGTTTTGGAGGACGGGCGAGACGCTCGCGATAGCTATGATCGTCTGCATGATAGTGGGTTTGGCGATCCATCGCCTCTCAGCTCTCCCCGGCCGTACGTCACTATTCTCGGAGACGCCAGAACTACGAAATGTCTCCCAGTCCGCAAGATCAACGGCAAGGGTCTTGGCCTCGTCCCAGCAGCCTGTTATGACGCGAAACTCTCGCCAATGGTCTGTGGGGGGCGAAGGCGATAGCGTCGCAGAAGACATTGTGATCCGTTACCGAGAAGCCGCTGCCAATCTCCCCGGTCAGGCGGCGAAGAAAGTCACCAGCGGTCTTGTGCAAAAGCAACCCTTGCCTCCGAAGAATACGACTCCGAGGTCGGGCGTCCGAGTAACGTTCAGCCGGGGTGCGGGCATGTTCGCCGCCGATACAGTCGTCCAATACGGCGCCGACGTGACGATGTGGTCAGGAAACATCAAGAGAGCCGAACTCGATCGTCTTGGGCGCTGACCTTCCAAGGGAAGGGCGCGATCTCTTTCGCCGTACTGCCAAACAAAACGTCGATCAACAGATGAGAATGTTCTTGATTGCTTATGGTAAATAGTGTTCAACAAACTAGGGCGGCTAGGGAAAACTAAGCGGCGATCGTTTCGTGGAGTTTGTTTAAGCGCTTCCGAATAGCGAGAGGAAGGCTTAAGAGGTAGTCGGCAGCGACACTCTCCAGGTAGTCGTGGTGCTCTTGCAGGGCAGACTGAAGTTCAGCTAGTGCGGCTTCCAGTTGTGGGCCATCTGGTGCTAGCACTACGTTATGGCTCAGTTCATCGATGAGATCTTCTGGGGTCACGCGCGACACCCCTCGGGTGTTCGATACAGGACATACTATCTGTTTTCGGAGTACCCCGCAAAAACTTTCCACTTGCACACAGGTGACCCCTCGCGATGCCGGTTTGAGCCATTTACGGAAAGCAGAGAAGCAGCTATGGTGGCCCCGGTGGCCGGGTATCGCCACCGAAGATGATGTGGGCGTGCCTGCTGGCCTGAGGTAGGCGAGCCCGCTGTTCTTCGTGGAATTCGCATGATCACCTACAAACGCAGTAGTGAAACGAACGATGCCCTATACGAGACACGCAGTCAAGAGGGCGCCGCGCACAACAGCCAAGGGGAGTAGAATTTGTTGCTCGTCATGACGGCGTTCTTCTTGAAACAGCTTCGGCGGATCCGCCTAGTCGCAGACTGGCTTGACGATCGGCAAGCAACTCTTGATATTCACAAACTGCGGGAAAGGTATGCTCCGTTGGTGGCTGAAGCTGAGAAACAGAAAGACTGGAATGGACGCAACAAACTGCTTGAGGAGCAGCATTTTGACAGCAACCTTATCCTCCATCCTGTCTACGCACGGAAGGGTGAACGGCTGACCGAAAAAGCACGACGGTACGGAATCACCGTACCTTCCGAGCCAAGTAGCAACGCCGATGACGGCGAAGACTGGTATCTAAGCAATGTCTATGGATTCTGGTTTCCCAGCCCTCAGCTAACGCAGCGACTGCAACGTGAGATTCGAGACGAAGAAAGAGCAAGCTACGATGAATTTCGGAAGTGGGCGACGCTTGTGTTTGCGATTGTAGGTTCCCTCCTCGCATTCATTTCAGTCAGAACGAAGCAGAAGCAGCCAGACCCGTGCCCGCGAAACTACTACCGGAATGACTCTGGTGAGTGCGTATCCGCGCTTTCTGGTCGGCCGGAGAAAAAGGCCATTCCGGACCAGCGTACTTCCCCACCGCTAGAGAAGCCGACTCCAGCCCGTAAGAGCCCGGCGCCCCTGCAGTAATGGGAATGCCTGTCACTCTCGCCGGTGTTCGGCGCTGCTTTTTTCCTCGCTTTACCTGAGCGTACGGAAACGGCCCAGCATCACAGACCGAACGTGACAAGAGCCGCGTTGACGACCAGGAAGCCCAGGGCGAGATCGTTGCTGACGAGGCTGCTCACAAAACGAGTCGGGGCGAAGACCTCACAACCACCTCGTACAACCTGGTGACGTATTCCTCGATCGAGTGTGCCCCGACCTCTCGGGCCATGCTAACGCCTGTTGTCGCCAAGGAGCAACACAGCTCGCGCGAATCTCCGACCACACAGCTGGCCCAGACTTTCAAGCGCTTGAGCTAGAGTGTTGAATGCGATATAAGCGCGGCAATGGAAATCACGACAGGCTCACGGTCAGTCTCTCTGCGCTGGAAGCTGTTGATTTTGATCCCGCTTGCGGTGGCGGTGGTGCTGGCAGTGATATCGTCGAGGCAAACGGATCTGCACGCGGGAAACAAGCTGACCATTATTGCAAACCTCTTCGTACCCGTTTCCTTGGTCACGCAAGCGTTGTACTGGACCCGGGTGAAGAAATGGACGGTGGGCTTTCTCGCTGGACTCGGGGATACCTTTAATGTTCTGCCACCAGAAGTAGACTGAAGCTGGGCGCCCGGCGGGGTGTAGGCCACCGGGCTTTTTGTCTTTGCTTGTATAACTTCCTCCGCCGGTAAAGTCGGAGACTCATCGGATGGCGCGGGTCCGCGTTCGTTTTGCCATGCGTCAATCACCCAGGTAAAAAGACAAGGGCCGCGCTTTAACGCAGCCCCCATGTTTACCCTTCTTTCGTGCGCCTTCTTCGGCAACGTGATTACGGGCAAGCCGCCGCTAGCGAAGAGAAGGTGTTGAGGAACGTGTACCATCCGTTGACCGACGAGGAAGGAGACTGGCGCGAGAACCAGGGCAGGAAAACGAGGTCCTCTGGATGATAGGTGAAACTGTTGAGGGCCACAGTAAATGCGATGCCCGTCACTGGGTCTCCGACTTCGAGGTTATTTTGGCACCCTGATACCTGCCCCACATGGCCCCATGCGGGCACAATGTTGTTCCCAAACGGATCATCCATCCATTCTCCAACTTCATGACTTAAGGCATGGATGTCCTGGATGGGGACGCTGAAGATGCCTGGGTCGCTATAGGCGGCGAACGCATAGGTTTGGTTACCGGCTGTGGCGCTGTGGTAACCCAGAATGCAGCACGACCTGTTGGAAGTCAGGAAGGTATTGTAATCGAGAAAAATCGGGAAACTAGTGGCCGGTATGCCCAGGGTCGTGAGCAGGCTCTGTGCCTTCGAGTCGAAGAAGTTAATGTCCACCTCCCCAATGCGAGCGCAAGGTCCCACTACAGTGGTGCCAAAACGCTTTGAGACGCTGATGGTTTGCAGGGGTTCTACTGTGACGAGGCTCAGCGACACGTGGTAGTCCGGGGAGGTAGTAGAAACGGAACTCCAGAAGTTGGCCCGCTGAAAGGCATCAATGTACTGCGTCGTCCCGACATTTGTTGCACCTGCTGAAAAGGATGTTGACTGAAGGATGGGGGAATTTTCTGTACGCTGGAGCGCACTCTCGCTGTCGTTACAAACGGTACTCTCGGCCGAAAGTGATACCTTCCCTGTGAAATTGAACTGCAACGGGATGATGACGACAGGGACGTTCGTCGTCGCCGATCCCGAAGCTGGATCGGTACCGATCATCGTGAAACTGTATGTAGTTCCCAGATAGGTGAAGGTTCTGCTCCACATGGGAATGTTCGTACCCGCAGAGGCCTCCTGCAGGGCCTGCGCGGAATTTCCACGAGGAATCACAAAATGGAAGGGCACACCATTAACGTATCGAGATACAGGAACGGTTCTTTGTTGCTGCGTGAGACCTGTTCCTGCAAACCCAGCGACCATAAAAAGACAGAGTAGCAAACGAGTGCTCTTGGATTGCAGCACCTCCACAGAATCTCAGTGTTTTGGCCCGGCTGTGCTCACGCAGCATTCGCTGGGGGGACGGGATCAGGGAGCAAACGCTCCGCCAGGTGGGGCGCAGGTATTTTGCTCAGGCCGGGATGTCTTGTCAAGCAAAGAAAAACCAGTTGCAATTTCGTGCTCAAGAAGTGCAGAGAAGTGCATCTGGATATCAGCGGGGTCAGGGCGTGCACCGTTTGCCGTGAAGTCCCCATTTCGTAGTACCGGCTCCCCTGCTAGCTGGCTCCAGCATTACACCCGGACTAAGGACAGTCACTGGCAAGAGGCAGGAGCAGTCACTCCCCACCGACCCTTCCCCGATAAGCCCTACTTTTGTCACCTTCTCGACGAGATCCGTCGGAACAAGGTCCTGTTCATCGAAAAGTCGCGCGACATGATGCTTTTTGAATTACTTCTTTCACCCAACACGCTCCAACCGGACACGCCAAAGAACCCCGTTCACCCCGTAGAACCCCGTTCACCCCGCACACGGAATTTTGATTTTCCTATACTTCGAGAAAACGTCATTCGCCCCTTACCCCCGAAGATCTCATCAATGAGCTGTGCCATAGAGTAGCGCTAGCGCCAGATGAGCGAGAACTGGAAGCTGCGCTTGGTGAACTTCAGTCTGCCCTGCAAGAGCACCACGACTACCTGGAGAGTGTTGCCGCCGACTATCTTTTAAGCCTTCCCATCGCTATTCGAAAGCGGCTGAACAAACTCCGCTCGCGGCTTAATGTTTTGGCTGCGGCCGCCTGCCCTTCAGCCCGCTCGTTGCTACGCTCTGAGGGCATCGGGAACGCGTAATTCAGGCAGGCAGAGGCCATGCCGCTAAGCTGTCGCGCTTGCTCGGCGTATTTTCGTTCCGTGGCGGCGATCAGGGATTCGCCGCAGCGTCGGGTCCCATAGAACGAACCTTCGCCTGGTTGAATCAGTTCCGCCGACTGCGTGTCCGCTTAGGCCGCACAGCAACCCGTAAGTCAATTCCAAATCAATCCGTCAACCGTGTACTTCGTCGTACGTTTACACTGAAGATGTAATCTTCTGCGCTTGTGCCCTCAGGCGGTTCGAGTTGTGCTTTGCGGCGCGAGACGAGACAGTTCCGAAATCGGAGGATAACGAGACAGGGTACTGAGCGACCACTTAGGCACTAGAGTCTGTTAAGTTGTTAAGGTGAAGGTCTGATGGAGCATAGCTTGAGTCCATTGATATATTCCGTTTAACACCATCCAACATACGTCACGACGATCTCTTCCCGCCGGTCCAGGTTGGCCTTCGAGTTGCACCTCCGAGCACTGGGTCTTCGTCCAGTCTGCTGATCATACGAAACGGCCTCACTAAGAAATGACAGTAGTACAGCACACCGTAGATTTCCTGCGACTCGTCGGGCGTTCTCCTGCGTCGCGCCCCGAGCGTCCGCGGGCGCACGGCAAGTTCGTGTATTCGCGGGCGCTAAAAAGCTCTACGTGGCGCGGCGTAACCTATCGCACTTTTCGGCCCAACCAGGACCGCGATTCGTTCCCCGGGCCTGAGGTCGTGGACGCTGATTTCGCGTTGATGGCGGAGCGCGATGAACGGTTCGGGTACGACATCGTGGACTACGGCCCACCGACGCGAACGAAGCCATCGCCCGGGAGTACGGATTCCGCGTAATCAGGAGACCCGCAGCATGTCTGATTTGCCAACTTTCGTCCGCCGCGGAACTGCAATCCCTTCCGGTGGAATACGGCCCAGGGTCGAAGGAAAATTCCTTTTCCTCGGCAACGAGAAATTTTTTGCTAAGGGAACAACTTACGGCGCCTTTCCCCCGAATAGCGCAGGAGCCCAGTTCCCCGAACCGGATCAGGTCGAAGTTGACTTCTCCTTGATGAGAGATGCTGGCATCAATTGCATTCTTACATATACTGTCCCATCGATTTCTCTCCTCGACCAGGCCCTCGAATATGGTATTCGCGTGATCGTGAATGTTCCTTGGATGGCCTACACATGCTTCCTGCAAGACAGACGTACACAGCAGACCATCCGTCGCGAGGTGCGTCAGGCGGTTGCGTCCTGCCGGCGTCACCCCGCACTCCTGATGTATTGCGTGGCAAAAGAAATTCCGCCAGCGATCGTTCGCTGGCACGGCGCGAGGAAGACTGAGGCATTCCTGCGCGAGCTGTGCGCGACGGTTAAGGATGAAGATGCTGAGGGCCTGGTCACCTATACCAATTATCCGACCACCGAGTATCTCGAACTGCCCTTCATAGACGTGTTTACTTTTAACGTGTATCTGCATCAACGAGCCGAGATGTGTGCCTACCTTTCCCGGCTGCAGCACCTCGCCGGGGAACTGCCATTTGTACTCACGGAGTTAGGGATGTGCAGTTTGCGCCATGGACGCGAGGGTCAAGCCGAGTTCCTCGACTGGCAGATTCAAGAGGCGTTTGATCATGGTCTGGCTGGCGCCGTGGTATTTGGCTGGACGGACCCGTTTTTTCAGGATAACCAGTTAATCACCGATTGGGGGTTCGGCTTGGTCGATGCTGAGCGACGTCCGAAACCCTCGTACTGGGCAGTAAAGCGCCGGTTCACGACCGCCACTCCTTTCGCACCGGAACGACGATGGCCGCGTGTCTCGGTGGTGGTAGCCGCACACAACGCTGGCCGAACTCTGGAGTCGTGTCTGGCATCGCTCACCCGGTTGCGCTATCCAAATTACGAGGCAATCGTGGTCAATGACGGCTCAACCGATGATACCGAGGCGATCATGCGGAGGTATCCACAGTTCCGGGGGATCACTACCCTCAACCAAGGTGTGAGTGCCGCCCGGAACGAGGGATTGCACGTGGCCAGCGGAGAGATCGTCGCATACATCGACTCCGACGCCGATGCCGACCCGGACTGGCTCTCCTATCTTGCCACCACGTACTTGAAATTCGATGTCGTCGGCGTGGGCGGACCTAACTTGCTTCCTCCCGAGGACAACTGGGTGGCTAAGTGCGTGTACCGCTCGCCCGGTGGTCCAACTCAAGTAATGCTAGATGACAAGTTTGCCGAGCACATACCGGGCTGCAATATGAGTTTCCGCAAGCAGGCGCTCGAAGACATCGGCGGTTTTGATCCGATCTTTCGCGCTGCTGCTGATGACGTGGACATCTGTTGGCGCCTGCTCGAAAAGGGCTACCGCATCGGTTTCAGTCCCTCCGCCGTGGTTTGGCATCACCGGAGGCCGTCCCTGAAGGCTTTTTGGCGACAACAAGTAGGTTATGGAGTGTCGGAAGCCATCTTGGAACGAAAGTTCCCCAACAAGTTCAATCCGTGGGGACACGCTTTCTGGGCAGGACGGATCTATGCTCCCTATCCCCCGTTCCGTCTGTTCACGCCGCCTGTGATTTACCACGGGCTCTGGGGCTCGGCGGGATTCCAGCCCATGTATCAACCGGGCGGCGGCGTTCTGAGTTTTCTCCCGCGGGCCATGGAATGGCACCTCAGCCTGACGGCGCTGGCGGTCCTAGGGGTGGTTTTCCCATGGGCTTTTCTCCTGTGCGGCATTGGTCTGCTCTATACGGCATGGTACTGCGTATATTGTGCCGCCAAAGCTGAGCTCGGGACATTTGAAGATGCGCCCTCGAGCTTGTCCCAGCATTTGCGCTGGCGAGCCACGATCGCCTGGCTACATTTCCTGGAGCCGATCGCCAGGGACTGGGGACGCCTCAAAGGCGGGCTGACACCCTGGCGCAGTGTCGCCACGCGGCAGGCGGGATCAAATGTGACGGGCTGGTGGCAACGGCTGCAGCCGTTTAGGCGCGTGGTCAAGTGGACCTGTATGGGAAACGTGGGCTTGGACAAATATGCCTTGCTTCAGGGTCTTTCCGCCAGACTCTCGGCGGCGGGCTGCGCGGTAGGATGGAACCCCACCCACGCCGCCTGGGACATTTGGGTGCGTCGCGGTTCCCTCAGCGAGGCCAAGATTCTTGCCGTGGTTGAACATCATGGCGGACCCAAACGTCAGGCGCGTGTCTCGGCGGTGGTTCGGCCGTCGATACCGGTGTTCTGGGTCCAGGCCATATTGGGTCTGGCTGGAGCCGGTCTGGGAATGCTCGGTTTCTTTGCCCCGGCCGTACTGCTCGCCCTGGCTTTTTGCGTACTCTGGGTGGCCGCAGTGCTGCACGCCAATCGTCTGGAATTGGCTATCGTTGCCAACACAGCCGAAGCCGCTGAGGAACTCCAGTTTCCAAAAGTGGTCGTTCCCTGCCAAAAGGATTCCGCCATAAGAGAATCACGAAATCTGCGCGTGCGGGAGATGGAACTTTGAACAGCGACTCGAATCGCCACGGGTTTGGCCGTCTCTTGTGGGCGGGCCGGCCACAGGGGACACAGGTTGCACCACTGCTGCTCCTCGACTTGCTCGTTGCGCCGCCGGTGCCTCTCACGCCGTTGCCGCTGAAGGGCCGCAGAGGGGTGAAATCACGATGAGCATCAAGGTTTGTCTCCTTTCGCATGGGCCCGAATTTCCCGAAGGTGGCTACTTATGGGTATTTCTAAACTGGGCGCTGGGATTTCGGGCGCTGGGGTGCGAAGTCACCTGGTTGATGGACGTTTCCACCGTCCCCGAGGAGCGGCGCCGAACCTGCCTGGCAACCTTACGCGAAAGGCTGGATCCGTACGGCGTTGGAGAATGTCTTCGGCTTTGTGTCTTCGATGGAGGAGCGACCGACAACGAAATCAACCAGCACCTGGAGACCGTAACTGGGGTGGATTTGCTGCTTAACGTAGGTCTCTACACAGCCAGCGCCGAACTGACCAAGCGCTTTCGCAGGTCAGCTCTGTTGGACATCGATCCCGGCCGGACCCAGGTCTGGATCAGCCAGGGAGACCTGAACGTTGCGCCGCATAGCATGTACTTTACGATCGGGGAGACTGTGGGTCAGCCCGGGGCGCTCTTCCCCAGCGCAGGGATTCACTGGCACTACACCCATCCTTGCGTGTCCCTGGATTTTTGGCAGCCCCATCCGGCGATGGAAGGGGCTGCCTTCACGACGGTATCCCACTGGTGGAAGGGCTGGATGGTGACGAATGGTGAATCCTACCCAAACAGCAAGCGCGCTGCTTTTCTTCCGTTTCTAGATCTGCCTAAGTGCTCCGGCTATCCGTTGGAATTGGCGATCCCGCTCGAAGACACCGAGGACGAGAGCAGCATGTTGCGGCAGCACGGCTGGAGAGTGCGCAATTCCGAGCACGCCTGTTCGACTCCCCGGGAGTATGCAAGCTACATCGGGCAGTCTCTGGGCGAGTTCAGCTGCGCCAAAACGTCCTGCATCCGTTTGCAGAACGCATGGATCAGCGATCGCACGCTTTGTTACTTGGCTGCCGGAAAACCCGCCGTGGTTCAGCACACAGGCCCCAGCCGGTTTATCCCAGAAGCAGCTGGCTTGTTTCGCTTCCGCGATTTGCCGGAAGCAGTGAGTTGCCTGGAAGCGGTGATGAACGATTACGAGAAGCAGTGTCGGTTGGCGCGCGCGTTGGTCGAGGAACGCTTTGACGCGCGAAAGGTCGCGGCACAGTTATTGCAGACGGCGCTGGATTGAAGCCAACTTGGAGGGATGTTCCGTGGGCACACAAACAAACGGTCGTTCGCTGGCAATCCTCGGCTTCCACAAGGTTGGGGAGCCTCCAGCGGGCCATGCGAGGACGCCATGGTATGTTCCCGAGGCCGAGTTCGTCGAGCATTTGCGATTCTTAAAGAGCAACCATTGGCACGTATTGGACTTGAACGAGTGCATCTCTGCGATCAGCGATTGCCGGCCGCTGTCGGAGCGGAGTGCTTTGCTGACGTTCGACGACGGGTATCGTTCGATCGTCGACGTTGTTCTCCCGTGGTTGCAGCGTTTCCGATTCCCCTCCGTGGTGTTTATCCCTACTCGGTTCATTGGCGGCACCAACGACTTTGACTCCGGGTACGAGCCGACCGAGGGGATTTGCGGCTGGGACCACCTCCAACAACTCAACCGCCATGGCTGTTCGGTCCAGTCCCACGGAGTTTCACACCGGAGCTTTTCCTGGATCGATCCAGCTGAGAAAGAGCAGGAGTTGCTGCAATCGAAGGTCGTGCTCGAGGCGAATTTGAGAAAACCAGTCGAGATGTTTGCCTATCCGTACGGCCGGTTAGGGGAGGAGTCCTCGATAGCATCGACAAGGGTCCGTCGGGCGGGATATAAGGCGGCTTGCTTATATGGCGGCGGGGTAAACTCCTTGCCCGTGGTGGATCCCTACCTGCTAAGCCGCGTCGCCATGGCACCGGGTATGGATTTGTCGATGGCCTTGGAGGATAACAAAGCGCTCCCGACCGGAGGTTCCAATTCATGATCGCTCGCCACCAGGCTTTGCCAGCGGGCTTGTTCGCCACCGGCACTGGCCTTAGTCTCTTTTGTACGTATGAGCCTCAACGCACAGGGACCATTGGCGGAATGGGGGCGTCGCTTACAAGGCAGAAGTCCACCGGCAAGTTCTGCAGCCGATGACTGTATCAGGTCCGAGACGGGGGAGGGAGAGAGTGCGCTGCGGCTTGAACCAACAAAGTTTGCGGATAGCGGGTGTCGTGAGCAAGGCTTTCATCTGGGCACTTGTGTTTGGCCCGATGGCAGCCGGTTCACAAGTGTCTCCAGCCGAGGTTGCTCCGGCAACGCAAAATCCGGCGTACAC
>WNFC01017616.1_pt1 | contig 10927 bp, 11 predicted proteins | sample 5400541 | NCBI WGS metagenome assembly WNFC01 (sample SAMN13153342, study PRJNA577476) | soil metagenome | isolation source: 120 cm saprolite under Douglas fir tree site 2 hole 2 replicate 1 | place: USA:California | collected 2015-04-18
GCGGTACTGAACCCACCCCATAACCATCCGTGTACCCTATTGACTCCCGGATAACCAAGAACCATTCCCCTGGATTCGGGCCGGGACGCTCTCCGCTTCCAGCCCTCTTCGCCCGCCGGTTACCCCTCACCGCCTTCGAAGCGGCCTCGCTTGTCTTTTTACCTGCAACTATTGTTAGAATGAGCCGCTTCTCTATCCGTGCCGCGGGGGCAGCCAATGTCCGACATGCGGGATGCCATCGTAGTACTCCTTGCCGGGGGCCAGGGCGAACGCCTCTGGCCGCTTACTCGCGACCGCGCCAAGCCTGCCGTTCCTTTCGGCGCTCTCTACCGCATTATCGACATCACGCTCTCCAATTGCATCAATTCGAATCTCCGCCGCGTTTTCATCCTCACCCAGTACAAAGCTCTCAGCCTCAACCGCCACATCCGTGCGGGCTGGTCCCCCCTCGCCGGCCTCGGCGATTACATCGAAGTCCTTCCGCCGCAGATGCGCGTCTCGCAGCAGTGGTACCAGGGCACCGCCGACGCCGTCTACCAGAACATCTATTCCATCGGCAGCGAGCGCTCCAAATTCGTCTTCATCCTCTCCGGCGATCACATCTACAAAATGAATTACAGCCGCATGCTCAAGCAGCACTGCGACTCCGAGGCCGACGTCACCGTCGCGACCATCGAAATTCCCGCCCCCCAGGCCGCCAAGCAGTTCGGTGTGATTGAGACCGACAGGGACTGGCGCATCATCGGCTTTGAGGAAAAACCCGCCGTCCCGAAGGAGTCGCCGCATCATGCCGGTCATTGCAATGCCTCGATGGGAATCTACATTTTCAATACGCAGCTTCTGATTCCCATCCTCCTCGCGGACTCCGAGGATCCCAAGTCCAGTCACGACTTTGGCAAGGACATTCTTCCGCGCATCATTTCGAAGCATCGCGTCTTTGCCTATAACTTTGTCGATGAAAACGCCAAGGACGCCCTCTACTGGCGCGATGTCGGCACCCTCGACGCCTACTACGAAGCCAACATGGATCTCGTTAGCGTGTCGCCCGTTTTCAACCTGTACGACACTTCCTGGCCCCTCCGCACCTGGCAGCACCAGTATCCGCCGGCAAAATTTGTCTTCGCCGATCCGGAGCGCATGGGCATCGCGCTCGATTCCATCGTGGCCGGTGGCTCGATCATCTCCGGCGGCCGCGTCCAGCACTCCATCGTCGGCACCGACGTCCGCGTCAACAGCTATTCGGAAGTCTCCGAATCTATCATCTACAACCACGTGAACATCGGACGCCACTCACGCATTCGCCGCGCCATCATCGATCGCCACGTCAGCCTTCCCGAGCGCACCGAGATCGGCTATGACCTCGAAGCCGACCGCCGCCGCTTCCACGTCACCGATTCCGGCATCGTCGTCGTCGTCCGCCAGGAATCCCTCATCGAAGAGCCCGAATCGGCCTAGCGGAATTTGACAGGCGCTTTGCCAAGGCCGCCGGTCTTGGCAGTTGCGGGCTCTTCCTTCGCCGTCCCGGCATTAGCCTTCTCTAATGAAGCACGCAACCGCATTTGTTGTCTCATCCCTTGACTGACTCAGCCAGGCAGTTGGTCAAGAATGTGCTTGACAGAAACCCATCTTATATCTTAATAGGTTGTTAACTCTTCCAGAAAGCTACGAGCCTCCTATGACTTCCAATACTTCTCAGCTTCTCGATCCTCCTGTGAACCGCGCCGCCTATTCCGACCGTTCCGCTTGGATCATGGCCAGCTGCTCGGCACTCGCTTATGTCCAGTTTGAAAAAGGCGAGTCCGTGAAACAGCAACTCTGCGCCTCGCTCAAGGAACTCCGTCTGGAACTCTTGACTCCGTTCCAGCGCGAAGCAACGCGAGGCTTTGTCGCCACGAACCAGCACTACGCCGTCCTCGCCTTTCGCGGAACTGAAGAGAACTTGGACAACATCCGCACCGACATCAACATTCGGTTTTACCGTGACAGTTCCGGAGCAAAGATCGCCACAGGCTTTCGTCAAGCCTACGCCCTCGTTGAAAATCAAGTCACTGACGCTATTTCCGAAATCGGCAGCGATTTGCCTCTCTACATCACTGGCCACAGCCTCGGCGGAGCCCTCGCCGCCATCGCCTCCGCGCGCGTTCGCCCCTCCGACCGCGTCGCCGCCTGCTACACCTTCGGTTGTCCGCGCGTCGGCGACACCGAATTTGCCGAACAGCTTTGGAAAGTTCCCGTCTACCGCCTCGTCCACGCCTCCGACATCGTGCCTCGCCTGCCCTTCGCTTTTGGCTACCGCCACGCCGGCGACCTGCGCTACATCAAGCGCTCCGGCAAGTTGATCGAGAGCCCCAACTCCGTCGGGACCTTTCTCGCATTTGCCTTTACGTTTGCCACCGGTGGGAAGAAGGTCTTCGAGAATCACCGGATTGCCGAATACGCCTCAAACCTCCAAACCTGGGCCCTCACGCGTTTCGAACTCGAGAAAGATCCGACCTCGACGCAAGGCCCGCCGTCACCCAAAACTCTCGCCGCTTTCACCGGCGCCGCTCACTAAGTCCTTTTTGCTTCGTCGGTGTCGTCTCGGCTCACGACTCAATCGAGCACATCCGTCCTCTGCTACAATTCTTGGTTCACTATTTCTCAGGAGACACGACAGCCATGTCCACGAAGATCTCACGAGTCCACGCCCGCCAGGTCATCGATTCCCGCGGCAATCCCACCGTCGAAGCCGACGTCATTCTCGACGGCGGCGCACTTGGCCGCGCTGCCGTCCCTTCCGGCGCTTCCACCGGCGAACACGAAGCCCTCGAATTGCGTGATGGTGACAAATCGAAATATCTTGGCAAGGGCGTGCTCAAGGCCGTCGCCAACGCCAACAACGAAATCGCCAAATCCGTCGCCGGTCTCGACGCCGCCGACCAGCGCGCGCTCGACCACAAAATGATTTCTCTGGACGGTACACCGACCAAATCACGGCTAGGGGCCAACGCCATCCTCGCCGTCTCCATGGCCGCCGCGCGTGCCGCCGCCATCGCCCTCAAACAGCCGCTCTACAAATATCTTTCGCGCTATTCCTCGGAGACCTCCGCGAATCTCCTCCCGTGTCCGATGATGAACATTCTCAATGGCGGCGCGCACGCCGACAGTTCCGTCGACTTTCAGGAATTCATGGTTATGCCTGTGGGCGCCCCGAGCTTTTCGGAAGCGTTGCGTTGGGGAGTAGAAATTTTCCACGCTTTGAAGACGGCGCTGAAGAAGCATGGCTACTCGACGGCCGTCGGCGACGAAGGCGGCTTTGCCCCCAGCTGCAAATCCAACGAAGAAGCCATCCAGATCGTGCTGGAAGCCATCGCCGCCGCCGGTTACAAACCCGGCGAGCAAGTGAGCATCGCGCTCGATCCGGCCTCCAGCGAGTTCTACGACAAGGCCAGCGGCAACTACGTTTTCAAGAAATCAGACAAATCTGCGCATACTTCCGCGCAAATGTCGGCCTACTGGACCACCTGGGCCGAAAAATATCCCATCGTATCCATTGAAGACGGCATGGCCGAAGACGACTGGGCCGGCTGGAAATCCCTCACGCAGAGCATCGGCAGCAAAACGTCGAGGAAAAAAATCCAGCTCGTCGGCGACGATCTCTTCGTCACCAACACCGCGCGCCTCTCCCGCGGCATTAACGAAGGCATCGCCAACGCCATTCTCATCAAGCTCAACCAGATCGGCAGCGTCACCGAGACCATCGACGCCATCGAACTGGCCCGCAAAGCCGGCTACCACTCCATCATTTCCCACCGCTCCGGCGAAACCGAGGACACCTTCATCGCCGATCTCGCCGTCGCCACCGCCGCCGGCCAGATCAAAACCGGCTCCGCCAGCCGCACCGACCGCATTGCCAAATACAATCAGCTCCTTCGCATCGAAGAAGAACTCGGCTCCGCCGCACGCTTCAACGGCCGATCGGCGCTGGGAAACTGACGTGAGGCCGGAACCATGGCGCCGTTGTTTTTTCTCGAGAACTTTTCCGTGCTTCTTGCTTGTTGGCCGCCCCGCGCTTGCTGTGCAACTTCCCTCACGGCCGTTGCATCGCATTTGCTAAACGCATGACCACTCCAGCCATGTTCGTTCGGCTTGCTCTGGCGGGTTGGCTCTCCTTTCCGCCGGGTTCGCCTGCCACGGCTCCCTGGGACAAGCCTCCCGAGCAATGGGATTTGGCGGAGACCTTTCGCGTACTTCGCGATTCTCCGTGGAGTCCGGCCGGAAACAAACTTGCAGCCGCCTGGACCCAGCGCCATACCGATCCACAGTCCGGGATCGTATCCAGTTCTCCGGTCAATCCGGAGAACACCAATTTGATTCGCGGCGTCGAGATCAGCAGAAACAGGCAACTCCCAGCCGTTTCCGTTTTATGGTGGTCGTCCAAAACCGTGCGGCTGGCTCTCCAGCGCCAGCGTCAATTGCGCCAATCTGGCGGAGCCACTTCGCTTCTTGCCGCGGAAGACTTGCCGGATTACGTTCTTGCGGTGCAAGGAAGCGAACCGCTCCGCATTTTTCAGGATGCGCGCGAAGACTTGCACGACACCGTCTTCCTCGAGCTAGCGGATGGCCTTACGCTCGATCTCAAAAGCGTACTTTTCTTCGCGGGCACGGCGGACGAGGATGCCCGCGCGGAGTTCCATTTTCCCAGGCTAAGCGATGGCCGGCCTGCGCTAGATCCAAATTCCGAGCGCATCGTTTTTCACTGCAAAGCTTCCGCAAAGACTCCTCGCCTCGGACGTGAGAACGCGATCTCTCTTCGCGCGGAGTTCCAGCCGCGCACCATGCGCGCCCGCGGCCTCCCGGACCTCTAACCCGCAATCCTCCCAATCCGCGGCCAGTGCGGCCGAGCCCATCACCAGGATTGCTGATATCGCAGCGCGCAGCGTGACCCCGGTTCTTTGTAGCGCCAGCATCTCTGCTGGCGGTTTCGGCTGCTGCCAACACAGCGGAAGCACCTCGGCAAGACCCCCGCGCTACATGACCCTCGCGAGTGGCATTGACTTAGCGCATTCGTGCTCGATTGCGGAATCCCTTGCGAGAAATGCAGGTTAGAATGCCGATGCTCACATGAATGACGCTGCCAGAGCGACTTCTCAAGAGGATGCCTTGCGTTTCCGCGTTGCGTCGCCTGCGGACGCGGAAGCCCTCGCGGCATTAATCAACGCTGCTTTCCGCGTCGAACTGCCCTTCATCGAGGGCGACCGCACCAACCCTGACGGCGTCCGCGCCTACATAGAGAAAGGGAAGTTCTTGCTGGCTGAGAATACGGCCGGCCTCGCAGGATGCGTCTACGTTGAGATTCGCGGCGACCGAGGCTATCTCGGCCTCCTTGGGGTGGACCCGCAGCGCCAGGGCACTGGCTTGGGCCGCAAATTGATGAATGCCGCCGAGAATTTTTTTCGCCAGGCCGGCTGCGTCGCGGTCGACCTGCGCCTCGTCAGCGCGCGCACGCCCCTTCCTTCTTTTTATCGCCACCTCGGCTACCTCGAAACCGGCACCGCTCCCTTTTCTCCCGATGTTCCTGCAAAAGTTCCCTGCCACTACATCCTCATGTCCAAAACCATCGCTTGAAATACCGTTGCCGGCTAAATTTCCTGCCGCCAGTAGCACAGACTTCAGTCTGTGCCGTCTCCACAATGAGAAGCCGTATTTAGGCGTACATTGGACGTGTAGCTTATGAGCATTACTGAATCGGCAGAAGCACCCTCCATCCATCGCCGCATCCTGCAACTCCAGAGATTCACGATTGCCTGGATGATGGTTGAGGCAGCCGTCTCACTCCTCGCGGCGTGGAGAGCGCACAGCCCGGCCCTTTTGGGGTTCGGCGGCGACAGCGCCATCGAGTTGCTCTCGGCGGCAGTCGTCTTCCGGCGCTTCCGTTCGAACTCCAATCACGCGCTCACGGAAAGGTACGCCGCCCGGATCGCCGGCGCCCTGCTCATGGTGCTTGCTCTCTTTGTTGCCATCACCTCGGGTCTCAGTTTCTTGGGTTATCGTCAGCCTCAGACCAGCCGCCTCGGAATCGCGGTGCTGCTGCTTGCCGCAGTCATCATGCCTTGGCTCGCCCGCGAGAAACGGAAACTCGCCGCCGCCACCTCAAGCGCGGCTCTGCGGGCAGACGCCGCCGAATCCGCCCTCTGCGGTTATCTGGCCTGGATCGCGCTGGCGGGTGTGCTGCTGAACGCCCTTTGGGAAAAGCCCTGGGCCGATCCGCTTGCCGCCCTCTTGCTCATCCCTCTCATCCTCCGCGAAGGCTGGGAGGCTCTTGGTTCTTCGAGATCGTCGTGCGCTGGCTCGGAATAAGCTAAGTCCAGTCGTTTGAACAACAAAGGTGCGCTTGACATGTAATTATAACTATGGTAATGTTCGGATTGCGTTGCTTATCCAAGTCGAACGTCTTCACTCTCCGGCTCGAAGACTTCTCCGCATCCCCACGAAAAGGAAGTAACTCCTTTAGAATGCGCACTTCCAAGAGGTTCGCCAAATTCTCGAACTTCTCTCCATTAACCCCTTTAGAATCAATCTCAGATTTCCACGAACTTCGTCCTAAGTCCTTTAGAATCCGCACTTATAGAAGTGTTCATTCTAAGGAACTTAAAACTCTTTAGAATGAACACTTACAGGAAACATAGGGGGAGGGGGGTTATGATTAACTTGGATTCCCTCATTTGCAATCCTTCCGTCTTCAGGCAAAATACCCCCTCCGTTCTGGGGGAACTATGAATCGCACCGCCGCAATTGCGTCCATTCTCTTTGTGGGTCTCTCGCTCGCGCCCGTTGGCAACCACGTTGCCGCCGACGAGCAGCCGCTCTTCGGGTACTCCGCCGAATCTTCCCGCACCGAACGCCAGTGGGAAGAAAAACTCCGCGCCATTCCCAGCCCGGACAATCTCCGCGCTTATATGCAAAAACTTTCGGCGCGCCCGCACCACGTCGGTTCTCCCTATGACAAAGACAACGCCGAATGGATCGCCGCGAAATTCAAGGAGTTCGGTCTCGACACGCACATCGAGCAGTTTGACGTTCTCTTTCCAACGCCCAAAGAACGCGTCGTTGAGCTGGTCGAAGGCGGTCCGAAGTTTGTCGCCAGACTCCAGGAGCCGGTGCTTGCGCAGGACCCCACCTCAAATCAGCAAGCCGAGCAGCTTCCCACTTATAACGCTTACTCCATCGACGGCGACGTCACCGCTCCTCTCGTCTACGTCAACTACGGAATCCCCGAGGACTACGAGCAGCTCGAGCGCATGGGTATTTCCGTGCAGGGGAAGATTGTCATCGCGCGCTACTACCACTCCTGGCGTGGCATCAAGCCGAAGGTTGCAGCCGAGCACGGCGCTGTCGGCTGCCTGATTTTCTCCGACCCCCATGAAGACGGATTTGTCCAGGGAGAAACCTTCCCCGCCGGCGCCTATCGCCCGCCTGATGGAGTTCAGCGCGGCAGCGTCGCGGACATGCCCTTTTATCCGGGCGATCCGCTCACGCCGGGCGTGGGAGCCACGAAAGACGCCAAGCGCCTGAAGGTGGAAGAAGCTCCAACGATCACCAAGATTCCTGTTCTGCCGATATCCTATACGGACGCTCAGCCATTGCTTGCCGCACTGACCGGCCGAGTGGCTCCGGAAGGATGGCGCGGCGGCCTCGGCATCACCTACCACGTCGGCCCCGGCCCCGCGAAGGTTCACCTGAAAGTGAAATCGAATTGGGACATCAAGCCTGTTTACGACGTGATCGGAAAAATTCAAGGCGCAGCGTTTCCCGATGAGTGGGTGATTCGCGGCAACCATCATGACGGGTGGGTGAACGGCGCGGAAGATCCCATCTCGGGGCAAGTTGCCATCCTGGAAGAAGCGCGGGCTCTCGGCGAGCTGGTCAAGTCCGGCTGGAAGCCCAAGCGCACCATCATTTATTGCGCGTGGGACGGAGAGGAGCCCGGACTGTTGGGCTCGACCGAATGGGCCGAGCAGCACTATGACGAATATCAATTCTGACGGCAATGGCCGCGGATATCTCGGCATAGAAGGGTCGCACACCCTTGAAAACTTCAGCAACGATATCGCGCGCGAGATATCCGACCCGGAAACAAAACTAAACGCGTGGAAGCGCCAGCAGCTCCACGAAATTGCCAATGCCAAGACGGCGGAGCAACGCGAAGAAATTCGCAAGCGCGCCGATCTTCGTGTTCCCGCGCTCGGCTCCGGCTCGGACTACACCGCCTTTCTCCAGCACGACGGCGTGGCCTCGCTCAATATCGGATTTGGCGGGGAAGATGGCGGCGGCATTTACCATTCCATTTACGACGATTTCTACTGGTACACGCATTTCAGCGATACGGATTTTGTCTACGGGCGCGCGCTCGCGCAGACCGGTGGCACGGCCGTGATGCGCCTGGCGGACGCCGATTTGCTTCCATTTGAGTTCAACGATTTTGCGGATACCGTCCAGACCTATCTGAAAGAACTGAAAACTCTTTCGCAGAAAATGCAGGACGACATTCGCGAACGCAACAAGGAAATCGAGGAAGGCGTTTTTAAGGCCACCAACGATCCGAAGCGGCCGCTGGTTGCGCCTTCGGCGGAAACTGTTCCACCTCATCTGAATTTCGCGCCCTTCGAGAACGCCGTGGACGCACTTACGCGCAGCGCGGCGGAATATCGCAAGGCACTCGACCAGGCGAATGCCAACGGCGGCGCGGCGCTGGCTTCCGCTTCGCTCGCCGAAGTCAACAAAATGCTCATCGAGAGCGAGCGCAAACTCACGACTGCCGAGGGACTTCCCAATCGCCCCTGGTTCAAACATCAACTCTACGCTCCCGGTTTTTACACCGGCTACGCGGCGAAGACGGTGCCCGCCGTTCGCGAAGCCATCGAACAAAAGCAGTGGAAGCAAGCCGACGAGGGAATTGTTGTCGTCTCCCGTGTCTTGCAGGATGAGGCCGTGCTGATCTCATCCGCCGCTGCAAAACTGACGGCAGTAGCGGCACACTGATTCGGAAAGAGCGGGGCCATTCCTTCTTATAACCTCGCGATCGTCGGCTTTGGCAACGTCGGCAAGGCGTTTCTGCGCTTGCTCGTTGCCAAGGAATCCGAGCTGCGCCGCCGCTATGACGTGCGCTGGCGGCTGACAGGTGTGGCCACGCGCCGGGCCGGTTGGGTGGCCGACCCCGATGGCCTAAGCCCCCTCTCCATCCTCAATGGCCACTGGCCCCCTCCCCCACCCCAGGCGTGCCGGGACGTTCGCGAGTGGCTGGAAAAGGCGCGCGCGGATGTTTTATTTGAGGCCAGCTCGCTCGAGGCGCAAACCGGCCAGCCCGCGATCGAGCATTTGAAGGCCGCGCTAGAACTCGGAGCGCACGCGATCTCGGCGAACAAAGGGCCGATCGTGCATGCCTTTCGCGAACTCACGGCGCTCGCTAACGAAAAAAAGAAAAAGTTTCTTTACGAAGCGACGGTCATGGATGGCGTGCCGATTTTTTCGATGTTTCCACTGGGCTTGCCCGCGACGGTGTTGCGCGGTTTTTCCGGCGTGCTGAATTCCACGACCAATGTGGTTCTCACGGAAATTGAAAAGGGCCTTTCGTTCGACGAAGCGGTAAAGCGTGCGCAAGCGATGGGCGTGGCGGAAACGGATCCGGCGGCGGATCTCGACGGCTGGGACGCGGCGGTGAAAGTCGCGGCGCTGGCAATCGTGCTGATGGGTGTGCCCGTGAAGGTGGAAGAAGTGCAGCGTACCGGTATCCGCGATCTCAGCGAAGAAAAAATCCGGTCCGTGCATGCTGCGGGGATGCGTTACAAGCTCGTTTGCCGCGCGGAACGCCGCGGCGATACCGTGGTTTGCATCGTGCAACCGGAACTGCTGCTCGCTTCCGATCCGCTTGCAAACCTGGAAGGCACGAGTTCGGCGATTCGATTTGATCTGGATGTATTTAGCCTATCGCTCGTCGAACACAATCCAGGTATCGAAGCGACCGCCTATGGCCTTCTCGCAGATTTTCTGCGCGCCGTGCAGCAGTAGTGCGCCATCCAGCGCGAGTGCCAGGGCATCGGGTGCTTCGATGCCAACGGCGTGCTTCACATCGGCGGGAGTAAAGTCAGCCATGGTTCACCGCTTGTACTGCGCGGCATACGCAGGCGTGGGAATCGAGGGATCGCATTTCTCGTCGCGGAGCGGCGCGCCCGGTGTGAGGGAAAGTGGAATCACGCCGGCCCAGACCGGCAGTGCGTAGTCCGGGGCGTCGTCCTCCGGAGGGCCGACGCGAATTTTTGCGGAAACTTCCGTGAGCGGCAGGCGAAGAATGCTTGTGGCTTTCAGCTCTTTTTCGCTGGGCTGGCGCGCATCGTTCCAGCGGCCGGGGAGAATTTTTTCGGTGAAGGCATGCAACGCTTCGAGTTTTTCTTCCGGCGCGTCGACGAGGGTAGCTTTTCCGAGTGCGACGACGGAGCGGTAATTCATGGAGTGATTGAAGACGGAACGGGCGAGAACGAAGCCATCCGTTAGAGTCACCGTGACGCAGACGGAGAGTCCGGCGCTTACGTTGCGCAACATGCGGCTGGCGGCGGAACCGTGGAAATAAATCGCGTCGCCGATGCGCGCGAACAGCGTGGGGATGACGTAAGGCTGGCCATCAACAGAAAATCCGACGTGGCACACGTAACCTTCATCGAGGATTTTGTCGATAGATTCGCGATCGTAAGCGCCACGATGCGACTCGCGCACTACGCGCGTACGCTCGGTTGGCGGGATGGCTTCTGGCACGATTCACCTCATTGAGAAACGTGGCGCGAAGCCGACCGATTGGTGGTCGCTCATTTGATTTGTAGCCGGCGCCAAAGCGGCATGAGTGAGGAACAACTTCAGATATGCTATCACGCCCTGCGGAAACATCGCGTGTTGC
>WNFC01024013.1_pt1 | contig 10927 bp, 7 predicted proteins | sample 5400541 | NCBI WGS metagenome assembly WNFC01 (sample SAMN13153342, study PRJNA577476) | soil metagenome | isolation source: 120 cm saprolite under Douglas fir tree site 2 hole 2 replicate 1 | place: USA:California | collected 2015-04-18
GAGCAGGTCGGGGTGCTTGGCGCGCAGATCGGTCAGCATCGACTGCTCGAACCGGCCGATATCGGCGACATCGACGCGGTCGAGATAGCCGCGCGTCCCGGCGAAGATCGCCACCACCTGCTCCTCGACCGGCACCGGTGAGAATTGCGCTTGCTTCAACAACTCAGTGAGGCGCGAGCCGCGCGCCAGGAGGCGCTGCGTCGCGGCGTCGAGGTCGGAAGCAAATTGCGAGAACGCCGCCATCTCGCGATATTGCGCGAGTTCGAGCTTGATGCGCCCGGCGACCTGCTTCATCGCCTTGATCTGCGCCGCCGAGCCGACCCGGCTGACCGACAGCCCGACATTGATCGCCGGGCGGATGCCGCGATAGAACAGGTCGGTCTCGAGGAAGATCTGCCCGTCGGTGATCGAGATCACATTGGTCGGGATATAGGCCGCGACGTCGCCGGCCTGCGTCTCGATCACCGGCAACGCGGTCAGCGAGCCGGCGCCGTGCTCGTCGTTCATCTTGGCGGCGCGCTCCAAGAGCCGCGAATGCAGATAGAACACATCGCCCGGATAGGCCTCGCGGCCGGGCGGGCGGCGCAGCAGCAGCGACATCTGGCGATAGGCGACCGCGTGTTTCGACAGATCGTCGTAGACCATCACCGCGTGCATGCCGTTGTCGCGGAAATACTCGCCCATTGCGCAGCCGGCATAAGGCGCGAGGAACTGCAACGGCGCCGGCTCGGAGGCCGTCGCGGCAACGACGATCGAATAGTCGAGCGCGCCGTAATCCTGCAGCGTCTTGACGATCTGGGCGACGGTCGAGCGCTTCTGGCCGATCGCAACATAGACGCAATAGAGCTTCTTCGATTCGTCGGTGCCGGCATTGACCTCGCGCTGGTTCAGGATCGTGTCGATCGCCAGCGCGGTCTTGCCGGTCTGGCGGTCGCCGATGATCAGCTCGCGCTGGCCGCGGCCGATCGGCACCAGCGCGTCGATCGCCTTCAAGCCGGTCTGTACCGGCTCGTGCACCGAGCGGCGCGGCACGATGCCGGGCGCCTTGACCTCGACCCGCGTGCGGGTGACATCGGTCAGCGCGCCCTTGCCGTCAATCGGGTTGCCGAGCCCGTCGACGACGCGACCCAGGAGGCCGCGGCCGACCGGCACGTCGACGATCGCCCCGGTGCGCTTGACCGTGTCGCCTTCGCGAATGCCGCTGTCCTCGCCGAAGATCACGACGCCGACATTGTCGGTTTCGAGATTGAGGGCCATGCCCTTCATCCCGTTCGGAAACTCGACCATCTCGCCGGCCTGGACCTTGTCGAGGCCGTAGACGCGGGCGATGCCGTCGCCGACCGAGAGCACCTGGCCGACTTCGGCGACATCGGCCTCGCTGCCGAAGCTGGCGATCTGCTGCTTGAGGATCGCGGAGATTTCTGCCGCCCGGATTTCCATCTCAGTCCCTCTAGCCGATGCCCTTCATCGCCAGCCGCAGGCGCTGCAGCCGGCTCTTCACCGAGCTGTCGATCATCCGCGACCCGACCTGGACGATCATGCCGCCCAGCAGGCTCGGGTCGACATGGATATCGACCGTGACCCGGCGCCCGACGGCGCGGCGCAACTGCTCGCCGAGGGTATTCTGCTGCGCCTCGCTGAGCGGCTGCGCCGCGGTGACCTCGGCGGTGATCTCGCCGCGCCGCTCGGCGAGCTTCGCGAGATAGGCCTCGATCATCTCCGGCATCGCGAACAGGCGCCGGTTGCGCGCCACCACCCCGAGAAAATCGCGGGTCAGCTCGGACAGGCCGGCGCGCTCGGAGATGGCGGCGATCGCCTGCCCTTGTTCGTCCCGCGACAACACCGGGCTGCGTAAGAGGCGCACCAGATCCGGGCTTGTCTGCAGCATCGCCCGCAGTTCGCGCAGATCGCCGGCGACCGCGTCGAGGGCATGCCGCTCATCGGCGAGATCGAACAGCGCCGCGGCATAACGTTCGGCCAGGCTGGCAACGCCCGTCGTTTTGGAAGCCAATGGAAATCGGTCCTCGATCAGCGCGCCGGCGAGGGACGGTCGCGGCAACTCGTTTAATGGCGAATCTCGGCGCCACAACGCTCTTGGGGGCCGACCGGGCCCCTTGTGAGATCCGCGCGGTTCGTAACACAGTTGCTCCCCCCGCGCAACTGCCCGGGTTGTCACAGGGAGCTCCGCGATTCCAACGGGTTAGGCGTTGCCGGCTAAAGAAAACTGTAGGGGTCGATATCGACCTGCACCCGCACCGAGCCGGCGACCCTGACCCGGCCGAGCCAGTCGCGCAGCGCGGCCTGCAGGCTGACCCCGCGCTCGGCCTTGACCAGGAAGCGCCGCCGGTGTCGCCCGCGCAGGATGGCGAGCGGCGCCGGCGCCGGTCCGAGCACGGTCATGCCGGGCAGTTGCGGCGCCGCCCGAGCGAGCGCTCGCGCCGCAAAATCGGCCGCCTCGGCGTCGTGCGCGCTGACGACGAGCGCCGCCAACCGGCCGAACGGCGGCAGCCCAGCGCCGCGCCGCGCCGCCGCCTCGGCGGCGAGAAAGCCGTCGCGGTCGCCGGCGGCGAGCGCCTGCATGACCGGCTGCTCGGGCATATAGGTCTGGATCAGCACCCGGCCGGGGCGCTCGGCCCGCCCGGCGCGGCCGGCCACCTGGTGCAGCAGCTGATAGGTGCGTTCCGCCGCACGCAGATCGCCGCCGATCAGCCCGAGATCGGCATCGACGACGCCGACCAGGGTCAGCATCGGGAAATGGTGCCCCTTGGCGACGATCTGGGTGCCGATCAGCACGTCATACCGGCGCTCGACCATGGCGTCGGCCAGTTCGGCCGCGGCCCGCGGTCCGGTCAACAGATCGCTGACCATCAGCGCGATGCGCGCCTCGGGAAACAGCGCCGCGACCTCCTCGTTGAGGCGTTCGACCCCCGGGCCGCACGGCACCAGCGTCCCGGCGGCGAGACATTCCGGGCAGATCGCCGGAATCGGCGCGGCATAGCCGCAATGGTGGCAGATCAGCCGGCGGGTGAAGCGGTGCTCGACCAGCCAAGAGGTGCAGTTCGGGCACTGAAACCGGTGCCCGCAGGCGCGGCACAAGGTCAAGGGCGCGTAGCCGCGGCGGTTCAGGAACAGCAGCCCCTGCTCGCCGGCCGCGAGGGTCTCGCGCATCGCCGCGGCCAAGGGCGGCGACAGGAAGCGCCCGGATTCCAACCGCTCGCGGCGCATATCGACGAGATCGATCCGCGGCAGGCTCGCCATGGCATGGCGGCGCGGCAGATGGACTCGTTGGTAACGCCCGCGGGCGACATTGACGGTCGTTTCCAGCGACGGCGTCGCCGACACCAGCACGATCGGGATCGCCGCGAGCGAGGCGCGCAGCACCGCCATGTCGCGCGCCTGGTAACAGACGCCGTCCTCCTGTTTGTAGGAGGGGTCGTGCTCCTCATCGACGACGATCAGCCCCAGCTCGGGAAACGGCAGAAACAGCGCTGAGCGCGCCCCGACGACAATGCGCGCCCGGCCGGCGGCTACGGCGCGCCAGGTATCGCGCCGAGCCGCCTGCGACACCTCCGAATGCCATTCCGCCGCGTTGGCGCCGAAGCGCCGGCGGAAACGGGTCAGCCATTGCGCGCCGAGCGCGATCTCCGGCAACAGCACCAGAACCTGCCGGCCGGCCTTCAGCGCCGCGGCGATTGCCGCGAAATAGGTCTCGGTCTTGCCCGAGCCGGTCACGCCGTCGAGCACCGTCACCGAAAACCCGCCAGTGTCGATCTGGTCGAGGATGCGCCGCGCCGCCATTTCCTGGTCGGACGACAGCGACGGACCGGCGGGGTCCCAATCGGGCATCGCCTCGCGGGGCGGTTCGGCGGACACCAGCTGCTCAGTAACAAAGCCCGCGGCGAGCAAGCCGCGCACGACGCCGGCGGTGCAGCCAGCGCGGCGCGCCAGTTCGGCGGCGGAGCAGGAGGCACTGTCGCGCAACGCATCGAGCACGCGCCGCCGCGCTGGAGTCAGTTTCGCGCCGGCTTCCTCCGCCCCGACTGCCTCGAGGCCGGCCGGCGTGATCGCGCACACCCGGCGCGGCGCCGGTGGCAGCAACGCCTCCTCGACGCTCATCGCCATGCGCAGCACCATGCGCAGCTCAGCCCGCAACGGCGGCGTCGGCAGCAGCTCCAGCACCGGCTTCAACCGCTCGACCGGGACCTCGCCGCCCTCCCCCTCCCACACCACGCCGACAAGCCGACGCGGCCCCAGCTCGACCCGCACGAAGCTGCCGGGCTCGGGCAAGGGGGCTCCGTCGCGCGTCAAATAATCGAGCGGCTCGGGCAAGGGCAATGGCAGCATCACCCGCAGCCGGCGCGAGCGCTCGGGTCGATCGACCCCTCCTCCGGCGCTGTTGGCAGGCCAGTCGGCCATCGCTACACTCGCCCTCGGGCTGGTTTTCGCAGACGGATGGCGGGCGGCCCGGTATCGGTTTTCAGGTGTCGTTGGATGATCACCCTGCCTTCCTCAATCGCCGGCCATCGCCGCCCGCCTCCCCGCAGGGCGAGGTAGCCGCGCCGTGGTCGACCGGCCGCGCGATCAGCCGAAACGCGAGCACGACGGTGCGTTGGCGCCGGTCCTGCCGCAGGACATCGGCGGCCGCGAGGTTATCGCCTATCTGCGGCAGCATCCCGATTTCCTCGACCGCCATCCCGAGGCGCTGCAGCTGTTGCGCGCGCCGACCCGCGAGGTTGGCGAGGATGTCTTCGATTTCCAGCATTTTCTGATCGAGCGGCTGCGCGGCGAGCTGGCGCGCGTCACCCTCGAACACCGCACCCTGATCGCCGCCAGCCGCGGCAATCTGGCGAGCCAGGGCCGGATCCACAAGGCCGCGTTGGCGATTCTCGCCGCCTCCAGCTTCGAGCAGCTGCTGCAGACCGTGACGACCGACCTCGCGGTGCTGCTCGATGTCGATATCGTCACCCTCGGGGTCGAGAGCAGCACGACGCCATCGACCCGCCTGATGCCGCATGGCATCCATCTGTTGAAGGCCGGTGCGGTCGATACCCTGCTCGGCCCCGAGCGCAATGTGCTGCTGCACGCGGATATGCCCGGCGACGCTGCGCTGTTCGGCGGCGCCGCCGGGCTGGTCCGCTCGCAGGCATTGTTGCGCGTCGCCTTCGGCCGCGCCCCGCCGGTCGGCCTCTTGTGCATCGGCGCGCGGCGCGCCGGCCGCTTTCATCCCGGGCTCGGCATCGAGCTGTTGAGCTTTCTGGCGCGGGTGCTCGGCATCACCGTCGCGCAATGGCTCAGCCCGGGAAGGTGACGCTTCCGGCAAAGGCATTTCCGGCACTTCCCGAGCCATTGCCGCTGGCGCGGTACTCGGCCGCGGCGGATCTGCGCGCGGCGATCGCGCTGTGGGCGGCCTGGCTTGCCGGCGAGCGGCGCGCCTCGGCTCATACCGTCGCCGCCTATGGCCGCGACCTTGCCTTCTTTCTCGACTTCTTGACTGAGCATCTCGGCGAGCCGCCGAGCCTCTCGACATTCGCCGGACTGTTGCCGGCCGATTACCGCGCCTATCTCGCGCATCGCGCGGCGCGCCTCGAACGCAGCTCGATCGCCCGCGGGCTGTCCGTCGTGCGGACGTTTCTGCGCTTTCTGGAGCGTCGCGGCCTGGCGGCGAGCCCGGCATTGGCCGTGCTGCGCGCCCCCCGCCTGCCGCAAAGCGTGCCAAAGCCGCTGTCGGTCGTTGACGCGGCCGAAATCGTCGACGCGCCGACCGCGCTTGTCGCCAGCGTATGGCAGGCCAAACGCGACATCGCGCTCTTAACCCTGCTCTATGGCTGCGGGTTGCGGCTGTCGGAAGCGCTCGGCCTCAAACGCGCCGAGGCGCCGGGCGACAATCCGCTGACGATCACCGGCAAGGGCCGCAAGCAGCGGATGGTGCCGGTCCTGCCGGCGGTGCGCGAGGCGATCGCCGATTATCTCGCCGCCTGTCCGTACGTGCTGGCCGCCGACGGGCCGTTATTTGTCGGCGCGCGCGGCGGCCCGCTCAGCCCGCGCGTCGTGCAACGGCAGATGCAGGCATTGCGCGGCGCGCTCGGCCTGCCCGAGACCGCGACCCCGCACGCGCTGCGCCACAGCTTCGCCACCCATCTGCTCGGCGGCGGCGGCGATCTGCGCGCGATCCAGGAACTGTTGGGCCATGCTAGCCTGTCGACGACGCAGCGCTATACCTCGGTCGAGACCGAGCACCTGCTCGCCGTCTACGAGGCGGCACACCCGAGGGCGCGGCCGCGGGACTGAACCTCAGATGTGAATCGCCCGGCCCGCGACCGCGAGGGCGGCTTCCTTCAGCGCCTCGTTCAACGTCGGATGAGCGTGGGAGGTGCGGGCGATGTCCTCGGCCGAGGCGCCGAATTCGATGGCCAGCGCGGCTTCGGCGATCATCGTGCCGGCGTCGGGGCCGATGATGTGCACCCCGAGCACCCGGTCGGTCGCGGCATCGGCCAACACCTTGACGAAGCCGTCGGTGTCGCCGTTGGTCCGCGCCCGCGGCGTCGCGGTAAACGGGAACTTGCCGACCCGGTAATCCGCCCCCGCCGCCTTCAACTCTTCCTCGGTCTGACCGACCGCGGCGACTTCCGGCCAGGTATAGACGACCGACGGGATCGCATCGTAGTCGATTTCGGGCCTCTGGCCGGCCAGCCGCTCGATGACGGCGACGCCTTCCTCCATCGCCTTGTGCGCCAGCATCGGTCCGCGGATCACGTCGCCGATCGCGTAGATGCCGGAAATATTCGTCGCGAACCCGTCATCCACCGTGATGCGTCCGGCCGGGTCGCGCGCGACGCCGATTTCGTCGAGCCCCAAACCGTCGGTGAACGGCCGCCGCCCGATCGCGACGAGCACGACATCCGCCATCAACGTCTCGCGCGCCCCGCCCGCCGCCGGTTCCAGCTCCAGCACGACGCAGTCATTGCCGGTGCGGCCCTCGACCACCTTGGTGGCGAGCTTGAAGACCATGCCCGAGCGCGTCAGCACGCGCTGCAGCGCGGGACCCAGCTCGCGGTCCATGTTCGGCAGGATTCGGTCGAGATATTCGACGACCGTGACCTTGGCGCCGAGGCGCGACCACACCGAGCCGAGTTCGAGCCCGATATATCCGCCGCCGATCACAGCGAGGCGTTCCGGCACCCGGTCGAGCGCGAGGGCGCCGGTCGAGGAGACGATGCGCCGCTCATCGATCGTCAGGCCGGGGAGCGGTATGCTTTCCGAGCCGGTCGCGACGACGATCGCCGCCGCCTCGATCTCCTGATTGCCGCCACCGCTCGCGGCCACCGCGACGCGGCCCTGCGCGACGATGCGGCCATTGCCCTTGATCCAGGCGACCTTGTTCTTGCGGAACAGAAATTCGACGCCGCGCGTCAGTGTGGTGACCACCTTGTCCTTGCGCGCCATCATCACCGCGAGGTCGAGACTGGCTTTGGTGATCGTGATGCCGTGCTCAGCCAGCCCGTTGCGCGCCTCGGCGAATTTCTCGGAGGACTGCAACAGCGCCTTCGACGGGATGCAGCCGATATTGAGGCAGGTGCCGCCGAGGCTGGCGCCGCTGTCGACGCAGGCGCTGCGCATCCCAAGCTGGGCAGCGCGGATCGCCGCGACGTAGCCGCCCGGCCCGCCGCCGATCACGACGACATCGTAGCGCTCGGCCATCCGCGGACTGCCTCAGATCTCGAACAGGAGGCGCGAGGGATCCTCGACGCACTCCTTGATCCGCACCAGGAAGGTCACCGCCTCGCGGCCGTCGATGATGCGGTGATCGTAGGTCAGCGCGACATACATCATCGGCCGGATCTCGACCCGTTCTCCCCCTGGGTCGCCAACCGCGATCGGGCGGCGCTCGATCTTGTGCATGCCGAGGATCGCCGATTGCGGCGGGTTGAGGATCGGCGTCGACAACAGCGAGCCGTAGACGCCGCCATTCGAGATCGTGAAGGTGCCGCCCGACAGATCCTTGATCGTCAATTTGCCGTCGCGCGCCTTATGTCCGAGCGCGGCAATCTCCTTCTCGATTTCGGCAAAGCTCCTGGCGTCGGCGTCGCGCACCACCGGCACGACGAGGCCCTGCTCGGTGCCGACCGCGACGCCGATGTCGTAATGGTTCTTGTAGACGATATCCTCGCCGTTGATCTCGGCATTGACCGCCGGCAGTTCCTTCAGCGCGACGATCGCCGCCTTGACGAAGATCGACATGAAGCCGAGGCGCACCCCGTGCTTTTTCTCGAACGCCTCGCGCCAGCGCTCGCGCAGCGCGATCGCGCCCGACATGTCGATCTCGTTGAAGGTGGTCAGCATCGCCGCGTTCTGCTGCGCCTGTTTGAGGCGCTCGGCGATGCGGCGGCGCAGCCGGGTCATCCGCACCCGGGTCTCGCGCTCCCCGGCGGGCGCTTGTGTCGGACGCGGAGGTTCGCGGGCAGGCGCGGGGCGGGCTTCGGCCGGAGGCGGCGGGGCGGGTGTCGGCGGGGCCGCCGGCGGCTCGCGGGCCGCGATCACGTCCTGTTTGGTGATCCGCCCACCACGGCCGGTCGGCGTGATCCGGGCCGCGTCGAGCCCGGCTTCGGCAACCAATTTGCGCACGGCCGGACCGGCACGTTCGAGCATTGCCGTCGCGCCGCCGTCGCCAGCCCTCACCCTGCCCTCCCCCGCAGGCTGGGGAGGGTTCTTGGGGGGCGGGCGTTCCGGAGAAACTCCCTCCCCCGCTTGCGGGGGAGGGTTGGGGTGGGGGCTGGCGACGGCTGACACCCCCGCGACACCATCACTGATCGTCCCGAGCACCGCGCCGACCGGAACGTTGGTGCCCTCGGCGGCGCGGATCTCGCCGATCGTGCCGGCGGCCGGCGCCGGCACCTCCAAGGTCACCTTGTCGGTCTCCAGCTCCACCACGGGCTCGTCGATCTCGACCGCCTCGCCCGGTTGCTTCAGCCAGCGGGCGACGGTCGCCTCGGTGACCGATTCGCCGAGGGTCGGGACTTTGATCTCGCTCGCCATCGCCGTGACGTCACGCCGCCAGTGCGTCGCCGACGAGCTGCGCCTGTTCCTGGACGTGGCGCTTGAACAGGCCGGTCGCCGGCGAGGCGGCTTCGGCGCGGCCGACAAAGCGGGGCCGCTTGGCGGCGACGTCGAGTCCGGCGAGCACCCGCTCGATCCGGCGATCGACAAAATTCCAGGCGCCCATGTTCTGCGGCTCCTCCTGGCACCACACCACCTCGGCGTTGCGGTAGCGCTTCAGCACCTCGGCGAGGCTGGCGAAGGGGAACGGGTATAATTGCTCAACCCGCACTAGCGCCACGCCGTCGTCGCCGTTCTCGGCGCGCGCCTTCGCCAGGTCGAAATACACCTTGCCGCTCGCCAGCACGACGCGGCGCACCTGGTCGTCGGGCATGATCGTCTCGCTCTCGCCGATGACGCGGTGGAATGTCGTGCCAGGCCCCATATCGGCGAGCGGCGACATCACCTCCTTGGCGCGCAGCAGCGATTTCGGCGTGACGACGACCAGCGGCTTGCGGAACTGGCGCCGGATCTGCCGCCGCAGGGCGTGAAAATAATTGGCCGCGGTGGTCAGGTTGCACACCTGCATGTTGTCGTCACCGCACAGCTGCAGATAGCGCTCGAGGCGGGCCGAGGAATGCTCGGGCCCCTGCCCCTCATAGCCATGCGGCAACAGCAGCACCAGCCCGCTCATGCGCAGCCATTTGGCCTCGCCCGACGACAGGAACTGGTCGATGATGACCTGCGCGCCATTGGCGAAGTCGCCGAACTGGGCTTCCCACAACACCAGGGTCTTCGGGTCGGCGAGGCTGTAGCCGTATTCAAAGCCGACCACCGCCGCTTCCGACAGCGGGCTGTCGATGATCTCGAACGGCGCCTGGCCCTGGCGGATGTGGTTGATCGGGACGTAGCGCTCCTCGGTCTCCTGGTCGACCAGAGCCGCGTGGCGATGCGAAAAGGTGCCGCGCCCGCTGTCCTGGCCCGACAGGCGGACATGGGTGCCTTCGGCGCACAAGCTGCCGATGGCGAGTGCTTCCGCTGTTGCCCAGTCAATTGTCCGACTGGCGATTCCCTCGCCCGATTCGAGCGCGGCGCGTTTGGCGTCGAGCTGGCGCGCGATCTTGCGGTTCAGGTGAAAGCCGTCGGGCACGGTGACGAGGCCGTGCCCGACCTCGCGCAACAGCTCGAAGGACGCCGCCGTGTCGCCGCGGCGATCATCGTCGGGTGCGGGTTCGAAGCCGGCCCAGGCCCCTTCCAGCCAGTCGGCCTTGTTCGGGCGATAACCCTTCGCCGCGGCGAATTGGGTTTCGAGATCGGCAATGAAATGGCTCGCCATCGCCTCGACCTCGCCCTCGGCGATTACCCCGGCCGCGACCAGCCGTTCGGCGTAGAGCTGACGGGTCGTCGGATGGCGGGCGATCGTGCGGTACATCAAGGGCTGGGTGAAGGCCGGCTCGTCGGTCTCGTTGTGGCCGTGCCGGCGGTAGCAGAACAGGTCGATGACGACGTCCTTCTTGAACTCCTGACGGAATTCGACCGCGGCGCGCGCCGCCTCGATCACCACCGCTTCGGGGTCGTCGCCATTGACGTGGAAGATCGGCGCCTGCATCCCCTTCGCGACGTCGGAAGGATAGGGGCTGGAACGGGCGAAAGTCGGGCTTGTCGTGAAGCCGATCTGGTTGTTGACGACGATGTGGATCGTGCCGCCGGTGCAGAAGCCGCGCAGATCCGACAGTTCGAGCGACTCGGCGACGAGGCCCTGGCCGGCGAAGGCGGCGTCGCCATGCATCAGGATCCCGACGACCTCCTTGCGCTCGGTGTCGCCGCGCTGGTGCTGCTTGGCCCGCACCTTGCCGAGCACCACCGGATCGACCGCTTCGAGATGCGACGGGTT
>WNFC01028123.1_pt1 | contig 10927 bp, 8 predicted proteins | sample 5400541 | NCBI WGS metagenome assembly WNFC01 (sample SAMN13153342, study PRJNA577476) | soil metagenome | isolation source: 120 cm saprolite under Douglas fir tree site 2 hole 2 replicate 1 | place: USA:California | collected 2015-04-18
ATTTGCCCAGGTCATAGAGCTTCAGGCGGCGAATCTACACGTCTGCGTGTAGTCATGGTGCACCACGTTCCCCTGGTGAATACGGATATCAGTGCATTCGGAGGGGAACTTCGGGCTAGCTCAGGCCCGCCCGCGCCCGCAGGGCCGTTACCAGCGCCGGGATGACCTGGTTCAGGTCGCCGATCACCGCGTAGTCGGCGTGCGAGATGATCGGAGCGTCCGGGTCGGTGTTGACCGCGACGATGTGCTTGGCGCTCATGCACCCGGCCATGTGCTGGATCGCCCCGCTGATGCCGCAGGCCAGGTAGAGCTCCGGCGAGATGCGGGTGCCGGTCTGGCCGACCTGCTGCTTGTGCGGCCGCCAGCCCTGGCTGGTGACCACCCTCGACACGCCGAGTGCCCCGCCGAGCAGCCCGGCGAGCTCCTCAAGCGGCCCGAATCCCTCCGGCCCGCCGACGCCGCGGCCGCCGCCCACCACCACCCTGGCCGTGGCCAGGGACACGCCGCCGGCCCGCTCCGCCGACTCGGTGGCGCGGACCGCGAGATCCTCGGCGGCCAGGTCCGGCCGGAATGCGTGCACAGTGATCGCTGCGGGCACCGCCGCCGGAGTGGCCGCTACGGCGTCGACGGCCACCGTGAGCAGGGCGGGCGACGCATCGAGCACGGCGTCCTCCAGCAGGCTGCCGGCCCACCGGTGCCGGACAAGCCGGTACCTGCCGTCGGATGTGCGCGCCGCGGAAGTACAGTTGGCCGCCATCGGCAGGCCGGTGATCGCGCCGAGATGCGCCAGGACCTCGTTCCCGCGGTCGGTGGCCGCGGCGACGACGGCCGTCGCTGACGACGTCGCGATCAGCCTGGCGAGCGCGTGCGCCCAGGCCACCGGGGCATACCCGGCCAGCAGATCCGACTCGACGGCGTAGGCGTCCGTCACCCCGGCCGCTGCCAGCGCGTCCGCCGGCGCCCCGGCCGCCGACCCGAAGACGACAGCGGCCAGGCTCTCCGCCGGGGACCCGGGCGCTTCGCTGCTGCCGACGGGCTCCGCATCGCCGCTGTCGGCTTCCTCGCTGCCGACCGCCACGTCGCTGCCGACCGCCACGTCGCTGCCGACCGCCACGTCGCTGCCGACCGCCCTGCCGCCGGCAACCGCGCTGCTGGCGGCGAGTTCGCGGCTGAACGCGAGCGCGCGCAGCGAGGCGTCGGCCGCGCCGTCGATGTCCTGCTCGACCAGGCACAGCACTGTCACGACAGCACCCCTAGCTCCTCGAACAGCCGGACCAGGGCGGGAACGGCGTCGGCGCCCGAGCCGAGGATCTCCGCCCGCTTGGTCTCGCCGGCCGGCACCCGGAGCAGCTCCTTCCGCAGGGCCTCATCGCGGAACTCGGGCCGGAACCGCTCGATGACGGCGCGCTTGGCCCGCAGCCTGCCCGGCAGCGAGGGGTACCTGGGCAGGTTAATGCCCTCCTTCACGCTGATGACCGCGGGCAGGGCCAGGTCGAAGATCTCCTCGCTGCCCCGGTACTCCCGCCGGGCCCGGGCCCGGAATCCGGCCCCCGCACCCGCACCAGCCTCCGCCCCGGCCACGGCGCCAGACTCGGTGATCTCCAGGTTCTTGATCCCGGTGACGCACGGCAGCCCGAGCGCGTGCGCGACCCGCACCGGAACCTGGTAGTCGCCGGTATCGGCGGCCTCGTTCCCGAACAGCAGCAGGTCATAGGGGCCGTCCGGCCCGGAGGCGCGCTGCAGGACCGCATCGGTAATTGCTGCCGCGGTGGCGATCGGCCCCCATTCCCGCCCGTCGGTCTCCAGCAGCACGCCGCGGCCGGCCCCGAGCGCCAGCATGTCCCGCAGCTGGTCGGCGGCCTCCGGCGGCCCGAGCGTCAGGACCGTCACGGTACCGCCCTGCCGCTCGGTGATCTGCACGGCCTCCTCGACGGCGCACTCCTCGTGCGGGCTGACCGTGAACCCGGACATCCGGGTATCGACATCCTGGCCGTCCGGCGTCAGCACGATCTTGCCGCCGACCATGGGGACCCGCTTGACACAGACTCCGATCTGCATGCCGGTCAGCTCCGGATCCGGGCGTTCTCCGGGTCGAACAGCGGAGTCGAGCCGGCCACCGCCACCGTCACCGGGTACTGCTCGGCCATGTACTCCACCGCGAGCCGGTTACCCTCACGGGCATGCTCGGCGGGCAGGTACGCCATCAGCAGGTGCTTGCCGACCGACGGGCCGGACCCCGCGCTCGTCACGTAGGAAGGCCGTCCCTTCGCGTCCGTCAGCGGCTCACCGGCCAGGGTCAGGACGGGCTCGCCGCCCAGCATGTAGCGCAGCGTCCCGGCGGCCGAGCGGTGATCGTCCACGGTCAGGGTGCAGAGCACCGCGCACGGCGGCGTCTCCCGCTGCCGCAGGTAAGCGTCCTTGCCCCGGAACGGCTCCGGCTTGACCCTCGGGCGGGTCATCCCCGCCTCCACCAGGTTGTAGTCGGCCTCGAGCTCGGCGCCGTAGGCGCGGTAGCCCTTCTCCAGCCGGCCGGTCGTCCCGTAGACGGCGATGCCCACCGGCACCAGGCCGTGCGGGACGCCCGCGGCCCAGATCGCGTCCCACACCCGGGCGCCCTGCTCCATCGGGACGTACAGCTCCCAGCCGAGCTCGCCGACATAGGAGATCCGCGACGCCAGTACCGTCACGCCGCCGATCTCGACCGGCCGGCAGGTCGCGAACGGGAATCCGCCGTGCGACAGGTCCGCCTCGGTCACTGCCTGCAGCACGATCCGTGCGCTCGGCCCCCAGATCCCGAAGGTCGCCCAGGCCGACGTGACGTCCGACAGCTGCGCCGAGCCATCAGCGGGCAGCTGGCCGCGGAGCCATTGCTTGTCCATCATCCCGGTGGCCCCGCCGGTGACAACCCGGAACTGCTCAGGCCCGAGCCGCATGATCGTCAGGTCGGCCCGGAAGCCGCCATTGTCATCGAGCAGCGACGTGTAAACCACCCGCCCGACCCGCACGTCCAGCTGGGCGACGGCCGCCGTCTGGACCGCGGCCAGCGCACCAGGCCCGGTGATGTCCAGCACCGCGAACGCGGACAGGTCGATCAGCCCGCAGGCATCCCGCATGGCCAGGTGCTCCGCGTTGATGATGGGCGACCACCAGCGCGATTCCCATTCGGCTTCGCGCTCCATCAGCCGGCGAGGATAGCGTTCCAGCAGGTTTTCATTCGAGGCGTACCAGTTGGGGCGCTCCCAGCCTGCCGTCTCGATGAACACCGCGCCCAGCTCCCGTTCGCGGTCGTAGGCCGGGCTGAGCCGGAGCGGCCGGCCGGACTCCCACTGCTCGGCCGGGTGCACGATGCCGTACATCTTGTTGAAGCCCTCCCGCGCGCGTGCGGTGACGTGCGCGGTCGTGCGCTGGTGATCGTAGAACCTGGAAATGTCGGCCTCGTGGATGTCGATCTCCGGGACGGTGCCGGTCATCCACTGCGCCACCGCGCGGGCGATGCCGGGGCCTTCCTTGATCCAGCTCGCCGCCACCGACCAGAGCCCGCTGACCTCGGGTGTCTCGCCGAGCGCCGGGTGACCGTCCGGCGTCATCGAGATCAGCCCGTTGATCGCGTAACGGATGCCGACCCGCTCGTCGCCGAGCAGCTCGGGCATCAGCTCCAGTGCCTGCAGCAGCTGCGGGTCGAAATCGTCCTGCGTGAACGGCATCTCGGTCGGCGAGAGCACCGCCTCCTCGATGGACGGGATGTCATCGGGGCCGACGATCATCGGCCGGTGCGCGTAGGAGCCGACCTCCATGTCGCCGCCGTGCTGCCGCTCGTACATGTTGGTGTCCACGTCCCGCACGATCGGGTACTCGATCTCGCCGGCCGTGTCGGCGAACAGCGGGACCGGGCCCACGCTGATCATCTGATGCACGATCGGCGTCAGCGGGATACGGGCCCCGGCCATCGCGGCGATCCGCTGGCTCCAAACCCCACAGCAGATTACGCAGACTTCGGTGGCAATGTCGCCTTTAGCGGTCCGTACCGCGGTGACTCTGCTGCCCGCCCTGCCGCCGGGTGCCGTATCGATACCGAGCACCTCGGTTCCGGCGAGCACCGTCAGGGCGCCGAGGCGCTGCGCCTCCTCGCGCATCAGCGTCCCGGCGCGCAGCGAGTCGACCACGCCGACGGTCGGGAAGTACAGCCCGCCGAGGATGACGGACTCGTCCAGGTACGGGACCAGCTTGGCGACCTCGGCCGGCGACAGGTGCTGCGCGGGAATCCCCCAGGCCCTGGCCGCGGAGCCGCGGCGGCGCAGTTCCTCCATCCGCCCGGCCGTGCGGGCCACCTCGATCCCGCCGCTCTCCGTGAACACGCCCAGTGCCTTGTACTGCTCGGTACTGTCGCTGGTCAGCTCCATCATCATCTTGGAGTACTCGATCGGGAAGATGAAGTTCGATGCATGGCCGGTCGAGCCGCCCGGGTTGGGCATCGGGCCCTTGTCGATGAGCACTATGTCGCGCCAGCCGAGCCTGGCCAGGTGGCAGGCCAGTCCGTTGCCGACGATTCCGGCGCCCACGATGACGGCGCTGGCCCGGGTGGGGATGTCATTCATGCCGGTTGGTTCCCGCCGTTCGTCTCGTTCGGCTGCCTTGCTTCTGGTTCGCTTCAGCCCGCTAGTCTGCCGGAACTGCCAGTCTGGCCCCGCGGCCCGGATTTCCGGGCCGCGGGGCCAGACTGAGCCCGCATCGTGGCGGCATGCTCCTATTCGACCGGGATCTCCTTGTTGATCAGGCCCAGGTCGATGCCCTGCCGCCTGCGCACCACGCGCGCCACCACGTATAGGACGATGGCCAGGACATACAGTGCGCCCATGAAATAAAGCGACGAGTGGTTGTTCACGAAGTAGAGGTCGTTGGAGAACCACTCGTACAGGTTGAAGCCCAGCAGCCCGATCGTGACCCACCCGGCGACCGGGACGATCTGCACGCCCAGGATCCTGATCCTGCTCGCCGGTGACGCTCGCCAGAGATCCTTCTTGATGAACGGCAGGAGCACCACGGCGATCGCGCTGAACAGGAACGTCACGGCGATCACCAGCGTCGCGTCGTAGGTGTACTTCACGAACGTCGAGTTGTAGGCATACACAGCGCTCAGGCCCACCGCCGGCAGCAGCATCAGGATCAGGGAGTAGAACGGGACCTTCCGCTTCTCCGACACCTCAGCCGCCCGGTCCGGCAGCACCCGGTCGAAGGCCGCCGCGAAGATGACGCGCGTCGAGGACAGGAACAGGGTTCCCACCCAGCCGAAGAACCACAGGCTCATCACCAGGATCAGGATGACCTGGAACGCGGTGTTGTGCACGAGCCAGGCTGCGAACAGGACCGGATACGGCCAAACCGGCAGGACTCCCTTGACCTGGAAGTTCAGCTGGTTGGAGTTCTGGTAGAAGGCCCAGCCCATGGTCTTGTCAATCAGCAGCAGGAAGGCGATGGTCAGGGCGACCGTGATCCACAGGCCGCCGAACATGCCGGTGAAGACCCGCCTGAAGTCGCTCGCCCCGCGGATCTCGCCGTACAGCGTGGCGCCCCAGTTCGGCCACAGGATGAAGAACATCATCACCGGAACCAGGAGCATGGTCGGCCCCAGCGGGCCGAAACCGATGTGCTGCGGCGCGTAACCCGGGATCTTGGCGGCGGCCGCCTGGGTCGCCCCGTAGGCGTTGTTAAGGCCGAAGAGCTTGTGCGTCTCGAGGTTGAACGAGCTGACGAAGTTCGCGTGCGAGTTGACCAGCAGCAGCACCACGATGACGCCGAACCCGACCAGCCCGCCGTAGAAGCACCACCGCTGGATCCTGGCGTAGCCTGCCATCCCGATGGACACCAGGACGCCGGCTATCACGATGGTGATCATCGAGACCAGGAAGATCCCGTTGTGCGTGCCGAACCACGCGGCTCCGCCCGTTGGCCACGTCCATTTCATGGTCGCCCAGATCGGCTCGAAGAACTGGACGGAGAGGATGTTGCCGTAGATCGGCGCCCACAGCCAGAGGATGAACCACCACCCGGTGGCTGCCATCACGAAGCCAATGCCACTGCCGAGGATCCGGGTCTGCCAGACGTAGTCACCGCCCGCCCGCGGGATCGTGACGACCAGACCGGTGTATGCGATCACCAGGAACGACACCCAGACCCCTGAGATCAGCACCGACGTAATCAGCTGTCCCTTGGGAAATGCCGGGGCGGCGAAGGCGAACTCGTAGATCGCCAGCGTGACGAAGTTGGTCGCCAGGACCGCGTAGATCAAGGTTCGGCTGTGCCTAGCCATTCACGAGAAGGTATTTGCTGACCTTGCCCTTCTTCGTGTCCAGGTCCAGCACCGCACCTTGCAGCACTCCGTCGCCGTAGACGCTGCCGGGGTTGATGGCGAGCGTCCGGCCCATCTTCTTGATCCCGCGGCTCTCGTGAATGTGGCCGTGCACCGACAACATCGGCTGGTGCGCCAGGATCGCGTCGCGCACCGCGGTCGAGCCGACCGGCTTCATCATCGCGCCCCCGTGCGTCGGCCGCATCGTGGCGTCGAGCGCGGGCGCCTCGTCCAGGCCGGTGCCGTACGGCGGCGCGTGGAAGTTGAAAATCGCCCGCTCCATGTCCGGTATCTGGCTGACCACGGCATCGATCTTTACCGCGAGCTGCTCCTCCGGAGCCTCGCGGAAGGTGTTCCACGGGGTCGGGTTGGTCCACCCCATGGAAACCAGGTGGAAGCCGCCGAGGTCGAGCATCTTGCCCTCGCCGAAGCTGACGTTCGGCGATGACTCGATGATGTCGTCGATCTCCCAGATGTCGTCGTTCCCGCCGTTCAGTATGCAGGGAATCTGACCACCCTTGAGCTTCCCGTCCGCCATATCGAGCCACCGGTCCAGCGACTGGGTCATCTCCACGGTGAACCTGCGGTCGACCGCGCCCTCTTCGCTGCTCAGGTTGGTGAGCTCGTCGGGCGTGACGATCGCCGGGTAGGACCCGGTGTTACGGATCCGCTTCCGGACGTCGTCCAGCTCCTGCTGCGTCTCCATGCGCAGCGTCTCGCCGCGCACTACGACCTGCCAGTACCCCGTATGGGCGACGATGGGCACCATCACCTTGCCGGTGAGGTCGCCGCCCAGCACCACGATATCGGCCTTGTAGAACGCGGCGGCGTTCAGGAACTTCCGCCAGCAGATCTCCGAGCCGTGAATATCGGTGGCAAAAAAGACCTTCATCGGACTACCACGCCCTTACCGCGCTCCCTGTGCAACGGTGTAGCACCCATCGCAACCGGACGTCAAGCATATGCCCTGGTCGAAACCGTCCTGAGATGCCCTCAATGGCGGGTACCCGGCTGACCCCTGTCAGCGGGCGGCGCCGGACCTGCCTGTCAGTGGGCGACTTCCTCGGGCAGCTCGTACCAGCGCACCCGGTCGCCGATGTTCGCCCGCAGCTTCCACTTGACGCTCTTGGGTGCCGACTTGGCGATCTGCAGCAGCCGCTGGCTCTGCTCCACCGGGTCGAACGGCGGGCTGGGCGGGGCAATCTCCGGCCGCTCGGCCACCAGGCCAGGCAGCTTGGCCAGGTTGATGGTCACCGTGCGCCACCAGCCCCAGTCCGCGCCGAGCAGCTTGGCGAAGCGCTCGGTGTCAATGACGGGGCCGCTACCGGCCGGGCCGCCGTCGGCCGGGCCGCCGCGGGCCTGGCCGGCCGCGTGCCGCCCGCCCGATTGGCCGTCGCCCACCGGGACCGCGCCGAGGAGTTGCAGGATGTCCCTGACGTCCTTCTCGTTCAGCTCGACGATCTGCAGCTTGGACAGCAGCACGTCAATCACGTCCACGGTCAGCGGCAGCCGGCCGAACGACGGCCGGAAATCGAGCGTGTGGCACATGGACAGCCGGTCGACCATCACGTCGATCGGCCGGCCCGACGGCGCGGTGAAGTACATCTGCCGGTCGCCGTTGAGGTTGTTGAACCTGCGGTCGCCCGTGCATCCGCTGCGCTCCAGGTACGCGGTCACGTCCTTACGCCCCTTGGACAGGCAGGCGAAGTCGATGTCCTGATCCCGGCGCAGCCGCGGCGGGAAGTCGGGGCAGATGACCCGGACCGCCAGCCCGCCGAGCAGCTTGAGCCCAAGCCCGGCCTCCAGCGCGCCGCGGGCGAGCGTCAGCGCCTCGGGAAGGGGATCGTGCACCGATCCGGGGACAACCGGCTCGGCAGGTGTCTGCTCGCCAGGTATCTGAATGCCCACTACTGCTCCTCTGCCGGCCGGGCGCACGGCGATGTCGGGCGCCACGACACAGTATCGCTCCATCCGGATCTCGATCCAGACAAGGTGTCGCTGCCACCGCAAAGTAGTGCCGCTGCCACCGCGAAGTAGTGCCGCTGCCACCGCGAAGTAGTGCCGCTACGACCGCGAAGTGGTTGACGCGGGCGGCTGGCCTGGACATCCTGGTTGCGTGACCGAGCATGAGGTTGCTGCCGGCGCAACGTACCAGTCGGCGGAGCGGGCTCTTGCCCTGCTCACCAGCTTCGACCAGTCACGGGCCGAGATCGGCGTCACCGAGATGGCCGATTCGCTCGGGGTGCATAAGTCCACCGCCTCCCGGCTGGCCGCCGCGCTGGAGCGAGCCGGGTTCCTCGTCCGGGCCGGCCAGCGTTACCGGCTCGGTGTCGAGCTGATCAGGCTGGGCACGCTGGCGCTTCGCAGCTTCGACGTGGTCGCGACGATGCAGCCGGCCATGGATCAGCTCTCCCGGCAGACGGGCGAGACGGTCAACCTCGCCGTGCCTGCCGGGGATGACATCCTGAATGTCGCTGAGCTGCCGAGCACGTACATCCTGAGCTGCTCGGGCGGCTGGACCGGCCGCCGGACGAAGCCGCATGCCGTCGCCAACGGCAAGGTGCTGCTCGCCTACGGCGCCATCGGCATTCCCGGCCAGCTTGAGCGGTATACCGAGCACACGATCACGACGCTCGGCGTACTGCAGGACGAGCTGGCCGCGGTCCGTCGCAATGGCTACGCGACGGCGACCGCCGAGCTGGAGGAGGGACTCGTCGCCGTCGCTGCGCCGGTGTTCGATGGGACGGGGACGTGCGTGGCGGCCCTGTCCGTTTCCGGCCCTGCCTACCGGATGCCTCCCGAGCGCCTGGCCGAGCTGGGGAAGCTCTGCGCGGCATCCTGAACCATCCGGCAGCCAGGGCATGACATCCGGCAGCGAGAGGCGAGCACTATGCGGGAGCACCTGCTGTACATCAACGGGACCTGGCGCGACGGCCACGGCAGCCCGGCGGCGGCCGTCAGCCCGTCGTCGGGCGAGACGTTCGCGACGGTGGCGACCGGCACCCCGGCCGACGTCGACGACGCCGTCGCCGCCGCCCGCGCCGCCTGGCCGTCCTGGGCTGCCGCCTCCCCCTTCGACCGCGCGGGCTATTGCGAGAAGATCATCGCCGGGATCCGCGAACGCCGCGAGGAGCTGGCCCGCGCCCTGACCCAGGACCAGGGCAAGCCGCTGGCCGCCGAGGCGTACGACGAGGTCGACGAGCTGGCCGAGTACTTCCGGATGGCCGGGGAGGACGCCAAGCGCCGCGAGGGCGGGCTGCCCGCTTCCACCTCGGCAGACCGCCGCATCATGGCCACCCGGGTGCCACTGGGCGTCATCGCCGTGGTGAGCCCGTGGAACTGGCCTTACACCATGGGCGCCGAGCTGTTCGCGCCGGCCATGGCCGCGGGCAACACCGTCGTCTGGGTGCCCGCCCCGACCACATCGGCCTGCTGCGCGGTGCTTGCCGAGGTGCTGGCCGGGGCGGGCCTGCCGGCCGGGATATTCAACTACGTCCCCGGTCCTGGGCCCGTCGTCGGCGATGCCCTGGTCGCCCATCCCGGCGTGGCCGGCGTCGGCTTCGTCGGCTCGGTCGAGACCGGCGGCCTGGTCGCGGCCCGGGCGGCGGGCAAGGCGCAGCTACTGGAACTCGGCGGCAACGGCCCGATGGTGGTGCTGGCGGACGCCGACCTGGAACTGGCGGCCGAGGCGGCGCTGGAGGCGGCCTATCTGTGCGCCGGCCAGAGCTGCACGGCCGGCGAGCGGTTCCTCGTCCATGCCGCCGTCCGCGGCGAGTTCGTCGAGCGGGTGGTAGCGGCCACCAAGGCCAGGGTCAGGCTTGGCGATCCGTTCCAGCCGGAGACCACGATGGGCCCGCTGAACAACGAGGCCACGGCGGCCAAGTTCGACCGGCACATCGCCGGCGCGCTGGCCGGCGGCGCGCGGGTGTGCTGCGGCGGGCGGCGGGCGCCCGGGTTCCCGACCGGACTGTACGCCGAGCCCACCGTGCTTGACGGCGTCACGCCGGGGATGGCGATCGAGCGGGAGGAGACCTTCGGGCCGGTGGTGCCGGTGGTCGAGGTAACATCGGCCGCCCAGGCGGTTGAGCTCACGAACGCCTCGCCGTACGGCCTGACTGCCGCGGTGTTCACCCAGGACCTGGAGCGCGGCCTGGCCTTCGCCGAGCGGGCCAGGGCCGGCTGGGTCAACATCAATGCCTCGACGAACCTCTGGGAGTCGCACCTGCCGTTCGGCGGCCGGTCCGGCAGCATCAGCGGTAGCGGCCGGGTCGGCGGGCGCTATCCGATGGAGACCTTCACCGAGCCCAAGACCATCGTGTACCCCGCGCCGAGGTACCGCGCGAAGGACGGTGACAACTAGGTGGCGACGCCGCGGCTCGGCACCGGCGGGGCCCACGTGGCCAGGCCGGCGTGACCGGGCAGCCGGGCGTGACCGGGCAGCCTGCCCTGACCGGGCAGCCGGACGTGACCGGGCAGCCGGGCGTGACCGGGCAGCCGGGCGTGACCGGGCAGCCGGGCGTGACCGGGCAGCCGGGCGTGACCGGGCAGCCGGGCGTGACCGGGCAGCCGGGCGTGACCGGG
>WNFC01011878.1_pt1 | contig 10926 bp, 12 predicted proteins | sample 5400541 | NCBI WGS metagenome assembly WNFC01 (sample SAMN13153342, study PRJNA577476) | soil metagenome | isolation source: 120 cm saprolite under Douglas fir tree site 2 hole 2 replicate 1 | place: USA:California | collected 2015-04-18
TTCCCTCGAGTACGCCGCGGCGCGGATCGCACCGGCGACCGATGTGCCGCCGGGCGCGTTCGGCGCGGCACGCGCCGCCGCTGCGGCCCTTCCACTCGTGGGTGGGTCGTGGTCGGAGGTCACGAGCAAGCCATATGACTCCGACGCGCACGGCTACCGCGATCCCGTCTTCAGCAACTCCGGCGGCGGCGCGGGCGTCGTGACCGGCCGCATCGCCGCGCTCGCGATCCAGGCCGGCGGCGCAGTCTGGGCCGGCGGCGCCGACGGCGGCGTATGGAAGTCGACGAACGGCGGCACCACCTGGACGGCGACGTTCGACGGCCAGGCCAGCCTTTCGGTCGGCGCGCTCGCGGTCGACCCGGCGAACGACTCGGTGTGGGTCGGCACGGGTGAGAACAACACCGCGTTCGAGAACTATCGCGGCGCGGGCGTCTTCCGCACGACCGACGGCTCCAGCTGGACGCTCGTTGGCGACGCGGCGCTCGATGGCACGACCATCGGCAAGCTCGCGTTCGACGGCAACGGCACAGTGTTCGCTGCCACGAGCCGCGGCCTCTTCAAGCACTCCACCACCAGCCTCGGCGCGGCGTGGACCAAAGTCTTCGACGCGGCGACGTTCGGCTACGCGGCGATCCCATATGGGCTCTCGCTGGTGAACGACGTCGTGGTCCGTCCGGGCACGGGCGGTCAGTACATCGTCGCGAACATGTCCTGGCGCAACGGTACCGCGTACGACGGCTTCTACGTCTCGACCGACGGCGGCAACACCTTCGGGCAGGTCAAGGCCGGCGGCGCGATCAACGATGGCGATCTCGGCCGCTCGAGCTTCGCCTACTCGGCCGACGGCGCGAAGCTGTACGCCGTGGTCGAGTCGCCGTTCCAGATCAACCACTTCACGCAGAGCGGCGGCACCACGCTCCAGGGCGTCTTCGTGTCCCCGACCGGCGACGCATCTGGTCCGTGGAACAAGATCGCGGAGGGCCGCAAGCTCGCGACGAGCGGTTCGGCTTTGTCGAACTTCTTCCGTGGGTTCAATCCCGGGGTGCAGGCTTGGTACAACCAGTTCATCGCTGTCGACCCTGCGAACTCGGACCACGTCTACCTGGGGCTGGAAGAAGTCTTTGAGACGATGAACGGTGGCAACAACTGGAACGCGATCGGCGTCTACTGGAACTTCGGCCAGCCGTGCTCGGCGAACGGGCTCGACTCGTGTCCGAAGACCACGCACCCTGACCAGCATGCTGTCGCGATCGCGAACGGCACCGCGTTCGTGGGCAACGACGGTGGTGTCTGGAGCCGTCCGACCGCGAACGCGACCGGCTGGAGCGACCTCAACGCGACGCTGCGGACGCTCCAGTACTACTACGCCGGCGCGGGCAAGGTGACCGGCGGCGACGCGATCTGGGGCGGCCTCCAGGACAACGGCGAATCGCTCATCTCACCCGCGACGCCGACCTTCATGGTCTCGCCGTTCGGCGGCGACGGCGGCGACACACTCGTGGATCCGGCCAACGGCGACCGCGCGGTCGTCGAGTACGTCGATCTCGACATGGCGCTCACCACGAACGGCGGACGCTCCGACGGCTCGACGGTCTCGTGGACCGAGATCACACCGTCATGCTTCCCGTTCACCTACGCGCCCATGGCCACCTGCGATCCGAACCCGCGCTTCATCGCGCCGTTCCGCGCCGACACCGGCAACATCAACCACTGGGTCGCGGGCGGCCAGTTCGTCTGGGACAACCTCGGTAAGGGCTGGGACACGCGCTGCGGCTCGACGTCGTGCGACTGGAAGATCCAGTACAACACCGGCTCCGGCCACTCGACCACCGCGATCGCGGTGAACGGCGCCGTGACGTACGCCGCCTGGTGCGGCCCGTCTGGCTGCAACCCGCGCGCGTCGTCGGCGACCGGCACGGGTTTCCAGCGCGGTATCGCGACGAACTACGGCGGGACCTGGCACGCGCTCGACACGTCGAGCCTGCCGAACCGCTACGTCTACGCGCTCACCGTCGATCCCGCGAACGCGGCCACGGTCTACGCGGTCTTCGGCGGATTCTCGCGACGCTGGATCCCGTCGGGCGGGGTCGGGCACGTCTTCAAGACGACCGACGGCGGCGCCTCCTGGACCGACATCTCCGGGGCACTTCCTGACGCGCCCGGCGACGACATCGTGCTCGCCGGCGGCAACCTCTATCTCGCGACCGACGTCGGCGTCTTCACCGCCTCCGCGGCGACGCCGAGCACCTGGTCACGCTTCGGCACCGGCCTCCCGAACGCGTCGGTAAACGACCTCAGCCTCGCTCCGGACGGGAGCTACCTCATCGGCGCCACCCACGGGCGTGGGGTCTGGAAGATCTCGATCCCCTAGGCACCATCGCGAGCAGCACACGGAGCGGCCCCGCCACATGGCGGGGCCGCTCTGTTGTCTGGAGCACGCAGCCCTCACCCGAGCGAGGTAGTACCCGCGGCTCGGCGAATGGGGGAGCGTCGCGACCCAACGAACGCGTCAGGCTTTCGGTTAATCGGTCAATACAACGAAAGCTGGTGGGTGGGATGAGAGCATTTCTTTCGGCGATCACCCTGGCGCTGGTGCTGGGCGCGATGCCGACGGTCGCGCTTGCGGACGACGGCGAGGATCAGGATGTGACCCAGCCCGCCGACGATCCCGGCATCACCGCGCTTCATCAGGCCGTCGACGACATGCGCGACGCGCGCACGGCACTCCGCACCGAGTGCCCGAACATGGGCGACGCGAACTGCCGCGCCGAGTTCAAGAAGGTGCGCGAGGCGTTCAAGGACGCGCACGACAAGGCGGTCGCGGCGCACCACGCCTTCCGGCAGAAGGCCAAGGATGCGCACAAGGACAAGACGCCCCTTCCGACTCCGCGCGGCTAGCCCCTCTCCTAGCCGCGCAGACCGACCGTGAGCGCCGCGAAGCTCTCACGGTCGATCTTTGTCGCGTCGCCGTAAAGCCCGACGCGATCGAGCATCCCGCCGTATCGCCCCCGGAGCCTCTGCCCGAGCTCCGCGTACGTCTTCGCACGCGTCACGAACGCGTCCAGCATCGGCTCCGTCACGAGCGCGGCCATCTCGTCGAAGCGGTGTTCGCGCGCGAGGGACGAGAGTGCCTCACCCACGTCGTCCCAGCCGTGATGAGAGAGGACGGCTCGATACGTCGGCGTGGAGGCGTAGAAGCCGAGCTGGTCGCGGACATGGCGGTCGTCCGCGGCGTACGTCGGTGAAGCCTCGACGAGGGTGAAGACCGGGCACGCGACCGTGAACGCGGCACGCTCGCGGCCGGACTTCGCAAGACCCTTCGCGACCTGAGACATTCCGACCTCGCGCAGGTACGCGGGCGTCGAGAAGGGGTGCGCCTCGAGCCCGTCGGCGATCTCGCCGGCGACCCGGAACATGCGCTCGTTGACCGCGGCGAGGTAGATCGGGATCTTCGGATGCGCGATCGGCCCCGGGTCGAAGAACGGGCTCATGAGGCTGAACGCGTAGTGGTCTCCCTTGAACGACAGGCGATGCTCACCCTGGAACGCGCCCCAGATATGGCGCAGCGCGGCGACGTACTCCTTCATCCGCGCGGCGGGATGCTCGTACGGCATCGAGAAACGCCGCTCGATGTGCGCGCGCACCTGCGTCCCGAGTCCGAGGTCGAGCCGTCCGCGGCTCGCCTTCTGGATCGCCCACGCATCCATTGCGGTGACCATCGGGCTACGCGCGAGCGCGACAGTAATGCCGGTCCCGAGGCGCAGTTGCGTTGTCGTCGTGGCCGCGACCGCGAGCGGCAGCAGCGGATCGACCTGCGTCTCGGCGACCCAGAGCCCGTGGTAGCCGCTCGCCTCGAGGTCGCGCGCGTACGCGCCGGCGTCCTCGATCGCGAGGCCGGTGATGAACGCGTCGAGCTTCACGACGCGAAGGTTACTGGCGTGTGACGCAAGTCACACCGCGAGGTCCGCTGGGACACGGTCTGACGTTCGCGCATCGCGATGAACGTGTCATTCACGACATTCCCTCCCTATGGGGAGCAAACGATCCTCGCGATCCGTTCCAATGAATGAGAACAACAAGAAGAAAGGGGAGTGCGCTCCCATGTGGCATCTCCAAGGCTGGCTTCTCTACCGATCCATCGAGCATCGCAATGAGGAACGGAACCTGCGACGCGATCGCGTCGACGATGCGTTCCTCGTTCCATACATCGACACGATCCACGACCCACGCGTGAACCCGGAAGAGGCGAAGAAGATCGCGGCGTAGCCGCGAGCCGTCAGCTCCCGAACGTGAAGCGCGCGGCGGAGCTGTTGAACTTCATCACGTCGAACGCGATCAGCTTCACCGGCCGCGCACGGAAGACGTGGCCCTTCTCGTACTGCTCGGGCTTAGGCCGGTAGTCGAACTTGCGTCCGTATTTCGCCGCATACGCCTTCGCGATCTGTGTCGCGAGCGTGTGGTCCGGACCGCGGACGATGTCGACGATCGCGTCGCCGTACACGGCGCGGTCGGCGTTCTGCACGCCGAACGCAAGGCGCGGATCGCGCGCGAGGTTGCGCGCCCAGCGCGTCTTATCGCTGCCCTCGAAGTACAGGATGTCGTCGACCCACACGCCCCACTGCTGCACGAGGTGCGGCTTCGCGTCGGCGTCGGTCGTGGCGATCCAGAGGTACTGGAACGTCGTCAGGATCTTCTTCGCCGCGACCCACGTGAGCATGCCCCTCGGCGTGGTCTTGATGTAGCCCTTTGGCAGCTGCGGGCGATCCCGCGTCGGCGCCTGCATCGCACAGCATCGTAGCCATCAGTCGAATCGGCGTGCATCGAACCGGTCCCGGTCCTGGGCCACGTGAAGGAGCATCAGCAGATCGACCGGCGCACGACGGTGCGAGACGCTGTACACGTACCACACGAGGTAGGGCAGGCCCGCGCCGACATGGAACACGCGATACGAGTCGACGCCGTCGCGCTCGATCTCGTAGCCGAGCGCGGCGTGGGCGGCGACGCGTTTCCTGAACGCCGTAAGCGCCGCCCGAAGGCGCTGGTGTTCCTTGGGCGACCGACGCGCCCGCAGCCAGCTCAGCTGCGTCGCGACGTCTGCTCGGAACGTCTCCCGAGACCGCACCGGCCGAGACACCTAGGTCTTGCGTCTGCTCCGAGGGGCTGTCCCCGCATCGTCGAAGAGCGCGTCGATCACCGCCTCATCGACGACCGGGTTTTGGCCGGTGCGCATCTGATCGACGGCCACGCGCATGCGCTGCGTCTGCCATTGGCGCGCGCGCTCGATCTGTCGCTGATCGCGCAGCTCCGTGGCGCGTTCGAGCGCGAGAGCACGGATCGTGGTGGACACGCCGAGCCCGCGCCGGCGTGCCTCGGCCTCGAAGACCTCGCGTTCGGGCTTGCCCATCGCAACACTTATCGGCAGGGCGTTGCGTCGTGCGCTCATGCGGTCCTCTCACATAGTGAATTTCACTATGCAGCCTACACGGGTCGGGCCGCGAGGTGCCGCGGGCTACAGCCCGAGGTAGGCCTTCCGCACCTCAGGCATCTCGCGGACCTGCTTCGCCTCGCCCTCGAGCTCGATCTTCCCTTGGCTCATGACGTACGCGAAGTCGGAGACCGCGAGGCTCATCTGCACGTTCTGCTCGACCAGCAGCATCGTGAGGCCCTGTTTCTTCAGCGTCCGGATGATCTCGAAGAGATTCAGGACGAAGAGCGGCGAGAGGCCGAGGCTCGGCTCGTCGAACATGAGGATCAGCGGCTTCGCCATGAGCCCACGCGCGATGGCCAGCATCTGCTGCTCGCCGCCCGAGAGGGTCCCCGCGAGCTGGGTCCGGCGCTCGGCGAGGCGCGGGAAAAGCGCGAAGACCTGGTCGAACGACTCTGTCATGACGCCGCGCGCGCGTGAGACGGTCGCGCCCATCTCGAGGTTCTCGACGATGGTCATGGTCGAGAAGAGCTGCCGACCTTCGGGCACGAGCACCAGGCCGAGCTCGGCCTTCTCGTGCGGTGAGAGGCGCGTGATCACGCGATCGCCCAGGCGCACGCTGCCGGTCCAGGCCGGAAGCAGGCCCATCACCGCGCGCAGGAGCGTGGTCTTGCCGGCGCCATTGCTGCCGACGAGCGTCGTGAGCTTGCCCTCGCGCAGCACGAGGCTCGCGCCCCAGAGGATCTGGACTTCGCCGTAGCCGGATTCGACGTTCTCGATGCTGAGCGAGTTCATGGGCGGTCCCCTCGGCGCGTCACGACGCGCCCTCCTGGAGGAATCGCTCCGCGACCTTCGGGTCGCCGAGGTACGCCTCGATGACCTTCGGATCCGCAAGCACCTGCTGCGGCGTGCCCTCGGCGATCTTCTTGCCGTAGTCGAGCACCACGACCTTGTCGGACACGTTCATCACCGCGTGCATGAGGTGCTCGATCATGATCACGGTCACGCCCTGCTGCTTGATGTGGCGGAAGATCCCGAGCATCTCGGCGACCTCCTGCGGGTTGAGGCCGGCGAGCACTTCGTCGGCGAGCAGAAGTAGTGGTCTCGATGCCAGCGCGCGTGCTAACTCGAGCCGCTTCTTCTGCGCCACGTTCAGCTTCCCCGCGAGCGTCTCGGCACGATCGGCGAGGCCGAGCGAGGCGAGCGTCTCCTCCGCGACCTTCGTGGCCTGCCGCAGCCCGAGGTTCTCGCGGCCGAAGCACGCGCCGACGGTGACGTTCGCGATGACCGAGAGGTCGCCCAGCGGCCGCACCACCTGATGCGCGCGGGCGACGCCGCGCTTCGCGACCTGGAACGGCCGCAGTCCGCTGATGACCTGGCCGTCGAACGTGATCGTCCCGGTGTGATTCCGGTAGACGCCGTTGATCGCGTTGAAGAGGGTCGTCTTGCCTGCGCCGTTCGGGCCGATGAGCCCGAGGACGCTCCCGCGCTCGACGTCGAACGACGCGCCGTCGCACGCGACGAGACCGCCGAAGCGGACGGTGCAGCCGTCGACCTGAAGGAGGGCGCTCATCGCATGCGCTCCCGTGTGTTCACGGGACATAGCTCCGGAGCACGGGGAAACGCGCGCGCAGCCAGCCGACGAGCCCGGCGGTCACGAACAGCACGACGACCAGGAGCAGGAGCCCCGCGAGGAACAGCTGGAAGGACGCGAGGGTGGGGTTGGTGATGAGGAAGCCGCGCAGCCACTCGTACACCGCCGCGCCCACGATCGGACCGGCCACCGTGCCGATGCCGCCCAGCACGACCATCACGAGCGACTCGATCGAGCGCAGAAGCTCGAACGCGACGCCCGGCTCGATGATCCCGTTCTTGAAGAAGAACGTCGCGCCGGCCATCGCGGGGAAAACCGCGGAGATGACGTACGCGGCGACCTTCGCGCGCGCCGGATCGATACCCACGACCATCGCGACGTCCTGGTCCTCGCGGATCGCCATGAGCGCGAGCCCGAACTTCGAGCGCTTGATCGCGTATGAGGCCGCGATCGTCGCGATGGCGACGACCGTCATCGTGTAGTACGCGAGCTCGGCCGCGGACTTTGCACCGCCGTACTGCAGGTACACGGAGAAGTTGAAGAACATGCCGACCGCGCCGCCGGTGGGCTCGAAATTGTTGAAGAACACGCGCATCGCCTCATTGATGCCGACGGTGGCGAGCGCGAAATATGCGCCGCGCAGGCGCAGGATCGCGATGCCGAGCAGGAAGGCGATGAGCGCGGAGGGGATCGCGCCGGCGACGAGCGCCGCGAGGAAGTGCCAGCCCTGCACCTGCATGAGGTAGAAGGAGAAGTAGCCTCCGAGCCCGAAGAACACGATGTGCCCGAAGGACACGTAGCCGGTGTAGCCCATGATGATGTTGATGCTCGACGCGAGCGTGACGAGCATGAATACGAGGAAGAGCTCCTCGCGCATCGAGGGATTGCTCGTGAGGATCGGGACCGCCGCGAGGACGGCGATGACACCTGCCGTGAGTGGCAGAAAGGGCACTCGATAACGTCTCACGCGCGCGCCCCGAGCAGGCCCTGCGGTCGCAGCAGCAGGATCAGGATGAAGATCACGTACTCGAGGACCGGCACCCACGACACCGGGATGAACACCGTCGAGACGCCCTCGAGAAGCCCGATGACGATGCCGCCGAGGAGCGCGCCGGTGGGGTTCCCGAGTCCGCCGAGCACGACGATGACGAAGGATTTCACCTCGTAGCCGCCGCCGGAGAGCGGGTTGAACGGGAACAGCGTCGAGAGCAGCCCGCCGCTCACCATCGCGAGTGAGGTCCCGATGCCGAACGAGAGCGCGAGCATGCGCCGCGAGTCGATGCCCATGAGCTCGGCCGCGCTGCGGTTGTTCGCGACCGCGCGGATCGATTTCCCGATGCGCGTGCGGAAGAGGAAGCCGTAGAGCGCGGCCGCGACGCCGACCGCCACGACCACCGCCACTGCGTGCGTGCCGAGGACCGTCACGTTGCCTGCGTCGACGGAGCCGAGCGAGATGTCCACCGCGCGCGGCGTCGTCGTGAACACGCTCGTCGCGACGCCGATGATCATGAGGTTCACCGAGAACGTGGCGAGGAGCGTGGTGAGCTCGGGCTCGTTGATGACGCGGTCGACGGCGATGAAGTACTCGGCCACGCCGAAGACGAGGCCGATGAAAAGCGCGGCGACGATCCCGAGGTACGGGTTCAGGCCGAGCGGACCGGTGAAGAGCGTGTAGACGACGAACATGCCCAGCGCGATCACGGGGCCGTGCGAGAGGTTGATGACGCGCATGACGCCGAAGATGAGCGTGAGGCCCATCGCCGCGAGGCCGTAGACGCAGCCGAGCATGAGACCGTCGATCGCCGACGGGATGAGGGCGTCGAGGCTCATGCTCGGCTCGTCTTACCTATTCGGTTGTCGTTACTTGCGAAGCAGCAGGTCCGCCGTCTTCGCCTCCGCCGGCCACGCGACCTGCGTCGCGAGCTTGCCGTCGGAGCCCTTCTGCCACTGGATGTAGACCATGTCGTGCGCGATCTGCTTTCCGTGCGTCTTCGCGTCGGTCGAGAACTTGACGTGGCCGAAGAACAGCATGAGGTCGAGCTTGTCCATGGCCGCCTTGACCTTTGCCGGGTCGGTCGAGCCAGCGTCCTCGAGCGCCTTCTGCAGCACGAGGCCCGCGGCGTATCCGCCGGCCGAGTGGTATGACGGCGGCGCGTTGAACATCGCCTGGTACGCGCTTGTGAACGCGTCGCTCGTGATCCCGTAGTAGGGGATGCCCATGGCCTTCGCGACGTCCGCGTTGTACTTGACCGGGATCTCCCACTGCGAGGGACCCACGATGAACTGCGCGGCGTCGCCGATGTCCTTGAACGTCGGCTCGGGCGGTGCGACAAGGAGCGCCACGAAGCGCGCGTTGACCTTCTTCTCGAAGAGCGTCTTCGCGAGCGCGCTGCCGTCCACGAGGTGGCCGCCGCCGATGATCGCGTCCGGTGATGCGGCGATGATCTGGTTGATGAACGGTCCGAAGTCGGTCGTCCCCGTGTCGTAGCTCTGGTTCACGACGACAGTGAGGCCCTTGCTCTCCGCGTACGGCTTCGCCGCCGTGACGACGGAGGTCGAGAAGCTGTCCTTCTCATTGATGATCGCGACCTTCTTGATCGTCGGGTCGAGCTTGAGCATCGCGTCGATCGCGCCGGTGAGGTACTTCGAGCCGGGTGAGTACACCTGGTAGGTGTTATGATCTTCGCGTTCTGCTCGGACACGACGGCCGCGGCCTTCACCAGGCCGCTCGAGTACGGCGACAGGAGGAAGTCGACCTTGTCGTCGTTGATGAGCTTCGTGTAGAGCTGCTGCACGCGGTCGGTCGCCGAGCCGTCGTCGTAGAAGGTGATCTTCGGCATCAGGACGGTGCCGTCCTTCAGTTTGATGCCGCCGGCCTTCGTGACCTGATCGACCCAGAGCTTGATGCCCTCGGTCTGTTTGGTCGACGCGACCTGCTGCGCACCGGTCTGCGAGTTGGTGAAGCCGATGTTGAGCGTCTTCGTGACGGTCGGCGCGTTCGTCCCGGCGCTGGGCGCTGCGGACGGCGTCGCGATCGTCCCGCCGCATGCGGCGGCGAGCAGCCCGGCCGCTGTCGCAAGCGCGGTGAGGTGTCGCAGGGCTCTCATTGGCACGCTCCTTTTCCCACAGGCCTGCCGGAGCGGGAGGCCGCTCCCGCCGGCAATTGTGCCTCTGTGGCACGAAGCCGTACGGACTTGCTTCGGGAACACATCGTGCAGCGCGTGGTGCCGACAGGGAGGCCGAGATGGCGACGACGCGTCAGGCGAAGGCGATCTGGAACGGCGATCTGCTCAAGGGTTCGGGGTCGGTGAGCGCGCTCTCAAGCCACAAGTTCAGCGATCTCGCGGTGTCATGGGCGGCGCGGACCGAGGCGCCCGAAGGGAAGACCAGCCCCGAGGAGCTGCTCGCGGCGTCGCACGCGAGCTGTTTCTGCATGGCCCTCTCGGCCGGGCTCGCGAACGCGGGCACGCCGCCGCAGCGGCTCGAGGCGACGGCGACGGTGACCTTCGACAAGGTCGGCGATTCATGGACGGTCACCGCGAGCGCGCTCGACGTGACCGGGAAGGTCATGGGCCTCGATCAGCCCGGGTTCATGAGGGCCGCGACCGCCGCGAAGGATGGCTGCCCGATCAGCCGCGCGCTCAAGGGGAACGTCGTGCTCAGCGTGACGGCGAAGCTCTTGTAACCAGTGGCGCGGGCGCGGCGGCCGTGCCGCCCAGCGATCCGAACGCGCCCAGCCGCAGTCGCAACGTCGAAGCGGGAGAGGCCTTCGCGCTGAGCTGCGCGAGCACTTTGTCGTACCCCGCGCCTGGGTATGCCTTCGCCGCGCGCGCGAGCACCGGCGCGAGCTCGGTGTAGTAGTCGACCTTGTCGATGTCCGGGTAGGGCCAGGTGCCGCCGCTCGCAT
>WNFC01019852.1_pt1 | contig 10926 bp, 8 predicted proteins | sample 5400541 | NCBI WGS metagenome assembly WNFC01 (sample SAMN13153342, study PRJNA577476) | soil metagenome | isolation source: 120 cm saprolite under Douglas fir tree site 2 hole 2 replicate 1 | place: USA:California | collected 2015-04-18
TTGTACCGCATCGGCCGAACAAATATTTCCACGTGACAGCGTCCAACGGAATTGTTTCGAGCTCGCCTTATACACCACTCGCGATCATGACTGCATCTCCAATCGCATTGGTTCCGGTATTCGAAACTGTCCGCGATGCGGATGTCGTCTCACTACGTTCGTTGCGCTCCCAACGTCCTCGACGGATAGATCGCGCGATCATCATCGCTGAACGATCATCGGTTCTGGCGACATGCTTCTGGTCCCTCATCGTCAGATAAGACGCTCCCATCGTTCCATCTATCGCTGGCACGGCCATGCCGCTCGCCGCAGCGCCCTACCGCGCGAGCGGTTTAGTCCATTGACCCAAAGCGGACCTATAGACGGCAGCATTTGCGCTGCCGCGTGGGATGTCTTCGATTGTCATTTCGTTGCGACGATCATCGAAAGCCCGAGCGCAAGCGGCTCAACACAAGTCCGCTCAAATCCCGCTTCCCGCATCCAGCCGATGCAGTCGGCAGCCGTGAAGTCGAACCCGCCCGCGGTCATGATCAGCATGTGCAGGCTGGCCAGCAGCCCTGCCGAATTGGCACGCCGATCATCGTCGATCAGACGCTCATAGACGATAAGCGCTCCGCCGTCCGGAAGCGCTTCGTAGGCTCTCGCGAGCAGCATCCCCTTCGTCGCGAGGTCCCAATTGTGCAGGACACGACCCATCACGAGCACGTCAGCGCTGGGCAATGGAGATGACAGGAAGTCGCCGGGATAAAACGATAGCCGCTCGCCGAGACCGTGCTTTCGCACATAGTCCTCAAAGTGCGGCCGGACTTGTGGAAGATCAAAGCCTCCTCCCCGGATGTGGTCGTGGACGCGTGCTACCTCGACTGGCAGACAACCCTCGGAGGTCCCAACATCGATGACGGTCGCGTAGTCGCGCCAGGGAAACTTCGTGGCGATTGCCCCGGCGGCCAGCAGGCTCCCGCCCGTCATCCCTCGGACAAATGCATTCAGCGCGGTCGGATTGGCGTAGAGCGTCGGGAAGTAGTCCGATTTGGCGAGGCCGTTTTGCGGCTTACCGGTCTTCAAGGCCGCAGTCAGTCCACTCCAGTTCTGATACATGCGCTCGTTCAGGTGAGCGAGGTCACCGCCGATGTAGGACGGCTTGCGCGCATCGAGATAATGATGGACCTCCGGTGTATTGCCATAACGGCCAGCGTCATCTCTTTCGAGCAGGCCTAGCGCCACAAGAGCGTCGAAGAAATCGCGGGCACCGCGCCGGTCGATGCCAACACGTTCCTTCAATGCATCGCAATCAAGCGGACCTTCCGCGAGCCCGGTAAACAGCTCAAGCTCGACGGCACTCAACAACACCTTGGCCTTTCTGAACGCATAGCCGAGTTCAAGGAGTCGATCCGGCTGCATGTTTGTTGCGGGCATGGCGCGCCTCAATCCATTTTGAAGCCGGCAGCCCTGACGATGGCCGACCACTTTCGCATTTCAGTCTCCACGAATTCCTCGAATTCCTTCGGCGTTCCTCCGGCAGGGCGAACGCCGACCTTCAACAAACTGGCCTGAACGCCTGGCGAGCGCAGACTTTGATTGATTGCGGAATTGAGTTGCTCGATGACATGAGGCGGCGTCCCGGCCGGAGCTGCCACGCCGAAGAAACTCGTCACGACGTAGTCGCTGAGCCCACCTTCGATCATCGTCGGCACGTCAGCCAATTCCGGCTGGCGTGTCGCGGTCGTCACCCCGAGCGCTCTCACTTTTCCTTCTGCTATCAGCGGAAGGATCGTTGCAACGTTTACGAAGCTCAGATGAACCTGCCCGCTCAAAACCGCGGCGATCGACTCGGGCTCGTTCTTGTAAGGGACGTGGACCAGGTCGATGCCGGCGCGCAACTTCAGCAGCTCAGCGGCAAGATGAGGTATTGCTCCGTGCACTGCCGCGAAATTGAGCTCGCCGGGATGTGCTTTGGCGTAGCTGACTAGCTCAGCGACCGACTTTGCCGGGAAGTCCGGGGCGACGATGAGGATTTGAAATCCGTCCGCGACCTTCGCGACGGCATGGAGATCCTTTGTTGGATCATAACCCGCGTTCTTTGCCGCCACCGGAACGACCGCAAACACACTGGTGTTGCCGAACAGCAGCGTGTGGCCGTCCGGATCGGAGCGCGCTACGGATCGCGCTGCCAGCATGCCGCCAGCGACGCCATTGTTTTCGATGATGACCGTAAGGGCAGCTGTCGAGCGGAGACTGTGCGCTATCAGTCGGGCGAGCACATCGACGGGCCCTCCCGGACCGCCAGCGACAACCATCTTGATCGGCCGCTGAAGCAGGGATTGAGCGAGCGCCGGAAGAGCGTAGCCGGCCGATGCAAGAGCAGCCAGGAAAGTGCGTTTCGTGATCATGGCCTGTTCTAACCGATGAGCGAGGTCTGCTTGTCCGTTGGCGCACCCAGCAATGCACCGCCCCTCCATAGCTGGCAAATTCTCATTTTCGTGGGTATCATATCTGTTCAGCTATCGATGGGGAGCGGTTTATGGACTGGCCCGAACGCATCGGTCGGCGCATCAAGTTGCGTGACCTGCATGTTCTTCTCGCAATTGCGCAATCGGGCAGCATTACGAAGGCAGCACAACAGCTCGCCATTTCCCAGCCGGTCGTTTCGAAAGTTGTTGCCGATCTTGAGCAGGTCCTTGGCGTCAGGCTGCTTGATCGGGATCGACACGGCGCGGAAGCCACAATCTACGGAGCGGCGTTGCTGAAGCGGGGCATCGCCGCGTTCGACGAACTCAAGCAGGGCGTCAAGGAAATCGAGTTTCTAAAGGGCGCGGCTGGTGGCGAACTACGCCTCGGTGCCAGCGGCGTCATGGCGGAAGGGCTGCTCCCGGCGATTCTGAATCGGCTCCGACGCGACCATCCTCTTCTGACAATTGATATCACGCAGGCCTTTGCCGGACCCGCTCTCCATCGGGAGCTGCGCGACAGGAACGTCGATCTCATCGTCGGGCGCATCAACCTGCCAATCGACGACGATCTTGCGGCTGAGGTGCTATTCGATGATCCGCTCCTGGTGGTTGCTGGTCCGAGCAATCCACTGCTTCGCCGACGCAAGCTCGAACTGCGCCAGTTGATGGATGAGCCCTGGATTCTTCCGCAGGCGGGTGCTGCAAGAACCGTTATTGAGGAAACGTTCGCCGCGCACCAGCTGCGCTTGCCGAGAGCTAACGTCGTCTCCAGCTCATTGGCGCTGCACGAGGCTATGCTCGCAAGCGGCCCGCTGCTCGCCATGTGGCCAGCTTCGGTGCTGCTCTGGGGAGCACGACGTCACTTCGTCCGGCCGTTGCCAGTGCTGCTGCCGGACCTGCCGCGTCCCGTGGGCATCGTCACATTGAAGCGGCGAATGATCGGCCCGCTCGCGCAGCTTTTCATCGATAGTGCGCGTGAGGTTGCACGGTCCATTCAGAAGGACCGGCCACGAAAGCAACGCGTTTAGACGAACGACGCGCGGTTTCGTTCGCGCAGTCGCGATGAACCGCAATCGTCGCTCCCAACCCAAGCTGCTCGGCACTTTTCGGACCTCGCGCGATGGCAAACTCATGAGTCTGGAATGCGCACCAAAACGTACCGTCCGGCGACCATTCTGAATTTATGGGTTCACGCCCCAGTTGGGGCGCATCGGGCCTGACAGCTCTTCGTGCCCCTGACCCTGCGCGCAGTGCGCCGTCCTTCGCGACGGTATTGTGCTACCCGAGGAGCCGCTCCCACCCGCACACGCCTACTTTGCATGGGGTTGTTTTCGATATTTTTGCTCGCGGCGGCTCGATGACGGCTCCCGGGGGCACCAGGCCCTAGGCTAATCCCCATTCCCGCTAAACGTCGCGCGGAAGGGATGGCCGGGATAGACCCCGACAAGCCTGAATTCACGCGAAAAGAACTTTAGCTCTTCCAACGCGAACGCGAGCCCGCGGTCGTCGGGATGGCCGTCGACGTCGGCGTAAAATTGCGTGGCGAAAAACTCGCCGTCGACCATGTAACTTTCCAGCTTGGTCATGTTGACGCCGTTGGTGGCAAAGCCGCCGAGCGCCTTGTAGAGCGCGGCGGGTAAATTGCGCACCCGGAAAACAAAAGTCGTGACCAGCGGTCCCGATCCCTGTGCCGCCCAGTTCGCTTCGCGCGCCAGCACCACAAAGCGCGTGGTGTTGTGGGTCTCGTCCTCGACATCCTCGGCCAGAACATCGAGGCCATAGATTTCCGCGGCCAGCTTTGAAGCGATCGATGCGCACGATTTGTCGCCGCGTTCGGCGACGATGCGCGCGCTTCCCGCGGTATCGCCTGAGACGATCGGCTTGATGCCGAGCTTGCGGATGATGCGGCGGCATTGCCCGAGCGCATGGACGTGGCTCTCCACGGTCTTGATATCGGCAAGCTTGGCGCCGCGCGGCGCCATCAATTGATGATGGATCGGCTGGAACCATTCGCCGACGATGAACAGGCCGGATTGCGGCAGCAGATGATGGATGTCGGCGACGCGGCCGGCGACCGAGTTCTCGATCGGGATCATGCCGAGGTCGGCCTCGCCGGAGGCGATCGCGGCCAATGCGTCTTCGAATGTCGGGCAGGGCAACGGCTCGGCGTCGGGATAGGCTTCGACGATGGCGATATGGGAATTCGCGCCCGGCTCGCCCTGGAATGCGATTTTCTTCGGCTTGGTCGTTGTTTTGGTCATGGCGCCTTGTATCAGCCGCTCAGGCTTTTGCCAGCATCTGGCGAGCGGTTTCGAGGTCGGCCGGCGTATCGACGCCGAGCGGCACCGAATCCACGATGGCGGCGTCGATCCTCATTCCGGCTTCCAGCGCCCTGAGTTGTTCGAGCTTCTCGCGCTGTTCCAGAACGGACGGCGGCAGCTTGACGAAGCGCTCCAACGCCTCGCGCCGATAGGCGTAGAGCCCGATGTGATGGTAGCGCGGGCCGTCGCCGTAAGGCGCGGTGGCACGGGTGAAATACAGGGCCCGGAGCCTTTGGTCGCCCAAAGGGGAGCCCACGAGCTTCACGACGCTTGGGGTCGTGTGTTCCTCTTCCTTTCGGATCTCCGCGACCAGCGTTCCGATGTCTACTCTTGAATCCTCAAGCAGCATGAGCGCGGCGCGGATATCATGAGCGGGAATGGTCGGCAGGTCGCCCTGCACATTGACGACCGCCTCGATCTGGCCCCCGGGATCCAGCTTGCAAAGCGCCTCGTAAATCCGGTCCGACCCGGAGGGGTGATCGGCGCGCGTCATCACCGCTTCCCCGCCATGGGCGGTGACCGCGGCGACGATCTCCGGCGCGTCGGTGGCGACCGCCACGCGGCCGATTTGCGCGGCCTCGGCCTGGCGCAGCACATGGACGATCATCGGCAGGCCGGCGATGTCCAAGAGCGGCTTGTCCGGCAGGCGCGTCGAGGCCATGCGGGCGGGAATCAGCACCAGGGCGCGGGTGTCGGTCATTAGAATGGGGTCATGGCAATGAGGTCGGGACCCGGTTGATACCAAGCCGGAAATGACGGGGATTGGTCGGAAGTCGGCGCATTTATACGGGTTGCCAGAGCACGGGCAAACCGATATCTCATCGCTGCCGAGGGTGCGGTGCGAAAGCCTGATTCCTGACGCTCATCCGCGGCCGTTCCGCCGGCCTTAAGTCGACCTTCCGGCCTGGAGCCTGATCGAAAATGGACTCCTTCGAACTCAATAAAATTCTCGGCGCCATTCTGGCCACCTGCCTGGTTCTGTTGGTGACGAGCTTCAGCGCAGGCGCGATTTTCTCGCCCGTGATGCCGGAAAAACCGGGTTACGAAATCGCGGTGAAGGAAGCGGCGCACGGCGACGCCAAGGAAGCCGCGGCGGCGCCGTCCGAGCCGATCGAGAAGCTGTTGCAGACCGCGTCGGTCGAGAAGGGCGCCGCGGCGGCGAAGAAATGCGCCGCCTGCCATACCTTCGAAAAGGGCGGCCCCAACCGTGTCGGCCCAAATCTGTTCGGGATCGTTAACGACCATCGAGGCGAAGGGCGCGGCGGATTTAATTTCTCGGCTGCCATGAAGGCCAAAACCGGCACCTGGACCTACGACGACCTCAACAAGTTCATTGCCAATCCCAAGGGCTTTGTTCCCGGCACCGCGATGGGCTTCGCCGGCATTCCCAAGGATAGCGAGCGCGCCGACGTGATCGCCTATCTGCGCACGCTTGCCGATAGTCCGGTTCCGCTGCCGACGGCGTCGAAGTAACGCCTCAGATTCTGCATGGACATTCATGCGACCAGCGGCGGCGGCCAGGCTTTGCCTGGCCGTTTTCATATGTGATCTTTGTCCGGCCGTTTTGGTATGATCTTGCCCGTGCTATCGAGACGTTTCGTCGCACCGGCGCCGTTCACAAGCCGGTATCATGAGGAAAAAGCAACGTAATCGGTCGAAACCTTGCCTTATATTGCGTCCTCAATAGCACCGCGTAGCAACAGGAATTCTGCATTTGGCAATTACCAGACGACATCTTCTTCAGAGTGGCGCCGCGGTCGCGATGGCTCCGGCGCTGGGGCTCACCCCCGGCCTTCCCGCGATTGAGTCAGCCCGTGCGCAGACAGCACCGGGCGAACCGGCCTGGCGGCACGCGCTATCGCTGTTCGGCGATGTCAAATATCCAGCCGACTTCAAGCACTTCGATTACGTCAATCCGGATGCGCCCAAGGGCGGCGTCGCCCGCATGATATCGATCGGCACCTTCGATAATTTCAATCTCGCGGTTGCAGGCGTCAAAGGCTCGATCGCGCCGGCCGCCGCGCTGATTTACGAAACGCTGATGACGAGGTCGCAAGACGAGGTCGCCGCCGAATATGGCTTGCTGGCGGAGGCCGCAGCGCATCCCGACGATTTTGGATGGGTGATCTATCGTCTTCGCAAGGAGGCTCGCTGGCACGACGGCAAGCCGGTGACACCGGAAGATGTGATTTTCTCGTTCGACGCACTGAAGAAATACAGTCCGATGTACTCCTCGTATTATCGTCACGTTGTGAAGACCGAAAAAACCGGTGAACGCGACATAAAGTTCACCTTCGACTCTCCCGGCAATCGCGAACTGCCGACCATCGTCGGTGAATTGCCGGTATTGCCGAAGCATTATTGGGAAGGCACCGACAGCGAAGGCCGCAAGCGCGACATCTCCGCAACCACGCTGGAGAAGCCGCTGGGCTCCGGCCCCTACCGCATCAAGGAATTTGTTGCGGCCCGATCGGTCAAGCTGGAGCGGGTGAAGGATTATTGGGGCGCCAAGGTGCCGGCGCAGGTTGGCCAGAACAATTTTGACGAAATGCGGTTTGAGTTTTTCCGCGACAACCTTGTCGCGCTGGAGGCCTTCAAGGCCGATCAGGCCGACTGGATCACCGAGAATTCGGCCAAGCAATGGGCGACGGCCTATGATTTTCCGGCGATTGCGGAAAAGCGCGTGGTGAGGGAAGAATTCCCGATCAACGATTCCGGCCGGATGCAGGGCTTCATTCTCAATCTGCGTCGCGATCAGTTCAAGGACGCGCGGCTGCGCCGGGCATTCAACTACGCGTACGATTTCGAGGAGATGAACAAGCAACTGTTCTATGGCCAATACAAGCGTATCAACAGTTACTTCGAGGGAACCGAGCTTGCGTCTTCCGGATTGCCGGAGGGCGAGGAATTGCAGGTTCTCGAGACGGTGCGCGACAAGGTGCCGGCCGAAGTCTTCACGACGCCCTATGTCAATCCGGTCGGCGGCAATCCCGAGGCGGTGCGCGCTAATTTGCGGGAGAGCGCGAGGCTTCTGAAAGAGGCGGGTTACGAGGTGCGCGACCGCAAGCTTGTCGACGCTGCAGGCAAACCGGTCACCGTCGAAATTCTGGTTCAGGACCCCTCTGCGGAGCGCATAGCGCTGTTCTACAAGCCGTCGCTGGAACGCATCGGCGTGACGACTTCGATCCGCGTCGTTGATGATGCGCAGTATCAGAACCGGCTCCGCAGCTTCGATTTCGATATGATTAGCGATCTATGGGGACAGTCGCTGTCGCCCGGCAACGAGCAGCGAGAATTCTGGGGCTCGCAGGCCGCGGATCAGCCCGGCGCGAAAAATACCATCGGTATCAAGAACCCTGCTGTCGATGCGCTGATCGCAAAGGTGATCTTCGCCAAGGATCGCAACGGTCTGGTGGCCGCGACCAAGGCGCTCGACCGTGTGCTGCTCTGGAATTTCTACGTGGTGCCGCAATTCACCTACGGCTTTTCGCGCTACGCGCGTTGGGACCGCTTCAGTCATGCCGAGCCGATGCCGAAGTACGGCCGCTCCGGTCTGCCGTCCTTGTGGTGGTTCGATGCTGACAAGGCCGCCCGGATCGGTAAGCGATCTTGAGCGATTTCCCCCGCATGGCGAAGCTTTCCCGCCGGCATGTGCTCGGTCTCGGGGTTGGCGCGCTGAGTGCGGCGCGGTTTCGTCCTGCGATGGCTGTCGACGCCGGTGGCGAGGCTCATGGCGTATCGGTGTTCGGCGATCTGAAATATCCGGCCGACTTCCATCATTTCGACTACGTCAACCCAGCGGCGCCGAAGGGCGGGATGTTCTCCTTCATTCCCTCGGTGCGCGCCTACAACCAGTCGTACCAGACCTTCAATTCGTTCAATGCCTATGTCCTGAAGGGCGAAGGCGCGCAAGGCATGGACATGACGTTCTCGCCGCTGATGGTGCGCGCCAATGACGAGCCCGACGCGATGTACGGCCTGGTCGCGAAATCGGTACAGGTTTCACCCGACAAGCTGACCTATCGCTTCACGCTGCGGCCGGAGGCGAGGTTTCACGACGGCTCGAAACTGACCGCGCATGATGCCGCCTTCTCGCTGACCACGCTGAAGACCAAGGGCCATCCCCTGATCGTGGCGCAGATGCGCGACGTGGTGAAGGCGGAAGCGCCCGACGACGCGACGCTGATCGTCACCTTCGCCGAGAAGCGCGCGCGCGACGTGCCGCTCTATGTCGCCGGCCTGCCGATCTTCTCGAAAGCCTATTACGCAACGCGGCCGTTCGATGAATCGACGCTCGATATCCCGCTCGGCTCCGGGCCCTACAAGGTCGGGAAGTTCGAGGTCAATCGCTACGTCGAATTCGAGCGCGTCAAGGATTGGTGGGCCGCCGATCTGCCGGTCAATCGCGGCACGTATAATTTCGACAATGTGCGCTACGAGTTCTACCGCGACCGCGACGTCGCGTTCGAGGGATTTACCGGAAAGAACTACCTCTACCGCGAGGAATTCACCGCCCGGGTGTGGGCGACGCGCTATGATTTTCCAGCCGTCAAGGATGGCCGCGTCAAGCGCGAGATATTGCCCGATGAAACGCCGTCGGGGGCGCAGGGCTGGTTCATCAATACCCGCCGCGAGAAATTCAGGGATCCGCGCGTCCGTGAAGCGCTGATCCAGGCATTCGATTTCGAATGGACCAACAAGACCATCATGTATGGCGCTTATGCGCGCACCCATTCGCCGTTCCAGAATTCCGACATGATGGTGAACGGACCACCGTCGCCGGAAGAGCTCAAACTGCTCGAGGCGTTTCGCGGCGAGGTGCCGGACGAGGTGTTCGGCATGCCGTTCGTGCCGCCGGTGTCGGATGGATCGGGGCAGGACCGGACGCTGCTGCGCAAGGCCGCGCAATTGCTTAACGAGGCCGGGCTTGTTATCAAAGACGGCAAACGATTGCTGCCGAATGGCGAGGTTTTCAAAGTCGAATTTCTGATCGACGAGCCGTCGATACAGCCGCACCACGCACCTTATGTCAAGAATCTGGGCACGCTTGGGATCGAAGCAAGCGTGCGGATGGTTGACCCCGTGCAATACCGCGCCCGGCTGGAAGATTTCGATTTCGACATGACCATCCAGCGCTTCAGCATGTCGGCGACGCCGGGTGACGGGATGCGTCCGTTCTTCACCTCGCAGGCGGCGCAAACCAAGGGCTCTTACAATCTGGCCGGGATCTCCAACCCGGCGATCGATGCGCTGATCGAGAAGATCCTCGGCGCCGAGAACCGCGCCGATCTGACGGTCGCGTGCCGCGCCTTCGATCGGGTGTTTCGCGCCGGGCGGTACTGGGTGCCGCAGTGGTATCGCACCAGCCACCCGATTGCCTATTGGGACCAGTTCGCGCATCCGGAAAAACTCCCGCGCTACGCGCAAGGCACCGGCGCTCCGGAAATCTGGTGGTTCGACGCCAGCAAGGCGGCGAAGCCGGAGCAGGCGAAATAGCCCATGAGCGCATATATCGCCCGCCGCATTCTCTTGATGATCCCGACGCTGCTCGGAATCCTGTTTGTCTCCTTTGTCGTGGTGCAGTTTGCGCCGGGCGGCCCGGTGGAGCGCGTGCTCGCGCAGCTCAGCGGCGCCGATACCGGAGGCTCATCGCGGATTTCGGGTTCGTCCGGCGGCGATTTCGGCGCGCGCGCTCCGGTAGGCGCGTCCGCCGATGCGGTCGGCTCGAAATATCGGGGAGCGCAGGGGCTGGATCCGGATTTCGTCAAGAGCCTGGAAAAGCAGTTCGGCTTCGACAAGCCGGCGCCGGAACGCTTCGCGTTGATGGTATGGAATTTCACGCGGTTCGATTTCGGCAAGAGCTATTTTCGCGATGTCAGCGTGCTGCAACTGGTCAAGGAGAAGCTGCCGGTCTCGATGTCGCTGGGGATCTGGATGACGCTGCTGACCTATCTGATCTCGATCCCGCTCGGCATTCGCAAGGCTGTGATGGACGGCTCAAGGTTCGATACCTGGACCTCGGCCGTGATCATCGTCGGCTTTGCAATACCGGGATTTCTGTTCGCGATCCTGCTGATCATCCTGTTTGCCGGCGGGTCGTTCTTCAACATTTTCCCGCTGCGCGGCCTCACTTCCGACGGCTGGGCGCAATTTCC
>WNFC01040296.1_pt1 | contig 10926 bp, 10 predicted proteins | sample 5400541 | NCBI WGS metagenome assembly WNFC01 (sample SAMN13153342, study PRJNA577476) | soil metagenome | isolation source: 120 cm saprolite under Douglas fir tree site 2 hole 2 replicate 1 | place: USA:California | collected 2015-04-18
ATCGGCGTCGAGGCTTTGGCGGCAGTACGCATCCCGAATCGGTCGTCAGCATCCGCGACCAGGCAATGGACTGTCTCGCCCTGATGCGACAGTTGAAGGTCACCCGCGCGCACATCGCCGGCCATTCATACGGCGGCGTAATCGCACTCCAACTTGCGCTCGATCATCCCGAGGTAGTGCATTCACTCGCGTTGTTAGAGCCGGCGCTGGTGGGAATGATCCCGAACTCCGCGGCGTTTATGCAGCAGATCGCGCCGATCGTTAAACAGTACGAGCAGGGAGACAAGCGCGGCGCCCTCGATGCATTTTGCACTTTGACGGCGGGTCCCAACTATCGCGAAGTCATAGACCGCATTCCAGGCGCATACGAGATGGCGCTGGCTGATACCGACAATTTTTTCCGCATTGAGACGTCAGCATTAGGCGAGTGGCACTTCGCGCGCGAGGATGCAGCGCGCATCCGTCAGCCGGTGCTCGCGATCCTGGGTGCCGACAGCGCACCGGTTTTCCACGAAATTCATGAACTGGTGCAGTCCTGGATTCCAGCAGCGCGGCCGGCCACGATTCCGCGAGTGAATCACATGCTGCAAGCGAGCGAGCCCAGGGCGGTCGCTGAAGTTCTGGCGGAGTTCTTTGCTCGCCATCCCTTGCGCTGAGCCAACATCCCGCCCGCAATGGATTCTACGTCAGTTCCGGCGCTTCGGTGACGGCTGCGGTGGTAGGTGGTCTTCAGGGCTCAGTGGATGCAGGCCTGGTTCGAGGTCGCGAAAGTGTTGCCTTTCCATTGGTCGTGATCGCAATGCGAGTTGACGTCGAACAGGTCGTCCGTGCCGTTGGCGCTGGTGGTGTTGCCCGTGACGCGAGTGCGATGGCTGCCCCGAGCGAGGTCGATTCCGTACGCGCCGTTGTTACTCGCCTCACCTTTTTCGATTGAGTTGTGCTTCGCCGGTGGCAGGGGAGGGATGCACTGCTGCTCGGGACAAAAGAGATGGGACACGTCGACTCCATAGCAACCGTTGGAATCGGCAGTAAAATTCGCGATGCGGTTGCGGTTCCCCAAGAATACGCAGATTCCGGCATAACCGTTGTTATTTGCTTCGACCCGTTCCACAGTATTCTCGGAGCCGCCGCTGACCAACACACCGCGTGTTCCGTTGTTACTTGCCTCACCTTTTTCAATTGAGTTGTGGCTCGCCGGCGGCGGACAAAGAGGGAAGAGCCCACAAGCGCATGTGTGTGTGCCCGAAATGGAGCCGACGATCAACACGCCAGTGGAGTTGTCGTCAGCGCTCAAGTTCCTCGCCGTGACGTTCGCCCCGTCAATCTCGATCCCGGAAGCGAAACGGCTTATCGCCGCACCGTCTCCCTCGATAGTGACGTGATGCGCGTGGCGCTTCACGTGGATGCCGCTTCTGAAGTTCTCGGGCGCGCCCGGTCCCGTGATCGGGTTGCCTTGCAAATCGAGGGTTACGTGATGCGCCGTGATTGCGATGCAGTCGGCGCCTGATGAGCCAACAAGTGGTGCGCCGACGGTGTACTTGCCCGGCGCATCGATGGTGCATCCGCAAGACATGATCGCCTTCGCGCACGATCGTGCCGCAGCAAGAGTTGGCGACAGGATCACCGCCAGCAGCGCAGCCGCGCCCGCGCTACGCCGACATCCTAGGAAAGCCATGGCTCCCTCCGTCGCAAACGTCGAAGGCGGCGCCACGCCAAGCGGCTGCCTTGAATTGCCGCCGAATGGGCGCCCCGAAGAGAATAGCGGCTGGCGGGGAAGGATGCGACCGTCCGAAGCGTGGAAAGGCTCTAGCCCGAAGGTGCCGGAGAAAAACGGCTCAGCTGCGGCGCTTGGGAGCCGGCGGCGGTGGCAGGCCGTCTTCATCTTCGGTCGCAGAAACGCTGGCGGTCTGGGGGGCAGCTTTGACTGACAGTTGTGCGCGCAATTTAGCCTCGACTTCGTCGGCGATCCGCGGATTGGCCTTCAGAAAGTCGCGGGCGTTCTCCCGTCCCTGGCCTATCCTTTCAGTGTTGTAGGAGTACCAGGCGCCGAGTTTCTCGATAATATTGTGCTCGGCCGCCATATCCACCAGCTCGCCTTCCTTGGAAATGCCGGAACCGTAGAGGATGTCGAATTCGGCCTCGCGAAACGGAGGAGCGACCTTGTTCTTGACGACCTTGACCTTGGTGCGTGAGCCGATCACTTCATTGTTGGTTTTGATCGAGCCGATGCGGCGGATATCGATCCGCACTGACGAATAGAACTTGAGCGCATTGCCGCCGGTGGTGGTCTCCGGATTGCCGAACATCACCCCGATCTTCATGCGGATCTGATTGATGAAAACAACGATGGTGCGCGAACGCGCGATGACCGAGGTCAATTTACGCAGGGCCTGCGACATCAACCGCGCCTGCAGGCCCATCTGCGGTTCGCCCATTTCGCCTTCGATCTCTGCGCGCGGCACCAGGGCCGCGACCGAATCAATCACCAGCACGTCGATTGCGCCGGATTGCACCAGCGTCTCGGTGATTTCCAGCGCCTGTTCGCCGTTGTCGGGTTGCGAGATCAGCAGGTCTTCGATGTTGACTCCAAGTTTGCGCGCGTAGCCGGCATCGAGCGCATGCTCAGCGTCGATAAAAGCGCCGATGCCGCCCCTTTTCTGCGCTTCGGCAATACATTCGAGCGCGAGCGTGGTTTTGCCCGAGGATTCGGGGCCGTAAATCTCGACTACCCGCCCGCGCGGCAGGCCACCGACTCCCAAGGCGAGATCAAGCCCGAGTGAGCCGGTTGAGATCACGGCGATATCGTTTTCGATCGCCTGCTCGCCGAGCTTCATGATCGAACCCTTGCCGAACTGCTTTTCGATCTGACTGAGGGCCAGGTCGAGTGCCTTGGTCTTAATGTCCTGCGCCATTGCCATCCCCGCGCTGCGCCTCTCGGCCAATCTTGGCATAAACCGCCGAGAATATCGCTAGGGCTGGGGAAAAAGCTACAGCGCTCTACTCAGTGGATAACGCGCGAGTGCCTGGTACTGCGAGGCTTCGCCGCCAAGAGTGCTGCGATACAGAATCATCTCGGCTATTTGCGATGAACCGAAGTCGTGTTCTGACGCTTGTCCGAGGGCACGCCGAATACGCTGCCATCCGCGTAAGTCGCGCACCCGTCCAATGGTAAGGTGCGGAGAATAGGCACGTCCTTCGGGTGCAAAGCCCGTTTGCACGGCCGCGGCCTCGACCTGTTGGGCGAGTCGCATCAATTGTTCACTGACCAGACCTATCCAGATGGTGCGCGGGCTCTCGAGGTTCGGGAATGCCCCAATGCCGTGGGTGACTAGCATGAACGGCGAGGTTTGGGCGGCGATTTCATCGAGAGTCTTGTCCAGCGGCAGGAGCAGGTTCCGATCAACCGCATCCCCGAGGAATCGCAATGTCAGGTGCAGGTTTGCCGGGCGCACCCAACGAATGCCGCTGCGGACCTCGCGCACGGTAGCGACGAACGCCGCGATCGCACCTTCGACCTCGGCACTCATTCGGAGCGCCACGAACGCGCGGATTTTATCGGGCAGGTCCTGCAATCAGCGCGCGAATGGAGTTAATCGCTTTGGCGCGAATGCGTCAAAGCGTGCTCGACCAGCGCCAAACGATCATTGCCGAAGAACATGTCGCCATCGACAAAGATAGTGGGCGAGCCGAAGCCGCCGCGCTCGATCAATTCGTCGGTATTGCGCTTGAGTTTGTCCTTATATTCTGGTGAGGCGATCTTGGTGAAATATTCCTGTTCGTCGAGGCCGGCGGTCCTGACGATATCGCGCAGGACCTCGTCCTTGCTGATATCGCGGTCCTCGCCCCAGTATCGCTCGAACACGCACCGCGAATATGGCGAAATCTTGCCGTGTTCATGGGCGACCAACGCCCCGCGCATTGCCTTGACTGAATTCACGGGGAACACCGTCGGCTGGCCGATCTTGAGACCATAAAGATGGGCCCAATCCTGGAGGTCCTTGGCGTAATAGCGCGCCTTGGGTTTCACCGGACGCTCGCGGGTCTCATACACCGAGGGATTAACCGCGTTAAAGACCCCGCCCACCAGAATCGGCCGCCAGACCAGATCGGCATTATGGCGCCGTGCGACTTCTTCGATTTTGCTGAACGCCAGGTAAGTCCACGGACTCGAGCAGTCATAAAAGAATTCCAGTTTTTTGCCCATCGCTTCTTTTCACCTACCTTGCCTTGCCGCCCCGGAGCCTTGCTGAGCAATTGCCCAAAGATTGTCATTGTCGGTTTTGCCGGACCCTCTTGTCCTGCCCGCCAGTGACCGGTCTAACGGCGTGTTTCAACCAATAACACATCGGGGCGGTGCAGAACCATTACGGCGGGAGCAAAGAGAGGAGTGAGAAGCGAGAAGGACTGTTCGCCCCGGTCGGCGAGGGGGGCTCTACTGCGGCAACCGTCGGTCTGGGCGCGTTGAGTACTTGCGCCAGATCGACTTGGATGCTGCCAACGAAGGCCGCAGCCTCAATTCTGAGCGGCAGATGCCGTTCATCGTCAGTAATCCACAGCACTGTCTTGCTGACCTGACTAAGAAATTTGCCCTCGCTCAGCCATACGACTGAGGGTAAGATACGCAACGCCCGCAACGTTCCCAATGGGGTCGTGATCGATTCGTGCCTATCCACGGTGAAAGCCAGAACGTAGCGATTACCCCCGCTAAACACGTCGAACGTATAAGTCTCACCGACCGTTAGCGGCAAAGACAACGCCAGCATCGCACCGGAAAACGGGCCCCACGGTTCGCCGCCACTGAATTCACGCACCCAAGTGCGGCCTTGGGCGTTCTTCTTTTCGCTGGTCACCAGGCGCTCACGATCGTCGAAGCGGATCGACCATTCGTCGCGCCGTTTCTTCTCGTGTTGGAGGATGTGCAACTCGCGTGGCCGCAGATTGTCGCGGTTGAAATCTTCATAGACATAGTCGCGCATCCGATACAGCAGGTCGACCGCGGTGCTACTGTGCAGCCATAGCTTGCCGGTCCACGACCCCCGGCGGGCCCCATTATTCAGCAATATGATGCGCGCCTCGGCCGCTGGAATTCCAACCCACGACGCCTCATAGATCAAAGTCTCGCCGCTGCGAAACGGTGATGGACCGGGATCGTAATGCGGAATCGCGAGGTCTGGCGGGCCGGCCAGCGAACGTTTTCCATTTCATTCGGATCGAATACACTGTTTTCCGCAATTTTGCCGAATTTGGGAGGACGAGGGAATGTCGAAAGCCCGCGCGCTGATAATGGCGATAATTTTAGCGGGTGCGCTCGCTTTGCCTCTGACCGCTTTCGCACAAGCCGGTTACACCGGACCTCGCGGCCCCAACAACCTGCTGCAAAACCTGGAGACGGTGGGGCCCGGTAACCAGCGCGGCAAGGCCGACGATGAGTTAATCAAAGAGGCGAAAAAACGCTTCGCCGACGCCGACCCGCGGGTGCGTGTCGAGGGCCTCGAAAAGCTGCGCTATGTCGCCAATGCCACCGAATCCACCGAAATCCTCGAGCGCGGCTTGAACGATATGGACGTACGGGTGCGGATTAAGGCAATCGACGTGCTCGGCGCACGTGGTGTTAACGACGTGGTGGCGCTAATGTCGCAGCGGTTGTTTTTGCGCGAGACGCCCGCAATTGAGAAATTGCACCTGGTGGCGGCGCTGGGCCGGATAGGCGACACCCGCGGCACCTTACCGATTCTCGAATACCTCGATGAGGCCGCGGATCAGGATAGCCGCGGCACCGCAGTATTCGCTCTTGGCGAGATTGGAGATCCTGGGGCCAACGACAAGCTGATCCAAATCGTGCAGAGCGACAAGAGCGCGATGGTGCGGAGGCTCGCTCAGGAAGCGCTCGAAAAGATTGACGGTGAGCTTCCCAACCACCATCAGGAGGAACTTGCAGCCGAGCGCAAGAAGGAACTCCAGCCTACCGACGAAAAACTCTCACAACTGCGCGCCCTCGATGCGCAATTGCAAAAGGCCAAATACGGCGAGTCGACGCGTTAGCAGGCTGCGGAAAAAACCACCGCACCCTGCTTTCCCTCTCTTTAATCTCCCCCAGTGGGGGAGAACTAAACACTAGCGGAGCCGCAGGCGGAGCGAGCTAACGAGTCCGCGAGGTGCGAATCAAACACTAGCGGAGCCGCAGGCGGAGCGAGCTAACGAGTCCGCGAGGTGCGAATCAAAAAGGAAGGAAGCCAGCTTTATCGCAGGGTGCGGAAAGACTCTTCATAGGGAAATAGCTTTTCCGCACCCTGCTAAAACTCCTGACAGCGAGGCCATCAATGGTTGAAACGACCGCGCGGCTGCGCGAACTGCTCAACGGCCCCGAAATGCTGGTGGCGCCATTTGTTTACGACTGTCTGCAGGCCAGGATTGCCGAGCGTGCAGGTTTCAACGCCGTCTACATGACCGGCTTTGGAACTGCTGCTGCCCGCGGCTTTCCCGATCTGGGACTGCTCACCATGTCCGAAATGGTCCAGAACGTCCGCGCCATCGCCCACGCGGTTGGCGTGCCGGTTATCTGCGACGCCGATACCGGCTATGGCAATCCGATCAATGTCTGGCGCACCGTGCGTGAATACGAGGAAGCCGGCGCTGCGGCGCTGCATATTGAGGATCAGGTGTGGCCAAAGAAGTGTGGCTTTCTGGCGGGCAAGCAGGTGATCCCGTTAGAGGAGATGGTGCCTAAAGTGCGCGCCGCGTGCGACGCCCGCCGCGACCATAACTTCGTCATCATCGCCCGCACCGACGCACTCGCGGTCAATGGCTGGGACGACGTGGTCCGAAGATGCCAGGCGTATCGCGAAGCCGGCGCTGATTTGATTTTTGTCGATGGCATCCGCACTCTCGAGGATCTTAAGAATTACGCATCGAAGCTGGCCAGCCTGCCGCTACTCTATAATGGCGCGTTGTTGCCGATCGCAGAGATTGGCAGGTTCGGTTTCAAGCTGAATATCCATACGAGTAGCCTGATGGCTGCTTACGTTCACTTCCGCGATTCGCTGCGAGAGTTGAAGCAGACCGGCAAACTTGACCTCCCTATCACCGGTCATTTGTTTGGCGAATTGATCGAACTGATGGGTGTACCGGAGACGGAAGCATTGTCGAAAAAGTACTCTAATTAGTTTCCACGGTGAACGAGCTGACCATCAAATTTTATTTCGCCTACACCAGCCCCTTCACGTATCTGGCGATGGGTCCGGCGTATGAGCTGGAGGAATCCCATCGCGTCACGCTTCGTTTTATTCCCTATGGCGTTAACATCCGCCAGGTCTATGGTGGCGAGGTCGAGGCGCGCGATGAGCGCAACCGGCGCAAGCTCCGTTATCTCTACCTCGATGCACGCCGGTTAGCGGCCGAGCGCGGATTGATAATCCGGCCGCCCAAAAAAATCTTCAGCGCCCGCTTCGCCTTTTACGGCGGGATGTGTGCGGAAGATCAGGGTCTGTTTCGGCCGTATGCCGACCGTGTATTCGAGCGTTTCTGGACGCGGGAATTGGAGGTCGAGGATCCCGTTGCGCTGGCGGCAATCCTGTCTGAAATCGGTGCCGACCCGACGCAGTTCCGCCGCTATCTCGCCGACGAGGCCGAGGAAGCTAAACCGCGGCTCAAAGCATGCTTCGCCGAGGCGGAGCGCGACCAGGTGTTTGGCGTCCCGACCTTCGTAATCGAGCAAGAGCGCTTCTGGGGTTACGATCGCATCGATTGGGTTAAGCGCAAGCTCGATGCGCTGGGACTGCGCAGGCCCGCATAGCAATTCTAAATGGATTGTACTTCATCTTCTCGCGTGATTCCGAAGTCCTGCATGGGATAAGGCGGATGCGAGCGAAAGGACCATGGGGTTTCTGACTTACCGCGAAACTTTGTCTGAGCCAGTTCACAGATGTGGATAAAAGAGTCGAATTACTTGTTAAATGTGGCGGACGTTTCTTTGAGTATCCGCCCCTCATACCGCTCGTCATCGTAGTCCTCACGGTATACTTCGCGTGCCGCCGCTACCAATATCTCGGGGATTACCGGGGCGAGCGTGGATTTCGCCTCCGGCGTTCAGTGCTCGCCGCATCCGCCGTCGTGGCGGCAGGGTTGTCGGTAATCGACTGGCCGGTCTACAGATATTGGGGTTTGCCGTCCTCCTTCGCCGACGGCCAAATCGGCATATTGGTGGCCGAAGTCCCCGACCAAAATAATCGCGAACAGCAACCCGCTTACCAAACCGCGTTACCTCTTCGGGTCGAGAACAGCGACCAGCTGCAGAAAATAGTGAAGGTAAGGCTGATTGAGCGACCACTCATCCCGGACGCTGTTGCCCAGGAAGCCGAGGTGGTCAAAAGTGGCCGTTGGCTTCGAGCTGCTTTTGTCCTGAGGCCCTTCGTTGTGCAAGGCACCCTGGAGCTCTGGCTAACCGTGGTCAATCCCCAGGATATCTTCCAGCCTGAATCTAGTCTTGGAAAATTCACGAGGCTACGACTTGCCACTCTCGATACATTGCCGCTTCCTGCAGATCTTGCTCAACTTGCCGAGACCGCATTGGCGTTGACACTGAGCGAGCGGCACTCTTACAAAGAAGCGGCCCAAGTTCTTGGCGACGTACTAAAGTCGGGGCACCCGCCCGAGGCCGCTACGAGCCGGTGGGCACTGAATCATCTCCGTGGCGATGATCTCCCACTGTCCGGTAGTAACACCGAAGCGATCGCCCAATACAAGGAAGCCCTTCGGCTCAAGCCTGACGATGCCCAGGCGCACAACAACCTGGGTCGTGCCCTCAACGCCAAGGGCCAGCACGACGCCGCCATCGCCGAGTACAAGGAAGCCCTCCGGCTCAAACCCGACTTTGCCGAGGCCCACAATAACCTGGGTGTCGCGCTTGACGCCAAGGGCCAGCACGACGCCGCCATCGCCGAGTACAAGGAAGCCCTTCGGCTCAAACCCGGCCTAGCCGTGGCGCACAGCAACCTGGGTTTTGCGCTTGACGCCAAGGGTCAGCACGACGCCGCCATCGCCGAGTACAAGGAAGCCCTCCGGCTCAAACCCGACTTTGCCGAGGCCCACAATAACCTGGGTCTCGCGCTTGACGCCAAGGGCCAGTATGACGCCGCCATCGCCGAGTTTAAGGAAGCCCTCCGGCTTAAACCCGACCTAGCCGTGACGCACTACAACCTGGGTTCTGCGCTTAATGACAAGGGCCAGCACGACGCCGCCATTGCCGAGTACAAGGAAGCCCTCCGGCTCAAACCCGACCTGGCCGTGGCGCACAGCAACCTGGGGCTCGCGCTTGACGCCAAGGGCCAGTATGACGCCGCCATCGCCGAGTACAAGGAAGCCCTCCGGCTCAAACCCGACGATGCTGAGGCGCACAGCAACCTGGGGCTCGCGCTTGATGCCAAGGGCCAGCACGACGCCGCCATTGCCGAGTACAAGGAAGCCCTCCGGCTCAAACCCGACCTAGCCGTGGCGCACAGCAACCTCGGTGTCGCGCTTGATGCCGAGGGCCAGCACGACGCCGCCATCGCCGAGCACAAGGAAGCCCTCCGGCTCAAGCCCGACGATGCTGAGGCGCACAGCAACCTGGGGCTCGCGCTTGATGCCAAGGGCCAGCACGACGCCGCCATTGCCGAGTACAAGGAAGCCCTCCGGCTCAAACCCGACCTAGCCGTGGCTTTTGCGCTTAATGCCGAGGGCCAGCACGACGCCGCCCTCGCCGAGTTCAAGGAAGCCCTCCGGCTCAAACCGGATTTAGCCGCGCACAGCAATCTGGCTTATGCGCTTGATATCGTCCTGCTCGTCGCATCGCTGGCAGCACTAGGTGGCTTTTTTCTCTATCGCGTTTGGCTGAACAGCCGCGACCGTGGAAAATAAATCACTCAGCACCCGCACCCCGCTATGGTCAGCCCCGCCCGTGTTTCTAACCCGATAATCTCTTTTATCGTCCCTGGCCACGGCATCAGCGGCGTCGCTGTTCTGGGGCGGCTCGGATGCCGAATCTCATTAGGGAGATTCGGGTTCGGGCTGTCCTGAGAGGCGCTTCAGAAAATCGGGGAGACTCGCGACACTCAAACCCTCGATCGGAACTCGCGCCAGCAGGTCGCGGCTTCCAAGGGTCTCGCTGACAAAAGTTTCGGCCACCGCCGCGGCTGATACCGCATGATGCAGGGTGGTTGAATTTACTACCGAACCGTCGGTCATCCGCGAGTAACTCAAAGCTAACGCTGCGCCGAGACTCATCCGCACGCTCTTGATTTTGAGCAGACCATCGAGGCCGCGCTGCCGGCAGGCATCACCGACGCCGGCCCGCTCCGCCAAAGCCTCAAGCGCGTCTCGAGCTGCAGCATCGAAATAGTCTCCGAAACGCGTCGATCCGGGCAGCGGGCTGGAGATAGCTTTCGCGCCGCCCTGAGCGCTTTCGAGTGTTGCAAAGAAGTGCTGCTTTTGCTGGCGAGCTTCCTCCAACACGGCGATGAAGTCGTCATCAAGCTCTTCGCCGTCGCTCTCGATTAACGCCGCGATTCCATCCGCCACGGTATTCTGCACATCGCCGCGCAGAAACGGCCGATCGGCGTCGCCTTGCACCGCGTAGGCGCGGATGTCATCGAGCAGCAGTTGAGCGCAGGGTTTGACCAACGTTCGCGAACTCGCGAGCGACAAGGTTAGTTTGATTTGTGCGGCAAACGCCTGCGGCGAGACCTTGCGCGCCAGCAGAATTTCCTCAAGCGTATGGACGCTTAACCGAATCGAAAGCTCGCGTCCGTAGATCGCCTTGCGCAGATTGGCGATGTCCGCGCCCGTACACCCGATCTTTTTGTAGATATGATCGAAGGCTTGGGTGTCCAGGTACGCGATCATCAGATTAGTCGCTAGTGATCTGTAACGGTGTAATTAGTGCTCTAGAGG
>WNFC01009222.1_pt1 | contig 10925 bp, 14 predicted proteins | sample 5400541 | NCBI WGS metagenome assembly WNFC01 (sample SAMN13153342, study PRJNA577476) | soil metagenome | isolation source: 120 cm saprolite under Douglas fir tree site 2 hole 2 replicate 1 | place: USA:California | collected 2015-04-18
CTGGCCGATGACAAGAACTTCGAGAAGAAGAACCGCTCGGTCAACGAGCCGATTTTCTTCTACACCGGCGGGAGCCGCGCGGCCCTCGAACTGGTCATCAACAAAGTTACCAAGTCGAGCGCTTCCGGCTACCTGAGCGTACCCAAGGCTGCCGGGAGCACCGCGGCGAGCGCTTCCACCTCGGGCCAATAAAATAAGCTTGCTCCATTTGCGGGGCAATTCAGGGGAGGATTCCAGAGCATCCTCCCCTTTATTTTTTGTCCTCATCAAGCGACGTCGAAAAGTCGTACTATAGCCAGGCGGGATGAAACCGCAGCCCACGCGTACCTCGCCCGCGCGCTCAGTGTAGTCTCAGGAGGGAATGTCATGAAAATCCGCTTTGCCTCGATTCTAGTTGTTGCCCTTTTCGTCAGCGCATTCGCATTCGCAGGTGACGCTAGCTGGACCGGCTACATCACAGATAGCAAGTGCGGCGCGAAGGCTGCGCATGAAGGCGCGGCCGAATGTACCGTGAAATGCATCAAGGAAGGCTCGAAATACGTTTTCGTGAACGATGCCGACAAGAAGGTGTACGCCATCGCTGACCAGGACAAAGTCGCGGCTCACGCTGGCCATCACGTTTCCGTGAAGGGCTCCGTCGAGGGCGACACGCTCACCGTCGCCAGCATCGACATGGCCCCGGCCAAGACCAAGTAACAACGCTTAAAACTATCATTCGCCGCAGGCGGGACCTTGCTCCCGCCCGTTCGTTTTGTCGCCCGCGAAATTTCCGCTACGATGTTGAACTGTCTATGTCCACCATCCTGCTGCACGCCGCGCGCGCCGTAACTCCCACGACAGAAATACCCGATGCCGGAATCCTGATTCGCGACGGCGTGATTGAAGCCGTCGGCTCCCGCCAGGACATGCGTCTGCCCGCCGGAGCGGCGGAAATCTCCGCAAGCGGCCAGACCGCCATTCCCGGATTCGTCGACGTGCACATCCACGGCGCAGGTGGCCACGACGTAATGGAAGGCACCGAGCAAGCCATGTCCACGGTGGCAAAAACGCTGGCGCGCCATGGTACGACTTCTTTTCTGGCTACTACCGTAACCGCCAGCCCCGACGACACTTGTCGCAGCGTCGAAGGAATTGCGCGCTACATCACCCAACAGTTCGGGGCCCTTCAGCCGAGAGCGGAAGTCCTTGGCATCCACTACGAAGGCCCATTCATCAACAAGGTGCGCCGCGGCGTGCATCCCGCCGAATGGATCCAGTTGCCATCCGCCGATTTGCTGCAGCGATTTCTGCGAGCCGCGGCCGGCAACGCCCGCATTCTCACCATCGCGCCGGAGGTGCTCGGTGCCGCGCCGAGCATAAAAGCGGCCCGCGATGCTGGCGTCGTGGTCGCCATGGGGCACACCGACGCCACTTACGAACAAGCCCGCGCCGGTATCGCCCTCGGCGTGCGGCACGCGGTGCACTGCTACAACGCCATGCGTCCGTTTTCCCATCGCGACAGTGGCGTCATCGGCGCCGTGCTCACTTCATCCGAAGTCACCGCGGAGCTGATCGCCGACGGCGTGCACGTCGAGGAAGCGGCCATGCGCATCCTGCTGCAAGCGAAGGGCGCCGGCCGCGTGATCCTGATAAGCGATGGACTTTCCGCTACCGGTATGCCCGACGGAAAGTACATGCTCGGCAAGTTTGAAGTCACCGTGTCCGGCGGCGTGTGCCGCAATTCAGAAGGGAAACTTGCGGGCAGCACGCTCACCCTGGACCGCGCCCTGCGAAATGTCGTCGCGCTCGGAATCCCGTTGCAGGACGCCGTGCGCATGCTCACCGCGAATCCCGCAAAGTTGCTGGGAATTGAGTTCAAGAAAGGCGCGCTGAGAACCGGCGCCGATGCGGACATCGTGCTGCTGGATGAAAATCTTCAGGTAACGAACGTGTGGACGCGCGGCCTGCCGCTGAATTGAGCGGCGCAAGAATTACAGCGCTGCATCATTCCACTCACCAGTGGAGACGCTGTCATCCTGAGCGGAAGCGAAGGATCTCAACCTCAACCGACCTTAAGTCTTATCCGGGGCTCTGATTTTTTTAAGGATTGAGCGGAACATTCAATTCCAACGCCAGCTTCGCGGCATTGAACGGACTGCAAGCAAAATAGCGATCGCCCACTTGCAGTGTTGGCACCTTGCGCTTGCCGTTGTTAGCCTTCAGCACGATACCTTCCGCCGACGGGTCTTCTTCGATGTTCACTTCCCGGTACGCTACGCCGCGTTGCTGAAGGAAATATTTCGCTCGGCGACAGTCCGGGCACCAGTGCGTGGTATACATCGTAACCAGTTCCATCGCGTTCACTCGCTCGAGACGGGCGCGCCGCGCCGCTTTCGCGCCACCTGGATGCGAATGAGCGACCTCTGCAGTGCGATCGCCGCTCGTCCCCAGTCGACATTCGGATCGCTCGAAGCTGCAGCCAGCCGCTGCTCCGCGCGCTTCTTCGCTTCCTCCGCGCGCGCCACGTCAATCTCTTCCGGCCGCTCCGCCGTCTCCGCAAGCACCGTGACGCGGTCGCCCAACACTTCCGCAAATCCGCTGATGATTGCCAAGGGCCCCCCTTCACTCGCACCTTTCCCACGGTACGTCAGCTCCCCGATGCCCAGCTCCGTGATCAATGGTGCGTGCCCGGGCAGAACGCCCAGGCAACCGTCGCCGCCCGGAAGTGTGACCTCCACAACCGTCTGGCGCAGCAGCTGCCGCTCCGGCGTAACGATAACCAGTTCGATGGATTCGGGAAGCATTGCCTTGCTTAAGCGCTCACCTTCATCTTCTCCGCCTTTTCCAGTGCTTCGTCAATTGTGCCAACCATGTAGAAAGCCTGCTCCGGAACCTCGTCGTACTTGCCTTCCACGATTTCCTTGAAGCTGCGCACCGTATCCTCGATCTTTACGTACTTGCCTTCCAGGCCGGTGAACTGTGCGGCCACGAACATCGGCTGCGAAAGGAATTTCTCAATCTTGCGCGCGCGTGCCACGGTGCGCTTGTCCTCGTCCGACAATTCTTCGATGCCCAGAATCGCGATGATGTCCTGCAAATCCTTGTAGCGCTGCAAAATGGATTTCACGCCGCGCGCCACCGCGTAGTGTTCCGCGCCAACGATGCGCGGATCCAAAATGCGTGAATAGCTGGCCAGCGGATCGACCGCGGGATAGATCCCGCGCTCCACGATTTGCCGGCTGAGGTTCGTCGTGGCGTCCAGGTGCGTGAACGTCGCCGCCGGCGCCGGATCGGTGTAGTCGTCGGCCGGGACGTAGATAGCTTGTACAGACGTGATCGAGCCGGATTTCGTCGAGGTGATGCGCTCCTGCAACTCGCCGATTTCTGTATTGAGGTTCGGCTGATAACCCACGGCCGACGGCATGCGCCCCAGCAGCGCTGACACTTCCGAGCCCGCTTGCACGAAGCGAAAAATGTTGTCGATGAACAGGAGAACGTCTAGATGCTCCTGATCGCGAAAATATTCGGCGACGGTCAGCCCCGTTAGGCCCACGCGGAGGCGTGCTCCGGGCGGTTCCGTCATCTGGCCGTAGATCAGAGCGGCTCGGGATTTTTCGGTGTTGCCTGGAACAATAACTCCGCTCTCGGACATTTCTATCCACAGGTCGTTGCCTTCGCGAGTGCGCTCGCCCACGCCGGCAAACACAGAGAGTCCGCCGTGTTTCAAAGCAACGTTGTGAATTAGCTCCAGAATGAGCACGGTTTTACCTACGCCCGCGCCGCCGAACAGACCGATCTTGCCGCCCTTGACATAAGGCTCGATCAGATCTACGACCTTGATGCCGGTCTCGAACATTTCCAGCGTCGTGGACTGATCTTCCAGCTTCGGTGCCGGCCGGTGAATCGGATAACGAATGTCGCTGACGATTGGACCCAACTGATCCACGGGCTTGCCCAAAACATTCATAACCCGCCCTAGAGTTGGCCGTCCCACTGGCACCGTGATGGGCATACCGAGGTCAACGGCCTTCATCCCGCGCACCATGCCTTCGGTAGGCTCCATGGCCACCGCACGCACGCGACCTTCGCCCAGGTGCTGTTGCACCTCCACGGTCACATCGAGCGGCTCTGGCAAGTTGTAACCCTCGCTCGTGATGCGCACCGCGTTATAAATCGCCGGCAAGTGTCCGGCAACAAATTGAATGTCCAGCACTGGTCCGATGACCTGGACAACGTGTCCGACCGCTCCTTGTTTCTCTGCCATTTCTTCTCCTAAGATCCGTAAGACGCGCCGCTGACAATTTCAATGATTTCCTTCGTGATCGCTGCCTGCCGAACCTTATTCATGTACAGTGTGAGGGCCTCGATTACATCGCCGGCGTTCTTCGTCGCCGATTCCATTGCTGTCATGCGCGCCGCGTATTCGGAAGCGGAAGATTCCAGCATCGCGCGCAAAATTTGCGTCTCGATGTATCGAGGCAAGAGTTTGTCCAATAATTGCGCTTCCGGCTGCTCGTAAATGTAATCGACCTGCGCCTCAGCTTTTTCTTTATCGTTCTTGCGATCCTCGTCGCCGATGGCTTCAACTGGCAGCAGCTTCTCCACCGTCAAATTAGCCGCCACCACGCTCTTGAACTCGCTGAAAACCATGTAAACCGAGTCCACCTTCTTCTCGGCATACAAATCCGTCGCCAGTTTGGCGATTTCCCGCGCGCTTTTGAACTCCACGCGCGCCAGCACGTTCACCCACTCGCCCGCAAAGGTGAACCCCGCCTTTTTCAGGGCGTCCCGGCCCTTCTTGCCCACTGGAATCGTCACAACTTTCTTGTCGCGATTAGCGCGAAAGAATTCATTCGCTTTGCGCAAAATGTTGGCGTTAAACGCCCCAGCCAGGCCGCGCTCGCCGGTCAGCACAATCGCCAGCACGTTCTTCTCTTCGCGCCGCTCCAGTAGCGGATGTTGCGGCTCCTGGATGCGCGCCATCGTCGAACGCAGCACCCGCGCCAACTCCCGCGCGTAAGGGCGCGCCGCCAGCGCCGCTTCCTGCGCGCGCCGCAGCCTCGCCGCAGCCACGAACTTCATGGCGCGGGTAATCTGCTGGCTGTTCTTCACCGAGCGGATGCGCCGCCGAAAATCGAGAAGTGTGGGCATGATGATCTACGAACGTCTGCGGCTCAACTCCTCAGCTCGCTGCCGCGGCAACCGCCGCCGTAAACCGCTCCTTGAAAGCATCCACCGCTTTCTTGATCTCCGCCCTGATGCCGTCGTCCAGCGCTTTCTTCTCGCGAATCGACTTCAAAATCGACCCATGATTCGCTTCCACAAATTGCAGCAGCTCGCCCTCGAACCGCCGCACCTCGTTCACCGGCACGCTGTCCATCTGCCCGCTCGTCGCCACATAAATGCTGAGCACCTGCTTTTCCACGGACAGCGGCGCGTACTGGTCCTGCTTCAAAATTTCCGTCAAGCGCTGCCCGCGCGCCAGTTGCGCCTGCGTTGCCTTGTCGAGTTGGTCTGAGCCAAACTGCGCGAACGCCGCCAAATCGCGATACTGCGCCATGTCCAACCGCAGCGACCCCGCCACCTGCCGCATCGCCTTAATCTGCGCATTGCCGCCCACGCGGCTCACCGAAATGCCGACGTTGATCGCCGGCCGGATCCCCGCGTTGAACAAGTCCGCTTCCAGATAAATCTGCCCGTCCGTAATGGAAATCACATTGGTCGGAATGTACGCGGAAACGTCGCCCGCCTGGGTCTCGATCACCGGTAGCGAAGTCAGCGAGCCGCCTCCGAGCTTGTCGTTTAGTTTCGCCGCGCGTTCCAGCAAGCGCGAGTGCAAATAGAACACGTCTCCGGGGAACGCCTCGCGTCCCGGCGGTCGCCGCAACAGCAGCGAAATCTCGCGATACGCCTGCGCGTGCTTGGAAAGATCGTCGTAGAACGTAACCGCGTGGCGCTTTTTGTCGCGGAAATATTCGCCCATCGCGCAAGCCGCGTACGGCGCAATGTACTGCACCGACGCCGGCTCCGAAGCCGACGAGGCCACAATGATCGTGTACTCCATGGCCCCGGCATCGGTCAGCACCTTCATCACCTGCGCGATGGTCGACCTCTTCTGCCCAATCGCGCAGTAAATGCAAATTAAGTCCCCGCCCTTTTGATTGATGATGGTATCGAGAATGACCGCCGTTTTTCCCGTCTGCCGGTCGCCGATGATCAGCTCGCGCTGACCGCGTCCAATTGGGATCATCGAATCAATGGCCTTGATGCCCGTCTGCAGTGGCTCGCGCACCGGCTGCCGGTCCAGCACGCCTGGAGCAATGCGCTCCAGCGGATTCCGCTCCTTCGTGCTGATTGGCCCTTTATCATCCACCGGCTCGCCCAACGGATTCAGCACGCGCCCAATCAGCGCATCGCCCACCGGCACGGACATGATCGTGTTCGTGCGCTTGACGACGTCCCCCTCCTTCAGCTCCGCGGACTCGCCCAACAGCACCGCGCCCACCTCTTCCTCTTCTAGGTTCAGCGCGATGCCGAAAATATCGTGCGGAAACGCCAGCATCTCGCCGGCCATCACTTTTTCCAGGCCATGGATGCGCGCAATCCCGTCGCCCACGCTGATGATCGCGCCCACCTCGTCAACAGACACCGTCTGCTCGTAGTTCTCAATCTGCTCGCGCAGAATCTTGCTGATTTCGTCCGCTTTGATGTTCGCCATTCCTGCTCCCGCTCCCTATTCCGACGCCAGCCGCGCCCGCAATTTGTTCAACCGGCTGCGCAACGACCCGTCATAAACCGTGTCCCCGACCCGCACCACCGCGCCGCCCAGCAACCCCGGCTCCAGCGAAAACCTTGCTTCCACGCGCTTTCCCGTCAATCGCTCCAGCGTAGAGGCCATTTTCGCCTTCTGCGCCGCGTTCAATTCCACCGCCGACGAAATCTGCGCTTCCATGATTCCTTGCCGCTCCCGAATCACGTCTTGGAACGCTGCGATCATTTCCGGCAAAACGTGCGTGTGCTGATGGTCCACCACCACAAACAAGAAATTGCGCACGATCTTGCTTCCGCCAACCCGCGCCAGCAATTTCTCGATCACTCGGTGCTTCGCCGCCGCGTTCACCGCCGGGCTCGCCAGAAAATTCCGCAGCTCCACAGACTCCACGTACAATGCGCCGAAGCCGAGTAGTTGCTGCATGGCCGGGTCCGCCGCGCCCTGCGCCATGGCAATATCCGCCAGCGCATTCGCGTACTGCAAGCTCGCCGATTTCAATTCGGCCTCCCCTCGAGGCTTTTCACGAACGCCGCCACCAGCGATTCCTGCGCTTGCGGCGTCAACTGTTTCACCAGCAGCGATTCCGCGCCATCGACCGCCAGATTCGCCGCAATTGCTTTCAGTTCCAGCCGCGCGGCCCGCTCGGCGGCCTCAATCTCCGCCTCGCCCGCCAAGCCAACCTTTCGGATGTCGATTAGCGTGATCGCCCGCAGCCGCTCCGCTTCCGCCGCGGCTTCCCGCTGCGCCGTCGCGCGCAATTGCGCCACTTCCTGCTCCAACCGCGCCAGCTTGTGTTCCGCTTCGCGAAGCTGCCGGTCCGCTTCCGCCTTCGCCGCGGTAGCTTTTGTAATCGCTGAGTTGATGTTTTCCGCGTTCTTGCGGAAAAAAGGAGGTGTAAGCTTCAGAAAAACCCAGGCAATCAAGCCCGCCACGATCGCGAAATTAATCCACTTGAAGATCTCATTCGCGCGCTCCGTCGTTGGGTTGCCGCCTTCTTCGGCGGCATGTGCATTCAGCGTCGCAAAAAGCACAACCAAAAGCGCGGCGCCAAAAACTTTCCATGCGCCGCGGCGCGTCATCGAACCTCTCTCGCGGGTCCGCCCGGCCGTGGCGCAATCTGCAGCACGCGCCGCGCGATTTCTGCCGCCAACTGTCCCACCGAAGCCTTAAGCTCCAGCAGCGCCGCCGCCAATTCCTTGGCCACGCGCTCCTTGCCCGCCGCAACTTCCGTCGCCGCTTTGCTCCGCGCCTCTTTCAACAGCGCCGCGCGCTCGTCCAGCAACTTTTTCCGTGCCGCTTCCTGCTCGGTGTATACCTGCGCGCGCGCCTTTTTCAGCGCTTCCTGATACTGCTTGACTTTTTCCGCTGCCGCGGCTTCCACGGCTGCTGCGGCCTTCCACGCGCCCGCGGTGCGCGCATCGCGTTCCGCCATCACCGCCAGTAGCGGCTTGAAAAACAGCGCCCGCAGCATCAGGTAAAAAGCTAGAACAATCAGGACTGTAGGCACAGCCTGAAGGAACAGTTCCCCAAGTTGAAGAACAATCTCTTGCATCTAAGTTGTTTCGCCTGAACCCCTTCAAGTCTGGCCGCGTGGGCCACGAGCGGTAGGCAGCCGCACCGTGTCTGACCCGAACAAACTTCACGGTGGGCCTGTAGCTGCCTATTAAAACAATATTTTATAGCATTCGCCGCGCCGCGCAGTCAATGCGACTCGGCTTGGCGAAAAATGCGCATGGCGCTGGGGTTTATCGGCGAGTTTGTGAGGACTTTGCGGTCCGCGCGTCCGCTTGGTCGTACACGTACCGAATGCTGATCTGCGAATCCGAGCGGCCCCGGGTAAGCCGCAGCGTTTCATACAGTTGCGTCCCATCGTAGGAGAGTTCGTAAGTCCGGCTCATCTTTCGTCCGCTCGGGCTTTTCTCATCCGTCACCAGCCGGTTTCCATCCCAGTGCGCCGCAATCTCCTGCGTAGTGCTGTCCTTCGTCTTCTGCAGCTTCCGCCCGTCCGTAAAGAACGCGCTCTTGCGCTCCTGGTCATCGAACATATCGATCTCGACGTCCTTCTTGGCCTCTGCAACGGTCAGCGCGCGTGAGGGATTCATGAATTCCTGCATCCGCTCGCGGTCTTGATCGCTTTCGTTTCCGCCTCCGCCCCGCCGTCCACCGTACGGACCTCCTCCCATTCCGGGGACGCCAATGCGCACTCCGCCGCGTCCGCCTCCACCGCCGTTCGCGCCCCGTGCGTCCTGCGTTTTCTTTCGCGCGTCATCGCTTTCATCGCGGTTGAGCTTCCAAGCTCCCAGGATCGAGGTCCGCGGCTTTACTGCCTCGACCGGTGCCTGCGGCCGCGCATCCTGCGGCACCGACGTCTGCGGTTGTGCCGCCGGCAACGGGCCTGCCGGCGCCTGCGCTCTCGTACCTGCCGGCCAGACCGCCCCAATAAGCCCCAAGCTGCCCGCCGCAATGCAAATTCTTAAAAGTTTCGATTTCATGGTACTCATCTCTTGCACACAGCCCTTCTCGTGCCCAGCTCTCGCCATACATTCCCGTTTTCGGCGCCGGAAGTTCCCGGCGGGCTGGAGCTGGCGGATCACCGCTCACGGCGCAGTGACCCCCACATCATTAGAGGCATTCAGAACGTTAGGGTTGCCCTTGGACTGCGGCGGTCCTGCCGTCGCCTTAACATCTGAAACGTAACTCCAAATTTCGCATGCGATTACGGACTCAGCCAAATTCATTTCAGCCAGGTATTTATCGCCGTAGCCCGCGGCAGCAGCGCCAGCGCCCCCAGCTCCCGAAATTTCGCCGCTCGCTGCCGGTAGCCATAAACTCCCGGCGGCAAAATCGCCATGAATCGCATCCCCGCCGCCCTCGCCGCCAGCGCATCATCCACGTTGTCGCCCACGTATAGCGCCGACCCCGGATCGCGTCCGCCCAAAATCTTCAGCAGTCCATCCGGATAAGGCTTCTTCCGCGCGTCATCCATCGTCACCACCGTGCGAAACTGCCGCGTCCCCGCCCAGCGCTCAAACGTGTACCTAAATTCCTGCCGGGTCCGCCCTGTAAAAAGGTCCAGCTCAAATCGCTTTGCCCACCGCTCCAGCTGCTTCGCGCTTATTAGCATCTTCTCCCGGCGCACATTTCCCGGCCGTCCATCGCAATCCCAATAAAACTGCTGAAACGCGTCCCGCGCCTCCTCATAAGTCGTCGGCCGCCCCAGCGCCGTCGCCCAGTTGGAAACCATGCTCCAGTCGTCGTTGTTCCCCGGCTTGTTCTTCCACTTGTAAAGCTCCGCCCACGTCACCCGCTTCCCGGTCAGAAATCGCATCGTCTCCAGCGCCGAGCGCCAGAAACTCCCGCGCACGTCCACCAAAACGCCATCCACGTCGAAAATCAAAATTTCGGGAATCGGATCAAGTCGCTTGCGGCTGGGCAAAGTAGGCAAAACTCCTCGCTGTGTGGGCCGTCCGCCTACTTCTTCGCCGCGGCAATCTGCTCGATCACCAGCGCATGCGATCCGCCGCGGTCAAACAACTTGCCCTTCGCGGTCACCCGCCCGCCTGCGAATTCCAGCAGCTTCGCATTCTGGCCGGTAGCCGGCATGGTGTCCGCGATCGGCCAGTAAATGGACCCATCGTCGCTCAAAATCACCAGTTGCGAACCTGCCTTCGCGCACTTCAGCGCGCATTCGCGGCTAATCGGCTTTTCCAAATTCTTCGTGAACGCGCAAGCCGAATCCAACACATATCCTTCCACCGAAACGCTCTTTTGCTGACCATGCAACACAAGTGCCGACGCACAAAACGAAATCGCCGCCACGCCCGCACCCACCATAAGTTTAGCGATAGTCTTCATCTCTCCTCCGTACCCGGCGCATCGTAGCACGCAGCCGTTATCGCAGCCAGCCTCTTTCACCCCTCCTGCGGTCTCGCATTGTTCGCAATATTCTCCGGCACCGGAATCTTTCTCTTGCTGCGTGGATCATCCTTTGGCCGGCGCAGTTTTTGGCGCGCAAAAGATAGACGAATTGACGGCCGAAAGGAATCGTGTACGCTTGTTTGCCGTTACCAGGGCGGTTCTTATATGGCTAAGTCGAAAGCAATCATCACGCACGATACATTTCGCTTTTTTCGCGATCTTGCGCGCAACAATCGCACTGCATGGATGCAAGCGA
>WNFC01009224.1_pt1 | contig 10924 bp, 7 predicted proteins | sample 5400541 | NCBI WGS metagenome assembly WNFC01 (sample SAMN13153342, study PRJNA577476) | soil metagenome | isolation source: 120 cm saprolite under Douglas fir tree site 2 hole 2 replicate 1 | place: USA:California | collected 2015-04-18
AGTGGCTGCCGCGGCTTTCGTGACGCGCCAGCGCGGATTTCGCCATAACCAAAGCTAGCGCGTGCATGTTGCGGAGCTCGAATTCCGGGCGGTCGTGCTTGTCTGCTTTCGGCAGTTCGAGGGACTGCAGTTGCTCGATGGCGCTAATCAACTCCTTCCCGCTGCGAAGAATTCCGACCAGGCGCCACATGATGTCGCGGACCTTGGTTAGTGCGGCGGCTTGCGGATGCTTCGCGTTGTTGTGCGGTTTTGCTTCGGCCAGCGCACCGGGATTCGGTGCGATGCTTCCAGGGAGTCCGCCGGCGTGTTTCTTCTTCACCGGGGCGTCTTTCATCATCGCCTGGCCGCTGCGCGCGCCGAAGACCAAGCCTTCGAGAAGAGAATTGCCGGGCAGCCGATTGGCGCCGTGAACGCCGGTTGCGGCGGTTTCTCCCGCGGCATACATGCCGGGCAGGGAAGAGCGGCCCCAGAGATCGGTTTTCACGCCCCCCATCATGTAGTGCGCGGCGGGGCAGACCGGCGCGACGTCGCGCGCGAGATCAACACCATAGCTCATACAGGTGGCGTAGATGCGGGGGAAGCGCTTCTCGACGAAGCCATCGGGCTTGGCGGTCATGTCCAGATAAACGTGCTCGCTGGTGGTGCGGTGCATTTCGCTGAGGACGGCGCGGGCGACGACGTCGCGTGGCGCGAGTTCCTGCGCTTCGTTGTAGCGCTTCATAAAACGCTCGAGGTTAATGTTGCGAAGAATGGCGCCTTCGCCGCGGAGCGTTTCGGAGAGAAGAAACCGTGGCGCGCCCTTCACGGCCAGCGCGGTGGGATGAAACTGCATGAATTCCATGTCGGAGAGCGCGGCGCCGGCATCGTAGGCGATGGCCAAGCCGTCACCGGTAGCCACGTCGGGATTCGTCGTTTCGCGATAAATCTGGCCGAGGCCGCCGGTGGCAAGCAGCACGGCTTCGGTGCGCAGCTCGTGCAGCGAACTATCGAGTTCGTCGATGAAGCGCAGACCGACGACGGCGCCGGACTCGACGATGAGCTCGTTGGTGAATGCATGGGCGCGCAGATGGAGATGAGGAATGGAGTGCGCGCGGGCGAGGAGGGCGCGGCTGATCTCGCGGCCGGTGGAGTCGCCATGGGCGTGCAGAACGCGGGAGCGGCTGTGGGCAGCTTCGCGGGTGAAGGCGAGCTTGGTACCGGCACGATCGAATTCGGTGCCCCACTCGATCAGCTCGCTGATGTACTTGGGGCCTTCTTCGACGAGCAGGGCAACGGTATCAGCGCGACAGAGGCCGTCGCCGGCTTGGATGGTGTCCTGCTCGTGGAGGGAGATTTCGTCTTCATCGCTGAGTGCAACGGCGATGCCGCCCTGGGCCCAAGCGGTGGCGGAATCGCTGAGATCGGACTTGGCGAGAACCAAGACGCTGCCGGATTGGCTCAGTTCGATGGCGGCGCGGAGACCTGCGACACCCGATCCCACGACGGCGTAATCGGCATGATGAGTCTTGAGGGGGGCGGTCATGACGAGCGGCAGCGCCGAGCAAAGCCATGGTAGCACGAAGGAATTGCGCGACTTGCGTTTACGCTGGACGAAAGAAAGCTGGCCGCTACGTTCCCGTTTCAATGGCGTGTTACATTTCCAAGTGTTGAATTCATGAGAAGCAGACGTATCGTGGTCCAGTCTGCGGCTGGATCCTACTCGGTGGTGTGCGGCGCGGGACTGCTCCGCCGTGCGGCGAAGGAGATCGCTAAGTTGGGGAAGTTTTCGAGCGTACATATCGTGTCGTCCGCAAAAGTGTGGCGCGCCATAGGCAAGGGCGTGCAGCGTGGTGTTGGCGTGAAGAATCGCGGCGCGGTTCATCTCATGAATGACGGCGAATCCGCAAAGAATTTGCGGACAGTCGAATTGCTGACGCGCGACCTGGTGAAAGGCGGCGCGGACCGCAAATCTTTGCTGATTGCGGTGGGCGGGGGAGTGGTGGGAGACGTCGCGGGATTTGTTGCAGCGTCGTATCTGCGCGGGGTCGCGCTCGTGCATGTGCCGACGACGGTGGTGGCGCAGGTGGACAGCTCGATTGGCGGCAAGACTGGAGTGAATTTGCCGGAGGGGAAAAACCTGGTTGGGGCGTTCTATCCGCCGCGGCTGGTCCTGTCCGATCCAGAGATGCTGCGGACGCTGCCAGAGCGGGAATTTCGCGGCGGACTTGCTGAGATTATCAAGCATGCGGTGATTGCGGATGCGGAGATGTTTGCGTACCTCGAGAAAAACCTCGAAAATGTGGAGCGCCGAAATCGCGTGGCGCTGGACTATCTGGTTCCGCGCAATGTGGCGATCAAGGCGCGGGTGGTGACGCGCGACGAACGCGAGTCGGGGTTGCGCGAAATACTCAATTTCGGGCACACATTTGCGCACGCGCTGGAAAGTGTCACGCACTACAAACGCTACCAGCATGGGGAAGCGGTGGCGTGGGGCATGATGGCGGCGGCGCTTTTGGGACACGAGATAGGCGTAACCCGCGCCGACGACGTTTCGCGGATTGTCTCGCTGGTGCGTCGCATGGGCCCGCTGCCGGGGTGGCCGCGCGTGCCGACGCGCGCGTTGCTGGAGGCGATGCGCTCGGACAAGAAGGCGCGCGACGGGAAGCTGCGATTTGTCCTGACGTCACGCATCGGCAAAGCGTCGTCGTACGATGGCGTTCCGCTGGCGGCTGTCGAGCGCGTTATGCGATTTGCTCCTCATTTCTTCTGCGATTCCGGCCGGGGCCATGCCTGAAGCTGCCGCTCCTGCAAAGGGAACTCGTCCGGAAGGCGCGCAAAGCGAAGCGGACGCTTCACGCAAAGTCCGCGAGATGTTCACGGAAATCGCCCCGCGCTACGACTTCCTAAATCACCTTTTATCGTTGGAGCTGGATCGCGTGTGGCGAACGCGGACCGCGCGGCGTCTCCGGCCAATTTTGCAGCGGAGCGATGCGCGCGTGCTCGATCTTTGCTGCGGCACCGGCGATCTTGCCTTTGCGCTGGCGCGGAGCGGTCCGGCGCAGATTATCGGCGCGGACTTTTCTCACGCCATGCTGGTGCGCGCGAATGCAAAGCGCAAAGGGCATACGCGCAACCCAAAGGCAGAATCGAGAGGACTCATCACTTTTTTAGAGGCGGATGCTTTGCGGCTTCCATTTGCGGATGCTTCGTTTGATTTGGTTACAACCGCTTTCGGTTTTCGCAATTTGGCTAGCTACGAGAGCGGGCTAAGGGAAATCCGGCGAGTGCTGAAGTACGGGGGCGCTTTGGCAATTCTGGAATTCACCGAGCCGCCTCCAGGCTTGACGGGCGATCTCTACCGCTGGTACTGCCGAACGGTCCTGCCGAAGGTTGGGGGTCTGCTGTCTGGAAATCCGAACGCATACAAGTATTTGCCGGCCTCGGTGGCGCGATTTTTTCGTCCAGACGAACTAGCATCCGTAATGTGCAAGACTGGATTCGCCGCTGTGGACTTTCGGCTTTGGACGCTGGGCTCTGTTGCGCTCCATACCGGAATCAAAACGTAGCCCCTGCTCAATCGAAAGAGGTGTTATTTGGAGTGCGGTAGCTTGCTACCGCTTTTGCGGCGTAAGCGTTTGAAGAGGCTGCTGCGCGGTAAGCGTGGTGCGAAGGGGTGAACACCAAGCTGCAGCCTATTCTTCGAGGCCGGCTGCGCGAATCTTGGCAAGCAAAGTTTTTGGGGAGACGCCGAGGCGTTCGGCGGCGCGGGTCTTGTTCCACTGGCAGTCGCGCAGGGTGCTCTCGAGCAGGACGCGCTCGACGTGACCGGCCGCGCGCTGCGTGACTTCCTCCAACGAGCCTTCCCAACTGAATTTCTCCGGCAACATTCCGTTGGGCAAGCTTTCCGCATCCGGTTTGGGCGAAGGGAGCTGCAATCCATTGGCGCTGATGGCCAACCCATCGGCAAGAATGACGGCGCGTTCCAAGGCGTTTTGCAGTTCGCGGACGTTTCCGGGCCAGCGATACTCGAGGAGTCGCTGTTTGGCGTCGGAGGAAAGCTCAAGGCCGGGCTTGGCAAATTCGCGGCTGAATTTGTCGAGAAAATAGTCGGCCAGCAGCCATATATCGTTTCCGCGGTCGCGCAAGGCGGGGATGGTGATGGGCACTGCGGAGATGCGGAAGTACAAATCCTCGCGAAACAACTTCTCTTGCATCAGCTTCTGGAGGTCGCGATTTGTGGCCACGACTATGCGCACGTCGATTTCGATCAACTGCGTGCCGCCCACGCGCTCGAAACGCCGTTCTTCCAGCACGCGCAGCAGCTTGGCCTGGATGGCCAATGGCAGCTCGCCGATTTCATCGAGAAATAACGTGCCATGGTGGGCGAGATCCATCTTGCCGACTTTGCGCGCGCCCGCTCCGGTGAAGGCGCCGCGCTCGTGACCGAACAATTCGTTCTCCACAAGTCCCTCGGGAATTGCGGCGCAGTTCAGTGCCACAAACGGCTGCTCGCGGCGGTTGGACAAATGATGAATGGCGCGGGCGAAGAGCTCCTTGCCGGTGCCACTTTCGCCCAGGAGCAGCGCGGTGGAATCGGTCGCGGCAATGCGTTGAATCTGCTGGCTGATTTCGCGAATGGAAGCATGCTCGCCGACGATGCGGGGAAATCCGTAACGAGCCGTGTACTCTTCGCGGAGCAGCAAATTCTCGCGGAGCAGCTCCTGTTGACGGGCGGCGCGTTGCACCAGGAGCATGAGGTGGTCGAGGTCGACCGGTTTTTGGAGAAAATCAAAGGCGCCTTCCTTCATGGCCCTGACGGCTTCTTCGACGGAGCCGAAGGCGGTGAGAAGGATTACCGGAATAGTGGCGTCGGCGTGCTTGGTCTCGCGCAAGACGTCGAGACCGGAAGCTCCTGGCATTTTCAGGTCAGTGATGACGAGCAGATACCGGCGCGCGCGCACCTTCTGGATGGCGGCGGTTCCGTCCGGCGCCTCATCTACGGTGTAACCGGAGCGCTCCAGCGCTTTGCGGAGCATGGCGCGCAATTCATTTTTGTCTTCGACAAGAAGGAGCGGTTCCATCTCCTTCGTTTCTATCATGTTTTGCGCGGTGAGCCGGAAGAACGACTAGGCGATGTGCGGAGAGAGTGCAGGGCGGGAGCGGCAGTTGGCGGTTGCTAATTTTCAGTGTTAGAGGGGAGTTGGCCGGGCCCTTCGAGGTTCAGGATAATTGAAACCCGGCGTCTACAACTCAGGGCGCGGCCCAGCCAGGGTCGCCGCCGGACTTGCGCAGCGCTTCTTCCATATCGCTGATCTGCTGTTTGAGCTGGTCGATTTCCTTCTTCTTGGCCGCGATCTTCGTATCTTTGTCGTTGATATCCTTGCGCGTGTACTGCTCCGCAAGCGCTTTCTGCGGGTCGCTGTAATACTGAACCTGCGCCTTGTTATCTTCGCGCTGCAGGACATCGAGCTCTTTTTGCGCGCGGCCCAGGTTGGCGTAGGCTTCCCTGAACTGCTTGCGCCACTTGGTCTCTGCACTTTCTTCGGGCTCGGCAGTTTTGCCGGCCGCATCTTTGCCTTGCGCGCCCTGTTTTTTCGCCGCGCCCTCTTCGGTAGTCGCTGATGCACCCGCACCTCCCGAAACGGGCGCGCTTGCGGATACGAGATGGTCTACGTCATCGTCGGTAATGACCCGTTTCGGCTTGGCGGTGTCTTTCTTCTTCTGCTCACGGGCTTTACGGGCGGCATCCGCTACCGGGTCGCCGGTGGACTGCTGCGAGGAATCCTGTTGCTGCCGGCCGGGAGACGGAAGAGCTGTCGGCGCAAGGGCCATTAAAGCCAGGCTGGCTAGCGCGGAGCCAGTTCGCAAAATTCGCGCGTCCATAAACGTACCTCCCAAGGAGCAGGAAAAGCTCCGGCGCAACTAGGTCTGTATGCTCTTCTTATTCAATTCTACCGCTTCTGGCGCATCGGCGCACAGGGGTAGCGTAACCATAAACGTCGCGCCGCCTTCGGGGCGATTGCGGGCCTCCACGTGGCCACCGTGCTGGACGATGATCTTTTGCACCACGGCCAGGCCCAAACCGGTGCCGTCCGCCTTGGTGGTGTAAAAGGGGCGGAAGAGCTTGCTTAGCGAGGCCTGTTCGATCCCCGGCCCGTTGTCGAGGATCACAATCCGCTGCACGCCGCCATCTTCGGTGCGAACAAGCTCTCCCTTCAACAGAACTTGCCCGCCACCGGCGACACCCGCGCAAGCCTCCGCGGCGTTGCGCGCCAGGTTTAGCAGGGCCTGTCGCAGCAGCCCCTCATCGCCAGGCACGCTACCGAACACCCCCTCGGAGCGCAGCGCCACGGCGGGTATCGCCTCCGTAACGTCGGAAACGACTCGCTCCACCACCGCTTCCAGCGACACCGGCTCGTTGCCGATGTCGAGCGGGCGCGCGTACTTCAGAAATTCGGTCACCACGTGGGTGATGTTGCGGGTCTGCTCGAGGATACGATCGGCGTAATCGGAGGCCTCTCCCCCCAATTCCTCGGCGCGAATCATCTGCGCGTAACCGGAAATGGTGGCCAGGGCATTCTTGAATTCGTGCGCGATGCCGGCGGAAAGTTCGCCGAGCGCGGCGAGATTTTCCTTTAGCTGCATCTGCTGCTGCAGGGCGGCGAGTTCAGTCAAGTCGCTTAGCAGGCAAAGCGCTCCATTGATCTTTTCGTTGCCTTTGCGAATCGGGGAGATGGTGACTCCAAGATGGCGGCGCTCGCCGGAAGGAGCGGAGTGCTCTACCTCCTCGCGGCGGAAAATCCTGCCTTCGGTCAGGCACTCGGTCACCAGTCGCGTGAGCTCGGACGACTCGCCAAGCGCTTCGCTGTAGCGCCGGAAGCCCAGGCCGCGAATGCCCAGCGCCTGCTCGGCGGCGGGGTTGGCGCTGGAGATAATTCCGGTGGCGTTGACGACCAGCAGGCCGGCGGGCATGTTGCGGGTGACTTCTTCGCTGAGGCGCTCGGTGTGTGCGGCGCGTTCCTTCTCGATGTGGTGCAGCCGCTCCAGCTCCCGCTCCTGGTCGCGCAGTTTTTGGATGACGCCCTGCATCGAGGCGGCCATGAAGGCCGATGGATTTTGTGTGCGGGGCGCTTGCGGCTCTTCTATTTTGTGCGCCCTTCGCGCGTTCTGGAAATAGCGTCTCACCAGGTACAGCACCACGAGCGCGATGGCAGACAATCCTACGGCGGAGGCAACGCCGAACGCCCAGAGGTTCGGCGGCTTGGCTGTTTGCGGTGCGGCGAGAATCATGAGTGTATTCATGTCACCCAAGCATTTGCGACCAGCGCATCAGCATCTTTGGACCAAAATACACCACCAGCAGCGCGGCAATTCCCAGGAACGTTCCGAGCGGGAGTTGATATTGGCTGGCGATTATCCAGCGTAGAGCGTTTACGCCGCCCAGGCGGCGGCGGCTGGCGCGCTCGGCCAATTTCCGCTGCCACCCGGTGGTGTAGAGCGCAACGATGATGGTGACGCCGACCAGCGTTCCCAGCAGCGTACCCAGCAGAATGGTCAGGAATGCTCCGCGCACGCCAAGGAACGTTCCCACCATGGCCATCATCTTGACGTCGCCCATGCCCATGCCTTCGCGGCCGCGAACCCGCTCGTAGGTTGCCGCTACCCCCCAGAGAAGGAAGCTGCCGAACGCGGCGCCCAGCAGTGCGTCGAGCAGGCCTTGGACCGGTCGAGGCGGCGTTCGATGGAACACAGCGGCAAACAAGAAAACGGCGGAGCGATCGTCCGGCGGCACGATTGCCGAGAACAGCAGCCCGGCGACGAAACCGGGCCAGTTCACCAGGTCGGGAAGAAGGCGCACGCGCAGGTCAGTAATCGTGAGCACGATGAGCAGGCAGGTGAAAAACAGCCACTTGACGGTGGTTTGCGTGAGCCCAAATTCCAGATAGCAGGCTACGAAGAAAAGACCGGTAGCTAACTCAACCAGGGGATACATCGGAGAAATTGCCAGGCCGCAGGCGCGGCACTTGCCGCGCAGCCAAAGCCAACCGAAGACCGGCACGTTGTCGTACCAATTTATGAGCGTTTGGCAGCGGGGGCAACGTGAGGCCGGCGCAACGATGGAAAAGTCTTCCGGAATCCGCAAGATGCAGACGTTGAGGAAGCTGCCAATTACGATGCCGAAGGAAAAAATGAAAGCGATGACCAAGGTTTGCGCCGCTCAAGCCTCTGTATGCAATGTGCCACATCCGTTCCCCTGCTCTCAACGAACCCGCGGGCTGTCAGTGTCCGATGCCTAACACGTGCGGCTCCTCGGTGATGGGTCAGTCTCCCGATGATCGCGGAGCTCACTGTTTAGTGGCTGGGCGTGTTCTCCAAGCTTTCGGGCGTGAAGAGTTTCTCATCGAGATGTTGATTGAACTTAGCCTCGTCGATGGTCAGCACCGTGCGGGTTTTTTCCTCTACAGACTGCATCTCGAGATGGCGCGCACCCCAGATGCCGGAAACTTTCTTGAGTGCCGAGGTGTGAAGTTCGCGGACCAGTTTTCCGTCCAGGTCGTACATTTCGGCATGCACGATGATCGGAACATCTTGCGCTACCCAGTAGTAAATATACCTATATTGCGACCGGCTCGCATCCGCCGGCTTCGCTTCTACTTTGTAAGTTTTGTGCCCGTCGATAATCTCGTTGTCACTCAGAAGCCGGTAGTTGAAATCGTCAAGCACACGTTCCTGAACGTCTTCGTAGGTAAAGTCAGTGCCTGCAAACTTCTCGGAACGTTCACGCGGCGCGACGCTGCGGGCGCGTTGGGTGGCGGGGATGTAGAGCCACTGTCGGTCAGTGTCACCTTTGTGATTATAAGAAAGCAGCGTAACCCCGCGAATCTCCGCGGGATGCGTGAAGCGCACAAGCGTCTTGCCGTCGCCAGGCGAGCCCAGGCGGAACAGCATGAACTTCTTTGTGGTTTTGTGGCCGTCTCCGTCGAAGATGTTGAATACGGCTCTCATCGTGGTGTCACGGCTGGTGTCCTGCTCGTACACACCGTCGAGAATTTTGCGAGGGTCGATGTCGCTGAAGGCCGGAGCAGCCATGAGGAAAGATAGGATCGCGGAAGCGAGAAGCGCGTTCATAATCCCAACAACGCCACGCGACGCCGGTCTATTCATATCCAATTGCCTCGATGATTTGTTTGCCGACGGCGTGTTGGGCGGGCCACCATCCAGCCAGGAGCGCTATCACGATTACGATCGGGAGACTAATGAGGATCAACATCCAGGGGATATAGAAGGGAACGGCGTATCCCGCTAAGACCATGGACACAGTGTGCGCCATAAATTCGGTAGTAAACATTCCGGCGAGCGCCCCCACGGCCACACCTACAATCGAAATGGCGACCGCTTCAAGCAGGATCAGCTTGCGTATCTGAGCGCGCAGCCCGCCGATCGCACGAATTATGCCAATTTCACGTTTGCGGTCGGATATGGAAATCATGAGCGTATTCACGATTCCGAGCATCGATACAATTACGGCGATCACCAGTTGCATGTAGTTGAGCACGAAGAACTGATCAACCAGACCGTACACCCACTTCTTAAATTCGACCTGAGTGTAGACAAATGCGTGAACCGTGTTGGAGGTCAGCTTCTGAATCTGGCGCTTGGCCGCAAGCGGATCGACGCCAGGGTTGAGAGTAACGAAGAAGAAGTCGGCTGCGTTGTCATGCCAGTATTGTGTGTAGAGGGCGCGATCGATAAAGATTGTGCCTTTCTCAGAGCGATAGTCGTCGAGAATGCCAAGAATCGGGCGCTCGAGCGTACCGTTTGGAGTATTCAGCGTCAGCGAATCCCCGACATGCATCTTCCAGCGCGTAGCGAAGTTTCGGGAGACGAGCGCGCCTTCGCCTTTTGGAAGCGCATCGAGCAGGGTTTTCTCGCTTTCCCCTTCCACGGCGTCGATGGCGCGAGCCATGAAACCGTCCATCTCGATGGCTATCAGGGCGGCACTGTCGCCATTATAGGGGACAGAGGTGAAGCGGACGTTTTCAAGCCGCTTCACGCCGGGAACGTGCGCGATCTGCTGGCCGAGCTGTTCGTTGAAATGATAGGTGGTGGATCGCATGGTGGTGGATGTGGCGACAAAGATATCGGCGTTTAGGGATTGCTTCATCCAGCGGTCGACCATGTGCCGGTAACTTTGAATATAGCCGGCCGTCGAGAAGACGAACATGAGCCCGACCATCAGCGCACCAACCGTGGCGGAGCTGCGGCGGGGACACTGGATCATGGCATCGACGGCGAGACCGCCCTCTGCCCCACCCATCCAGTCCATGAAAGGGCGAAGCACGTGCGAAATCATCTCTATGAGCTTCGGCAACAGGGCCGTCAAGCCCAAGAGCATAAGGATGGCATAGGAGAATTGGAAGGTGGCGCCGACGCTAGAGGGCGTCCACATCATTAGCGCGAGGCTGGACAAGGTAACAACAAGGCCGACAGTAACACGACCCCACCCGAGCACGGCTTCCCTCTTGCGCGCTTCGATGTTGTGCAGCGCTAAAGTGGGATCCAGCTGCGATGCCGCGCGCGCTGGGAACCACGCACCAAAGACGGACGTGGCCACGCCAAGGATGAAGGACGTGATTGCGTATTGGATGCGGAAGACAGCCGGCGTCGAGGTGGACATGAAGCCGTAGACTGAAGAAGCCATATTGGCCATGACTGTTACGCCGATCGCCGCAAGATAATAGCCAGCGGTGATTCCGATCGCAGATCCGATCACACCCATTAGAAACGCTTCGCAGAGAAACATCAGATTGATGTTGCGGCGCTCGACACCCACGGCGCGGAGTATGCCGATTTCCTTCCAGCGCTGATTTACCGCGATGGTAAACGAGTTGAAGATGATGTAAATGCCGACGAGAAGCGCAGTGAAACTGGTTATGGTCAAACC
>WNFC01011611.1_pt1 | contig 10924 bp, 10 predicted proteins | sample 5400541 | NCBI WGS metagenome assembly WNFC01 (sample SAMN13153342, study PRJNA577476) | soil metagenome | isolation source: 120 cm saprolite under Douglas fir tree site 2 hole 2 replicate 1 | place: USA:California | collected 2015-04-18
TTCGCCGGGCACCGGTACGGCACGCCGCGGGCACCGGTCGAGGAGAAGCTCACGGCTGGCGTGCCGGTGCTGCTGGAAATCGACCTGGCCGGCGCGCGGCAGGTGCGCCGCGCGGTACCCGGTGCCCTGCTCGTATTCCTGGCGCCACCGTCCTGGGAAGAACTCGTCCGCAGGCTGACGGACCGCGATACGGAGTCCCCTGAGGTCATCCGGCGGCGACTCGAGGCCGCTCAGGTAGAACTCGCCGCGGGCAGCGAATTCGATATCACGCTCGTTAACACGTCGGTCCAGGACGTCTGCCGCCAGCTGGTAGCCTTGACCGAGGCCCCATCGGGCCGCTGACGCGGTCCTGGCCGCGCTCCCTACCCGGAAGGCACAAGGTGGCAGGAACTCCCGCCCCGGAAGGCATCATCAACCCGCCGATTGACGACCTGCTGAACGTCGTCGACAGCAAGTACGGTCTCGTCATCATGGCGTCAAAGCGGGCACGGCAGATCAACGCCTACTACGCCCAGCTCGGCGAGGGACTGCTCGAGTACGTGGGCCCTCTCGTGGAGACCCGCGTTCAGGAGAAGCCGCTCTCCATCGCGCTGCGCGAGATCAGCGAGGGGCTGCTGACCGCGGAGCCGGCGGAGTCCTGATCTCAGGGCCGAGCCTGGCTCCCGGCCGGGCATTCTGCGATGCGGATCATCCTCGGAGTCGGCGCGGGCATAGCCGCCTACAAGTCCTGCGAGCTGCTCCGGCTGCTCACCGAGTCAGGCCACGACGTCCGGGTCGTTCCCACCCCTGACGCGCTTCGCTTCGTTGGCCAGGCAACCTGGGCCGCCCTTTCCGGCCAGCCCGTCACCGCCGTCGCGTGGGATGACGTCCACGAGGTGCCGCACGTCCGGCTCGGCCAGGCGGCCGACCTGGTCCTGGTTGCGCCGGCCACCGCGGACCTGCTAGCCCGCGCTGTGGCCGGGATGGCCGGCGACCTGCTCAGCGCGGTGCTGCTGACCGCGCACTGCCCGGTCATCTTCGCGCCGGCCATGCACACCGAGATGTGGGAGCACCCGGCGACCCGGGCCAACGTCGCCACCCTGCGCGAGCGCGGCGCGGTGGTCCTCGATCCGGCGGCCGGCAGGCTCACCGGCCAGGATTCCGGGCCAGGCCGGCTGCCGGAGCCCGCTGAGCTGATGCGGGTCGCCGTCCGGGTACTTGCGCGCGGAGCGCTGGCCGCGACGGCCGCTGCCCGCGGCGCCAAGGTCACCCTGGTGGCCGCGAACGTGACGCTCGACGACCCGGCCGGGGCCCGCGTGCTGCAGGTGACGTCGGCCGCGCAACTACGCGACGCCGTGCGGGAGGCGGCGCGTGACGCGGACGCCGTGATCATGGCCGCCGCGGTCGCCGACTACCGGCCGGCGGCCAGGAGCGACGTAAAGATCAAGAAGACGGGGACTGCCCCGGAGCCGATCCGGCTGGCGGAGAATCCCGACATCCTGCGCGAGCTGTCCGCTGACCGCTTGCGGCCCGGCCAGGTGATCGTGGGTTTCGGCGCCGAGACCGGGGACCTGCTCGCGAATGGGCGCGCGAAACTCGCGGCAAAAGGGTGCGATCTGCTTGTCGTCAACGAAGTGGGACACGGGGTCGGATTCGGCGTCGGCGATAACGCAGCCATCGTGCTTGCCGCCGACGGGACGCAGACGCCAGTCTCCCGTGGCTCGAAGGCGGCGCTTGCCGACGTGATCTGGGACTTGGTGGCCGGCATGCTGGCTGGCTGACCGGGCAGCGGGGCGGCGGCACGGATACACTTCGGCACAGTCTCGTCCCCGCGGACAAGGGAGTCAGGTGGCCGGTCGTCTTTTCACTTCCGAGTCTGTTACGGAGGGCCATCCTGACAAGATGGCCGACCAGATCAGCGACGCCATTCTCGATGGCATGCTCAAGGGTGACCCGCGAAGCCGCGTCGCCGTGGAGACGATGATCACGACCGGTCAGGTGCATGTCGCCGGGGAGGTGACCACCGAGGTCTACGTCGATATCCCGGAGATCATCAGGGAGAAGATACTCGACATCGGGTACGACTCCTCCGCGAAGGGATTCGACGGGGCCTCGTGCGGCGTTTCTGTGTCCATCGGCTCGCAGTCTCCCGACATCGCCCAGGGCATCCGCGAGGCATTCGAGCACCGCGAGGGCGAGGGCGCCGACGAGCTTGACCGGCAGGGCGCCGGCGATCAGGGAATGATGTTCGGCTACGCCTGCCGGGAGACCCCCGAGCTCATGCCGCTCCCGATCATGCTGGCGCACCGGCTGTCCCGGCAGATGTCGGCAGTCCGGCGCAATGGCGCGGTGCCGTACATCCGGCCTGACGGCAAGACGCAGGTGACGATCGAGTACGCCGGCTCCGAGCCGGTGCGGCTGGATACCGTGGTGATCTCCACTCAGCACGCCCCGTCCATCGACCTGAACGAGCTGCTGGCACCCGACTTGCGTGACCAGGTGGTCGAGCCGGTGCTTGCCGGGCTCGATCTTGACACCGCGCACTACCGGCTGCTTGTCAACCCCACCGGGCGGTTCGAGGTCGGCGGCCCGATGGGCGACGCCGGCCTGACCGGCCGCAAGATCATCATCGATACGTACGGCGGGATGGCCAGGCACGGCGGCGGCGCGTTCTCCGGCAAGGATCCCTCCAAGGTGGACCGCAGCGCCGCCTACGCGATGCGCTGGGTGGCCAAGAATGTCGTCGCGGCCGGCCTGGCCGACCGCTGCGAGACCCAGGTCGCCTACGCGATCGGCAAGGCAAAGCCAGTCGGCCTGTTCGTCGAGTGCTTCGGCACCGAGCGGGTGTCGGCCGAGCGCATCCAGGAAGCAGTCCTCCAGGTTTTCGATCTGCGCCCAGCGGCGATCATCAGGGACCTTGACCTGCTCCGCCCGATCTACTCGCAGACAGCCGTCTACGGCCACTTCGGCCGGGAGGAACCGGACTTCTCCTGGGAACGGACCGACCGCACGGATGCTCTCCGGGCGGCCGCCGGGTTCTGACGGCCGGGTGCTGACGACCGGCCTCAGCACCGCCGGCCTCAGCCCGCCGGGCCCTGGCGGCCGGGCGGGGGCCAGCGCCGGGCGCCTGCCGGACCTCTCTGGTAGGACAGAGCCGTGGCAAGTCCAGCCGGGCGCAGCGCGAAGGCACCCTCGAAGCCGCGGCAGTCTCCGGTCGCCGCCGCGAGCCTGCCGGTGGCGAAGGTGGCCGTGGACATGCCGCTGGCGCATCTGGACCGGCCCTTCGACTACCTGGTGCCGGAGCGGCTGACGCTTGCCGCGCTGCCTGGCTGCCGGGTCCGGGTGCGGTTCGCCGGGCGGCTGGCAGGCGGCTACCTGCTGGAGCGGGTGGCGGGCAGCGACCATCGGGGTGGCCTGGCCTTCCTGGAACGGGTGGTGTCGCCCGAGCCGGTTCTGACGGCTGAGATCGCGGGCCTGGCCCGGGCGGTAGCCGACCGCTACGGCGGGACCCTGGCCGACGTGCTGCGGCTGGCGATCCCGCCGCGGCACGCCGGCGCGGAGGCCGCAGGCCGGCCGCGGGCCCCGGTGCCACGGCCGCCCGGCCCAGATCGGGCGCCGCGGCCGCCCCGCCCTGACCCGGGTCCGTGGGCCCGCTATCCGGCGGGCCCGGCCTTCCTCGCGGCACTCGCCGACGGCCGGTCACCGCGCGCCGTCTGGTCGGCTCTGCCGGGCCCGGACTGGCCGGGCGAGATCGCCAGGGCCGCGGCGACCGCGGCAGCGGCCGGCCGTGGCGCGCTCGTCGTGGTTCCTGACGCCCGCGACCTGGACAGCGTCGATGCCGGTCTCACGGCGCTGCTCGGCCCGGGATCGCACGTCTGCCTGTCGGCAGGTCTCGGTCCGGCTGAGCGCTACCGGCGCTGGCTCACCGTGCTGCGCGGCGGGACGCTCATCGCGGCCGGCACCCGGTCCGCCATGTTCGCGCCGGTGGGCAACCTCGGCCTGGTCGTGCTCTGGGACGAAGGCGACGACTTGCATGCCGAGCCCCGGGCGCCCTATCCGCATGCCAGGGAGGTGCTCGCGCTCCGCGCCCACCGGGGCGGCGCCGCGGCGCTGATCGGGGGCTTCGCCCGGACGGCGGAAGCAGCCCAGCTGATGGCCGCAGGCTGGGCCCGTCCCCTGGGCGGTGACCGGGCGGCCGTACGCCGCTGCGCGCCGCGGGTCACCGCGGCCGGGGACGACGCTGAGCTGGCCCGGGATCCGGCGGCGCGCTCGGCCCGGCTGCCAGGCCTCGCGCTGCGCGCCGCCGGGGATGCGCTGGCGAGCGGCCCGGTGCTCTTCCAGGTACCGCGGCGCGGCTATGTGGTCGCCGCGGCCTGCGAGCGGTGCCACGAGCAGGCCCGGTGTTCCGCCTGCGGCGGCCCGCTCGCGTTGCCAGCGCCGCGATCGGCCGCAGTCTGCCGCTGGTGCGCCGCTCTCGCGGCGAGCCCGGCCTGCCACAGCTGCGGGCACGTCGGGCTGCGGGCGCTCGTCACCGGGGCCGGCCGGACCGCCGAGGAACTCGGCCGCGCCTTCCCTTCCGTTCCGGTGCGGACCTCCGGCCGGGCGGAGGTGATCACCGAGGTGACATCCGGGCCGGCGGTCGTCGTCGCGACGCCTGGCGCGGAGCCGCGGGCCGAGGGCGGTTACGCCGCGGCCATCCTGCTCGATGGCTGGGCGCTGCTTGGACGGGCCAGCCTGCGTGCCGCGGAGGAAGCGCTGCGCCGCTGGATGAACGCGGCTGCGCTGGTCAGGCCCGCGTCTGACGGAGGTGCCGTGGTAGTGGTCGCACATTCGGGGCTGCCCGCCGTGCAGGCGCTGATCCGCTGGGACCCGGCCACGCACGCGGAGCGGGAGCTGGCCGAGCGGGCTGCGCTCCGGTTCCCGCCGGCCGTCCGGATGGCGGCGCTGACCGGGCCAGGGTCAGCAGTCAGGGAAGTCCTCAGCGCCGCCGTACTGCCGCCGGGAGCCGAGGTGCTCGGGCCGGTTCCGGCCGGGGGGGAGCCCGCCCCCGGCGGCGCCGGAGCAGGCGGCGAACAGGTCAGGGCACTGATCCGGGTGCCACGATCCGGCGGCCTGGCGCTCGCGGCTGCATTGCGGACGGCTCAGGCGGTCCGCAGCGCCAGGAAGGAGGCCGGCATCGTGCGACTCCAGCTCGACCCTGCCGAGCTGATCTGACAACGCCGCCGGAGGCCGTAGGGTTGCTTGGGTGGCCACCTCACGAAGGACCCCGAGCGCGAGGGTCGGCCAGCCGCATCCCGGCAGGGGCGCGCGCGGGGCCGCCCGGGGCAGCGCAGTAGTGCAGAGCAGGCCAGACGAGACGCCGCGGCTGCCGCCGGTGCGGCTGGCACCACGGGAGGAACTGGCGGCAGCCGCGCGCGTGGCGCCACTGCTGCGCGCGGCGCGCGACCTGGCCCGCTGGTCGCAGGACCGCCAGCGACTCCGGGCGGGATGCGCGCTGCCGCCGGACGCGGCAGCTGCCGTCGCGGCTGACCTGGAGCTGTCCGCCGGAGAGGTTGAGGCGGCGTGGCGGGTGGCCGCGGCGACCGGGATGGTCATGCAGCCGGGCAGCCAGGGTCCGGCGGCCGCTCGCGCCGACGTGCTCGCATCGGGCGACGCGGATGAGGTACTCGCCGCCTGGCACGGCGCGCTTGAGGTGATGCTCGGAGCTGAGGACCTGGACGGGCTGGCGACTGCGCTCTACACGGTCGGCGGCCCGGTCCGGATGGAGGGCCTGTTCGACGCGTACGCAGCTGCGGCGGGTACCTGGGGCAGGCCAGGCGAGCCGGAGCCAGCCGCGGGCCATGACCAGGCAGCGGCCCTGTCCTGGGCGCTGGAGGCGCTAGCCGACCTGGGCGTCGTGGAACTGGGTACCGACGAGTCGGCGGGCGGGCTGACCGTCGCCCTGTCACCACTCGGCATCTGGGGCGTGCACCGCAGGCTCAGGTCGCAGGGATGGCATGTGCCTGTCCTGGGCGGCGGCGGCAGGGATGGCGCGCCGGGGCTGCTGGCGACCCTGGCCAGCTGCGACGCCGAGGACGGCGAGGCTGAGATCGCGGTCTGGCTGGCGGCGCGGACCGCATCCCTGGCGGCGGCCGAGCTGATCCAGGCGGCAGGCCGCGGGTCGCCAGGGCTGCGCGGCGCGGCATTCGCCGTGCTTGACCGGATCGGCGCGGATGCCGTGCCGGCCGTGCGGGCCGCCCTGGCTGAGCCGGTGCTGCACGCGCATGCGGCGGTCTGGCTGCACGAGCACGGCGAGGAGGCTGACCTGGGCAGGGAGGATCGGACCTGGCTGCTGGTCGACCTGGGAGCTGGCCTGCTTGAGGAGGCGGATCCGCGGGACGTGGTGGCTGAGCTGCTGCCCGAGTTGCCGCCGGACGCGCAGGCGGAGATCGTGGCTGGCCTGTGGCAGGTCAATCACCCTGGGGTGACGGACCTGCTGACCGCGCTGAGCGATCATCATCCGGATCCGTCCGTTGCCAGGGCGGCCCGCAAGGCCGCGTTCAAGGCCAGGTCGCCATCGGCCAGCGCAGGAGGCCAGCCTTCATAGACTGAACGGCGAGCGATGCGCAGCCATCGTCGTCAGGAAAGGGAAGTCTGTTGAGCGTCAAGCCGATACGCCTGTTCGGTGACCCGGTCCTGCGCACGCCGGCCGAGCCGGTGCGCGACTTCGACGCCGAGCTGCGCAGGCTGGTCAAGGACCTCACGGAGACGATGCTGGATGCGCCAGGGGTCGGGCTGGCCGCGCCGCAGATCGGGGTGGGGCTGCGGGTTTTCACCTACTACGTGGACGATGAGCTCGGCCACCTGATCAACCCTTCGCTCGACCTGTCCGCGGAGCAGGAGACCGACGACGAGGGCTGCCTGTCCTTCCCCGGTCTCGCGTTCCCGACGCAGCGCGCCCTCGCAGTGGTGGCGACCGGCTTCAACATGCATGGCGAGCCGGTCACGCTGGAGGGCACCGGGCACCTCGCCCGGTGCGTGCAGCACGAGGCCGATCACCTTGATGGCGTGCTCTTCATCGACCGGCTCGACCCGGATCAGCGGAAGCTGGCGATGAAGGAGATCCGCGCCGCCGAGTGGTGGGGGGAGCCGGTGCCGACGGTGAAGGCTTCCCCGCACCCGATGCACGGCAAGGCTCGCTAGCCCGATGCGCCTGGTCTTCGCCGGCACTCCCGAGGCCGCCGTGCCTTCACTCGCAGCCCTGCTGGACTCCGGGCATGAGGTCGCGGCCGTGGTCACGCGCCCCGATGCCCCGGCCGGCCGCGGCCTGCGGATGACGCCGAGCCCGGTCGCGCAGCGCGCCGAGTCGGCAGGCGTGGAGACGCTCAAGCCAGCGAGGCCGCGCGATCCTGACTTCCTTGACCGGCTGCAGCAGATCGCCCCGGATTGCTGCGCGGTGACCGCCTACGGCGCGCTCGTCCCGCAGGCCGCCCTGGATATCCCCCCGCACGGCTGGGTCAACCTGCATTTCTCGCTGCTGCCCGCCTGGCGCGGCGCCGCCCCGGTGCAGCACGCCATCATGCACGGAGATGACATCACTGGCGCGACCACCTTCCGGCTGGTGGCCGAGCTCGATGCCGGTCCCGTGTTCGGCGTGGTCACCGAGCCGGTGCTGCCCACCGACACGGCCGGCGATCTGCTGGCCAGGCTCGCGAGGTCCGGGGCAGGCCTGCTGGTGGCGACCATGGACGGGATCGAGTCCGGCGAGCTTACCCCGCGGCCGCAGCCGCCGGACGGGGTGAGCCTCGCTCCCAAGATCACGCCGGAGCGCGCGCGGATCGACTGGCGCCTGCCCGCGGCGGGGATCGGCCGGCAGATCCGGGCCTGCACCCCGGAGCCGGGCGCCTGGACCGTGCTCGCCGGGGTCAGGCTCAAGATCGGGCCGCTGGCGAGCGTCGCCGTGACGGAGCCCGGCCCCCCGCTTGACCCCGGCGAGCTGCGCGTCAGCCGGTCCGGGGCAATCGTGGGAACGGGATCCCGGCCAGTGCAGCTCGGTGCCGTGCAGCCGCACGGCAAGAGGCGCATGCCGGCCGCCGACTGGGCCAGAGGGCTGCGCGGGCTGTCGCCGGCCGGGGCCCGGCTGACATGACCCCTCAGGCCGGCAAGCCCGGCTCCCCGGGCCGCTCCGGCCCGGGGGCCCGGCGTGGCCAGCCTGCCGGGCCCGGCACGGCGGCCAAGCCCGGCACGGCGGCCAAGCCCGGCACGGCGGCCAAGCCCGGCGCGGCGGCCAAGCCCGGCACGCCAGCTAGGCCCGGCACGCCAGCCAAGCCCGGCACGGCAGTCAAGCCCGTCACGGCGGCCAAGCCCGGCCCGGCCGCCCGGCCCGGCCGCTCCCGGCCCGCTGCGGGCTCGCGTGCCGACCCGGCACGGTCGGTCGCCTGCGAGGTGCTCCAGGCCGTGGCGCAGCGTGATGCCTACGCGAACCTGATGCTGCCGTCCCTGCTCAGGGAAAGAGGGCTCACCGGCCGGGACGCAGCGCTGGCGACCGAGCTTGCCTACGGAACGCTGCGCGGCCAGGGCACCTACGACGCGATCCTCACCGTTTGCAGCGACCGCGCCCTGGACCAGATCGACCCGCCGATCCGGCATGTGCTCCGGCTGGGCGTGCACCAGCTGCTGGCGACCCGGATCCGTGCCCACGCGGCGGTAGCGACCTCCGTGGATCTCGCCAGGGACCTGGCAGGCCAGCGCCCGGCCGGGTTCGTCAACGCGGTGCTCCGCAAGGTGGCAACACGCGACCTTGCTGCCTGGATCGAGATCTCAGCGCCAGGCCGCGAAGCGGATCCGGCCGGGTACCTGTCCATCAGGTACAGCCACCCGCGCTGGATAGTTACCGCGCTGCGCGATGCGCTGGGCGAGGACCCGGCAGGCGACCTGGCCGAGACCGAAGCCGCCCTGGCGGCCGACGGCACGCGGCCGAGAGTGACCCTGTGCGCGGTTCCCGGCCTCGCCAGCCCGGCTGAGCTGATCACCGGCGACAGCGAGCCGGCCCGCTGGTCCCCATTCGGCGTGTACCTGGCCGCGGGAAACCCGGCCGAGGTCGCGGCGGTGGCTCAGCGCCGTGCTGCGGTCCAGGACGAGGCGAGCCAGCTCGTAGCGCTGGCGCTGACCCGGGCGGCAGCCTGCGGCAAGGACACCCGCTGGCTCGACCTGTCCGCCGGGCCGGGGGGCAAGGCGCGACTGCTCGCCGGGCTCGCGGCGGGCCAGGATGCCTACCTGGTCGCGGCGGACGTGCGTCCGCACCGGGCCGGGCTTGTCCGTGCCGCGACGGCCGGCACCGGCCGGGCCGGGGTGGTCGTGGCCGACGGCACGGTGCCCGCCTGGCGGGAGGGGGCATTCGACCGGGTCCTGGCCGACGTGCCGTGCTCTGGGCTCGGCGCGCTCCGGCGCCGGCCGGAGGCGCGCTGGCGGCGGGCCCCGGCGGACATTGCGAGGCTCGGCGAGCTGCAGCGGGGACTGCTGGCCGCGGCGATTGACTCGGCCAGGCCAGGTGGCGTGATCGGCTACGTCACCTGCTCGCCGCATCTCGCCGAGACCAGCGAGATCGTGACGGCGGTCCTCGCCGGGCGCGGCGATGTCCAGCTGCTCGACGCGCCCGCGATACTGCCCGAAGTGCCGGACCTGCGCTGCCCGGCTCCCGACGGCCGGTACGCGCAGTTCTGGCCGCACCGGCACGGCACGGACGGGATCTTCCTGGCACTGCTCCGCCGCACCGCCCCGCCGTCCTGACTCGGTGGCTTCTCCGGCCGGCAGCCCGCCCGACCGCGTTGCTGGCATTATGCCGTGGCTATCATCGCGGCTAAGTCCCATCGACGCTGCTGAGATGCGCCGACCTGAAGCTCACCGAACGGCTGGGTCCGCCGCAGCCCCGCCCGGTCCCCCAGCCCGGCCCCCCGTCCCGCCCCAGGGCCGAGCACAACCCGTTGAATCCGGAGTTCAATGGCACCCAACTCGTTCAGCGCCATATCGAACGGGTTGCCATGCGCTGCCAGCGCGACCGGACCGGACGAATCGGGCACCGCCGCCCTGGGGTTCTATATGTGCTGCATCCACAGATTCGTCTCGGCGTATGTTCCGCAGTCTCGCTCGCGGTCGATATCGATGGGCTCGAGTGCGTCGGGCACGATGTACTGGCCGGTCTCCGGGAAGGCCATCTTGGCCCAGTCCTCCCAATCGGCCACGGTGCCAGTAACGATCATGGAGTGGAGGGCTGGGCTGAGGATGCTTGCGCCGAGGCGCTGGTGGGCGCGGATCCACGGGTCCAGGTGCAGTCCGTCGGCGCGGGCCCAGCGGGCGAAGTTCTGCATGGGCGTCAGCGGGTAGCGGCTCTTCAGCGTGGGCCGGACGGGGGCGATCACCCTTTGCAGTCCGGCGGCAGCGGCTCGCTCGCGGAGCGCGGTCAGGGCCTTCCCGGCCAGTCCGCTGCCCTGCCGGCCCGGTCTGACAGCGGCGGCCATGACGCAGAGGGTGTCAGCCGGGATCGAGTTCTCGTGGCCGGTCACGGCGCTGATCAGCGCCCCGTCGTAACCGCCGGGGAGGGAAGCGATGCTGCCGTGCCACTGGATCGGGACTCCCCAGCCGCCGGTAACGACCTCGCCGTCGTCGAGCAGGAGCACGTCGTATTGCGGGAAGTAGGTTTCGACCCGGCCGATGTACTCGTTCGAGATTGGGTCGTGAAAGATGAACTCGGGCCAGACCGGGCGGAAAGCAGCTCTGACCTGCTCTTCAAGGTCAGGCCGGGCGGAGTTGGTGACGATCTCTAAGTCACTCATGATGTCATCATGACGCGCCGGGCGCCGAGACTGCCGAACCCATTTCTACTCTGGTCCGCCGCCCGCTTCTGCTCTGACCCGCCGCCCGCGTGCCGGCTTGTCGACCTACGGCCGGCTTGGTCGGCTGGCGGCTT
>WNFC01064162.1_pt1 | contig 10923 bp, 4 predicted proteins | sample 5400541 | NCBI WGS metagenome assembly WNFC01 (sample SAMN13153342, study PRJNA577476) | soil metagenome | isolation source: 120 cm saprolite under Douglas fir tree site 2 hole 2 replicate 1 | place: USA:California | collected 2015-04-18
GGCGTAGATGATCGGCGAATTCTGCGCCGAAGAATCGAATACCGCCACGTAGCCGTTCTCGCGAGCATACCGGTCCAGCACTTCCATCATCTTCCGGCCGATGCGGTCGACCACGTCGCCCTGTGCCGCGTTCACATCCTCCTGCAATTCGGTGTTCTTACGTTCCAGCTGCGCGGCGAGCCTTTGTCCCTGCGCCTGCGCCTTGGCTTTCTGCTCATCGCTCCAGGTGGTCTGGTTGGCTGCCAACTGCTGCCGGATATCGTTGATCTGTTTGTTGAGGGTTTCCATCTCGTTTTGCCGCGGAGCGAACTGTGATTGCAGTTCCGCCGAAGCCTGCTTGCCTTCCGCCGTCGTCACAATTGCCTGACGGACGTTCAGCACGGCAATCTTGCCGCCGCTTGCGGCGCCCGGCGCCGTCGCACCCTGCGCGCGGACGGCTACGGTTCCCAACAAGCACAACGTGGCCGCCGCAGCCACACGAATCATGTTTCCTGGATTCACTGTTTTCTCCTTATTCATCTTGGCTCTGCCTCGTCCCTGGCGGCCGACGCCATTAAGATTGGCAAGCCTTTGGATACTTAACCGGTGACCGGTCAAATTTTTTCCAGTCCCTGGAAAAAGCAAACAACTTCCTTATTCCTTACGCATGTTGCGGCAGGGACCCCGTCTGCACAGCGCGGCAGCTTTCATTGCCTAAACTGCCCCCACGCAAAGCGAACAGTATAGCTGAGCTATCAAGACCCCTGCAAACGCAATCCTCGCTGCCGCACGCCGCTACCTGCCAGTGCGCTTCTCTGCTACTTCGGCAGATTCAGGAACACCACGCGATTATTGTTCTGGTCCACAATCACGGCGGTATTCGTGAGATTGTCCACGGCAATTGCAAACTGAGAGAGGCTGCTGATTCCCAGCGTCTGCCGCATTTTGAAATTTTGAACATCCACCACCGAACTGGAATTCGAAGTGGAATTGATGGTCAGCAACGTCCCGGTCTGGTAGTTGTAGCCGACCGAAAAAGGGTTGATCCCCACGCGGATCGTCTGAACTCCGCCTGTATCCGGGTTGAAGGAAAAGATCGAGTTCGCCTGGGTTGAGGTGGCGTAAAAAATCCCGGTCTGCCCGGTCACGCCGTTCGGATCTCCAGGATCAAAAACGACACCCGTGAGGCTCGCCGGCAAGGAAGATACCGAGGCGGTCGAACTCCTGAGCGGAGGCGTAGTGGCCAGATTCACCACGTCCAATCCTCCCGTCACGCTGGTCGTGCCTGTCGGCGGCCCGCTTAGTGCAACTGTCGTCGCCAAAGGCCCAGTCTGGGTATGGCCGCCAGTCACCGATGGAGCCAGCACCGTCAGGTCGATGGACGACAAGGTGTTAGAGCCGTTGTTCGATACCAGTGCCAGCGCGCGGTCCTGGTCAATAGTTACTCCCAGCGGTGAAAGCCCGACAGTGACGCTGTTAGCCGTCGTGGTGGTTGTTCCGGAAGTCGTGGTAATGGGCACGATCTGCGGGCTTTCCGGATTGCTGATGTCAATAATCGACGCGGTACCGTTTGGCGTGTCTCCGCTGTTTGCCACCACCGCATAGCCCAGCCGCGAAATCACTCCGATGCCGATCGGATTTTTCCCGACGGCGACACTGCCGATGATCGTGCCGTAAGGCGCAATGCCGCCGCCCGATTTTGCAAAGCCGTTCGGATCGATCGTGATTACAGAAACGCTGTTGCAGGCATAGTTGGTTACCAGTGCTATGTGCCGCGACTCGTCAATCGCTACTCCCTCGGGACCTTGCGGGAACGCCGTCGTCGTTGTACAGCCGTTGGTCTGCTGCATATCCAACAGGCCCAACACGTGCAGGTCGATGGCGTTGGTCGTGGAGGTCCCACCACTGGTGGTTATTTGCACATCCAGCGCGTAGTCGTGTGGCGCAAACAGAAATTCTGCCGGGATGGTCACATCGATTTCGCCATCCGTAACGGAAGTCGGCGCCGGGATGGGGACTGATGTTGTCTGCCCCGCTGGCGTGATCGATGAGTTGCCGTCCAACCGTACTACGGGAGCCGACCCGGACGTGAACCCGTGTCCGAGGATTCTCAATTTTGCCGATTGTCCCATCCGGACTGCTTGTGGCATGCAGGGTTGTGTCGGATCAGTGAGACTGCATGAGGTTGGGGCCTTCGCTGGGTGGCTTGAATCCAGGGGCGGCTGAACAACTGGCACGCCGTAAGGTGGCGTGGCATCTTGCAACTGGAGGTCCTGGATGTGGACCTTTTGGAAGGTGTTCCCAGGATCCAGGTTCATGTACGTCAACGTATTGCTTCCCGCGTTGGCCACCAATACGAATTTAGTCTTCGGGTCGTAAGCCATTGGTCCGTACACGGCCACTGCCGCCGTTTGTCCTGAGGGTGTGTATGAGCCCGTTCCGGTTTGCCCGGTATTAATGGCCGCGATGATCCGGCTGGGCGAATTCGCCGACCCGACCGGCGCCGGTCCCCCCGGGTTGATGAGGGAGATCTCGTTCCCCGCAAAATTGCTCCCAGAATTTTCGCTGGGATTGTAAGCCACAAGCACGTTTGTAAATGGATCGAACGCCACGGAACGGAATCCGATCTCCGGCGCGCCTGCTGGATTTGGCGTGCACCCGTTACAACTTCCCGCCGTCAAAGACAGCGTGGTCAAGGTTTGGTCGAGGGTGCTGATAAACCCGATTTGCGAGGAACTCGCGTTGTAGTCGGCATAGCCAAACGTATGGGTGATCGGATTGATAGCCGCGCCCGAGACCGTCGTCGAAGTGCTGAAGGAAAAATACGGAGTTCCGTACTGGACCGTTCCCAATCCAGCCCCGCTGCTGTTCGTGCTGGTGTTACTTTCAATGTCGTCATTTTCCAGCGCCTGCGAGTACGTGAAGGAAAACGGATCGATTACCTGTGCCACCTGAAAAGTTCCGTTGAAACTCGAACCTGTCTTCGTTCCATTGATCCCGGAAATGATCACGGTTCCACCCAGAATGGGATTGATGCCGTGCGCTGTAAGCGTAATGATCTTGGTTGTTCCCGCTGTTCGCACCGCGCCGCTCGTGCCGCCCGATACGAAGGGAGCAATCTGTGCCGACTTGCCCTGCTGCAACAGATTCACAACCGAGGTTGCCCCGTTTCCGCCGCCGGGCGTCACATAAGCCAGTGGCACGTTCGGCTGCATGATTACCTTTGGCGTCGGGCCCGTATTCACGGAGACTGGCGCAAGGACACAAGGAGGGAGCTTGCCGGGAAGGAAACAAGTGTGTTTGTCCAGGCTATCCAGATTCGGATTCACATCCACGATGAAGGCTACGTTCGTATTCGGATAGACCACAACTCCCAAGTGCGTCGTTGGATCGACACCAAAGGAAAAGGGCGTGGGAAGCCCAGTAGCTGTCGGCTGCCCCAGTAGCGTCTGCAGATCTACCGGAACCCTTGCGATGGAAGTGAAAGTCCGCGACGCCTGGTTAATCGAGTACAAAGCAAGTGTGCTATGCCCGCTACTCACTACGATCGCCAAATCATCTCCAGTTGGGTTGCCGTCAATCGCGACGTCAGTCGGCGCCAACGGCGCGGGGGTGGTCCCAGACGCGGGGGACAGCGGCTGGACTGTCGGTGTCGCGCCAGTAAGGTCGATATATTCCAATTGATTGCTGGCCTGATCGGTGATTACCGCGTAGCCTTTTACCGAATTCAAGGCGATGGCGCTGGGCGCCAGGTTTCCGCCCGTGCCAAGCGAAACACAACCGGGAAAGGTATTCGCAAGAGGGCTGCTGGTTGCGGGGTCGATGCAGGTTTGCGCCGGATTGGGCGGCGATGGATTTGGATTGAAATTAGCGAAATTGGGCTGTACCGCTATGTTGGTCGTTGCCGTCGGGAAAGTTGGCGGCGCTCCTTGCGTCGTGTTACCGCTGACTGTGGCTTCGTAAAGCCCGGGGCTCGGAAGCTGGAAGTTATCCTGCGAAAAAATAATCCGCCTTGCGCCGGACTGAACACTCTTGGTCACTCCGGTACCGGCAAAGGTTACGTTAACCGCGTTGCTTGACGCCCCGTAATAGCCGCCGTCCAACGCCACGGCAATCGAGCCATTCTGGGTGCCTTGCTGAAAACTATCCGGAGCTGCCGCCACCACCGCCGGGCTGGCATTTACGATGTGCAACTTGCACGCGATCGAGGTAGTGGAGCCCGGAAAGTAGGCGCAATCTGCCGGGGGCGGGGGCGTTTGCGCGGGCGGCGGCAAGTTGGTGATCATAATCCACGCCGGTTGAGTGGGATCCGGTTCCGCTTGAAGCAGCTGTGGCGACAGCAACCTCACCCTGGTCATAATCGAGGCGTCACAGTTCACCACCGGCGTTACTCCGGATGCGCTCGGCGTACAGTACGTAGCTGAAATGGGAATCGTGAACACTTGTGTGCTATTACTCAGTGGTGTTTGAGTGCCGTTAGCCAGATTGGCCTCCGACACCGGCGAAATAAAAATGATCTTCACGGTGTTCAGCAGGTTACTGGCCTTCAGAAAAACGTCTTGCAGCACCCCTCCGGCGGCGATGGTTGGCGGGTATAGACCTGAAAAACTGACTGGGTTGGTAGTCGCGTTTACGAGCGTGATCGTGCCCACGGCGAAGTGGGTGGGGTCGGAGGATGAGGAGACCACCACAAACACGGTCGTTGGCACGGTCGATTTGCTCCCCGCCGGCTTTGTGTCCGTTGGCACTGTCGAGGGAGCGGTGAAGACCCCGTTGTTATCAATGGTTCCGCAGGTGGGATCGCAAGAATCCGACAACGGATTTGGGGATTGATCGAGCGTGTTGGTGGATGCGGTGTTCGGCTGCACCAAGCGAAACTGCGCACTGAGTGGCGGAGAATTCTGGAATGATGCAGCGAAGGTTGCAGTTTGCGCAGGGACGATGCCTACAGGCACGGTTGCGGTCGGAGGGGTAATCGACACGCGAATCCCGGAATCCAGCCCCACCTGCCCGGTTCCCGTCTTCTTGTGATCCGCATCCGCCGTCGCTACAAAGCTAATGATGGGAATCGGGTTCGGAAAATTGCTCAACGACGGGGCGGTATAGGTCAATACGTTCGAGCCATTCGAAGAACTCGTCGTCCAGGTGCCGATACTTCCACCGTTAACTGTCGCACCCGAAGTGCACGGCGCCGCTTTTGTCTGGACCGGATTCGGGACCGTCGTCGCCTACTGTCGCCGTGAAGTTTTGCACCTGCCCGGCCACCACTGTGACCGCGCTCGGCGTCACCGACACCGTCACCACGTTGGCGCTCGAACTTCCGCACCCGGACATCACCATCGCCGCGCCGGCCGCGCATACCGCCAGGATCGAATTTCTTGCCATTCGCCAACTCATGGATGAAATCTCCCTCATTAGTTCACCGCGCAAACTTCCCGCGGGCCTTCCCAAGTTGTCACGCTTCCTGAAACTCGTTTCCACGCCGCACTGCTAGAACGTGCGGCTCACCGTAAACCGGAATGTCGTCTTCGGTTCAAAGTAGTTCAACCCCGAAGGCGCGAAGATCGGCTGCATTCCCAGTACGACGGCCTGGTTACAAATGGACTGCCAGTTGTTCAAATTGCCAGAATTAATGGGCGTGAGCGGATTGGTCATTCCGCTATCGATACACGACTGCGAAAGCTTCGCCCCGTTAATCTGCGCATTCGGCGCGTACAAAGTCTGGTGGATCCGCAGCGGATTGTACGCGTAATAAATCCGGAAGGGCGCCTGCACGATGGGCAAATTCACGATGAACTCGATACCCGCCGAATCCCGCAGCTTGAAGTTCGTTCCTGGGGCGATCTGCAATTGCGCGTGCTGGTCCGACAGCGGGAACAAGTTATTGATGTTGTCCACACCGCTGGGAGCCAGGAGCAATCCGCCCTTGCGCAAGACTCCGACCGTGCCGATATCGTTAAAAAATGACATCGCCACCGGTCCGGCGATCGGGATGCGGTATTCCAGATTCATTACCCCTTGCGTGTCGCCGCCGGGGAAGGTGATGCTCTTCAACAGCACCGGCACGTTGAATGCGTGGCCCGATATCGAAATCGTCTGGTTAATGGAGTTCGGGATGTACGTCACCGGCGAAACCGCGCGAATGTCGAACCCGCGCAGGTCATTTTCGCCGCCCAGGTAGAACCGGCTGTAGGGCGGCACTTCTTTTCCGCCATAACCCGTCGTAAATCCTCCCAGGAATCGAACCCCGATTGCGTTGCGCCGGTGGTTGATGGGACGGAAATACTTGAACTCGCCGGTGTTCGTGATCGTGTTCACATTGCCGCCGATCGGGCCGCCGGTGAACGACATCGAATAAAAATAGCTTTTCCCGTGAGTGGCGTTGATCGGATTGTCGATCGTGTTGTAACTGATCGTTCCGGTCACCGTGCTGGCGATGATCCCGTTCAGCGCGCTGGGTCCCGCAAGGCTGCCGTATTGCAACTGGGTGAACAGAAGCTCCGACGACTGGTTGTAGGTGGAAATGTTGGTGCGCGTCAGGCCGTACGTTAATCCAACTCGCGTAAACACATGCTTCTTCAGCGCGTAATTCGCAAACGTTGTGAATCCCGTGCTGTTCTGGTTGTAGTCCTGGATGAATTGCGGGTTGATGCTGACCTGTTGGCCGGTGATCTTCGCCGCCTGCTGCGCCTGGTTGAATTTGTAGAGGGTCGAAAATACCGTGAAGCCGCTGCTGATGGGCCGGTCAAACAGGTACGGCTCCGTGAAACCGAACATGAGATTCCGCTGGTATTGGCCGATCTGGGCGGAAAGGGTGAGCGTTTCTCCCAGTCCCAAAAAGTTGTTGGTCTGATACGTCAGTCCGATGAATCCGCCGGCCAGCCCGCTGACGCCGCCCTGCAACCCGATCGACTGCTTGCCCTTTTCCTTCAGCTTCAGCAGGAGGTCCACGGTTCCCTGCTTCTGGTTGCGCTTGATTTCCACGGCCTTGTCGGGATCCAGCTTGTCGAAATAATCCAGCTGGTTGATGCGCAGCACGCTCAACTCCCAGGCGCGCTTGTTGAACAGTTGTCCTTCGTCGATCAGCAGTTGCCGCCGGATCACTTTGTCGCGCGTGGTGGTATTTCCACTGAAGTCGATGCGCCGCACGTAATACTGCTTGCCCTCATCGAATTTCATCGTCACGTCAATCCGCTTCGCTGGTTCATCAATGTCGGTTTCGGGCGTAGGCACGAAATCGATAAATCCGTATTGCCCGTAAATTTTTGTGTAGTCTTCCAGTGCTTTGCGGATCTTCGCGGTGGAGAACACATCCCCCTGCTTCAGCGGAAACGCGCCCTTCAACGCCTCCACCTTCAGCGAAAGCGCCTTGTCCGGGTCGCTGCTGGCGATCCGCAACGTCCCCATCGTGTACTTCTGGCCTTCTTCGATCGGGATCGTGATGTTGACGGCTTTCCCGCTCGACCGCCCCATCACCACGGGCACGCCCAGCCGCCAACCATTCGTGTCGATGTTCTCCAGGATCGGGTCCTTCACCAGCACCTTGAAATACCCGTTGTCCTGGTACAGCCCGCGAATTCCGACTTCGATGTCTTCGATCAGCTTGTCGTGGTCGTAGGTCTTCGACATCACGTTGATTTCGGTGATTTTCAACGGAATCGAATAGGGCCGGTCGTTGCGCATCGCGCGGATCAGCTTCCGCCGGCTGAACGCATGATTTCCCGTGAATTGGATCTGGCCCACCTTGACCTTCGGACCTTCCTCAATCTTGAAGACCAGGATCACCGCGTTGCTCGAAGCAATCCGCTCGTACTGCGGCGTCACCTTCGCAAATTGCCGTCCATGCTCGCCCAGCAGATCCTTCAGGACCACCTCTGCCTTTTTGATGCGGGTTGGGTCAAACTGGCTTTCCACCGTCAAGCCGACTTTTTTTTCTTTGAACCGGTCGAGAATGTCCGATTCCGAAATCGAGTGAATTCCGTCGTAGCGGATGCGCCGGATCACCGGCCGCTCCGTCACCTCGAACACGATGACCTTGCCATTCGGTTTCGACGGCGACTCTTCCACGCGCAATTTCACGTCTTCAAAAAACTGCGTGTTCCACAAGGCCTGGAAATCGCGCCGCAGGGTTTCTTCGTTATAAGGATCGCCGTCGCGGCTGAAGATGCGCGCTTTCAGGGTGTCCGTTCGAATGCGCCGGTTCCCCACGAACTCGATCCGATCAATCACAAAATTGCCGCCGGTTCGCGCGGCTCCGCCTGACTGCTGTGGCGCAAAATCGTCAATTTTTTCGGTAAGGGAATTCACATCCAGGTTGGCGTGAAAGAGGTAATGCTCGCGCTCTGCGCCTGCTTTTTCTTCTAACCTCGAGCCCCATGCCTGAATCAAACCAGGAGCGATGCAACTCAGCAAGGATAGAAGGAGTAAGCGTTGCCAGGAGACACCTGCTCGCGCAGAACGCGCCAGGTTCATCCCCGAGAACACACAGACTTTCCTATTAGCGGCCATTGAGAGACTCAAGGCCGCGCCCCCAAACTCAAGATGTTATTCTCCCGCCAGGCCCGGTGGGGCTGGTTGCGCGTACCACGCGGGACGGTTTCCACTCTGGCTAAACCGTTTCGCGTTCACACGTGTTGCGTCAGATTCGCTAGTGGACGACTGGGGTTGCCTCACCTACCGGCCGGAACGCGAGACCTTCCCCGGCAACGTAAATTTGCAACGTTGCAGGTCTCTGGATTCCCCCCTGGATCAGAGATTCGGAGAGCGGGTCTTCCACGTACTTCTGAAGAGCCCTGCGCAACGGACGCGCTCCATAATTGCGGTCCGCGCACGTTTTCTCGAGAATCCACTGCCTTGCTTCGGCACTTCACCCAATACCAGGTCTTCCATGCTTCGCAGGCTGGCTTCGTCGATTCCCGCCTGGAATCCGATGGAGGTGCGCTTCTGCAAATGCCGCGCGCCGATATTGGAAGTCATGATGATGATGGTGTTCCGGAAATCAACCGTATTCCCGAGGCCATCCGTCAACTGCCCGTCCTCGAACACCTGTAACAATATATTGAAGAGGTCGGGATGCGCTTTCTCAATCTCGTCCAACAATATAACCGAATACGGGGTCCGGCGCACGCGCTCGGTCAACTGTCCGCCTTCCTCGTAGCCCACGTAGCCTGGGGGTGCACCTATCAACTTGGATACCGAGTGCTTTTCCATGAACTCGGACATGTCAAACCGCACCAGCGATTTTTCCGAGCCGAATAGGAATTCCGCCAGGCGCCGCGCCACTTCGGTCTTCCCGACGCCCGTGGGCCCCAGAAAGAAGAAGCAACCAACCGGCCGCGAAGGTGATTTCAATCCGGCGCGACTGCGGCGGATGGCCCGCGCCAGCGCCGTGATGGCCTTGTCCTGACTGATCACCCGCTTGTGAAGTTCCGGTTCGATGCGCAGCAATTTCTGCTGTTCGTCTTCCTTGATCGAAGTGACCGCGATTCCTGTCCAGCGCGAGACCACTTCTTCAATGTCTTCCCGCGTCACGATGCCCGTCGAAGCGTCGTCCAGCTTGTAGCGCTCCCGCAGCACCCGCAGGTTTTCTTTCTCTTTGCGCTCTTCTTCCGAATAAAACCGGGCCTTTTCGAATTCGTGCGCCGCAATCGCCGATTCCATCCGGTGCGTGATGAACTTCACGCGCTTCTGCACTTCGGCAACCTCTTCCGGCACCGACGCCTGGCGCAATTTCACGCGCGCGCCAGCTTCGTCAATCAGGTCAATCGCCTTGTCCGGCAAAAAGCGGTCGGGAATATAGCGGTTCGAAAGGTAAACCGAGTAGCGCAGCGCCTCGTCCGTGTAGCTGACGGCGTGGAACTTTTCATAGCGTTCCCGCACGCCGCTGATCACCTGGATCGCTTCTTCTTCATTCGGCGCCGGAACTTTCACGGCCTGAAAGCGCCGCTCCAGCGAACGATCCTTCTCCACCGACTTCCGGTATTCTCCCGGCGTGGTCGCGCCAATGCACTGAATCTCTCCGCGCGAAAGCGCCGGCTTCAAAATATTCGCCGCGTCCAGCGAGCCCTCCGCCGAACCAGCACCAATTAAGGATAAGTCCAGTGAAAGAATCCGCTTGTCCGCCAAAAATGGCGGCACATCGCCATCCGAAATTCTCTGCGCCAATCCTTCGACAATCGCCGTTTTGCCGACTCCCGGCTCGCCGATCAGCACCGGATTGTTTTTCGTCCGCCGGCAGAGGATCTGGATCACGCGCTCCACTTCGCCTTCGCGTCCCACCAGTGGATCCAGGGAGCCTTCCGTGGCCGCCTGCGTCAAATCGCGGCTGAACTCCGCCAGCAGCGAGGTTTCTTTCGGCCGCGAAGCCGTGGTCTTCTCGCCCGTCGTCCGCGACAATTCTTCCCGCAGCGCCGAAAGCCGCAACCCGCGCTCCATCAGGATCTCCGCGCCGAAGCACTTTTCTTCGCGCAGAATTCCCAGCAGCAGGTGCTCCGTGCCGACGTGCTTGTGGCCCAGACGTTCCGCTTCTTCCGCCGCCATGTTCAGGATGCGTTTGCATTCCGCGCTCAGCGGCACCTCCACCGAAGTGGAAATGCGCTCGCGAATGGTGATGCGGGCTTCGATTTCTTTACGGATGGATTCGATCGAGCCCTGCTGGCGCAGGAACCGGTTCGCCAGCGCCTTGTCCTCGCGCATCAAGCCGAGCAACAGATGCTCCGTCTCGATATACGGGCTCCCATACTGGCTGGCTTCGTACCGGGCAAAAAAGATAACGCGTCGCGCTTTCTCAGTATATCGTTCGAACACGATTAGCTCGCTTCTCCCCCTGGGGTCCCCGTCGCATCGGCTCTCACCGAGCGAGTCCGCAGAACGCCATGTTCCAGTCCCACCACGCGGTCGCATCTCGCTGCCAGCGCCAGGTTATGCGTTGCAATCAGCGACGTC
>WNFC01010235.1_pt1 | contig 10921 bp, 9 predicted proteins | sample 5400541 | NCBI WGS metagenome assembly WNFC01 (sample SAMN13153342, study PRJNA577476) | soil metagenome | isolation source: 120 cm saprolite under Douglas fir tree site 2 hole 2 replicate 1 | place: USA:California | collected 2015-04-18
CTTCTCCACGCCCGCCGGACCGCCAGCGGCCGCCAGCCGTGGCCCCGCCACGCCCCGGCTGCCGCCGCGTGCACGGCCCGGAGCACCCCGGATGACCGCCCGATTGGTCCAGTTTACTGGCTGGATCCGGCCTCTTGTCACCTCCAGTGCCAGCGCCGTCACGGCTACGCTGGTTACTGGCCGGTAGAGATGCGCCGGCGGCCATCGAGTACGAGGATTGGTCTGGACAACTGCGAACGCAGACCGGCGGTGCACAGCCACCGCCTCAGCACGATTTCGGGGCCGGGGTTGTCCGGCCGCCGTGGAAGGCGAGGACACACCGTGGCCTCCGGAAGCCAGCGCTTCTCGATTATCAGCGACGGCCTGCCCACCCAGCTGCCGGATATCGACCCGGACGAGACCAGGGAGTGGATCGAGTCCTTCGACACGGTTGTCCGGACCCGCGGCCGGGCCCGTGCCCGGTACGTGATGCTCCGCCTGCTGGAGCGGGCCAGGGAACAGCAGGTCGGCGTTCCCGGGCTGCGCAGCACCGACTACATCAACACGATCCCGCCAGAGCGCGAGCCGTGGTTCCCCGGCGATGAGTACGCCGAGCGGCGGATCCGCGCCTACATCCGGTGGAACGCCGCGGTCATGGTCTCCCGCGCCAACCGTCCTGGCATGGGCGTCGGCGGCCACATCGCCACCTACGCCTCGGCAGCCAGCCTTTACGAGGTCGGGTTCAACCACGCATCTACGCGCGCGCGTTCCTGGAGGGCAGGCTCACCGAGCATCAGCTGAACGGCTTCCGCCAGGAGCTGTCGCACAAAGGCGGCGGCCTCCCGTCGTACCCGCACCCGCGGCTGATGCCGGACTTCTGGGAGTTCCCGACGGTGTCGATGGGCCTCGGCGCGATCAATGCCGTGTACCAGGCCAGGTTCAACCGGTACCTGCTGGCCAGGGAGATCAAGGACACCAGCCGGTCGCATGTCTGGGCCTTCCTCGGCGACGGCGAGACCGACGAGCCCGAGGTGCTCGGCTCGATCGGCCTGGCGGCCCGCGAGGAACTGGACAACCTGACCTTCGTCATCAACTGCAACCTGCAGCGGCTGGACGGCCCGGTCCGCGGTAACGGGAAGATCATCCAGGAGCTTGAGGCGTCCTTCCGCGGGGCAGGCTGGAACGTCATCAAGGTCATCTGGGGCCGGGAATGGGATCCCCTCCTCGCGCAGGACGTCGACGGCGTGCTGGTCAACAAGATGAACACCACGCCGGACGGCCAGTTCCAGACCTACGGCGTCGAGTCGGGCGAATACATCAGGGAGAACTTCTTCGGCAGCGACCCGCGGCTGCGCGCGATGGTCGGTCACCTGTCCGACACCGACCTGCGGAACCTGTCCCGCGGCGGCCATGACTACCGCAAGGTCTACGCCGCGTTCAAGGCGGCGACCGAGCACGTCGGACAGCCGACGGTGATCCTGGCGCACACGATCAAGGGCTGGACGCTCGGCCCTGACTTCGAGGCGCGCAACGCCACCCACCAGATGAAGAAGCTCACCGTGGCCGAGCTGAAGGAGTTCCGCGACCGGCTGTACCTGGACATCCCGGACTCCGCGCTGGAGGCCGACCTGCCGCCGTACTACCACCCGGGCGAGAGCTCCGACGAGATCCAGTACATGAAGGAGCGCCGGGCCGCCCTCGGCGGCTACCTGCCGCGCCGGGTCGTCCGGGCCCGGCCGCTGCCGCTGCCGCCCGACTCGGCCTACGACGAGCTGCGGAAGGGATCGAGCAGGCAGGCGGTCGCCACCACGATGGCATTCGTCCGGCTGCTCAAGGACCTGATGCGGAACCCCGATATCGGTGACCGCTTCGTCCCGGTGATCCCGGACGAGGCGCGCACATTCGGGATGGACTCGCTGTTCCCGACGGCGAAGATCTACTCACCGCACGGCCAGGGCTACGAGGCGGTCGACCGCAACCTGCTGCTGTCCTACAAGGAATCCGAGAAGGGCCAGATCCTGCACGAGGGCATCAGCGAGGCCGGGGCGATGGGCTCGATGGCCGCCGCGGCCACCGCGTACGCCACGCACGGCACGCACATGATCCCCGTCTACATCTTCTACTCGATGTTCGGCTTCCAGCGGACCGGCGACCAGATGTGGGCGCTCGGCGACCAGCTGGGCCGGGGCTTCCTGCTCGGCGCGACCGCCGGCCGGACCACGCTGACCGGCGAGGGGCTGCAGCACAACGACGGCCACTCGGTGCTGCTGTCGTCGGTCAGCCATGCCTGCGTCGCCTACGACGCGGCCTGGGCATACGAGCTCGCCTACATCGTGCGGGACGCGCTGCGCCGGATGTACGGCTCCTCCCCCGAGCATCCGGACGGCGAGAACATCTTCTACTACCTGACGATCTACAACGAGCCCTACGTACAGCCGCCGGAGCCCGCGGACTTCCCCGGCGGCCAGGGCGCCCTGGCGGACGGCATCCTGCGCGGCCTGTACCGCTACGCGGGCGCACCCGACGTGCCCGCGGCGGGCACCGGCCCGGCCGACCGGCCGCACGCCAAGATCCTCGCTTCGGGCGTGGCCCTGCGGTGGGCGCTGGAGGCGCAGCGGCTGCTGGCCGAGGACTGGGGCGTCGCCGCCGAGGCCTGGTCGGCGACCTCCTGGACCGAGCTGCGCCGCGAGGCGCTCCGCTGCGACGAGTGGAACCTGCTGCATCCCGACGCCGAGCACCGGGTGCCCTACGTGACTCAGCTGCTGGAGGGCCGTCCGGGGCCGGTCATCGCGGTGAGCGACTGGATCCGCGCGGTGCCCGACCAGATCGCCCGCTGGGTCCCCGGCCAGTACACCTCGCTCGGCACGGACGGCTGGGGATTCTCCGACACCAGGCCGGCCGCCCGCAGGTTCTTCCACGTCGACGCCGAGTCGATCACCCTCGCGGTGCTCAGCCAGCTCGCCCGCCAGGGCGAGGTCAAGCCCGAGGTGCTCGGCCAGGCCATCATCAAGTACCGCCTCGACCTCGACGTCAGCGACGCTCTCTAAGGCAGCCGGGGCGAGTCAGTGGCTAAGTGGCGGACCGGCGGACCGATGATGCGCGCCGGGCCCGGCGGGGTGGCGTCGGATGCACCGGCTTGACTGCCCGGATAATCGCCGAGCGCATCCCGTCGGCAACATCGCGCGAGGCCCCGATCGTGATGCCGCCGAATCCGGCCGCAGCCAGCCCGGCACGGTACTCCGCGAGGGACAGCGCCCCGGCGATGCACCCGACGTACTCGCCGCGGGCCGCCCGGTCAGCCGGGCTCAGGTCGTCATCCGCGACCACGTCCGCGATGCCGAGCCGCCCGCCGGGCCGCAGGACGCGGAAGGCCTCCGCGAAGACGGCGGCCTTGTCCGCGGACAGATTGATCACGCAGTTCGAGATCACCGCGTCGACGCTGGCCGGCGGCAGCGGGATCGCCTCGATGTGCCCGGCCAGGAACTCCACGTTGCCCGCGCCCGCCCGTGCGGCGTTGGCCCTGGCCAGGTCCAGCATCTCGGCGGTCATGTCCAGCCCGTAGGCCTTGCCGGACGGCCCCACCCGGCGGGCCGACAGCAGGACGTCAATCCCGCCGCCAGAACCGAGGTCGAGCACCGTCTCGCCGTCACGCAGCTCAGCCACGGCTACCGGGTTGCCGCACCCCAGGCTCGCCGCGACGGCCTCGGCTGGCAGCTCGCCCCGGTCGCCAGCCGGGTAGAGACCGCTCCCGAATTTCCCGGCCGCACCGTCGTCTTCGCAGCCGCAGCCGCTACCGCAGCACGGCTCGCCCGGCCCCGACAGCGCGGCCTCCGCCGCTTTCGCATAGCGGGCCCGTACCTGCGCTCGCAACTCCTCGTGCTCGGCCGCATTGCTCATCGTGCCTGCCTCCCGGCGTGCCTGGTTTCCGCTGCGCCTTACGCCACCTTGCAGCTTGTATCGATTAATGTCAATATAAGCCTATGTCAATACAGGACACCAGGGGGACGGCGTGCTGCGCGCCAGCGGCGGACCAGCCCGCGGCAGGCGGCTGCGGCGCACCGCTGGGCGGCGGCCCGCTATGGGGGGCGCCCATCACCGAGGCGGCGGCCGCCGGCCTTGCCCGGGTGTTCAAGGCCCTCGCTGATCCCGCCCGGCTGCGGCTGCTCTCGCTGATCGGGGCGCGGGCCGGCGGCGAGGTATGCGTCTGCGACCTCACCGCGGCGTTCGACCTGACCCAGCCCACCATCAGCCACCACCTGAAGACCTTGCGCGAAGCTGGCCTGATCGACTGCCAGCGGCGCGGCACCTGGGTCTACTACTGGCTCGTCCCCTCGGCGGTTGAGCGCGTATCCGGCCTGCTATCGGCGCCGAGATACCCGGCAACTCTGGCGTACCCGGCACCGCGACCGTCGTGACCGCCGCCACCGGCCCCGCCGCCGTCGCCCGCGCCCCGGAGGTGCTCTTCGTCTGCGTCCACAACGCCGGCCGATCCCAGATGGCCGCCGCCCTGCTGAGCCGTTACGCAGCCGGCCGGGTCAGTGTCCGGTCGGCAGGCTCAGCTCCGGCTGCGCAGATCAATCCGGCCGTCATCGAGGCGATGGCCGAGGTCGGGCTCGACCTGACCGCGGCGTACCCGAAGCCGCTGACGGCGGACTCGGTCCTGGCCGCGGACGTCGTGATCACCATGGGCTGCGGAGACGCCTGCCCTGTCTATCCGGGTAAGCGCTACCTGGACTGGGATCTGCCCGATCCGGCCGGCCAGCCGGTCGAACAGGTACGGCTCATCCGCGCCCAGATCGATGCCCGGGTCAGGAAGCTGCTTGCCGATTTGGGCCTGGAGCAGCCGCCCAGCGGGGACGTCACCGGCTAAGGCGGCAGCCCTGCCACCACCGGGGTGCCCTGCACCGGGCCCGCTCAGCCAGCGCAGACGGGCCGCCAGAGTCCGCTGCCGCGACCGAAAAGGATTTCACCCGGCCACCGCTGACCGAAATACTGGCGGCATGGACCGGCCTACCAGCAGCGACGAGATTCGCCAGACCTTCCTGGAGTTCTTCACCGGGCGGCAGCACCTGCAGATCGGCGCCGCCTCCGTCATCCCGGTGAACGACCCGACGCTGCTGTTCATCAACGCTGGCATGGCCCCGCTCAAGGCCTACTTCCTCGGTGAGGCGCTTCCTCCGGCCGCTGACCTGTGCAACATCCAGCCGTGCGTGCGCACTGTCGACATCGGCGCTGTCGGCGACCGCCACCACCTGACGTTCTTCGAGATGCTAGGCAGCTGGTCGATCGGCCACTACTTCAAGGATCGCGCCGTCGAGCTCGCCTTCGAGCTGCTGACCGGCGGCTTCGGGTTCAGCGCTGACGAGCTCTACGTGACCGTCTATGAGGGCAGCAAGGAACTCGGCCTGCCCCCGGATGACATCAGTGCCGCAGCCTGGCGGCGGGCCGGGATGGCCAGCGACCACATCGTCTACCTGGGCGACGAGGACAACTTCTGGTCCGCGGGCGACACCGGGCCGTGCGGCCCGTGCACCGAGGTGTTTTACGACACCGGAGCGGAGCATGGCCCGCGGTACCGGCCAGGCGGCGATTTCGACAGCAAAGGCCGGTACATCGAGATCTGGAACGCCGGCGTCTTCATGGAGTTCAACAGGCTCCCCGGCGGCTCGCTTGAGCCGCTGCGATTCGCCAGCGTGGATACGGGTTCCGGGCTGGAACGCATGTCTATGGTGCTGCAGGGCTGTGACTCGGTGTACGAGACCGACCTGTTCGCCCCGATCGTGGCGGCGGTCGAGTCCGCCCTCGCCGATGCCGGCGCCAGCGCCAGCCCGCGCGACATCAGGCTCATGGCCGACCACGTCAGGGCCGTTGCCTTCATCCTCGGCGAGGGCGTAACCCCGTCGAACGAGGGCCGGGGCTATATCCCCCGGCGGCTGCTCCGCACCGCCATTGCCACCGCGACCCAGGCGGGCGCAGGCTCCTTCGATCTCGGCGAGGTGGCCAGCGCCGCCATCGACCAGATGCAGCGCAGCTACCCTCAGCTAGCCGAGAACCGAGACCGCGTGCTCGCGCTGCTCGCCGACGAGCAGCGCGACTTCGGGCGGGTGGTGCGCCGCGGCCTCGACCAGCTCTCGGACCTGGCCGCTACCCCTGGCTTCGAGATCAGCGGCGAGGACGTCTTCGCGCTGTTTGCCACCCACGGGATGCCGGTGGACCTGATCCGTGACTTCGCCGCGAGCCGCGGCGGCTCACTCGACGAGCGCCGGTTCGCCGAGCTATTCGCCGAGCACCGCGAGCTATCCCGGCCGGCGGCGGCCAAGTCAGGCGCCGGGCCGGGGCAGGGAATGCCGGGCGCCGTTGACCCGGAGCTCATCGCGGCATCGGGCGCCGGGCCGACCCGGTTCGTCGGCCACCAGGAGCTCACCGCGGAGGCCAGGGTTCTCGCGCTGGCCGGGCCGCACGGGCTCGCCAGCCGGCTGACCGCGGGCGAGCGCGGCCTGGCCGTGTTCGACCAGACCCCCTGCTACGCAGAAGGCGGCGGACAGGTCGGCGATACCGGCCAGGTCACGGCGCCGGGACTGGCGGCGACCGTGCTGGACACGCAGAACGCCGACGGCCGCCATCTGCACACCGTCCAGGTCACCAGCGGCGAGCTCCGCCAGGGTGACACCATCCAGCTAGCCGTCGATGCCAGCAGGCGGGCAGCGATCATGCGGAACCACTCGGCCACCCACCTGCTGCACGCGGCCCTGCGGCGGATTCTCGGCGATCATGTCCGGCAGGCCGGGTCGCTGGTCGCTCCCGACCGGCTGCGCTTCGACTTCCAGCACCCGCTGGCTCTGTCGGCCAGCCAGGCCGACGACGTCGAGCGGCTGGTCAACGCCGAGGTGCTGGCGAACATCCCGCGCCGTACCGAGGTGAAGCAGTTCCGGGATGCCATCGGCGGCGGGGCCATCGCGTTCTTCGGCGACAAATACGGCGACAACGTCCGGGTCGTCTCCTTCGGCGACTTCTCTGCCGAGCTGTGCGGCGGCACGCACGTGCCCGGCACGGCGGAGATCGGCCTGTTCAGGATCGTCAGCGAGAGCAGCATCGGCTCGGGCGTCCGCCGGATCGAGGCGATCACCGGCGAGACCGCCGTGGCGCTCACGCTGGAGCGCGACAAGCTGCTCAGAGGGCTCGCAGCCCGGCTGCGGGTTCCCGTTGATCAGCTACCGGAGCGTGTCGAGGCGCTGGCCGCCGGGAGCAAGCACGTGGCCAGCAGGCCCGGGAGCGCCAGGACCGACGCCGCGGCCCTGGCTGGCGCCGTCCGCGCGGCGCCGTCGGGCCAGCGCTACGTGGTCGCCGAGGATGCCGATATCGAGCCTGCCGGCCTGGCCGCCGAGGCGCGGCGGCTCAGCGCCGAGCTGGACGCGGTAGCCGTGCTCCTGCTGCCCGACGCGCAGGCGGGCTTGTTGCGCGTCGGCGTCAGCGTCCCCGCAGCCGCCGGGCGGCTCGACGCCAGGGTGGTGCTGCGGCAGGTGCTGGCGGTGACCGGCGGCCGCGGCGGCGGCAGCCGGGCGTTCGCCCAGGGCGGCGGCGCGAAACTCGCCGACCTGCCCTCCGTCATCGCCCGGATCCATGCGGCGCTGGGTCTGGGCGACGACCAGGACCGCGCCGGCTGAGCCGCTGCCGCGCCCCGGCCGGCGCGCCCGGTAAGGCCGCCCGCGCGCCGGCGTGACAGGCTGGCATCGTGACGGGCGCAAAGGAACCGGCAGCCGCGGACGGCGTTGAGGCATCCGGATCGCGTGCCGGGAGGCACGTCAGCCAGCAGACGATACGCAGCCTCGAAGCGTCCATGAGCGCGCTGGGCACGGCCGCGATGGCGTCGATGGACCGGCGCCTGCCGTGGTTCCGCCGGATGTCGGCCGAACACCGGTCCTGGCTCGGCCTGGTGGCCCAGGCGGGCGTTGCGGCGTTCGTTGACTGGATCAAGCACCCGGAGCGCGGCAGGCCCGCGGTGGCCGGCGAGGTGTTCGGCACAGCGCCACGCGAACTGGCCAGGGCCGTCAGCCTGCAGCAGGCCGTGGAGATGGTGCGCGTCATCATCGACGTGGTCGAGTCGCAGGTAGACGAGCTCGCAGCGCCCGGCGGCGAGGCGGAGCTGCGCGAGGCCGTGCTGCGCTACACCAGGGAAATCGCCTTCGCCGCGGCCCAGATCTACGCGCGCACGGCGGAGGCACGGGGCGCCTGGGACGCCCGGCTGGAGGCACTGGTCGTGGACTCGCTGGTCCGCGGCGAGGTGGATGAGGGCCTGCAGTCCTGGGCGTCCGCGCTGAACTGGTCATCGGTCCCGGTCTCTGTCATCGCCGGCAACGCGGACGGCAGCGAGCCGGAGGGCCTGATCGACGAGCTGCGCATCATCGCCCGTCGATCCAGGCTCGACCTGCTGGCCGGCGTGCACGGCCATCGGCTTGTCGTGGTGCTCGGCGGCACCGCCGACCCGCTGAAGGCCGCTAGCCATCTGGTCGGCAGGTTCGGGCCGGGCCCTGTCGTGGTCGGCCCGCCCGTGGCTGACCTGCAGTCGGCGGTCGTGTCCGCCGGGGCGGCGCTGGCAGGCCTGCGGGCAGCGACGGCCTGGCCCGAAGCGCCGCGGCCGGTGGAGGCAGCCGACCTGCTGCCCGAGCGCGCCCTGGACGGAGACGAGTCGGCACGCAGCGAACTTATCGAGGACGTCTACCTGCCGCTGCTGGGCGGCGGCCCGGCTCTGCTCGACACAGTCACGACCTACCTGGAGCAGGGCAGCTCGCTGGAGGCGACGGCCAGGCTGCTGTTCGTGCACCCGAATACCGTCCGCTACCGCCTCCGCCGGGCGAGCGAGCTCACCGGACTGACCCCCAGCGATGGACGGGACGCTTTCGCGATCTGGCTCGCCGTGGTACTCGGCCGCCTCGCGCACAAGGGCACGTAGTTGTAGAGTATCTACAGCCTACGGTGGGAAAAGTTCGTACCCTTCGGCATTCGTATGGCGGACTTCTACAGTGCAGGCTTAAGGGATGCTGTTGATAGCCGCGCCCGGCCAGGGCGCGCAGGCCCCTGGCTTCCTCTCCGCGTGGCTGGAACTGCCCGGATTTGCCGACCGCCTCGCCGCCTGGTCGGACCTCGCGGGCTGCGATCTTATCCGGTGCGGGACCATAGCTAGCGCCGAGGAGATCAGGGATACGGCCATCGCCCAGCCGCTGCTCGTGGCGGCGGCCCTCGCCACGGCCGGCGAGCTGTTCGGCGGAATCGGGCAGGCAGGCAGGCTGGCCGGCGCCGCGGCCGGCCACAGCGTAGGTGAGCTGGCCGCGGGAGCCATCGCCGGGGTCATCGGCCCCGAGGACGCGCTGCGGCTCGTCCGGGTGCGCGGCCAGGCCATGGGCCGTGCGGCGGCAGCCGAGGCCACCGGGATGACCGCGGTGCTCGGGGGCGACGAGGCAGCCGTCCTCGCCGCCATCGACAAGCACGGCCTCACTCCGGCTAACGTCAACGGCGCCGGCCAGATAGTCGCCGCCGGGACGCTCAGCGAGCTGGCCGAATTCGCCGCCGACCCGCCCGCCCGGGCAAGACTCATCCCGCTGTCGGTGGCAGGCGCCTTCCACACCCGGCACATGGCGCCCGCCGTGGACGAGCTGCGGGCGGCCGCGTCGGCCATGACGGTCAGCGACCCGTACCTGGCCCTGCTTTCCGACCGCGACGGCACCGTCGTGCGCAGCGGCAAGGACTGGATCGAGCGGATCGTCACTCAGGTCAGCGCCCCGGTCCGCTGGGACAAGTGCATGCAGTCGATGACCGGCCTCGGGGTGAGCGCGATCATCGAGCTGCCGCCGGCCGGCACGCTGACCGGCCTGGCCAGGCGCGCCCAGCCCGGCGTGCAGCTCGCCGCCCTCAAGACGCCGGACAGCCTGCGGGCCGCCCGCAGCCTGATCGCCGAGCACGGCCAGGCCGACGCTGACAGTGACGCACCTGAGTGGCGGCTGCTCGTCGCCCCGCTGGCGGGCGTCTTCCGGGCCGTTTCGGCCGGCGGACCTGGCGTCGTGGTGACCAGCGGCGCTGAGCTCGGGCACGTCGACATGCGCGGCGGCAGCCACCTGGTCACGCCCCCGTTCCCGGCAACGATCATCGAATGGCTGGTCGAGGATGGCGACCCGGTCAGCGCCGGCCAGCCGCTGGTTCGGCTGCAACCCGAGGGCAGCGAGTGAACGACGACTCTCCAGCGGCGCAGGCCGCCGGACTTGCACCGAAAGGCAGGACCCGGATGCGACTTACCGAGGGCTCAGCAGGCGCGCGGATCCTGGCATTCGGCGGCTACCAGCCGGCCAGGGTTGTCACCAACGATGAGCTCGCGGGCACGATGGACACCAACGACGAGTGGATCCGCAGCCGCGTAGGTATCGCCAGCCGGCGGATCGCCGGCCCGGACGAGACCGTCGCCGACATGGCGGCGGCAGCGGGCGGCAAGGCGCTAGCGGCCAGCGGCCTGTCCCCGGCCGACATCGACCTGGTGATCGTCGCGACCTGCACGCCGGAGGTGCAGATCCCCAACACCGCAGCCACGGTGGCCCGCAGGCTGGGCATCGGCGCACCCGGTGCCTATGACATGAACGCCGCCTGCGCCGGCTTCTGCTACGCGCTCGCCAGCGCCAGCGACGCCGTGCGCACCGGCACGGCCAGGCACGTGCTGGTCATCGGCGCGGAGAAGCTGTCCCAGTGGGTGGACTGGACCGACCGCTCCACCGCCATCATCTTCGCCGACGGCGCAGGCGCAGCGATCGTCGGCCCGGTCGCCGATCCGGCCGACGGGCCGGGCATCGGGCCGGTCGTCTGGGGAAGTGCCGGGGACATGGCCGACAAGATCTACATCAAGGACCGGAACTCCTTCATCGTCCAGGAAGGGCAGGCCGTGTTCCGGTGGGCGACCACC
>WNFC01013926.1_pt1 | contig 10921 bp, 10 predicted proteins | sample 5400541 | NCBI WGS metagenome assembly WNFC01 (sample SAMN13153342, study PRJNA577476) | soil metagenome | isolation source: 120 cm saprolite under Douglas fir tree site 2 hole 2 replicate 1 | place: USA:California | collected 2015-04-18
TGCGCCTCGACGAGACCGGGCATCAAGGTGGCGCCGCCGCCATCGACCATCGCAGCGCCGGCACTGTCGATCGGCTCACCGGCCCGCGCGACCGCCTTGATGCGGTTGCCGTCGACGAGGACTTGACCGGGAAAGGGATCGCCACCGCTGCCATCGAGGACGACGACATTGGTGAAGAGCGTACGCGCCATGGCGTTTCCTCCTCGCGTTGGGCCGACTTGTCATTGCGCCGGCTTCGGATTGACGAATTCTGCTCCATCATGCGCGAAATAATGCGCCGCGGGAAGACCGACCCGGGACCGGTGGTGCTTACTGATTGGACGGTCGCGGCACCCTTCGGGTGAAGTGAAGATTGCAGTGCAGCAAAGAACATAAATCGAACAAAGCTCAAAAATTTCACTGAAGCCCGCTTCATCTGCCCGGAGTCGCTCACTTTTTTCTGTGCCTCCGCGCTTCTATAGTCAATAATTGCAACCGTGATCCGGTTGCACCACCTGTTCGGTTTGCGATCGACCACGGGAGGTTAAGGAATGGCCGAACGGCTGACGCAGGCGGAACTCGACGCGCTGGCGGCTTGGGATACCCCGACAATCTGCAATGCGCTCGAGATCGTGGCGCCCGAGCGACGGGCGTTCGGCTTCAATCGTCGCCCGCTGGTCGCCCCTTTTCCCGAGCTGAAGCCCGCGGTCGGCTATGCCCGCACCGCGACGATTCGCTCGCGCGAGCCGCTCGGCCGCAGCAAGGAGGATGCCCGCAAACATCGCATTGCATATTACGAGTACATCGCCGCCGAGCCGCATCCGACGATCACGGTGATTCAGGACCTCGATGGTCCCGATATCGGTTTCGGCGCCTTCTGGGGCGAGGTGCAGACGCATCTCCATCAGGCGCTCGGCTCTATCGGCACGGTGACCGATGGCTGCGTGCGCGATCTCGACGCGATGGCGAAAGGCTTCGTCGTCCTCGCCGGCTCGGTAATGCCCTCGCACGCCCATGTCGAATGCGTCGATTTCGGCGGCGCCGTCAGCGTCCATGGCATGATGGTCCGTCACAACGACCTCCTTCACGCCGACCGCCACGGCGCCGTGGTCATCCCGCACGATGTCGCCCATAAGGTTGACGCCGCCGCCAAGCTCCTGGCGCGACGTGAGAAAGTCCTGCTCGATGCAGCCAAGGTACCGGGCTTCTCGGTCGCCGATCTGCGTCGGGCGTTGTCGGAAGCAGACGAGATCCATTGAGCATGGCCGCAGCCAAGAAGAAGCCGCTACCCGCCGCCCATAAGACGCCGGCCGCGAAATCGAATGCCCGCAAACCCGTGCTCACTGTGGTCAAGAAGGCGCCGCCCGCCGTTTCGCGCAAAAGCGTCGTGGTCAAGCAGGCGACGCGCGGCAAGGCCAAGCCGCCGAGCAGGAAATCCGCCGCGCCGGCAAGGAAATCCCCGAAGCCCGCGGCGAAGAAGATCGCCGCGCGGCAGCCATCGGCGAGGAAGGCGCAGGACGCATCGCGCCGGTTGCCGGCCAAAGGGAAGAAGCCGGCGGCCGCCGCCCGGAAGGTCGCCGTGGCCAAGAAGCCCGCGCCGGCGTCCGCCCGAAAGGTCACCGTCGCCAAGAAGCCCGCCCCGGCGGCCGCCCGGAAGGTCGCTGTCGCCAAGAAGCCGGCGCCGCCGGCAAAAAGGCCGCCGACGAAATCGCAGACCGCTGCCAAGATCTCGCAAGCCAAGATCACATCTGCCAAGCCCGCACCGGCCGCGGCCGGAAAGCCGCTTCCGGTCACCGCGAAGGCGCCGCCCAAGCCGGTTCCCGTCACCGCCAAGCCCGCCCCCGCCAAACCCGCGCCCGCTAAGCTTGCGCCGACCAAGACCGCTGCAACCAAGTCTGGCGCCGTCAAAGCCAAACCGAGCGCGCTCGAAGGCGATGCTCTCATGCCGAGCCCGCCAATCGGCCCGAGCGTGGCGTCGCGGCCGACCCCGGCTCCGGCGCTGACGCCGATTCCGGTGCGGGCGACCCAGCCGATCACGCCGATCATGCCACGGGCGCCGATCGCCTCGTGGATCAAGAAACCGACCCCGCCGGTCAGGAAGCCGGCAGCCGCCAAGAAGCCGCCGGTCAAGCTCGGCCCGCTGGTTCGCCTGACCGCCGAGGACTACCACCCGGTGCCGGTCAAGCATCAACGTTGGACGATTCGCGATGTCGCCGTCGCGGCGCCGGGCGATCGGCCGGCCTGGCGGGTTAGCCTCACGCGCATCCTGCAGGATTGCGACTTCTCGCATTTCGAGCGCATGGATCGCACGATCATGATGATCGACGGTCTCGGGCTCGAGCTTGATTTCGGCGGCAATGGTACGGCGCTGCTCGACCGCCGCTACAACCCGGTCGAGTTTCGCGGCGAGTGGTCGACGCGCTGCCGCCTCGTCAGCGGACCGGTCGAGGTCATCAACGTCATCACCGATCGCCGGCGGGTGACGCACCACGTCACCGTCATGGCGCTCGGCATGAACGAGCGGCTGCGCGACCTCAAGGGCGAGGCGAGCATCATCTTCTGTCTGGTCGGCGAAGCCGAGCTCGTGCTCGGCAAGGAGCGCTTCGTCCTCGCCGCCGGCGAGACGCTGCGCAGCACCGTGCGCGGCCGGATCGCCTGCCGCGCTGCCAGCACCAGCGCCCTCATCTACGTCGTCGAGGTCAAGAAGCGCTGAGGTCGTCGGCTAGCCGCCGGCCTTGCCAGCAGCGGCGGCGAGGCCGAGCACGCCGCCAGGATTCATCGCATCGACCATGGCGCTCGGCATCAGGATGATCGCGCCGCGCTCCTTCGTTGCTTCGTCGCCGATATCCATCGCCCGCCGCTGAGCGGCTAGGTCGCCTCGGCGATGCCCTGCCAGACGGCGACGGCCTGGCGGGTCGCGGCGACATCATGGACGCGCAGGATGTTGACACCTTGCGAGAGCCCGTAGAGGGCGCCGGCCAGCGAGCCGCCGAGACGCTCCTTGGGCGCGACGATGTTGGTCAACGCGCCGATCAGCGATTTGCGCGAGACGCCGAGGAGGATGCCGCGACCGAGCGCATGAAGGAGGGCGAGGCGCTCGAGGATCTCGAGGTTGTGCGCCTTGCGCTTGCCGAAGCCGATGCCGGGATCGACAACGATGCGGTCGGCGGCGATGCCGGCGGCGGTGCAGTCGGCGATGCGTTCCGCGAGATACGCCGCGACTTCGAGCGGGGCATCGGCGTAGACCGGCTCGTTCTGCATCGTGCCGGGCTCGCCCTTCATGTGCATCAGCACTATGGCGGCGCCGGCACGGGCGACGATGGCGCGGCTCGCCCGATCGCCGGTCAGCGCCGAGACGTCGTTGACGATGCGCGCGCCCTTCGCCAGCGCCGCTTCCATGACGGCGCCATGTCTGGTGTCGACCGAGACGACGGCGCCCGCCCCGGCAAGCGCGGCGATGACCGGCACCACCCGGGCGCTCTCCGCTTCCGGCGAGACCGGCGCGGCGCCTGGTCGCGTCGACTCGCCGCCGATGTCGATGATGTCGGCGCCTTGCACCAGCATGGCGCGCCCGGCGGCGATGGCGACGGCAGGATCGACGAAATCGCCGCCGTCCGAGAAGCTGTCCGGGGTGACGTTGAGGACGCCCATGATGAGCGGCCGGTCGAGCGGGAGACCGGCCCAGGGCGGGCGGGGGGCGGCGAGCGAAGCGAGCTGGGCTGCGACGCGCTCAGCCACGGCCTCATCCTGCCCGGCAGCCCAGCGCCGCAATGCAGCGAGCGTCGTCGCGGCGCTGAGCAGCCTGCCGTCGCGTAGCGCCAGCGCTTCGACCAGGGAGAATCCCAGCGTGCCGCCGGCGAGCGCGACGGCGTCGCTGGACGCGATCATCGCTTGTGCCGCCGCACCGCGCAGCAAGCCGAGCGGGCGCAGCCACAGCGCTTCGGCGGCGATACCGGTAAAGGCGGCGAGGCCGCCAGGCGGCTCCATAGCTGTCATCGTCCACCTCAAATTCCCGTGTCCCGACGGGTAAACGCGTTGCCGGCCCGCCATTTTTCGCCGTAGCCTAAGTCATCCGGCATCTGGCGCAGGAGGAAAATCCCATGGCGGAGCGCATTTCCTTCGAGCTCAACGGCCAAATGGCGACGGTCGAAGCCGATCCCGAGATGCCGCTGCTCTATGCCTTGCGCGGCGATCTCGGTCTCTCGAACCCGCATTTCGGCTGCGGCTTGGCCCAATGCGGCGCCTGCACCGTGCATCTCGACGGTGCCGCCATCCGCTCCTGCGTCACCGCGCTATCGGCGGTCGCCGGCGGCAAGGTCACGACCCTCGCCGGGCTCGGCACACCCGAGAAGCCGCATCCGATCCAGCAGGCTTATATCGACGAGCAGGTGCCGCAATGCGGCTACTGCATCAATGGCTGGATGATGACCGCGGCGGCGCTGCTCAAGGATAATCCGCACCCGAGCGACCGCGAGATCCGCGAGGGCCTCTCCGGCCTCAAATGCCGCTGCGGGACCCACCTTGCCATCCTGCGCGCGGTCAAGCGCGCCGCCGCGACGGGTTGAGGGAGGCTGCGATGAGCGAATTTGCCCTTTCCCGGCGTGATCTCCTGATGGGCGCCGGTGCGCTCGTCGTCGCCGTCAACCTGCCGGCCGGCGCTGTCGCCGCCGGCGATGCCGGCAAACCGGCGCTCGCCGCCGACCAGCTCGATTCCTGGATCGCCGTGCGCGCCGACGGCAGCATCCTCGCCTTCTTCGGCAAGATGGACATGGGGCAGGGCGTCGATGTCGCGATCGGCCAGATCGTCGCCGAGGAGCTCGATGTGCCCTTCGCGCGCGTCGAGGTGGTGATGGGCGACACCGCGACCTCGGTCAACCAGGGCGGCGCCAGCGGCAGCACCGGCATCCAGCGCGGCGGCATCGCCTTGCGCAACGCCGCCGCCGAGGCGCGCCGCGTTCTCGTCGAGATGGCGGCGGTGAATTTCGACGTGCCGACCGACCGGCTGTCGGTCAGCGACGGCGTCGTCAGCGACGGCACGAGCCGCGTCTCGTACGGCGAGCTGATCGGCGGCCGGTTCTTCAATCTCGGCCTGCAGTGGAACGGCAAGATCGGCAACGATCTCGTCGCCACCGGCCAGGCCAAGCCGAAACCGCCTTCCGCCTACAAGACGGTCGGCCAGTCCTATAAGCGCAATGACATCCCGGCGAAGGTCTTCGGCCGGATGGATTTCGTCACCGACGTCAAGTTGCCGGGCATGGTGCACGGGCGGATGATCCGTCCGCCGGTCGCCGGCGCCGTGCCGGTCGCCGTCGACGAGGGCTCGGTCAGGGACATTCCGGGTGCACGAGTCGTGTGGGACAAGGGCTTCCTCGGCATTGTCGCCGACAAGGAATGGGACGCGATCCAGGCGGCGCAGCGTCTGGCGGTGACCTGGTCCGAGGCGAAGCCGCCCTTCCCGGCGCACGATGCGCTCTACGACCACATCCGCAAGGCGCCGGTCGCCAAGCGTCAGGTCGAGGTCGAGAACGGCGCCGTCGATCCGGTCTTCGCCAGCGGCGCGCGGATCGTTGCGGCCGAGTATGAATGGCCGTTCCAATCGCATGCCAGCATGGGTCCGGCCTGCGCCGTCGCCGATGTCCGCGATGGCGCGGCAACGGTGTGGACCGGCTCGCAAAAGCCGCATTTTGCCCGCGACGGCGTCGCCGCCTCGCTCGGCCTGCCGCCCGACAAGGTGCGCGGCATCTGGGTAATCGGCCCGGGCTCCTATGGGCGCAACGATGCCGGCGATGCGGCGATCGACGCCGCGCTGCTCTCGCAGGCGGTCGGCAAGCCGGTGCGGCTCCAGGGCATGCGTCACGAGGGACATGGCTGGGACCCCAAGGGCCCGGCCTCGGTCCATCGCGCCCGCGCCGCGCTCGACGGCGACGGGAAAGTCATCGCCTACGAATTCGTCAGCAAAGGCTTCTCGCGGATCGATACGGATACAAACGAGGCCGACCCGCGCCACAGCCTCGCCGGACATCTCCGCGGTCTGCCGCTCAATCCGTTGCAGGGATTCGGCGTGCCCGCCGAGAGCTACGGCTTCGCCAACAAGCGTCTGGCGTGGGAGACCGTCCCGGCGCTGCTCGATCGCGCCTCGCCGCTGCGCACGGCGCATCTGCGCGATCCGGTCGGGCCGCAGATTCATTTCGCCAGCGAATCCTTCATCGACGAGCTCGCGGTTGCCGCCGGCGCTGACGCGGTCGAGTTCCGCCTGCGCTACCTCTCCGACAAGCGCGATCGCGAGATCGTCAAGGCGGCGGCCGAGCGCGCCGGCTGGCAAACCCGTCCGGCGGGACCGCGCGATCCGGACAAGTCCGATGTCGCGAGCGGTCGCGGCGTCGCCTTCGTGCAACGCTCGGGCACCGTGGTCGCCGTCATCGCCGAGGTCGAGGTCGACCGGCGCAGCGGCAAGGTCTGGCCGCGCAAATGGGTTGTCGCCCATGATTGCGGCCTCATCGTCAACCCCGAGGGCTTGCGGCATTGCATCGAGGGTAACATCGTCCAGGGCACCAGCCGCGCCCTCTGGGAGGAGGTTCAGTTTGACGCCGGCGGCGTCACCAGCGTCGACTGGATGAGCTATCCCATCCTCGACATCACCGAGGCGCCCGAAGCCGTCGACATCGTCCTGGTCGACCGGCCGGAGCTGCCGCCGCAAGGCGCTGGCGAGCCGTCGACGCGGCCGGTCGCCGCGGCGATCGCCAACGCCATCTTCGACGCCACCGGCATCCGCCTCCGCCGCGTGCCGTTCACCCCGGACCGCGTCAAGGCGGCAGGGGTTTAGCGAGGGCAATCGAGTGGAGCTTGTTTTCCTCTCCCCTCGGGGAGAGGAAGGGGCCCATCGCGAAGCGATGGGAGGGTGAGGGGGAGCTACCGGCAGTCTTGATCTTGACGGAAACTCTAGACCCCGCGGCGACTCCCCCTCACCTCGATCCTCTCCCCGAGGGGAGAGGAGGCTGCCTCTCTGAGGAACGAACGCCTGTCCCGCTCATCCCATCTCCGGCGCGAAGCGCACGGTCGTCTCCCAGGTCTCGCCGGGCGCCAAGACGCGCATCCCGGTGTCGCTCATGCCCTGCGCGGCAAGGTTGAAGGCGTCGATGCAGTGGCTGACCGGCTCGACACAGAAGAAGGCGCTGTTCGGCGGCGAATAGATGACGAGGGTCGAGAGCGCGGGATCGGCGGTCATCGTCAGCTGCGCACGCCGTTCCGGCCATTCGATGCGGGCGCTGCCGTCCCAGCCGGCATAGCCGTGATCGAGGCTGACGCTGGCGACCGCGACACCCTGCCGGGGATCGGCTTCCGGCGGCGGCACCACGCGCTCGACGGGAAGCTGCCCGGCTTCCGGCCACCAGATCCCGGCGATGGCGGCGCTCACCCGGCATTCTGGCGTGCGCGGGAAATAAGGATGATGGCCGAGTCCGGCCGGCATCGTCTCGGTCGCGCGATTCTCGATTCCCATCGCCAGCGCCAGCGCCTGCGGCGTCAGTGCGAGGCGCTGCCAGGCGCGATAGGGCCAGAGCCATCCGGCGGCCCCGGGAGCGGGACGATGCTCGTACTCCATCGTCAACCCATCGTCGCTCCGCGCGGCGACCTGCCAGGGCAGGCGCCAGCCATGGCCGTGCAGGGCATGGGGATGGCCCGGTGCGATCGGCTCGCTGACAGTCCGGCCGTGGAAGGTGAAGCGGCCGTCGCGGATGCGGTTGGAATAGGGCACGAGCGGGAAGCTGGCGAGGCGCAATTCGGGAAAGCCGGCGATGCCGGCCTCGCGCGAGGCGACGAGCCAGTCGTGGCGCGCCCCGTCGATCTCCCACCAATAGCCGAGCAGGCTGCCGCCGAGAAACGGCGCCACGCCGAGTCGCGCCGGCCCGCTCTTCAGGGTGACGATGTCGCTCCGGGTCTCGCTCATGACGCGGCCGCGTGTTGTTGGCTCGCCTGGCGCTCGGGATCGCGGCGGGCGAGATAGGCATCGACCAGCGCGATGAGGCGCGCGCGGCCGAAGCTCGGATCGTGCCCGGCATGGACCACCCGCACCGGCAGCTCGCGCAGCCGGCGCATCGTCTTGATGTAATCCGCGACATTCGAATGGCCGAGCTGGTCAAGCAGCGGCCCGTCATAGATGGCGTCGCCCGAGAAGAGCGTGCCGCTCGCCGCTTCCCAGAGGCCGATGCTGCCCGGCGAGTGACCGGGCAGATGCAGCACCTCGAAACGGCGATCGCCGGTATCGACTGCGCTGCCCTCCTCGACGAGGCGGGTCGGCGTCGCCGGGCGCAGGCGATAGCTCGCGAGATCGTACCCCTCATGCGGCAGCGCGGTAATGAGATCATCGTCGACCGTATAGCCGGCCTCGCGCAGCATCGCATGATAGTCCGGCGGAAACTCGGCGCCGCGCAAGGTGCCGCGTTCCGCCGGATGGCTCAGCCGGTCGGCCTCAAGACGGTGAACGAGGCAGTCCTCGAACTCGAAATGACCGCCGATATGGTCGGCATGGGTGTGCGTCGCGACGGCGATGACCGGTTTCTCGAAGAGGTGCCGCGCCGCCTCGCGCAGGCTGACGATGCCCATGCCGGTGTCGATCAAGAGGTCGCGATCGCGCCCGCGCACATGCCAGATGTTGCAGCGCATGAGTGGCACGACATGCGGCTCCCAGAGCAGCGTGATCGCATCGTCGACCCGCCGCGTCTCGAACCAGCGTTCAGCGATTTGGACGGGCATGGCGCTCTCCCTCTCCCTCAGGACCGTCGCTGCCGCGCTGAGCGGGCGAGGCGGCGGGCGATCTCTGGCATCATCTCGGCGGCGACGTTGGCGAAGGCGAAGCGCAGGTAGTCCTCCTGGCCGTCGCCGAACATGCTGCCGGGCAGGCACAGCATGTTCTCATCTTCGGCAAGGCGCTTCGCCACCGCGCGCGCGGGCTCGGCGCGGAAGGGGTGGCGCAGATAGGCGAAATAGGCGCCGGCGCTGACCAGCTCGTAAAAGCGGCGACGCGACCGCGCATCAGGATGCGGTTGTCCTCGCGCCAGGCGGCGAGATGGCCGAGACCGTAGAGCGCCGCCTCCTGGCCGATGCGCGCGGCGCAGATGGCGACGCAATCCATCGCTTTGGCCACCTCGGCGATCAAGGCGGGCGCGGCGATGACCGAGCCGACGCGATAGCCGGTCAGGCAATAGACCTTGGAGAAGGAATAGAGCTGGATGAGCGTGTCGTGCCAGCCGGGCTCGGCGAAGAGACGGTGCGGCGCGCCCGCCTCGGCGAGGAAATCCTTGTAGGTCTCGTCGATGACGAGGGCGATGCCGCGCGCCCGCGCCAGGGCGAAGAACTCGGCGAGCACTGCGGGCGGGTAGACGGCGCCGGTCGGATTGTTCGGGCTGATCAGCACGATGGCGCGTGTCCGAGCGGTGATGCGCTCGGCCGCCTCGCGCGGGTCCGGCACGCCGCCGCGATCGGGACGGAAGGGCAGCGCGACCGTCGCGATGCCGAGCATGTCGAGCCACATGCGGTGGTTGAAGTAATAGGGCAGCGGCAGGATCACCTCGTCGCCGGCACCGGCGAGCGCCATCATGGCGAGGCAGAAACCCTGGTTGCAGCCGGCGGTAATGGCGACCTCGCCGGGCGTCACCTTCGCGTCATAGAACCCGCTCATATGCGCGGCGAGCGAAGCGCGTAGCGCCGGCACCCCCTCGATCTCGGTGTAGCGCGCCATCTCGGGCCGCCCGATGACGCTGGCGAGGTGTCCGGTCAGCGCGGCGGGCGGTGGATAGCCGGGCACCGCCTGCGCCACATCGATTAGCGGCTTCTCCGGCGGGAAGACGCGGCCGCGGATCCAGCCCTGCGCCTCGGCGATCGGCGGCTCGGCGACGTCGTGCAGCGACGGATTGAGGCGATAGCTCATCGCGTCTTCCGCCGATCCTGATAGGCGGTGACCGCATTCTCCATGGTGAGGAACTCGGCGCCGAGCTCGATCAGCTTGCGGATCAGTTTCTCCAACATGATCATGCGATGACCGCGGCCGATGACATGCGGGTGGAAAGTGTAGGTGAGGATCCCCCAGTCGAGGTTCTCGCGCAGATAGACGAAATCGTCGACCCAGTTCTCCAGCACGGCGCTCGCATTCATCAGCCCGGCCTGCACGCCATTCGGATTGCGCATGTACTCGAAGACCGGGAAATCGTCGAGCGTCCAGCTGATCGGCATTTCCACCAGCCTTGTCGCCTTGCCGCGCAGCGCCGGTTTCTGCAGCTCGATCGTGTCGGCCTCGCGTGCCTGGTAGGGCAGGTAGTCGTGGCCCATCAGCGAGCTGTCATAGACGAAACCATGCTTCAGCAGCAACGCCACTGTGTGCGGCGTGATGTCCCAAGAGGGCGAGCGGTAGCCGCGTGCGTTGCGGCCTGTCAGCTTCTTGATCGCCGCATTGCCGCGCACGATCTCGGCCTCCTCCTCCTCGCGGCTCAGCGTCGCCGGCACGACATGGGTCCAGCCGTGATGAGCGATCTCGTGGCCGGCGGCGAAGACGGCGTTGGCGCAGTCGGGATAGGTCTCGATCGTGTGGCCGGGGGTGAACCAAGTCGTCTTGATACGGTACTTGGCGAAGAGGGCGAGCAGCCGCTCGGTAGCGACGATGCCGAAATCGCCGCGCGAGATCGGCGTCGGCGTCGTCATGCCACGCGAGATGAAGGGCGACATGTTGTCGTGATCGAAGGTCAGGCAGGCGATGTGCCTGGTCATGTCGTCTCCTTCTTTGCCGTCGGCGACAGGGCGCGGCGTGGTATCGCCGAGCCGCCATCGACAGGGATGGCGGCGCCGGTAATGTAGCTTGCCTGGTCGGAGCAGAGATAGAGCACCGCGTCCGCCGCCTCGTGCTCGCCGGCCATGCGGCCGAGGGGAATGCGCGCGCTCATGTTCTCGACAT